>Ga0306921_10009001_pt1 | contig 10562 bp, 5 predicted proteins | sample sta12Cox44000080_FD_203760 | JGI IMG/M metagenome (GOLD analysis project Ga0306921, IMG submission 203760) | Lab enrichment of tropical soil microbial communities from Luquillo Experimental Forest, Puerto Rico - statoxic.12C.oxic.44.000.080 (v2)... | ecosystem: Environmental > Terrestrial > Soil...
TGATTATTCACGACGGTTTGCGGTGCCAGCTTGCTCACCTCAAGCTGTGCGCTCACTTTCTGTAGTCCCGCGGTAAGCGCGTCTATTTGCTTTTGCTGCTTCGCGAGAGCTGCCTCGAAATCCTTGCGTTGTTGTTCGTTTCTGCGGTGCTCTTTCAGGAACTCGTTGAGCAACATTGCGTTCACTTGGTCTTAACGCACGCTGTAGGGCTTGCCTTCCTTGTCGCGCACCACTAGATCACGGTTGATTTTCTCCACATCCTCGGCCACGAGGCCGAACTGCGATATGCCGGCGGGGTCAATCTCCTCCTTGTAACGAAAGGCAACCGGTCGCAGCGCAAAGAGCGCCTCGCTTGCCTTGTCCATATCGTGAATGTTGCGCTTGAAACGCGCTGAGGACGTGGCCGTTCCAAGCTTATTGCTTGAGTTAATTAATACCGGGATTCCGTTAGCAGAGGTTTGACCAAAGATGCTCGCTATGTAGCAGGCGTTGTTCTCGCCAGCAACGCCCAGTATTTCAGCGCCAATGTAGACGTTACCAGAACCCGTTGTTGCATTTTTGCCGGCTAGAAACCCTAAGGCGACGTTCCCGCTACCCGTGGTGTTGTTGACAAGGGCACCAACACCGTTGGCCGTATTGGTGAACCCGGTTGTGTTGAAATAGAGCGCCGCACCACCAGTGGCCGTGTTGTCTACGCCGGTTGTGTTTTTAGAGAGTGCGCCAGCACCGTTGGCCGTGTTGCTGTTACCGGTTGTGTTCTTTTCGAGTGCGTTACCACCGTTGGCCGTGTTGAGCTCGCCTGTGGTGTTCTGACGAAGCGCCTGAAAACCGCTGGCCATGTTGTAGTTGCCGGTAGTGTTGCTAAACAGCGCCTCAAAACCGCTGGCCATGTTGAAGTTGCCGGTAGTGTTTTTTTGAAGCGCAGAAGCGCCGATGGCCGTATTGTTCGAACCCACATTGGATTCCAGTGCGTGTGCTCCATTGGCCGTGTTAAAACTGCCAGTGGTGTTGTCAAAGAGCGCAAACCCACCGGTGGCCGTGTTGTTGCTCCCGGTGGTGTTTCGATAGAGCGCAGTAGCCCCCGTGGCCGTGTTGTACCCGCCGGTGGTGTTGAGCAAGAGCGCGGTATCACCAGTGGCCGTATTGAAGTCGCCGGTTGTGTAGAGTGAGAGCGCTAAATAACCAATTGCCGTGTTGACGGCGCCGGTGTTTTCGTTAAGAGCCTCAACGCCAAGGGCCGTGCTACCACCGTTACAGTGGGAGGGGCATCCTTGCGCTGGCGCGTTTTGCGGTGGTCCAAGGCAGATAATCAGGACTACGATGAGAGATATTACTGTTGCTTTGTTGAGCTGATTGAGTCGATTCATGGTTCTTCGTTCCTTTCCTTTCGCACGCTGAATTGATTCTGTGCGTTGCGGGTCCGGAAGAGGCGAAGAATCCAGCGGAGAGAAGTCCTCCGCCTGATTCAGGTCCGCTTAACGACGGCGAGTCTGGCGAAAATTAGAGCAGTGAGTCAAGATAATTCATTGCAAGCGCGAATCGCCGATTCCAATTCCAGAAACGCGGTCAGCATTTCATCGGCCCGCACGATGTAACGCTTTCCGTCGTCCCGGTGTGCATCGGCAACGAAGATCACCGGCTATTGGAATATTCACCGCTTCCGCTTTTTTCGTCCCGTGGGTTTCTTCGGCATTGCGTAATCGGGGAACGCCTCATCATCGACAATCGTCTTGATTACTTCGCCGATGTCCGAGCGCAGTAGCCAATCGACCGCTATGCGGACAAACTTCGACGTATCCGACGCCTTCGTCACCGAAAAGACGGGGTGGAGCGGGTGCAAAGCGAGATTCACAGAAGAACACCTTCCAATTGGAGTCGTTGTTTGGTAGTTCATTAATATGTCTTTCAGAATCCTCGCCTTGCTTCTTGGTCTGTCCTTAAATGCGCAGGCCTGCTTGATCGAGCGGAATGTCAATTTTCCAAACTATGATCTGCCGCTTTACAGTCAGGTTGTAGACCGGATCAAAGCCAAAATCGCGCCTCGCCTTGGCAAGGGTCCACTGAACCACGACCGCTATTTCATCATCCCGTTTGCTTATCAGGACAAAGGGAACCACCCGGAACATTCCCACTCGTTTATCACGGTCATTCGCGTCTTTGCCGAGAACAAGGCGCCCAAGCTAACGCCCGGCCTTAGAACGCGAACCTACAAGGGCTGGGAGTTTGAAGCCTATAACATCAGCTGGCTGCCGTCCGATTTTATGCGCAATCCCCATTTGTGTGTTTTTGAGGGCTTGGGCGCCCGGCTTTTTCCGGAGCTGAATAAGTGCCCTATCTCGGCCGGCCATGACTTTTCCCTCCAAGAAACGATTCAGCTCGCCGCGAAGGAAAAGGTTGCCGTAGCCATGTGGGGACCGTACGAAATCACCAAGGAGGGGTTCTATCTCGGAGTAAAGCGCAAGGCCTTGCTCGATGGAGGAACAATTAAATATCGCGCTGACGACCGTCTTTATCAAAAAGCCAAAATCGCGATCAATTGCTTTCATGCCATGCAGAGTTTGGACCAGATTTACCCCCCGGGCGGATTTCTCGACACGGGATTCAAAATGTGGGGTTTTAATGGAACGGCTCGCGTGCTGATCGAATACACCAAGAAGGCGAGCAATAAAGGCTTACTCCTGGACCCGGTGGATATGAAGAAGGACCGCTATGGCTTTGTCTACGCACCCACGCCAACCGGCCCGGTGCCGTACGATCCACTCAGAAATGCATCTGCTTATCACAAATAGCGCGTTAGCTAGCGATCATTTGTAAATACACCTCCACTTTTGTGGTCGGCGCGGGAGGCCTCAAGAGGAAAGATCCCTTGCGAGGCAACCTAAAAATGCGAGAAGTGATAAGTTGCTGCCAAGCGGGGACCAGCCACTTCTATTCTATGAGTTCCAACCTTCGTCGCGCGCTTAACACACTCGTTGCGGCGCTACTTTTTTTTCTGGCGAATGCGATATCCCGGGCCCAGTCGGTAAATGAACTGCTGGAGAAGGGCGCAGTCTGCGATCGAAAATTTGAACCTAACAAGGCGCTGAGCTCATACCTCGCCGCGGAAAAATTGGAACCGCAAAATCCGCGAATCCTTGTTCCGATTGCACGGCAGTATCGATATCTGATGACCGATGCACTAACGATAGATCAAAAATTACGGTTGGGTCACATTGCAGAGGATTATTCCGCGCGCGCCGCCGCTGCTGGGCCGTATGATTCGGAAGCACAACTCGCGACTGCTATTACTCTCGGCAAAATGCTCCCGTATTTGCCGACCAAAGAACAGGTGGCCGCTTCTCCGCGTATTAGGGAATCGGTGGACAAAGCGCTCGCACTCGACCCGCGCAATGACACCGCCTGGCATATTTTAGGGCGATGGAATCGCGTGTTGGCAGACGTCAACGGATTAAAGCGAGCGTTGGCCGGGGTGTTTTATGGAAACTTGCCGAAAGGCTCTTACGAAGAGGCTGAGCGCGACATGCGAATGGCGCTCGAGCTAAATCCTCACCGCCTGATGCATTACGTCGAGCTAGGACGGATTTACGCTGATATGGGACGGAAAGAGGACGCGCGCGTCTATATTAATAAAGGCCTGGCGATGCCCAATTCCGAAAAGGACGACCCTGAAACGAAGCAACGCGGACGGGAGACACTGGCGAAGCTCTAATAGTTCTTTTGGCTTGTCCGTTTTAAGCTCGCGTCTCAACCGCAGCTGGCGTTGGAATCTCGAACCACTCCGGCAAGTCTGCTAGACCGCCTCCCATGAAGAGATGGTGCCAAAGTTGCGTCGCCACAACCGCCGTTAAACCTGCTTCCACTGAAAGCCGCGGCAGCGATCCGGCGCGCATTCTGCGAAAATCGTTACGCCAACGATTAACAGCAGATACATCGAAGTAGCCGGTCTTGCACAATGATTCCCTGCTCAAGAGCTGTGCTACGAATGGCGGCTCGGGATCCATATGAAAGCTGTCGAGTGGTGCGCGAAAGATGACTTTGTGCCGGCGCGCCACGGATTTTGGAACCCATCGTTCTGCCAACAGGCGTAGCAGATGTTTGTCGCGGAACCCGCGCAGTCGCCAGCGCGGATGCAGCTTTGCCAGGAAATCAAAGACATCCTCGTCAAGGAAAGGATAACGCACTTCAACCGAAGAATGCATCGCTACACGATCGCCCTTGGCTTGTAGCAGATGTCCAGCTAAGAGAACGCGGGCGGCAATCCAAACTCCACGATGGAGCGCATGCCAATGGCGAGCGCGATCGAGCGGAAAGTCTAACTCAGTCCACGGATTCGTGTCCGCGACGGCTTCGTGCATCGATTCGCTGTAAAAACGCAGCTTGGAAATTGCGAGGACGCCGTATGCATCTATCCAAGCGTTTGGACCACCGACCGTACTCTCAACCTCCGCACGCCACGCATTTGTAAAATGCGGAATCTTGTTTAAACCAAGGTAGGCGTTTCGCGCAACATTGCTCAATCTCGGGCCCGGCAGCAGGTCAAGGAAACCAATTAACTTCGCCGCCTTGTACCAAGGATAACCGACAAGCCACTCGTCTGCGCCTTCACCAGTCAGGACCACTTTTTGTCCGTTACTGTGGACTCGCCCCGCAAGCTGGAGAAGTGCAGCGCAAGACGTGTCTATCACCGGAGCTTCCGCGGCGGCAATCAATTTTGGATACGCCGCAATTGCGTCTTCATCCCGAAACTCCTGTACAATCGGCGGCTTTGCCCCGATGTGCCGCGCCGACAGACAAGCCGCGTCGAGTTCATCAAGCTTCGGATCGTGTATGCGCACAGTGTACGTGTTGATTGCCGGCCCGTTTACATGGCAGGCCAGCGCCAGAATCATGCTTGAATCGACACCACCGGAAAGATAAGCGCCGACTGGGACGTCAGCGCGCAACCGTTCCTCGACGGCCTGAAGCAAGACCTGCTCAAATTTATCAACCAGCCGTTTGGGATCCTCTCCCCATTCCTCGTCACCTTCATCGGGAAAGTCTATTTTCCAGAATGCCCGCTCTTCGATGTGGGCGTTCGAACCATTTCCCTTTCCGGGAGTCACGCTCAGGAAGTGGCCCGGCGTAAGCAGTTGAATGCCTTCAAAACAAGTGCGCGGTGCGGGCATCGCCGAAAATGTAAAAATATGATCGATGCCACGGCGATCCGGTCGCGCTGGAACTATCCCCGACGCGAGCAGTCCTTTTATTTCGGACGCAAAAAGAAGCCAGTCGCCTTGCCGAGTCCAAAAAAGTGGCGCAATGCCAAAACGATCGCGTCCGAGATGCAGCTGACATTTTTTCTCGTCCCACAAAGCGATAGCGAATTGCCCTCGCAAGCGTTCCCACATCTTCTCACCATAATCTTCCCACAAATGTGGAATGACTTCAGTGTCGCAGTGGGTGACAAGTTTATGCCCGCGCTCCTTTAGCGCCGCACGCTGCTCTATGTAATCGAAGAGCTCGCCGTTAAAAATAGCGAAGATGCTTCGGTCTTCATTCGCAACTGGTTGCTGGCCATCTGCCAGCCCAACAATACTTAATCGCCGCGAAGCCAAAGCAAGTCCCGGCCGCACGAGAAAGCCCTTCTCATCCGGCCCGCGATGCAATAGCGCGCGAGCCATTTGTTGGAGGCTGCCTTGTGGCGCTGGCCGTTGCCCCGCGAGATCGATAATACCTGCTATGCCACACATGCGGCTAACGTTTTAGTTTGATTTTGCTAATCGGTTAATCATTTTTTCCGACATTCATATTTTGCGACACGATTTGGTCGGCCGAGCCGCAAAGCCCACCGCATTTTGGGGACAAATTTCGACTCGTAATACGCGGACTCGCAACGAGCGATTGCGGAGTCCGTTATTTTCGCTGATTGCCATAATTTCAGTTTCTTTTATTATCGACTCCGCGGGGGGCCGTGTTAATGCCGAAAGATCGTATTGCCATCATCGGAATTGGCTGCCGTTTTCCAGGTGGTGTCGATGACGCGGAGTCTTTCTGGAAGTTGTTGATTGAAGGGCGCGACGCTGTCCGCGATGTGCCGCCGGATCGGTGGAATGTGGAACGCTATTATGATCCCGAGCCTGGGATTGCCGGAAAAACCTTTGCCAAGCGCGGTGGATTCTTAGATCAGATCGATCAGTTTGATGCCCAGTTTTTTGGCATTTCGCCGCGAGAGGCACCCTACGTAGATCCGCAACATCGCTTGTTGCTGGAAACCGCATGGGAGGCAATTGAAAATGCGGGACTCGTACTCGACTTTGAAAGAGGAAGCGACATTGCGGTTTTTGTCGGCGTCTCACACAACGACTACCAAGGAATCCAGAGCACCGCGTTCGATCACTTCGGCATAACTCCACACAGCGCCACGGGTACTGCGCACTCCCTCGCGGCGAATCGCATCTCTTACTGTTTCAATCTTCAAGGGCCGAGCGTCGCAATGGACACGGCCTGTTCGTCAGCGTTGACGGCGATCCACGCTGCATGTGAGTATATTTGGGGAGGACGCGGGGATGCGGCACTCGCGGGAGGTGTGACGGTAATGATCACACCGGGCGGATTCATTGGTTTCTCGCAGGCGGCGATCCTTTCTCCTGACGGCCGATGCGCGGCCTTTGATGCATCGGCAAGTGGCTTCGTGCGCGGAGAGGGCGCGGGTATAGTATTACTAAAGCGCTTTTCACAAGCCATTGCGGATGGCGATCCGATCCAAGGCGTGATCATTGGCAGCTCAATCAATCAGGACGGCCATACAAACGGTATTTCACTACCAAGTGGCGAAGCGCAGGCGCGACTCGTGGAGGATGCCTGCAAAGATGCCGGTGTTTCGCCGATCGAAATTGGGTTTGTTGAGACTCATGGCACCGGAACGGCGGTTGGCGACCCGATAGAAGCACACGCCCTGGCCGAAGCGCTCTGCAAAGATCGTTCGATACCGCTCCCAATCGGTTCGGTAAAGACCAACATCGGCCACCTCGAGACCGCAGCGGGGGTAGCCGGACTTTTAAAAACGATGCTCGTTCTTCAGCGCGGCAAAATTCCCCCAAGCCTGCATTTCAACACCCCGAACCCACACATCGATTTTGAAAAGCTGAAACTTCGCGTTCCGACCTCTATTGAACCTTTCCCCGAGATGGGCGGTGAACGTTTGGCCGGCGTGAATTCATTCGGTTTCGGAGGGGCAAACGCGCACGTTGTCCTCGCGGAGCCGCCACCATCGCCACACTCTGAGCATGAAGAAGTCTGGACGGAGCGCGCATGGCCTGTGATGCTTTCTGCCCGCTCGGAAGATGCGCTTCTCGGCTACGCGATGAAGCTAGCCGCTTGGCTCACGGAAGGGTTGAATCTCAATGGTGATTCACCTGTTTTGCCAGACCTAGCATACACGCTAGGCGCGCGACGTAACCACCACGCGCATCGCTTGACGTTGGTCGTACGCTCAATACCTGAGTTGATTCAAGAGCTCGACGCTTTCGCGATCAAACAGGAGAGCGTGAAAGTTCGCACGTCGTTCACTCCCCGTCGGGAATCCGCGCCCCGGATCGCATTCGTGATGAGCGGGCAAGGTCCGCAATGGTGGGGCATGGGCCGCGAGTTGATGCAACGTGAAGCGGTTTTCCGGAGGATGATTGAAGAGTGCGATTTAGCGATGCGCAGCATCGCCCAATTTTCTCTTCTCGAAGAGGTGAGCCGACCCGAAGAAAGCTCGCAGATGCATCGCACTGAAATTGCACAGCCCGCAATTTTCGCAATTCAGGTTGCATTGGCAGAGCTGTGGAAATCGTGGGGAGTGCAACCTGCGGCAGTTGTTGGACACAGTGTCAGTGAAATTGCGGCGGCTTGTATTGCCGGCTTGCTGTCGCTGTCGCAGGGTGCGCGAATAACTGTCTTGCGGGCGCAGTTCATGGATCGTTGCGCACGTGGCGAAGGGAAGATGCTCGCCGTCGCGCTTGGTGAAGTAGAAGCACGTGCGCTTATCGACAAACACGACCGCACAATCTCCATTGCGGCATTCAATGGACCACGTTCCCTTACGCTGGCTGGTCCACGCCATTCGATTGAAGCGATGTTGGCGGAACTTGAATCGCAAGGTGTTTTCGCACGGCTTCTACGCGTCGACCACCCGTTCCATCACCCGATGATGCAGCCGGCTTCCGAAGCGCTCGAGAATGCACTGGGGGATCTGACGCCTCAACGGGAAAAAGTTCCATTGTTTAGCACGGTGACCGGCAACCGTCTTTCAGGCAATGTAGGCGGAGGGGAACACTGGGGTCGCGGCGTGCGGCAACCCGTACAGTTTGCGCCGGCAATCAATGCCATTGCTGATTTTGGCGTCGACATTTGGCTGGAGCTCGGAGCACATCCCGCCCTCGCACACTCGATCCAGGAATGTCTCGCCGAACGTGCGGGTTCCAAACTGATCGTTATTTCTTCAGTTCGGCGCGAGCGCGAGCATGAGTCGTTAATTGAAGCCGCGATGGATTTGCATCGCGCGGGTGTGGCACTCGACTTCAAAGCGATGATCCAGTCGCGGCGTTTGCTCTCGCTTCCAGCCTATGCCTGGGATCGAAGCCGCTGGTGGAACGAGGCTCCCGAATGGCGGGAAGGTCGTCTAGCGCCGGGCGGCCGCGGCCTCCTCGATGCAAGGTTGTCATGTGCGAAACCGACTTGGACGGCGAGGCTCGACAGCCGCCACATGGCCTTTCTCAAAGACCACAAGGTCGATAACCACGTTGTTTTTCCGGCCGCGGGATTTGTTTCTTTAATATTAGAAGCCGGTGCGCAGCTCTTCGAGGGACGTCCTTTCGTGGTCGAGGACTTCGAGATTCGCAAACCACTCATTCTGCCCGAAGCAACCGACGCCGTTCGCATCGAGATCTCCTATGAACCTAACGAACGCACTTTCGCCATTCAAAGCCGATTCGCGCAGGGGGCTTCGTGGTCGTTGCACGTTGTCGGTTCAATGCGCGGAGAGCGCACCAACTCGGCCTTCGCATCATCAAGTTTTGAAAGTGAACAGAAAAGTGGGTGTGTCGATCTTAAACCCGTCGAGATCGAAATGTTTTATCGCTACATGAGCGATCTCGGGCTGCGCTACGGCGAAGAGTTCCGCTGCGTGCGAAAACTCTCAGCCGCATCCGGTGAATCGGTCGGCGATGTGGCGGTATCCGACGCAATTGCTCCTCGGGCCGGCCATTATCTGCTGCACCCAGTGATTCTTGACGGCGGGTTACACGTTTTCTCTGCTGGCCGATCCACGGTCGAAACGCGCGATTCGCAGCTCAAACTGCCGGTGCGTTTCGGGCGAATTCTTTTTCTGCGGTCCCCTGGAGCGTCCGCAAGAGTGCGCGCGAATGTCCTCCAATGCACCGAAGATTTCGTCGAAGGCCGTATCAGCCTTTACAACGAATCCGGCGAGCCGTGTGTGCTTGTGGACGGCTTCCGTGCCATCAACGTTGCAGGAGTGCGCCGGGGAGGGGTCGGCGGAACATGCGATGTTTTATACCACCTTGAGTGGGAACGCACTCCGACAATATCTCAACCGGCGAGCTTGCCTCCGGCACCGCTGGAACGCCTCAGGGATGCTGCGCGAAGCGCGCTCCAGAACGTGATCGTTGGCCGCGGCAGCGCGCGGCTCGAAGCCGCGATTAGCGCTCAGGACGATCTCGCTGCAGCACTGCTTTGCGCCGGTCTTCGCGATATGGGGGTTCAGGACAGTTTCACAGCCGATTCATTGAGCGTGGATGCTGCGATGCGTCCGGTGTTTCAGCAGCTGATGTTGAAGCTCGAAAAACGTAGCTTGGTGGAAGTAAATGGGTTCAGTTACAGCACAACTTCAGCGTTTACGGACTCTGCGAACTCGGCTCCTGAGGCGCAGCGGTCCTTCATTTCTCAGCATCCGGGCCATCTTCCCGAAGCGTTGCTTGTTGCCGGAAGCTGCGCCGAGCTTGGTCCGATCTTGCGAGGCGAAAAGGACGCGGTCGAGGTGCTCTTCGCCGGTGCGGGCACGGATTTGCTGGATCAATTCTACGGGAGCGGTTTAATCGGCAGCCACTGGCTGGCGGCGATTGCTGCCGCCGTGCAAGAAGCCGCGCGCATCCTCCCTGAGGGACGCGGACTGCGCATTCTCGAAGTCGGGGCCGGTACCGGCGGTCTGAGCGCACAAGTATTACCGGTACTGGAGCGCGGCCTGCACTCCTACATTTTCAGCGATATCTCTGCTGCATTTTTCCCAGGTGCCATACAAAAGCTGGCGGCATTCCCAGAAGTGGAGACGAAAATTTTCGATCTCGAGAAGCCGGCCGCCGAACAGGGGTTTGAACTCGGCTCATTTGACCTAATCATTGGCACCAATGTGCTCCATGCAGTGGCCGACGTGCGCTCGACAATGCGCAATCTGCACCATCTGCTTCAACCGGGCGGTTCGCTTGTTTTCATGGATATCGGCACACCACACGTGTGGGCCGAAGCTGTTTTCGGCCTAACGAAAGGCTGGTGGCGCTTCACCGACCACGATCTGCGCCCCGTCC
>Ga0306921_10009005_pt1 | contig 10559 bp, 11 predicted proteins | sample sta12Cox44000080_FD_203760 | JGI IMG/M metagenome (GOLD analysis project Ga0306921, IMG submission 203760) | Lab enrichment of tropical soil microbial communities from Luquillo Experimental Forest, Puerto Rico - statoxic.12C.oxic.44.000.080 (v2)... | ecosystem: Environmental > Terrestrial >...
CCTTCGCCTTCATCAGGGCGCGCAAGGCCGACCGGCAACAGTGGAACGTGCCGTGCAAGTTGACGTCGATGGCGCGCCTCCAGTCGGCGTCCTTGGCGCCGAGCACGAGCGTGTTGACGGCGATGCCGGCGTTGTTGACGAGGATCTGCAGCCCGCCCTCGGCGGCGACGACCTCCTTGATGGCGGCGTCGACGGCGGCCGAGTCGGCGACGTCGAAGCGCTTGACGATCGCCGCGCCGCCGGCGGCGGCCACGGCGGCGGCCGTCTCGTTGGCCGCCGCTTCGTTGGCGGTGTAGTTGACGACGACCTTCGCGCCCAGGCCCCCCAGCGCGACGCTGATCGCCCGGCCGATGCCGCGCGATCCGCCGGTCACCAGCGCCACTTTGCCCGCGAGCTCACGCATGGGTCACTCCTTCGGCCACAACAGCGGCGACGGCGGCGATCTTCTCCGGATCGCCCGCGGAATGAACGGGGATGGCAGGGCTGATGCGGCGGACGAGGCCCGCCAGCACGTGCCCGGCGCCCACCTCCACGGCGGCGCCGGCGCCCATCGCCGCGAGCCGCTGGACCGACTCCTCCCAGCGCACGGGCGCCGTCACCTGGCGGGTCAGGAGCTCGGCGATCCGCGCCGGGTCCTGGTTGGGTGCCGCCTCGACGTTGGTCACCACCGGGACGCGCGGCGCCCGGAACTCGACCTTCGCGAGCTCGCCCGCGAGCGCGGTCGCCGCCGGCTGCATGAGCGCGCAGTGGAACGGCGCGCTGACGGCCAGCGAGCGGGCGTGCTTGGCGCCGCGCTCCTTGGCCAGCGCCGACGCGCGATCGACGGCCCCCTTGTGGCCGGCGATGACCACCTGGCCGCCGCCGTTGAGGTTGGCCGGGCTCACGAGCTCGCCGTTGGCGACCTCGCGGCAGAGCGCGGTCACGTCGGCCGCAGTCAGGCCGATGATCGCCGCCATCGCCCCCACCCCGGCCGGGACCGCCTCCTGCATGAACTTGCCGCGCAGGTGGACCAGGCGGACCGCGTCGGCGAGCCCGAGCGCGCCCGCCGCGACGAGCGCGCTCCACTCACCGAGCGAGTGGCCGGCCACCGCGAACGGGCGGACCGAGGTGCGCCCCTCGAGCACGCGCAGCGCCGCGATGCTGGTGGCGAGGATGGCGGGCTGGGCGTTCGAGGTCAGCGTCAGCTCCTCGATCGGCCCCTCGAAGCAGAGCTTCGACAGCGCGTAGCCCAGCACCTCGTCGGCCTCGGCGAACACCGCGCGCGCGGCGGGCTCCGCGTCGTGGAGCGCCCGCCCCATGCCGACGGCCTGCGAGCCCTGCCCCGGGAACAGGAAGGCGATCTTGGCGGGGTCCGCCGCCATCACCACCTCACCGCCGCCGAGGCCCAGGCGAGCCCCCCGCCGAGCGCCGCGAAGATGAGCAGATCGCCCTCGCGGATCTTCCCCTCCTCGAGCGCCTCGTCGAGCGCCGTCGGCACCGAGGCGGAGGAGGTGTTCCCGTAGCGGTCGACGTTGATGAAGAACTTGGACATCGGCAACGGGATCCGCTCTGCCACCCCCTCGAGGATGCGGAGGTTCGCCTGGTGGGCGACCACCCAGGCGACGTCCCCGGGCGAAAGCGCGTTGGCCTCGAGCGCTACGCGCACCGCCGACGACATGTTGCGGACCGCGTGCTTGTAGACCTCGCGCCCGTTCATCTTGACGAAGTTTTGCCCGGCGGCCAGCCCTTCGGCGGTGAGCGGCTCGCGGCTACCGCCCGCGGGCTGCCACAGGATGTCGGTCAGCGAGCCGTCGGCGAAGAGGTGCGTCGACAGCACGCCGCGCCTCCCCGTGTCGTCGGGAACCATGAGGACGGCGCCCGCGCCGTCGCCGAACAGCACGCACGTCGACCGGTCCTTCCAGTCTACGATGCGCGACAGCACCTCGACGCCGACCACCAGGATCCTCTTGTACTGACCCGCGCGGATGAAGGCGTCGGCGATCGAGATCCCGTAGAGGAAGCCGGCGCAAGCCGCCGACAGATCGAAGGCGCAACCCGCGTTGCGGGCTCCGAGCTTCTTTTGCACGAAGGTCGCCGTGGACGGGAACGGACAGTCGCCGGTCACGGTCCCCACGATGATGCAGTCGACGCTCGACGGATCGATCCCCGCCTTGCGGCAGGCCTGCCGGCCGGCCTCGGTGGCGAGATCGCTCGCCGCCAGCGACGGGTCGAGGATGTGGCGCTCACGGATCCCTGTCCGCTCCCGGATCCAGGCGTCCGAGGTGTCGACCATCTTCGACAGGTCGTCGTTGGTCAGCACCCTGGGCGGGACGGCCCGCCCCGTGCCGACGATGCGCCCGGCAATCACGGGATCGCCTCCGCGGACGACGACGGTCGGACCGGCGGCGCCCCCTCCCAGATGAAGGCGTGGCGCGCGACCGCCGAGGTGAGCTCCTTGCCGAGGTGCTGCTGCGCGAACCGATCGGCGACGAAGACGGCGTTCTTCATGGCGATGGCGTTCGAGCCGCCGTGGCAGATGAGCGCCACGCCGTCCACGCCGAGCAGCGGCGCGCCGCCGTGCTCCGCGTAGTCGGTCCGGCTGCGAAGCCGCTTGAGCACGCCGGTCATCAGCGTCGCCCCGAGCCGCGCGAGCGGTCCCGAGCGCTGCACCTCCTCGCGCACCATCCGGAGGATCACCTCCGCTGCCCCCTCGACGCTCTTGAGCACGACATTGCCGGTGAAGCCGTCGGTGACCACCACGTCCACCTCCCCCTTGAAGATGTCCCGCCCCTCGACGTAGCCCACGTAGGTGAAGTCCGCGCCGCTCTGCGCGTCGGCCCGGACCAGGAGCTGGTGCGCGTCGCGCGTCAGCGGCGTCCCCTTGTGCTCCTCGGAGCCGTTGGAGAGGAGGCCGATCTTGGGGTGCTGCTTGCCGTGCAGGATCCGCGCGTAGACCGACCCGAGCACGCCGAACTGCGCCAGCACCGCCGGCTTGGGGCCGATGTTGGCCCCCATGTCCAGCAGCGCGCACTCGCCGACGCCGGTCGGGAAGGTGGTCACGATCGCGGGACGTTCGACCCCGGGGAGCCGCCCGAGCACGAACAGGCCGCAGGCCATCATGGCTCCGGAGTTGCCGGCAGAGACGACGGCGTCGGCCTCGCCGGCCTTGACCATGTCGAAGCAGACGCGCATCGACGACTGCTTCTTCTGCTTGACGGCCATCGACGGCGCGTCGTGCATCGTGATCACGTCGGGGGCGTGCCGGATGACGATGGACTCCCGGCCGGCGCCGAGCGCTTTGAGCTCGGCGCGCAGGCGAGGCTCGTCCCCGACGAGGATCACCTCGACGTTCTTCGCGCGCACCGCGTCCAGGACGCCCTCCACCTCGACGCGAGGGGCGGCGTCGGAGCCCATGGCATCGACCGCGATTCGGGCCATCGATGCGGCTTAGGCCTGCTCCTCTTCCTTGGGCTCGATCACGAGCCGGTCGCGGTAGTACCCGCACCCCGCGCACATGCGGTGCGCGAGCTTCGGCTCACCGCAGCGCGGGCAGGAGACGAAGTTCGGCACGGCCTTCTTCATGACCTGCGCGCGACGGATCGCGGAGCGGGATTTGGACTGCTTTCGCTTGGGAACGGCCATCTCGGGTACCTTTCTAGTGACGTCCTGTTGTTACGCTTGGGCCTGCGTTTATCCGGGGTGGGCGCCCGAAGTCAAAGCTTGATTTTCGCCAGCGCGCCCAGCCGGCCGCTCGGGACCGCCCGGTCGACCTCGCAGGTGCACGCCACCTGGTTCCGATTGCCGCCGCAGACCGGGCAGAGCCCGCGGCAGGTCTCGGCGCAGAGCGGGTTGATGGGCATCGCGAGGACGATCTCGTCCCGCACCTCGTCCGAGACGTCGATCTCGTTGCCGGCGAACCGGATCACGTCCGGGTCCCCGTCCTCGGAGTCGTCGTCGACGGCGTCGGCTTGCACGAACGTGACCGCCAGCGGCACCTTCACAGCGACGCGGGCCGGCTCGAGGCAGCGCGCGCACGGGGTCTCGAGCTCACCCGCGAGATCGGCGCGCAGGAGGTAGTCCTCCCCGGCTTTCACGATCCGGCCGGAGAGCACCACGCCACCGGGCGCCGGGCGGGCGTCCATCTCGGGGCAGGCGGCGCCCAGCCAGTCGGCCGTGATGGGGACGCGCAGCGCCATCCCCTCGGGCCCGATCTCATTGATTTTAAACCGCATTTTGAACGACAAACCCCCATCCGGGCGTCGAGGGTGTGTAACTATAGAGGGGAGCCCCCCGGAGTCAAGCTTGGCCGCCGGCGGCCGAACCGTCGAGTTTCTCGCTACTTCTGCGACGCGGCGCCCAGCCGAGGTTCTCGCTACTTCTGCGACGCGGCGCCCGCGAGAAACCCGCCGCCGAACAGCAGCAGCGACTTCAAGTCCTCGTCGTTGAAGACTAGGCTCGCCCCCAGGAACCAGTCGAAGCCGCCGCCGGCGCCGGCCTTGGCGCGGTTGTAGTTCGCCAGGTCATCCGCGCCGCCCACCAGGAAGAGGTTGTGCCCCCAGACGCCGTACTGGAGGGTGGTCCGGACGCGCGGGTACTGGTTCTTGAAGGCGTCGAACACGTCGACCGACAGCACCAGCCGGTCGTTGAGCAGGAAGACGTCGGCGCCGAAGCCCCCCGTCGACTCGATGATGCCGAACCGGCCGTCGATGATGCCGTAGCGCTTCCCCATCTCGAGCGAGAACTTCAGCCCTTCAGTCGTCGTGGTGGTCAGCTGGTTCGACACCCCCGCGTTCGAGCTCTGGGTGACCGTACGGGTGGTGGTGGTGTAGCCGCGCTGATCCTGGACCAGCTGGATGAGGTAGAACTTGTCCGGCCGCGGCAGCAGCGTCACCGAGATGTAGCTCTTGAAGGCCGACGACAGCACGTTGTAGTCCGTGCGCAGCCCGACGATGGTCTGCAGCTTGGTGATGCTGCGGATGAAGCCCCCCGCGTCCTCGGTGATGTCCTCGACGTTGCGCGCGATGGTGTCGTCGGTGAGCAGGCGGCCCGCCGTCCCCTCCCCCTTCTCGAGCCGATTCGTGATCGTCTCCATGTTCTTCATGGTCTTGTCGAGGTTGTCGATCGTCGACTGGAGCCGATCGAGGGAGCCGCGCGCGGCCTGGCCCGTCCCCGCGATCTCGCCCTGCGTCGTGCCAATGAGCGACTTGATCGACTCGGTGATCTCGCGGACGTTCTTGATCGACTGCTTGACGTCGCCCGCCTCGGCGCTGGTGACCCCTTCGACGTCGCCGGCGATGCGATCGACGCGGTTCAAGAGCTGCTGGAGGGTGTCGGAGTTGCTCTCGATCAGATCGTTGAGGTTCTCGGCGATGTCGTTGAGCCTGCCGGAGGTCAGCTTGCGCACGTCCTCGAGGATGTCCTTGAGGATGGGGAGCAACGTCCCGACGTCGGCCATGATGTCACCCATGCCGACGGGCTCGCGGACGTTGAGGATCTGATCGCCGTCCTTGAGCACCCGCATCTGGGTGCGCTGGCCGTGGACCTCGGCGTACGGCGTCCCGGGGTCGATCTCCAGGTAGTACTCGCCGAGCAGCGAGGCCGACTTCTTCGACACCACCGCGTTCTCGTAGAGGGTGATGTTGGGCTGCATGCGGATGGTGATCTTCGCGCGCGCCGTCGTCGAGTCGAGCTCGCGCTTGTCGATCTGACCGACCGAGATGCCCGCCGTCTGCACGCGCGACTTCTCGAACAGCCCCGAGGCGTCGTGGAACAACCCCCAGACGGAGTAGCCGCGCGAGCCGGTGGCCCGGTCGTTGGTCGACCGGATCAGGAAGTAGCTGATCCCGACGACGACCACGACGAGCGCGCCCACGGTGACCGAGGCCCAGCTGCGCCTCACGCCTCGACCCCCGTCTCGGGCGCCACCAGCCCGGAGGTCTCGACGAACTCACGCAGCGCCGGCAGCCGGCTCTGCAGCACCTCGTCCGGGGGGCCGCTGACGATGATCCGCCCCTTGTCGAGCATGGAGATCCGGTCGCCGATCCGGAACGTCGAGGCCATGTCGTGGGAGATGACGACGGACGTGACGCCGAACTCGTCGGCGGTGCGGCGGATCATCTCGTCGACGTTCTTGGTGGCGATGGGATCGAGCCCGGTGGTCGGCTCGTCGTAGAGCAGGATCTCGGGGCGATCGATGAGCGCCCGGGCGAGCCCCACCCGCTTGCGCTGGCCGCCGGACAGCTCGGGGGGGAACTTCTGCTCGATCCCGGCCACGTCGGCGAGGTCGAGGCGGCGCAGCAGATCGCGCACCCGTTCCATGATCTCCGCGCGGGTCAGCTTGTAGCGCTCGATCAGCGGGAAGGCGATGTTCTCGACCACGTTCATGGAGTCGAACAGCGCCGCGTACTGAAACACCATGCCGTACTTCCGCCGGAGGCGCGCCATCTCGAGGTCATTGAACGGAACCACATCCTGGCCGTCGACCCAAATTTGTCCCGCGTCCGGCTTGAGCAGCCCCATGAGGTGCTTCATCAGGACGGACTTCCCCTGCCCCGAGCCGCCGATGATGATGTTGGTCCGGCCCCGCTCGATGTCGAGGTCGATGCCGCGCAGGACGTGCTGGGGGCCGAAGGTCTTGTGCAGGCCCCGCACCCGGATCTGCCAGCGCTCGTCCCGCTGCGCGAGGTTTTCCCCCGGCATGGCCGGCACCGCGGCGGGGGGCGGTTCGTTGGCGCGCGGCGGGTTCACGATTTGTAAGGCCAGAGGATGTGAAAGACGTCGATCAGGAAGTAGTCAGTGCAGAGGATGGAGACGGAGCCTGCAACCACCGCCCGCGTCGTGGCAAGCCCCACCTCCTTGGCGCCGCCCCGGACGTTGAACCCTTGGTAGCAGGCGGCGACGGAGAGCGTCACCCCGAACACCGCCGCCTTGGTGGCGCCGATGATGTAGTCCTTGGGATCGGTCCAGTAGGTGAACTGCTCGATGAACTGACCGAGGTCGATGTGCTCGAGGACGATCGAGTAGAGGTAGGCGCCGGTGAGCCCGACGATGTTGAACACCATCGTCATGATCGGCATCATCAGGATCGTCGCGATCACCCGGGGCGTGACCAGGTATTGGATGGGATCGACGGCGAAGGTCGTGAGCGCGTCGATCTGCTCCGTGATGCGCATGGAGCCGAGCTCTGTGGCCATCCCCGAGCCGGCGCGGGCGGTGATCATGAGGCCGGTGAAGACCGGCGCCAGCTCCTGGGCCAGCGAGATGCCGACGGTCGCACCGACGAACCGCTCCTGGTTGAAGATGCGCAGCGCCGAGATCGCCTGCTGCGCCGAGACCGCCCCCGAGAAGAACCCCACCAGCATGATGATCGGCAGCGAGCCGACCCCGACGAACTGCATCTGCTCGAGGAACAGCCGGAGGCGGAACGGGGGCCGGAACAGCCCCGCCATCGACTTGCCGAGCAGGATGCTGTGCTCTCCGAAGTAGGAGAGGACGACCTTCACGGGCGCGACGGCCGCGTCGCGCAGCGCCGCGAGGATCTCGGCGAGGCGCGAGGGTTGGTTGGGGCGACCGGAGGTGTCGGCCGACGACGCGGAGGTCATGGCGCGGGCTTCGCCCGGGGAGGGGGCGGCCCCGCTGCGGGGGGCGTCACCGGCGCGTCCCGCAGGATGCGGGGGACGCGCTTGGAGATGCCGCAGAGGATCTCGTAGTTGATCGTCCCAGCCCAGCCGGCGAGGTCGTCGACGGTGATCTCCTCCGGGCCGTCGCGCCCGATGAGCGTCACGGCGTCGCCCAGGCCCGCGACCGCCGGCGGCACGTCGGTCACGTCGACCATCAGCATGTCCATGCAGACCGCGCCCACCACCGGGACCCGTCGGCCGGCCACCAGCGCCTCCGCGCGCTGCACGTGGCGCGGGTAGCCGTCGGCGTAGCCGACGGGGAGGGTCGCGATCCGCGACGGCCGCCCGGCGCGCCAGAGCCCGCCGTAACTGACGCCCGTGCCGGTCGGGACGTCGTGCACCGCCATGATCCGGGTCGACAACCGGAGGGCGGGCTCGAGGCCGGGCAGAGGAACGTTCCGCGACGGCATGGCGCCGTAGAGCGCGAGCCCGGGCCGGACGGCGTCGAGCCGCGCCTCCGGAAACCGGACCGCGGCCGCGCTGTTGGCGGCGTGGCGGACGATCCCCTCGAAGCCGGCCCGCCGGGCCTCTGCGAGGCAGAGCTCGAACCGCGCCAGCGCCTCGCGCGTGGCAGACGGGTCCGGGACGTCCGCCGACGCGAAGTGGGTGCACAGCCCCGCGAGCCGAACCCCGACGAGCCCGCGCGCGCGGGCGAGGGTCCCCGCGAGCTCGCGGGCGTCGATCCCGAGGCGGCTCATGCCGGTGTCGACCTTGACGTGGACCTCCGCGCGCCGGCCCCGCCGACCCGCGGCGTCCGCGAAGCGGTCGAGGTCGCCCCCGTCGTAGACCACCGGCGTCAGGCGCTCGGCGAGGACGTCGTCGTGGTGCCCGCCGTAATAAGCGCCGAGCACGACGATGGGCGCCCGGATGCCCGCCGCGCGGAGCTCGAGCCCCTCCTCGACCAGGGAGACCGCGAGAGCGTTGCAAAGCGGCTCGAGGGCCCGCGCGACCGGGACCGCGCCGTGCCCGTAGGCGTCGGCCTTGACCACCCCGTAGATGGCGACGTCCCTGCCCACGGCGGCCCGAACGCGGACGAGGTTGCGCTGGACCGCACCGAGATCGATCTCCGCCACGGTCGGCCGGACCGACGTGCGGATGTCGACTTCGGTGAAAGGGACGTAAGTCCCCTCTGCCGCCGCTTCCGCGGCTCTGGGTTGACTGACCAAACCCTTCAAATTTTCCCCTGCGCCAAGCGCAGCGTCAATTTGCATGATCCCGACGGCCTTGGCGCGTTGATCGCACCTCGACCGACCCCGCCTGGTTCAACGAGCGGGGCTGGCCCCGACATTCCCGGGGCTCCAGGGTCGGGCGGCTCTCGCCGACGCGCCGTTGCCGGCCCGGTCGCCGGCGTCGCGCCGCATCGCGAGGGGGAATCAGCTCTCGTAGAGGCGGCGGCTGACGAGCAGCGAGCGCCCGCGGGGCGTGAGGAGCCCCTGCCGGACCAGCTCGGAGACGGTGCGCGAGACGGTCTCGCGGCAAGCGCCGATCTGGTTCGCGAGCTCCTGCTGGGTGGGACGGCTACGGATGAGCAGACCGTCGGGACCAGGGCCGCCGTCCTGGCGGCCGAGCGCCACGAGCCGGGCCACGACGCGCTCCTGCACGCCAGCGAGCGCGAGGCCGGTCGCCAGCTGCTTCGAGCGTTCGAGGCGGCTCACCAGCTCGCTCGCCAGCGCGAGGGCGAGATCGGGGTGGGCGCGGAGACAGGCGTGCATCGACTCGCGCGGGATCATCAACACCGTCCCGTGCTCGATCGCCTCCCAGTCGTTGCCGAGCGGCGAGGCGGCGAGCGCGGCGTCGGCGATGAGGTCGCCGGTCTTGAAGATCTCGACGGAGATCTCCCGCCCATTGGCGGCCCGCTGCACGGAGCGGATCCGCCCGCGGACCACCAGCATCGCGGCGTCGAGCCCGCCCCCCTGGGGAGCGAGGGTGGACCCGCGGCTGACTGAACGCAGCGTGGCATGGCGCGCCAAGAGGCGCAGGGCCTCGATCGGCGCCGTCCTCAGCTGCCCGCAGCTTCTGAGGGCCTCCAGCACCGGCGCCTCGGCCGACGCGGATGAACCCGCTCCACGATCATAAGCTTCGAACTCCAGGGGTGCAGTCGCGGTCCCGATAGCCATGGCAGTTTGCCTCCTCAGGCTTGCGGGGCGCGACTATCGCAACGGCAGTGCCAAAGGGCCGGGAGATCGATGACCGCGGAATCGCAACGGATTTTCGCGATCGGACCTTCCGGCCCCGTCGCCGTCGTGGCGCGGACGCCACACACGCCGTGAAAAAAAGCAGGGAGATCTCCCCTGCTTTTTACAATCCTTTCACCCCTTTTTGCCCGATTTGCCCCGGCCCTTGGACTTCGCCTTGGCCTTGGCGGCGCGGCGCGCCTCGCGGTACTTCTTGATCTCGGCCTTCGGCAGGTCCTTGTGCTTGGCACAGACCATACCGAACACCGGGGCGGCGCGGTTCGAACAACCCGGAACCGGACAGAGCTGGATCGGACCCTTGCGGCGCTTCCGGCGCCCGTTCGTGCCGCCGAGAGCGGCGGGGCGGCCGGGGCCGCGCAGGCGGAGGCCCGCCGGCGCGCGACCTCCGAAGGCGCTGAGGACGACGTCACGCGCGCGCGAAACTGCGTCCTCTTCGATCAACGACGACAACCTCTCTACAAAATCCTGAACGACGTCTTGAATCTCGGACCGTCTAGGCATCATCTCCCCCTTCGTTGCGGCGGAGAGTATATGCAAACCACCAGCATGGCAACGCTTGATTCCACGTTTCAGCGTGTCAAAAGAGTCGAGCCGTGAGTCGTTTTCTTACGTTCATTGCCATCGCGATCGCGATCATCGCGGGGATTCATTGCTACATCTGGATGCGCCTCGTGCGGGACCCGCGTCTGCCCGCGCCGTGGAATGG
>Ga0306921_10009006_pt1 | contig 10557 bp, 7 predicted proteins | sample sta12Cox44000080_FD_203760 | JGI IMG/M metagenome (GOLD analysis project Ga0306921, IMG submission 203760) | Lab enrichment of tropical soil microbial communities from Luquillo Experimental Forest, Puerto Rico - statoxic.12C.oxic.44.000.080 (v2)... | ecosystem: Environmental > Terrestrial > Soil...
TGCCTCTTGGAAAGCGACAAAGCCCGCTGCGTTTTCTTCCGGCAAAGCTCCACTGCTGCCGCGGAGTCTTTCCAGAACCATGTCGATTTGACCCGCTTTGACTTGGTAGCCGTAGCCTTCGCTCCTCGGTTCAATCAGGTCTGCGAGAGAACCCAGACCCTGCGCAATTGCGCTCTCGGAATCCGAACGTTGCGGAAGTTGAGGCCAAAAGGGAACTTCGCCAGAGTATTGAGCGACGGCATCGACCGCCGCGGAAGGGGACGCTAGTGGCAGGCTCCCGATTCCGGTAACCGCGCCAGCGGGTGTGAATGCTTTTCGAACTTTGTAGGGCTGCCTGGCTACGGATTGCACCGTTTTTTCTCCGAAAGAGCCGATACCGTCTACTTTTTCACCGAAAGTTCAACCTTATCAGTATCTCTGGAATACCAACGATTCGCTATACCGCCTCGCAGTCGCCTAGTCGTTATAATAAGGATGGGGATACATGCAAGGACTATGACGAAGCGCCCGGAACATCCTCTGGACAAGATTCTCGAACACCGCATCGCCATCATTGATGGCGCGATGGGGACGACGATTCGCACCTACGGGATGAAAGAAGCAGACATCCGGGGTGGACGATTCAAGGATGCCACCAAGGACCTTTTGAACAACGGCGACCTGTTTTCCCTGACACAGTCGAAGGTGGTCGGTGATATTCACCGCCGGTTTTTGGAAGCAGGTGCCGACATCATCGAGACAAACACGTTCGGCGCGACGAGCATTACACAGAGCGAATTTTTCGTTGACGATCCACGGGAGCACGGTGGGCGCAAAGATCCGGAGTTCTACGAAAAGGTCATCAACGATGTGTCTCTGCGCGATCTGGCCTCGGAAATCAATGAAGAATCCGCGCGGCAGTGCCGTGAATGGGCGGACCGGGTAGCCAATGAAACTTCGCGTCCACGTTTCGTAGCAGGCGCCGTCGGCCCTCTGACCGTGTCCCTTTCCAATTCTCCCGATCCCGACGACGCGGGATTTCGTGTGGTCACCTTCGACCAGGTGAAGACTGCCTATGCCGAACAAGTTCGCGCGCTGATCGCAGGTGGCGTCGACTTGCTGCTCGTCGAGACCATCTTCGATTCGCTGAACGCGAAAGCCGCGCTCGTAGCCATCCGTGAAGTGTTTGACGAAGACAACAAAGAGCTACCCATCATGGTCTCGGCAGCGGTTGGCCGCGGCGGTGAAACGATGATTTCAGCGCAGACTACAGAGGCTCTGTGGAACGCGGTGAAACACGCAAAGCCTCTCGCGATCGGCCTGAACTGCTCTCTAGGCCCCGACCTAATGTATCCATTCTTGAATGATCTTTCGGAAAAAGCGGACGTGGCGATTTCCTGCTATCCGAATGCTGGCCTGCCGAATCCTCTCTCTGAGACCGGATTCGATCTGGGGCCATCGGACATGGCGCGCTACTTGAGTGAATTTGCCAAGGCGGGGCTCATCAACATCGCTGGTGGTTGCTGCGGAAACACGCCGGAACACATCGCTGCCATTGCAAAAGCACTCGAAGGCCAGTCGCCTCGAAAGTGGCAAACCGTTGTGAAGAACCGGGAGAACGCGGCTTGAGCGCGGAAGAACATAACGCTGCGCCCGTGACAGTCGAGGCGATGCCGCTTCGTCTGTCGGGCTCCCTACCATTCACGCAACAATCTGGCGTTTTCATCATGATCGGCGAACGCACGAACGTCGCCGGCTCGCCCAAGTTCGCGAAATTAGTGAAGGAGGGCAAGTTCGAAGAAGCCGTCAGTGTCGCCCGCCAACAAGTTGAGAACGGAGCGAACGTCATCGACATCTGCATGGATGAAGGCATGATCGATGGTGTGGCCGCGATGACCCGCTTCCTGCTGCTTTTGCAGAGCGAGCCTGAAGTCGCCAAAGTTCCGTTCATGCTGGACTCCTCGAAATGGGAGGTCATCGAGGCGGGCCTGAAGTGCATGCAAGGCAAAGGGATCGTCAACTCGATTTCGTTGAAGGAAGGTGAAGAGAAATTCAGGCAGCACGCTGCAACCGTTTTGAAGTACGGAGCCGCAGTCGTGGTGATGGCTTTTGACGAAAAAGGACAGGCAGCGACGTACGAAGACAAGACACGCATCTGCGAACGCGCCTATCGGATTCTTGTCGATGAAGTTGGCCTTCCGCCTGAAGACATTATTTTTGATCCGAACATCCTCACTGTTGCGACCGGCATGGAGGAGCACAACAATTACGCGGTGGATTACATCAACGCCACGCGCTGGATAAAAGCCAACCTGCCGCATGCCAAAGTAAGCGGCGGGGTTTCGAATATTTCTTTTAGTTTTCGCGGCAACAACAAAGTTCGCGAAGCGATGCACTCCGCGTTTCTGTACCACGCCGTCGCGGCGGGCATGGACATGGGCATCGTCAACGCCGGCATGCTCGAGGTTTACGAAGAGATTGAACCTGAGTTGAAGGACCTTGTCGAGGATGTGCTCCTCAACCGCCGTCCGGACGCCACGGAACGGCTCGTGGAGTTCGGCGAAACACTGAAGAACGCGGGTTCTGTTGCAGCGGAAAAAAAGACCGAAGAATGGCGCAATGGCACGGTCGAAGAACGACTTTCTCACGCGCTTGTGAAAGGCATCGACACGTACATCGAGCAGGATGCCGAAGAAGCTCGTCTCAAGCTCGGCCGTCCGCTTCTAGTCATTGAAGGACCGCTGATGGCCGGCATGAGCGTGGTCGGCGATTTGTTCGGTGCGGGCAAGATGTTTCTGCCGCAAGTCGTGAAGTCGGCCCGCGTGATGAAAAAAGCCGTTGCCCACCTCACGCCTTTTATGGAAGCCGAAAAGGCGGCGCACGGTGCGGCCGGGCAAGTTGTCAAATCACAAGGAAAAATTGTGCTGGCGACCGTGAAGGGCGACGTGCACGACATTGGCAAAAACATTGTTGGAGTCGTCCTCGCCTGTAACAACTATGAAGTCATCGATATGGGTGTCATGGTTCCCGCCGAAAAGATTCTCGAACGGGCGAAGGCGGAAAAGGCGGATTTGATCGGGCTGAGTGGACTCATCACGCCTTCTCTCGACGAAATGGTGCATGTTGCGAGGGAGATGGAGCGGCAGCGATTCAAACTGCCTCTGCTCATCGGTGGTGCGACAACGAGCCGTGCACATACGGCGGTGAAAATCGCGCCGCAGTACAGCGAACCGGTCGTACACGTTCTCGACGCGAGCCGGGCCGTGCCGGTGGCGACGAGCCTCTTGAGTGAAGAGAGCAAAGCACACTTTGTCGCGCAGCACCGCGCGGAATACGAAGTAGTGCGCAAATCTCACGCCGCTCCGCGCCAGCAGGTCGTTTCGCTTGCGGAAGCGCGCGCGCGCCGCACACGGATCGAGTGGCGCAAAGAAGACGTGGCTGTCCCGGAATTTACCGGTATCCGAGTGCTCGACGATTTTCCATTAGCGACTTTGCGTGAATTTATCGACTGGACGCCCTTTTTCCATACCTGGGGCCTGAAAGGCGTATACCCGCGGATTCTGGAGGAAGGAGATCGTGGCGTCCAGGCGCGACAGCTCTACGCCGATGGCAACGCACTTCTCGACAAAATTATTACGACAAAACCGATCACGGCGCGTGGTGTTTACGGCTTCTTCCCTGCAAACGCAGTGGGTGATGATGTAGTGCTATATGCCGACTGCCAGCGCCAAAAGGTCCTCGAAGAATTCCATTTCCTGCGCCAGCAGGCGAATAAGGAAGGCAGCGAACCGTGCCGGTCGTTAGCCGATTTCATCGCTCCGAAGGAGACGGGCCTCGCCGACTACATCGGTGCGTTTGCAGTGACCAGTGGAATCGGCCTCAAGGAACTGTGCGATCGATTCCGTGCGGAACACGACGACTACAACGCGATCATGGCCGAAGCCATCACGGACCGTCTGGCCGAGGCCTTCGCCGAATGCCTTCACAAGCGCGTTCGCGATGAATGGGGTTACGGCCGCGCGGAAAATCTAGGCAGCGCCGACATGATCCAGGAAAAGTATCGCGGAATCCGGCCGGCCGCCGGCTACCCCGCTTGTCCCGACCATACCGAAAAAGGGACGTTGTGGAGCCTGCTCGACGTGAAAAAGAACACGGGAATGTTCATCACCGAATCTTTTGCGATGTGGCCCGCATCGAGCGTCAGCGGCTTGTACTTCGCTCACCAGGAATCGCGTTATTTCGGTCTCGGGAGGATCGATCGCGACCAGGTCGCCGACTATAGCCAACGCAAGGGAATGACGGTAAGCGAAGTAGAACGCTGGCTAAGCCCTAACCTCAACTACGATCCGTCGCGGCTGTAATTTGTGCTACACGGCTTATCCACTCTTCAAAGAGCGTGTTAAATGATGCTCACGGGAGGAATTCAAGGCTCTTTTGCAAAACCACAACATTGATCTTACACGCGAGGCCAAGAGCGTTCTCGTGGCGCGTGATACGGGATTCACTGCGACGACAGAAGTGGCGCTGTGATGGAAGAGATTTCTGTGGGGAGGATTTACGGGCAAACCAGAAGTTGAGGCTCGCAACACTAGATCTAACTTCGGTGTCGCCGACTACTCACGAGTATTCATGGTGCTGCCGCTGCCCGGCACAGCTCCGCCAAGCGGTCCTGAGTTCCCTCGGGATCAGGGGCTCTCGCCGGCGCCACCCATTCGTGCGGCGAGCCGGCAGCAAGCAGCAAGCGCGCCACTTCAACATGATCTGCGCCGTTTTGCGACGTGTGTCGCCAGCCTTCACATGCCCACACCAGCGGTGTCGCGGCGAACATGCCATCTACGGCACCCACCGACGCGCCCTTCGTCAGCAGAACCTTCACTGCTTCCACGTGGCCGCCCATCGAGGCACGATAGAGTGCTTCCACTCCGTTGCTGTCCTTTACATTTGGATCGAAGCCACATTGCAGCATTGTTTCGAGAGTCTTCGCATCGCCGCGTTCGGCCGGAGTGTGCATCATCAAGTGGTGCTCCGGGCGAAGCTCGTTGCGGAGATTCGGATGCTGAGCAGCGAGCCTGCTTGCGCCTTATTGCCGGAAGTACACGCCGCAACAAAACGGTCGATTCGCGAGAGTTCGTCTTTCGCACCATGTCGCAACAACCAGGCCGCCACTTCGTCATTCCCGTGCAGCGCGGCGAGCGCATGCGCCGTGCGTCCATCGGGCCGGCGCTTATTTACATCCGCTCCGTGGGAGACCAGCAATTCCACGGTCTTAACGTCCAATCGTTGTGCCGCAACGTGGAGCGGCGACTCGCCCGATTGCGCCCATGCCAAGTTCGGATCGGCTCCGTGCTCCAATAACCATTTCGCTCCGGAAATGTCGTCCGGCCTCATCCAACCCAGAATGTACGCAAGCGGGGGAACGCCTCCTAGAATTCCGTTAACATTGACGGCGAATCGATACAGCACTTCCAGCGCCGCAACATTTCCACTGCCCGCCGCAATGTGCGTGGAAACGCCGTCCGTCGGATTTGCGCCGCTCTTGAGCAGCAACTCTGCAAGCTCAGGCTGCCCCGTCGCAATCAGCGCTCCCCAGAGCGCTGTCCGTGGCAGCTCCGGGTGCCAGTTCCAGTCATATTCGGCGTTGGGGTTCGAGCCCATCCGTAGTAGCTCCCGTGCAATTCTCACAGCCTGAGCCTACCGAGAACTCCGTCCGTATCACCCCGCATCCTTGTGGCACGCTAATCGGAGATCTAGTCGATGCACTTTATCTTGTTGGCAAGCACATCGGAGTCTAAAGACTGGCTGTCTCTGCCTCGTCCAGTCGTCGAGCATCCAAGTGCAGGGAGTTCGTGCCGCGAAAGAATCCGGTTTTGGTTAGCAAAAGTTTGGTCGCGTAGATCAAGGGGAAGGGGCATTTCCGCTCAGGAAGGCAACCGTCGAGGCAACCGGCTTGCTCCGGCTATGCGGCGCGTCGCTGATATCGGTGGTGTAATCCCCCGACCTGAGGAATCGCTACCACGCACCCCTGTTCCGGCGGTTCCACTGCCCTGGGCTCAGGAGCGTCTTTGCCCAAAGATAAATGCGTACGTGACCGCTGATAGTAGGCAAAATAGTTCTGCAGCGTTCGACGCAACGATCTCTCATTCCACACGATCACGTGGTCCAGGCACTCGCGCCGGATCGAGCCCACCAGCCGCTCCACAAAGGGATTTTGCCAGGGGGATCGCGGTGCAGTAAGCACTTCCTCCATTCCCATAGCTCCGGTCATGGCGACGAAACCTGTTCCGTAGATGGCATCTCGATCGCGTAGCACATACCGCGGCGCCTCGTCCCAGGGAAACGCTTCCCGCATCTGCTGCATGGTCCACTCCTGCGTGGGATGTTCCGTCACACCGAAGTGCACCACCCGGCGTCGCTCATGCGCTAGCACGACGAAGACGAACAGGACCCGGAAGGTCGCCGTCGGCACGGTGAAAAAATCGATGGCCGCGGTCTGCGCCAGATGATTCGTCAGGAACGTTCGCCAAGTCTGGGAAGGTGGTTTGCGGAGCCGAGGCAAATATCTGGCTACTGTGGATTGCGCCACCGCAATCCCCAATTTGAGCAGTTCTCCGTGAATGCGGGGTGCACCCCACAAGGGGTTGGCTTGGCTCATGCGCCGAATTAGATCGCGAATGTTCGCCGCAACTTCTGGCCTGCCGGGAAGGCGGCGCGATTTTCTGATCCAGTGCCAGGCGAAAGCGCGGCGGTGCCAACGGAGAACGGTGTCGGGCTGAACCATCTCGAGACATCGTCGCCAACCGGACCAGCATCGGTACAACACAACCCACAAGAGCCGGTCGCAGCGGTGGAGGGGCAAGCGACGCGGCGCGTTCTTTTGGAAAACTGCAAGTTGGTGGCGAAGCGCGAGGATCTCCGCATGCAAGGCAGCACGCGTTCGAAAAGTGGAGGCAATCAAAGCGAAAAAGGCAACAAAAAGAGAGCTCATCGTGGTAGCCACCATGATCTCACGACTGATCGGAACCCCTGTGATTTCAGATCGGACGGAGTTTTCAGTAACCACAGGTCCTCCGACGGCCTCGTCGCTTCGGTTCGGGAGGCCAGTAGGCGCGCACCGTACGCGGAGAAACGTAGATACCCAGCTTCACCGACAGCTCCGCGACCACGCGCTTGGCCCCAGGTCGGATTCTCTTGTGCCATTTATACGATAAGTTTGCGGATGTTCTCAGGAATTCGTGGCCGACCAGCTAACGACTTCCATTTCCAAAACAACTTGAAACCCTTGCGATGCCAGCCAATCAGGGTCTCTGGTTTGACGATGACCAAGGCCTCTTTCCAATCGCAGAGGCGAGACCAGAGGATAAGAGAGAAACGGGCAGAGTCGTCCAATCGTCTCGGTTGGACTTGTCTCTCCTCATAAAAAGCCAGTTGCTTTCGCAGGAACAAGATTTCCGCGCTTAGGGCTGTGGGTGAGCGGAACAGGAGACGGAAGAAAAGAAGTCCGTCCGCGACCAGATCGGTGATCAAGTTAAGCAGAGAATCCAGTGAGCGCTTTGCGCTCGGAAAGAATCCAGACATGGGCTGTCAGGATGGCATACGGTCAGCCCAGCTGAGAAGTGTTTCCTGCCGGGTAGGGCTGGCTTCTTGCGTTTTTCTAGCGCAGGGAAGCCGACAAATAAGTGCCAACATCTCTGCCAGATGGGAGACGGATGGAATTGTTGCGTACCACAACTACGCGCGCCTACTGTAAGTTTGCGTAAGACCCTCTAGTCCGTCCACCCAACCATTTTTCGGCATTTGTCCAGAACGCCTAATCTCTTGAATCGGTCGAATGGCTTGATCCCGCGGGTGTCTTGGAATCTTCGGTAATGGAGGAATCATATTGATGCGTCTCAGAATGTAGCTTCCGTCGACCAGATCCCCTAGATATGCCCCGTGGCTGGCCCAGACTCGACCATCCTCTATCCACCCGAAGTAGGCACCGTTAGCATGAAAGAGATTCTCATTATGAATAAAACCAAAATATTCTCCGCTCCATTTAAAGACTGGCGTCATTGGAGCTCCCTACTTCGTCTGAGACTAGCACAAGGCAAGCCCACGAGCGAACTTTATTCATACTGTTGCAAAGGTTCCCACGACACCAGATTTTGCGGGTCCAGCCACCGATTGGGCTCGCTAGTCCGCGGCAAGACTTTCCGGAATTAAACTACAGATCAAAATACAAGAAATACTCGAACGGCACGGGCCGCAGGTTCACTGGCGCCAGTTCGCGTTCTCGTTTGTAGATAAGCCAGGTTTCAATCAGATCCGGGGTAAACACATTGCCCTCGAACAGCCAATCGTGATCCGTCTCCAATGCGTCAAGCACCTCGCCTAGCGAACCCGGAGTGCTCTTAACCTTCGCGGCTTCCGCAGATCCGAGTTCATAAAGATCTTTATCAATCGGTTGGCCAGGATCGATCTTGTTCCGGATTCCATCCAATCCCGCCATCAATTGAGCCGCGAAACAAAGGTAGGGGTTGCTCGCCGGATCAGGACAGCGGAATTCAATCCGCTTCGATTTCGCGCTCTTCGAGTAAATGGGGATGCGTACGGCCGCGGACCGATTGCGTTGCGAGTAAACAAGGTTGACAGGAGCCTCGAATCCTGGCACTAACCGGCGATACGAGTTGGTAGTCGGAGCGCAGAGACCGAGCAGGGCCGGGGCATGCTTCAACAGGCCGCCGATGTAGTACTTAGCTGTTTGGCTGATCTGAGCATAGCCCTTTTCGTCCCAAAATAGATTGGTGTCACCCTTCCACAGGCTTTGATGGGTATGCATGCCGGAGCCGTTGTCGCCGAAGATTGGCTTGGGCATGAAGGTAGCGGTTTTGCCGTGCTTTCGAGAGACATTGCGGACGACGTATTTGTAGTGCATAACGTTATCCGCCATTTTCGTCAGCGTCGTAAACCTCATGTCAATTTCGCCCTGCCCGGCCGTGCCCACCTCGTGGTGATGGACCTCGGCCGGAACACCCACTTCCTTCAGCTTTAAGACAATCTCTGAGCGAATGTCCTGGAGCGTGTCGGCGGGTGGTACCGGGAAATATCCCTCTTTGTGCCGCAGTTTGTACCCAAGGTTAGGGTTCTCCTGGCGACCCGTATTCCAGACGGCCTCGCCGGAGTCGACGAAGTAGTAGCCGCAATGAGCCGTTTGCTCAAACCGCACATCATCGAAGATATAGAACTCCAGCTCCGGTCCCCAGTAGCTCACTTCCGCAATTCCAGTATTTTTCAGATAGCTTTCCGCCTTTTGCGTGACATAGCGCGGGTCGCGGCTATAACGCTGGCGCGTAACAGGATCGACCACATCGCAGATCAAATTCAGCGTGGGGACTTCAAGAATCGGATCGACACAAGCCGTCTCCGGGTCGGCAACCAGTAACATGTCACTTTCGTGGATCATTTGGAACCCACGGATACTGGAGCCATCAAAGCCGATGCCCTCCCCAAACAGGTCGTCGTTCAGGTCCTCCACGGGTATCGAGAAATGCTGCCAGACTCCCGGGAGATCCACGAACTTTAGATCCACAATCTTGATCCCTGTCTCCTTCGCCATTTTCTGCACCTCATTCGGAGTCTTGGGCATGATTTCGGCCTCCTTAGCAAAGATGATGTCTTGACGTGGGTGACCGTCTCGTATAGGTGCCCTATGCCTCGAATGGCAAGCGGCAAGCCGACTCGCCTGTATTCACCGGTGCAACCTGCAACAGAACTTTGACTCGGCAAGCATACTCCCGCAGCAGGCCTCTCTAGCACCCGCTCTCCGCAGTAAGTAGGTTAGGTGGAACAGGCAAGGCACCCCAGAACTCCTTCTAAGGGCGTGGGTCTGCTTCCAAGGTGCCTCTTTTGAGAATTTCTCGGTTCCCTTCAGTAGAAAGGTCCTCTGTTCTTGGACTAGCTCGGCGCTCCGGCCGCCGCAGCCTGTTCCAGCACCTTCACCGCTTTACCCGCATCTGCGACTTCGAAAACTAAGATGTTCGCATTGTTTCTGGGATCCGCTCCACAGTACCCATAATCGATGTTGATTCCCGCGTCGCCCAGACGTGTCGCAGCACGGGCTAGCTCACCGGGACGATGCGTGAGCATCACTGTTGCAACGTCCCTCTCACGGTAATCGGCGCGCTGGCGGTCAAGAACCGTTTTGGCTGTCGCGGGATTGTCCAGCACAAGACGCACCTCACTTTTTCCTTTCTCAACCGGGCAGGAATGAAACGCGAGAATGTTGACGTTCTGCTCGGCCAGCGCTTGACAGATCTTTCCAAGTGTCCCAGGCTGGTCTTCCAAATTTATGGTGAATTCCCTAGCGATAGGCATGATTGGAACCTCCTTCCCGTGTACCTCGGGGATGGGCTAGGACTCCTGCGAGATTCCGCTGAGGTGAGAATGGTACCCCCGGGACCAAGGTGGATCAAGTAAAGAAGGCGACCCCCAATCCGTCGGTAAGGCCGTCGTGGCGGCGTTTGGCAACTCAGAGGCGAATTGAGCCGAGCGAATTCTCGATTTTGGCATTGAGCGACCCCGACAGGTTGACCACGGCCA
>Ga0306921_10009007_pt1 | contig 10557 bp, 10 predicted proteins | sample sta12Cox44000080_FD_203760 | JGI IMG/M metagenome (GOLD analysis project Ga0306921, IMG submission 203760) | Lab enrichment of tropical soil microbial communities from Luquillo Experimental Forest, Puerto Rico - statoxic.12C.oxic.44.000.080 (v2)... | ecosystem: Environmental > Terrestrial >...
GGCGGCGGCGATGGCGTAGAGCTCATAGAAAGAGCCGTGCACCGCCGGCGAGATTGAACGCGTGTACATCGCGATCAAGATAGCCGAGAACGCCGTCAGCCCACCACAGACGATGTAGGCGGACATGACGACGCGGTTGGCGCGGATTCCGGAATAGCGCGCAGCTTCCTCGTTCTTGCCGACCGCATAGAGGTAACGGCCAAATACGGAACGGTGCAGGACCAACCAGGCGAACACTGTGACGACGATCAGGGCCACCACGCTGTGCGGCAGTGGAAAGCCCAACACATTGGTCCGGCCCGCCGTCAGCCATTCGAGCGTCGGAAAGCTCGCACCGAAACCAAAGCCGGCCGTGGCATCTTCGGTGTAATACCGCGCAGCGCCGCGGTAGATCAGCAATCCGCACAGGGTGACCACGAAGGGCTGAATGCGCATCCTCGTGACGAGTGTGCCGTGCAACACGCCGATCGCGAGCCCGCCGGCGATAATGATGGCGAAGGCTGCAACCCAGTTGACGTCATGATTGACGATCAGATCGATGAACAGGACGCCGAGCAACGCGATTACCGAGCCGACGGACAGCTCGATTCCGCCGACGATGATCACGAAGGCCTCGGCGATGGAGAAGATGCCGAACAACCCGACCTGGTTGGCGGTGTTGGAGAGGTTACCGACCAACAGGAAGCGCGGATTGATGAAGGCGACGACCGCGCCGACCACCAGGATCAGGACAAGCAGGCTCAAGTCTTTCTTGTGCAAGATTCCCTCGCCTACACCGCGTGGCCGACGGCGAGCTGGAGTACATTGTGCTCGCTGAACTGACTGCGATCAAGAAATCCCGAAATCGCGCCTTCATGCATGACCGCGATGCGGTCACTGACCCCTATGACCTCCTCCATGTCGCTCGAGATCATCAGGATCGCGACGCCAGCGTCAGTCAGACGGCGCAGCATGTCGTAGATCTCCTGTTTGGTTCCAACGTCGATGCCGCGCGTCGGCTCGTCGAAGATGAGAACTTTAGGCCGCATCGAAAGCCACTTGGCGAGCACGACTTTCTGCTGATTGCCGCCGGATAATGCGCTTACGGCAGTAGCCACCTCAGGCGTTCGGATCTTGAGGCGCTCACGTTGGCGGTGCGCGTTCTCGGTCTCGCGCGCGGTGTTCACCAGCCAGAAGCGCAGATAAGACGCAAGGTCGGGCAGCGAGATATTTTCCGCGATCGAGACGTCAAGCAGCAGACCCGAACTCTTGCGGTCCTCCGGGATCAAGTAAATCCCATGCTCGATCGCCGTTCGCGGTGTGGCGATGCGGATCGCTTCACCATCGAGCTTGATCGCGCCACCGCGGAGGCGATCGATCCCGAAAACGGCGCGAGCAAGCTCCGTTCGCCCGGAACCGACGAGACCCGCAAGGCCGAGGATCTCGCCGCGACGGACCGACAGGCTCACAGCGCGGTCGGGATGAGCATCGGTAACGGCCTCGACGATGTCGAGCACGCTGTCCCCGGGAGGGGCTGCGGGCGGCACGTATAGCGATTTGAGGTCACGGCCGATCATCAGTCGGATCATCGCAGCTGGCGTCAATTCGGCTCGCGTGAGTGCGCCGACCACGCGCCCGTCACGCAACACCACCGCGCGATCGGCACATTGTGTCACTTCGTTCAGGCGGTGCGTGATGAAGATGATGCTGACGCCATCAGCCTTGAGCCCCGCGATGACCCGCATCAGACGGTCAGTCTCGGTCAAGGTCAGGCTGGAGGTCGGCTCGTCCATGATGACAAGGCGCGCATCGAGCGACAACGCCTTGATGATCTCGACGAGCTGGCGCTGGGCCAGCGACAATTCGGAGAGCGGCGCATCGGGCTCGAAGTCAGCGCCAAGGCGATCGAGCAGCGGTCGGACCTGGGCATAAAGCCGTTTGCGGTCGATCAGCTTCAGTGGCCCGCCATGGACCGGCTCACGGCCGATACAGACGTTACCCGCGACATCGAGATTGTCGAAGAGATTGAGCTCCTGATGGACGAAAGCGATACCGGCCTTGATCGCGTCCGCGACCGTCAGCGACCGCCGCTCGACGCCGTCGATCCGGATGAAGCCGCCGCTCGGCTCCGCCACGCCGCCGAGCACGCGCATGAGCGTCGACTTGCCGGCGCCGTTCTCGCCGATCAGGGCAATCACCTCGCCGCGCGTCACGGACAGGCCGACGTGATCGAGTGCGACCACGCCGGGATAGGTCTTGCTGATGTCGACCAGTTCGAGAAACGGCGCTGGCATTGACGGCCGTCACCTGCAGGCAGGGCTGACGCTCCCGAATTACTTGCGAAGCATCTGCTTCATCTGCCCCATAAAATCGTCGACATTCGACTTGTCGATGACCTTGCCGGGAACAATGATGATACCACTCGCGGGAATGCCCGACTTGTCGCCCTCGATATATTTGGCCATCAGCTTCATGCCCTGATAGCCCCATTCGAATGGCTGCTGCACGACGGTGCCGACGATGCTGCCTTCCTTGACGCCACCGAGCGTGATCGGATCTTCGTCGAAGCCGATGATCTTGATCTTGTCGAGCTTACCCGCCTCCTTCAGCACTTCGTAGATTCGCGGCGTGTTGTAGGAATAGAAGCCGACGAGACAGCTCACGTCGGGCATGGCGGCGAGCATGTCTTCAACATTGCGTTTGGCGCGGGTCTGGTCGATCTCGTCGCCGCGAACGTCGACGAGTTCGACTTTCGAGCCCTTGATCGTTTCCTTGACTCCTTCGATGCGCTCGCGCGCATTGTCGGCACCCGGTAGTCCGACGAAGCCGACGCATTTTCCACCATTCGGCAAGGCTTTGAGCATCAGCTTGCCGGCTTCCTTACCAAGATCGGTGTTGGACGAGCCGATATAGGCAATGCGCTTCGATTGCGGGGCATCGCTATCGGTCGTGAACAGCACAGTCTGGGAGGCGACCTTGTTGAGCTGCTCCGTCTGATTCTTCGGGTCAACGGCGCTGATCATGATTCCGGCGGCGCCGGCGGCGACGAGGTCGTCCATGATCCGCTGCTGCACGGCGGCAGCGGCCTGTTCAGGATATTTGAACTGAAGATCGTAGTTGGGCAGTTCGCCCTGCGCCTTCTTCACGCCGGCCTCGGCGATCTTCCAGAAGTCGGACGCGCCGTTGACGACGAAAGCCAGAACTTTCTTGTCAGCCGCGTTGGTCGAACCGAGGCCAAGCGCCATTGCCAACGCGACCGACAGACCCGCAACCACGAGACGCTGCATTACTTCCCTCCCTTGAGTGGTTGGCCATCCGTGCGGCCAACTCTTCGTTTTAAAGCGAGCACCATAGTTGAGCGGTTCACAATAAGAGGCCGCCATCAGCTCTTGCGGAAAGAGGCGGCAGCGGCAGCTTTTCGGGCCCGCGTAGAGCAAAAATGAGGCACGCACTTCAAAATAACAGAGCTGCGCTGGGCCCGCAACTTCAGGTCAAGCTCTGATCCGCACCGTCTCCCTAGGGCCGCACCTTGATCCCCGCGGCCGCGAGCTGCGCCAGGACATCCTTTAGATGCGCGCTGTCGCGCGTCTCGATCACGAGCTCCAGCAAGGTCGCCTTTGCCGGCAGGTCGGAGAAGGTGCGCTGGTGCGAAACCTCGATGATGTTGGCGCCGGCCTGACCGAGCAGGTTGGCGACCACGCCCAATTGACCGGGCCGGTCGACGATGTCGAGTTCAAGCTGGGTCAGCCGCCCCTCGCGCGCCAGCTCGCGCGTGAGAACCGAGGCGATCAGCCGCGTATCGATATTGCCGCCGGTCAGGACCAGGCCGGCGTTGCGGCCACGAAATGCGGGCTTCGTCGCCAGCACGGCGGCGAGGCCCGCAGCGCCCGCCCCCTCCACCACCGTCTTCTCGATTGAGATCAGCATCGCGACCGCGCCCTCGATCTGGTCCTCCGTCACCAGGACGATGTCGTCGACCAGCTCGCGGATGATCTGTCGCGTGATCAGGCCCGGCTCCTTGACGGCGATGCCCTCGGCGAGCGTATCGCCGCGCATCGGCAGGTGCTCGCCTTTGATGACGTTATACATCGAGGGATAAAGCTCGGCCTCGACGCCGATGATGCGCAGGTCCGGCTTGATCGATCGCGCCGCAATCGCGATGCCGGAGATCAGCCCGCCGCCGCCGATCGGGACCACCAGGGTATCGAGAGCTGGCGCCGCCCCGAGCATTTCGAGTCCAATCGTGCCCTGGCCGGCGATAATCAAGGGATCGTCGTAAGGATGGATCAGCGTCATGCCGCGCGCCTCGCCGTGCTCGCGCGCAAATGCGCCCGCCTCCTCGAGCGTCTGGCCGATGACGATCACCTCCGCGCCGTGCCGCCTTGTGTTCTCGATCTTCACCATCGGCGTGCCGATCGGCATCACGATGCAGGACGGAATGCCGAGCCGCTTGGCGTGATAGGCCACGCCCTGCGCATGATTGCCGGCGGACATACAGATCACGCCGCGCCGCCGCTCCGCAGGCGACAGTGCGGTGAGGCGGTTCAGCGCGCCGCGCTCCTTGAAGGTCGAGGTGAACTGCAGGTTCTCGAATTTCAGCCAGACCTCGCAACCGCAGATCTCGCTCAAGGTCCGGCTGCGATTGCAATCGGTCGCAATGACGGAACCGCGGATGGTCGCCGCGGCGGCCGTGATATCGGCGGGCGTCACCGGCAGTTCTGCAGCCTTTTTGGGAGCCTTGCTCATGTTGCCGATCAATAGAAGCGATGGAAATGGTGGATCGGCCCATGGCCATGGCCGACGGCAAAACGATCGGCGGCCGCGATCGCTGCGCTGACAAACGCCTTGGCATTGCGGACCGCGGTGGCAAGGTCGTCACCCTTGGCAAGACCCGCCGCAATCGCCGATGACAGCGAGCATCCGGTGCCATGGGTGTTTTTGGTCGCGACCCGCGCCGCGCTCAGCGTTTCCAAACCGGTCGCCGTGACGAGCATGTCAATGCTCTCGGGGCCCTCGCCATGGCCACCCTTGATCAGCACGGCGCCTGCGCCGAGCGCGAGCAGCCGCCGGCCCTGGGCCTCGATCGCGGCGGTATCCGAGGCGACCTTCTCGTTCAGCAGAGCGGCCGCCTCGGGGAGGTTCGGCGTGATGATGGTCGCGATTGGAAAGAGTTCTGTACGCAACGCGTCGACCGCGTCAGCCGCAAGCAACCGGTCGCCGGAGGTTGCCACCATGACGGGATCGAGCACAACAGCTTTTGGCGCGACGCGTTTCAGCGTCGCCGCAATGGCATGGATGATCGCCGCATCCGCGACCATGCCGATCTTGATCGCGTCGATGTCGAGATCGGACAATACCGCCTCCAACTGCGCCGTAACGAAGCCGGCCGGCACGGGATGAATGCCGGTCACCCCTGTCGTGTTCTGCGCGGTCAGCGCCGTAATCACCGAAGCGCCATAGACGCCAAGCGCAGCGAACGTCTTCAGGTCGGCCTGGATGCCGGCGCCGCCAGAGGAATCCGAGCCGGCAATGGTGAGGGCTGCGGGCGTGGTCATGGCCTGTGGTACCCCGCCCGCCCGCTAGTGCGGTGGATTTGACATTCGCTCAGCATTTCCGCGAGTCCTCCAAGCGAATGGCAAATCCAAACCCGCACTAGAATCATATTATTGCTAGTGTCCCTTTGGTTCTGACATTCGTAAATGAACGTGCTGCGACATGATACGAATGTCAGAACCGGGACACTAGTAGCAAGTTTGCTTGCCCTCGCCCCCAATCTGGCCTATCTGAACAAGCAGCTTTCCGGAGATACGCGATGGTTCCTTTCTTCGTCCAGATCAAGTGCAAGCTGGGCCAATCCTATGTCGTCGCCAATGCGCTGGCCGAGGCCGAGATCGCCTCCGAGATTTATTCGACCGCGGGCGATTACGACCTGCTGGTGAAGTTCTATGTCGACAAGGACACCGACATCGGCCACTTCATCAACGAGAAGGTCCAGGTGCTGCCGGGCATCCAGGACACCCACACCATCATCACCTTCAAGGCGTTCGGCGGGCGCTAGTGCAGCAGAGCGGATCGACCGTCGCCTTCGAGCGGCTGAAGGCGTTCATTCACGAGGCCATGGTCAGGCTGGGGCTGCCGGACGAGGATGCCGCGACTGTCGCCACGCTGATGGCGCAAGCCGACCTGCAAGGCTCGGACGGTCACGGCGTCAGCCGCCTGCCGCAATACGCGCGCCGCATCCGCGCCGGCGGCTTCAATGTCCGCCCCGACATCCGCGTGGTGCGCGAGCACGCCTCGACCGCGCTCGTTAGCGGCGACAACGGCATGGGCCATCTGGTGATGTCGCGCGCCGCCGAGATCGCAATCGAGAAGGCGCGCACGAGCGGCATCGGGTGGGTCAACTCGCAATTCTCCAACCATGCCGGCCCCGCCTCGCTCTATGCCAGCATGCCACTCAAGCACGACATGATCGGGCTCTATTTTGCCGTCGGCAACGCCAACCATCTGCCGCCCTGGGGCGGCCTCGACATGCTGCTGTCGACCAACCCGATCGCGGCGGCGATCCCGGCGGGTGCTGAGAAGCCGATCGTTCTCGACATGGCCACGACCGTTGCGGCCTATGGCAAGGTCAAGACCAAGGCGTTGCGCGGTGAGATGATGCCCGAGGGCTGGATGATCGATCGTGCGGGGAAGCCGCTGACCGATCCGAAACGCGCCGACGAAGGCATGCTGTTGCCGCTCGGCGGCATGGAAGCCGGCTACAAGGGTTTTGGGCTCGCCATGATCATCGGCCTGATCGCCGGCACGCTCGGCGGTGCAGCGATGGGCAAGGACGTGATCGACTTCAACCACGACGACGACAGCGTCACCAATACCGGCCAGGCGATCTGTGCCATCAACGTCTCGGCGTTCGGCGACGTCGCCACCTTCAAGGCCGCTGTCGACACCATCGTGCGCGATTTTCGCGGCAGCGAAAGGATCCCGGGCGTGGAGCGGATCCTTGTGCCCGGTGAGCGCAGCGCGGAGACGCGGCTGGTCCGAGCACGCGACGGCATCCCGATCGCCCCGGCGCTGATGCGTTCCCTCGATCAACTCGCCGGCGAATTGGGAATGGCGAAGCTCGGCTAACTCTTCTTCTCCTCTTTCTTTGGCGGTTTCGGCGGCCCCACTACCGGCGGCAATGACTTGACATATTCAGCAATTGCCGCGCGGTCGCCTTCCGGCAACTGCGAGGTGTTCTTGATCACAGCCACCATCAAGCCGCCGGCACTATCGCCGTCCGGCGCCGTTCCGCTCTCCAGGAAATAGGCGATATCCTTGTTGCTCCAGTCGGAGATCCCCTTCTGGGTGATGTTCGGCACCCAGCCCTTGCCTTCCGGATCGGGCCCGCCGGCAAAGCGCTGGGATGAAATGATGCCGCCGAGGAAATTGCGCGAGCTGTGACACTCGACGCAATGGCCGAAGGTGTTCACGAGATAGGCGCCGCGATTCCAGGACGGCGAACGCGCCTGGTCGGGCAAGAACAGCCCGTCATGCATGAACAGCCGTTTCCAGATGCCGACGTTGCGGCGGATATTGAACGGAAACGGCAGGTCGTGATCGCGCACCTTGCCGGTGACGCCCGGCAACGTCTTCAGATACGCGTAGAGATCGCGGACGTCAGGCACTGTCGCATGGGTGTAGGAGGTATAGGGAAAGGCCGGAAAATAGTGCGTACCCTCGGGTGAGATGCCCTTCATCACTGCATTGACGAAGTCAGCCTCGCTCCAGCGCCCGATGCCGTCGGCCGGATCTTGCGAGATGTTCGGCGCATAGAAAGTGCCGAACGGCGACGGGATGGCAAGCCCGCCGCCGAGCCGGGTGCGGTCGGGTTGGTTCGGCACGGCGTGGCAGGAGGAACATCCGCCCGCATTGAAGATTGTCTCGCCGTGCCCCGGGTTCGGCGTATACGCGATTGTCGCCGACCATCGCGCCGCGGGCGCGGTGAGCCACCAGAAGGCGCCGATCGCGGCGATGCCTGCAATCAGCATGAGAATGAAAATTCGTCGCAGCATCACCGATCCGTTAAATCCGGTTAGACTTTATGGTTAGCATAAATACCGCGCCAGCCACGGATTGGCTGAAAATTTGGAAGGCAACAGGCAGAATTCGGGAATATTTTCGGTTTCGCTGTGTTGTGAGATTGGTGACGTCAACAGGGAGAGAGCCATGAGGAAGACCATCTACGCTGCGTTGGTGCTGGGAGCCGCCGTTGCGTTCGCGGGGCCGGCCTGCGCCGAAAAGTACAAAGCAAGTCTGGACGGCAAATCCGAAGTGCCCGCCAATACCAGCGCCGGCACCGGCTCTGCCGACATCGACTACGATGCAGCGACCAAGAAGCTGACGTGGAAGCTGACCTATTCGGGTCTCTCGGGTCCCGCCACGGCCGCGCATTTCCATGGCCCCGCGGAGGCCGGCAAGAACGCAGGCGTCGCGGTCGCGATCCCAAACGCCACGTCGAGCCCTGCCGAAGGCAGCGCGACGCTGACCGACGCCCAGGCCGCCGATCTCGTGGCCGGCAAGTATTACATCAACGTCCACACCGCACAGAACCCGGGCGGTGAAATCCGCGGTCAGGTGACCAAGTAAGCCCAAACGTGACGCTGTAACTTACGACATCAAGAGTTCATTTAGAAAAAGAGAAGGGGCGGACGTTCAAAGCATCCGCCCCTTTTAATTTGCGCAAGCCGTCAGCTGAGATATTTGCGCAAGACCTCGCTCAGGCGATCAGGGCTCGTCTGCGGCGGCATAAAACCAAGATACTCGCCGCTTCGCCCCATCAGATAGATCACGCCGGTGTGGTCGATCGTATAGTTGCTGGTCTTGGCATCCTCGACCTTTCTGTAGACGGCCTTGTAGGAGTTGGCGACCCTCCTGATCTGGTCCGGTGAGCCGGTCAGCCCGATGAAGCTCGGGTAGAAGGCTTTAAGGTACTCGGCCATCACCTTATCGTCGCGCTCGGGATCGAGCGTGATGAAGATCGGTTGAATGGCTTCGGCGGCGGAGCCGAGAGCCTCTAGTGCCTGTGTGATCGACATCAGGTCGGTCGGGCATACGTCCGGGCAGGATGTATAGCCGAAATAGACGATCATCAGCTTGCCGCGAAACTCCGTGTCGCTGCGCTGCCGACCGCTGATATCGGTGAGCGTGAACGGCCCACCGACCTTGTCGCGGCCGAACATCAGATCGTCCATCATCTGCGCGGCTGACGGCTGCTCCTCCGCTGCCGCCATGCTACCTGCGATCAAGGACGCCGCAATCAGCAACGCGCGCGCTGGCGAAAGCCTCATCGCCGTTCCGGCGTCAGGTGCCGAAAGTGATGCGGGTGCCCGTCGTTGTGGTCAGCACCTTGCCCGGCATCTGCCGCATCGCTTCTTGGGTGAAGTTCAGCCCGCTGCAATGCATCGGGATCACCACGTCGGGATTGAGCTTTGCGATCTCGGCGACGATGAGGGTGAGGTAATCGGCCGGTGCCGGGCCGAGGTGGAAGCCGCCCATGATGGCGTGCACCTTGTCGATCCCCGACACCTCCATTGCCTGCCTCACGGAATTGACGATACCAACATGGCCGCAGGATGAGATGACGACGAGGCCCTTGTCCTTCAGGTTGAAGCAAGTCGCATGCTCGTGGATGTGCTCGTCTGGCACGATCTTGCCTTCCATCTCGGCCGGCAGATAGTGGCTGGCGTTGCAACCAGCACCGTCCTTGAGCTTGAATTCGACGAGCGAATTCGGCAGCACCTTCTCAATGCTGCTGCGCTTGATCTTGCCCGTAGTGAAGGCTGCCCCACCGATCACGACCGGCTGCTCGCACAGCACAAGCTTGACGTTCTGCTTGGCGATGTCGCGGCGATCGAGCATGCCGTAATCGGCAAGATCGCCGGCCGCGCCCATCTTCACATAGCGCTGACAGAAATTGTCCTCGCCGCCGGCATACATCGTCATATCGCCGGGCATGTCCTTGCGGTGCCTCTCCAGAAAGCCGAGCAACCCGCCCCAATGGTCGAAGTGACCATGGCTCATGATGAGCGCATCGATTCTGGAAGCGTCGACCTTCAGCAAATCCATGTTGCCGTTGATCGCTTCCGGCGTCCAACCGAAATCAAGCAGGAAAGTGCGCTTCTCATCGCCGCGCTGCGGCTCCAGATAAAGCGACAAACCCCATTCGCTGTGTAGCGGCCGCTTCGAATCGGCGGAACGGCCGGGCTCGGTCCTGACCCCGCTCACCTCTGCGGGCTTGAAAAAGATGTCGCTCGCACTGTCGACGAGGACGCGCACACTCAGCTTGTCGATGGTCGGCACCTCGATCGGGCCGGCCTTGGCGATTTCGACACAGGTCGGAGCACCGACTGCAGCGGTCAAAGCGAGAGCGGTCGACATCTTCAAAGTGTCGCGCCGGCTAAATCTGCTAGTCATGAAAATCCCTCCTGGTTAGTGGTCCGACTCTAAACCATTCGCGGACCGGAGGAACTTCAAATGTGCTGCGCTAAGTAGCCGCGGACGGAAAACCCGTCCGCGGCACTGGATGTCAGCTCTTCT
>Ga0306921_10009011_pt1 | contig 10556 bp, 9 predicted proteins | sample sta12Cox44000080_FD_203760 | JGI IMG/M metagenome (GOLD analysis project Ga0306921, IMG submission 203760) | Lab enrichment of tropical soil microbial communities from Luquillo Experimental Forest, Puerto Rico - statoxic.12C.oxic.44.000.080 (v2)... | ecosystem: Environmental > Terrestrial > Soil...
AATCGCCCTGCTTCCCCGGGGCAGATTTGCCGGTCTTCCTCTGGCGGCAGGTCCTTTTTCTCCGGTACCACCAGTCTCAGGACTCCCCGTTGAGCCACGTATAATCGTCCAGTCGTGCGCGCCATCGCTCTTGGCATTCTAGGGCTGTCAATTGGCGGCTCAACCGCCGCGTTTGGGCAGGACAGAACTCCCCTGGTTATCACCACCGTGCCATCTCAGGTCGCTGGAGTCGGGCAAAAGATCAATGTTGCGCTCGGTGCAAAGGGCGGGTCGCCACCCTACAACTGGAAATTGATCAGCGGTCAGTTGCCGTCAGGATTGAAGCTGGACCCGGCTGCGGGGACGATTGCCGGCATGCCGCAACAGCCTGGCGTTTACCGCCTTACCGTCGGAGCACAGGATTCCAGCGTGCCTCCGCTCGAGGCACAACGCGACATTATCCTGACAGTGTCGGCGGCGGCGCCGGGCAGCGCACTTACGATCGACTGGAAGCAGGCTCCTGCCATTTACCATGACGAGATCAGCGGATCGGTGGAGGTGGCGAACCACTCTGATAAGCCCTTTGACTTGACAGTGGTCGTGCTGGCCGTGAATGACATTGGCCGGGCAACTGCGCTGGGCTATCAACATTTCACGCTGCAACCGCAGGCCGGCCAGGTCATCCCGTTTGGCGCCAGCCCGGGCGAAGGCAATTACATCGTGCACGCCGACGCTGTCGCGGAAGTAGAGAGCACAAATTCCGTCTATCGCGCACGGAAGCAGACCGCAAGCCCGCTAAAGCTGAAGGCGCCTTAACTTCAGCCTTGGATAAGGGGCTTCCCTAGGCTGTTCTGCCCAGGTGCTCAGGCGTGGGCTTCGCCCAGATTACGTTATAGTGGCGCTTGTAACAGCGTTCACATCGATAAGGCTTCAACAGCAGAAGTCCGACAAAATCATCTTTGAACGGAAACCGCTGCGAGGGGCGTACGTCATTGCTGCCACAGTAGGGACACTCTCTGACTGGCGAAAGAAAAATGCGCGTTCGGTTTCTCGGCATGGTAGGCCTCCCGGCTGACGTTGACGAAGGGACCGAGGAAAGCACCGAGTGACGGCCGTGAGACAAAGCTGAAATTATGATAATCCCGTCCTCGGCCTGCGCCAAGCCAATGCGCCTACGCGCGATGGTGAGTCGTGGCTCCAGTGTCGACGGGTCGGCGATAGCGACGCTGCAGGCTCTCGAACTGTCTGCTGTGGCGCAGTCCCAATTTGTGCACTTCAAACTTCGCCAGGAGCGCGATGATGCGCAGTCCATAAGCGATGCTCTGCACTAGGCTGGCCGATGAAGCCTCAGGAAAATAACGCGTGGGCACGGCTATTTCCTCGATACGGAATCCGGCCGCGACCGCCTGCGCGATGATGTCCTGATCAAACACGAAACCGTCTGAGTTCATTGCGTAGTTTACAGTCTCCAGCACCGACCTGTGAAAGGCACGATAACCCGTGTGGTATTCGGAATGGTTCAGTCCGAAGGTCTTGTTCTCCAGCCAGGTCAAAAAACGGTTGGAAATGTATTTCCACCATGGCATGCCCTGCTCTAGGGCCGACCCTTCTTTCAGTCGCGAACCCAGCACCAGATCGGCTTTGCCATCGACGATCGGCTGAATGATCTTGGGAAGCAGCGTGGGATCGTACTGATAGTCAGGGTGCACCATCACGACGATGTCCGCCCCCGCCTTCAGCGCTTCTGTGTAGCACGTCTTCTGGTTCGCGCCGTAGCCATAATTGCGGTTGTGTACAAAGACTTCCAGATTTAAATTGCGAGCAACGTCGATAGTGTTGTCGGTAGAGGCGTCATCCACCAGGATCACGAGACTCACATGCTCTTTAGGAAGTTCCTCGTAGGTCATGCGGAGGGTGCGACCGGCATTATAGGCTGGCATGACGACCACGACCTTCGGCTTCATAAGCTACTCCTCATACGCGCGACCGCTACAAACTGGTAACCAAACATCGTCATCCAGCAGCGCGCCATCCAGGCATTAGCCGAGTGTGTTATCGCCAGCAGGCGCCCGTGGAAACGTTCCGGCACGACCAGCGGCAGAGGAATCGGTGTCGCCGTCAATCGAAGAACCTCAAGACCAGCTTCGTCGAGAAAACTGCGGAAACTCTTGCGGGTAAAAAAGTGCAGGTGTGTTCTGTCGAGAATGCCCCGATCGGCGTAGTCGAAACGGCCCATCAGAAGATTCAGCCGAACATAGATATTGGCAATGTTCGGCAAGGAGACGATTACGATTCCCTCAGGCCGCAGACTCTGGCTTAGAGTTTTGAGTACGGTCATTGGATCTTTGAGATGTTCGAGAACATCGCCGTACAAAATTACGTCGAACTGGCGATCGAAACCGGGGAGCCTTCCATCCAGGTCGGCAACATAGATCTCATCACAGCGTTTGGCAGCTTCCGCTGCCAGCACGGGATCGCTTTCGATGCCAGTCACGCAGAACCCACGCTGGCGCAGCATCGCCGCAAGATAGCCGTGCGCTGCGCCCACGTCGAGCACCCGTCCGTTGCCCCGCTGGGGCAGCAATGAGAGGATAAGAGAGTGGCTGGAATAAGGGTCGGAGATCTTGAACTGGTAAGGCGAACCGGCGACAGCAATCGGTATCGTCGTTGAACCGCCATGCGACGTTTCGGGGGTAAGCGTCTCGGACATCTCGAAGTGCTTGGGCGCTGGATCCAGTCTCCATGGATTATATCGAAGTAACTAAGATCGTCATCCCTTCAGAAACGCCTTGGGGGAGCTCGTTGCGCTCCATTTAGTGCGTCGGGACTCACTGTAGGCGAATGTTGGCCTTGCACCTACGACACGAGACGTTACTTCCATGAACTACGCAGCTCGCTACAAGAAATTCCAGCACATCATGACCGAACACCGGCTCCACGGCTATGTCGTGGTCCATCCGGCAAACCTTCGTTACCTGTGCGGGTATACCGGCAGCAATGGGCTGCTTCTGGTTTCCGATTACAGTCCGGTCTTTTTCACCGACGGGCGCTATATTGAGCAAGCACGCGAGGAAGTGAAAGGCGCGCGTGTGGTGATCGCCAAGGGGGCGCTTTTTACCGAGGCGACTAAGGTGATTTCCCGACGCGGGTTAAGCGACATTGGATTTGAGGCCGACCACGTGCCTGTTGCCGTGGCGTCACGAATGCAGCAGGTATCGCCGAAGAAGATCAAATGGAAGCCGACTTCTGCCCTGGTCGAGCGGCAACGCCTGGTTAAAGACGCCGATGAGCTGAGTCTGATCGCCGATGCGGTGGAGCTGGGTGCTGACGCGTACCAGGAGGCAGTTGCGACGATACGGCCAGGCGTACCCGAGTCGGAGATCGCCGGGCAACTGGAATTGTCGGCGCGTCGCAGGGGAGCCGAAGGCATGGCATTCGACACGATTGTGGTGGCGGGCAAACGAGCGGCATTGCCGCACGGCCGCGCCTCCGCCGTGCCGATCCCTCCTCGCGGATTCGTGGTCGTCGACTCGGGTGTTATACTGCGTGGCTATTGTTCCGACATGACCCGCACACTACATGTGGGCCGTGTCAGCCGCGTCGAGCGCCAATGGTACGACGCTTTGTTGGGGGCCCAGTTCGCAGCAATTGCAGCTGTAGCACCCGGCCGAAGGGCAGCCGAGGTCGATGCTGCTGCCCGGCAGGCACTACGTAAGGCCAAGCTAGACAGGTATTTCACGCATTCCACGGGTCACGGTGTGGGTCTTGAGGTACATGAGGCGCCGAGGCTGGGCAAGGGGCAGGACGAACGCCTCGAGCCCGGTATGGTGATTACGATCGAGCCGGGAATCTACATCCCTGGAAAGGGCGGGATTCGAATCGAGGATATGGTCGTTGTGACCGCCCGCGGCGCGGACATCCTGACACCCGTGACCAAGGAACTGGTAGAGCTATAAGAGCCGGCCCGGGATATTGGTGGCATGCAGTTCGAGTACTGGGGTAAGGAGGATTCCGCCGAATCTGCTTGCCGAACGGAACCTGATGAATCAAAAGGAAATCAAGGAACTCATCGAGTTTTTGGTGGAGAAGGACATCGCCGAGTTCGAATTGGAGCGCGGCGACATGAAAATCCACATCAAGCGCGGGACCGCCGCGCACTCGACGTCGGTGGTGCAGGTTGCTCCGGCGCTGGTCTCAGGCGCGACCTCAATTCCATTGATGCCTCCGGTTGTTGCATCTCCAGCGCCAGTGGCGGTGCCCGCAACTGCAGCCGCGACTCCCTCTTCTGGCGGTCCCGAAGCGGCCGAGGAAACCGACCTCTTCATCGTGAAATCGCCCATTGTTGGGACCTTCTACGAAGCTCCATCGCCAGGCGCTCCCCCTTTCGTCAGGATCGGCGACGGCGTCAAAGAAGGGCAGGTTCTTTGCCTCATCGAGGCGATGAAACTGATGAACGAGATCGAAGCGGAGGTTTCCGGCGAGATCGCGAAGCAATTCGTTTCCAACAACACCCCGGTGGAGTACGGAACGGCGCTGTTCGGTATTCGCAGAAAATAATCGCAATGCTTCCTCATCGTCTAGAGCCGGCTAGGCAAACCCAGACTTCATGTTCAACAAGATATTAGTTGCGAACCGGGGCGAAATCGCGCTGCGCATCATCTGCGCCTGCAAGGAGCTGGGCATCCGCGCAGTGGCTATTTACAGCGAGGCCGACCGCAACTCGCTGCATGTGCGCTTTGCGGACGAGGCGATCTGCATTGGGCCGCCGCGCCTGAATGAAAGCTACCTGAACATACCGGCCGTGATCAGCGCGGCGGAAATCGCCAATGTCGATGCGATCCATCCCGGCTATGGGCTGTTGAGCGAGAACGCCAATTTTGCCGAGGTCTGCGACAGCTGCGGCCTCAAGTTCATTGGACCTCCGCCTGAGGTGATGCGCCTGATGGGTGAGAAGGAAAAGGCGCGGGCCACGATGAAAAAGGAAGGTGTGCCCATCCTGCCCGGTTCTGACGGGATCGTCTCTTCTGCGGAAGAGGCTCAGGAGTGGGCGCGTAGCGTCGGGTTTCCCGTCATCGTTAAAGCGTCCGCAGGTGGCGGTGGACGCGGGATGCGCGTCATTCGCAGCGAAGACGAGCTGCCCAACCTGTTCCATGCCGCCCAGTCAGAGGCGGCTGCGGCCTTCGGCAACGGCGACCTGTACATGGAGAAGTTCATCGAACGGCCGCGCCATATCGAGTTTCAGATGTTGGCCGATGAACACGGCAACGTCACTAGCCTCGGCGAGCGTGAGTGCAGCATCCAGCGGCGGCATCAGAAACTGGTTGAAGAAGCGCCATCAGTGAAAGTCACTCCCGAGCTTCGCGAACGCATCGGCGGAATTCTGGTGAAAAGCCTGGCAGACCTCGGCTACATGAATGCCGGTACGGTCGAGTTCCTCATGGATGAAGACAGCTCGCTGCATTTCATTGAGATGAACACGCGCATCCAGGTCGAGCATCCCGTGACCGAGGTCACCACTGACGTGGACCTGGTGAAGTCGCAAATCCTGATCGCGGCGGGGGAGAAGCTGAGCAGCGTGTTAACTGAACCCGTCTACTTTCGCGGGCATGCCATTGAGTGCCGCATTAACGCCGAGCACCCCGAGCGCTTTACGCCATCGGCGGGCAAGATCACGGCCCTTAACATTCCGGGTGGAACCGGCATACGCGTGGACACTGCCGCCTACACCGAGGGAGTGATTCCGCCGTACTACGACTCATTGATTGCAAAGCTCGTGGCCCGCGGCCGCGACCGCGCGGAAGCCATATCGCGAATGTCGCGCGCTCTAGAGATGTTCGTCGTCGAAGGCATCTACACCAGCATCCCGTTGCACCAGCGGATCATGCATGATGACGACTTCCGTGCCGGCAACTTCGACACGAAGTTCATGGAACGTTTCCTTGCCCCAAAGGAAGACGCAGCGAAGTCCTGAAACAACATGTCAAGGCCCGTCCAATTGCCCCGGCTTTATGCCATCCTCGACGTGTCCTGTTTCGCGCCGCAACGGGGCACAGCGAAGGCAATGGCTGATTTCGCTGTCGATTTGGCCGCCGGGGGAGTGACGCTTCTCCAATATCGCAACAAAGATGGCAATACGCGCCAGATGCTGAGCCATGCGCATGAAATTCGCCGTGTCTTGGGACGGAATATCACGCTCATCATGAACGATCGGGCCGACCTGTGCCTCGCTGCTGACTATGATGGGGTGCATGTTGGCCAGGACGATCTCTCGCCCGAAGGCGCGCGCCGGGTAATTGGTGACAAGCGAATCCTGGGCATATCCACTCACAATCTCGAACAAGTGCGAGAAGCCGACGTGGGACCGGCCGATTACATCGCGTTTGGTCCAGTGTTCGCGACCTCGACGAAACGCAATCCCGATCCGGTCGTCGGGCTTGAGAGACTCCGGGCAGCCCGCGCAGCAACGAAAAAGCCGCTGGTCGCAATCGGGGGCATTACGCGCGCCAACATTCATTCGGTGCTGGAAGCGGGCGCCGACTCTGCCGCCGTGATCTCTGACCTGCTGACCTCACCCCGCAAAGTAGCAGAGGAATTCCTGCGCCAGTTGGTGTAAAGTTTTGCGAGCGGTACCCTCCTTGCTGGAAAGGGGTTCCTTGAGCACCAAAGCACCCACAACTGAACCACAGGCCATACCGATCGGCTCTAGCGAAAACGAATTCGTCAAAGGACTCGGGCTGACCAGCGGAACGATGCTGGTGATGGGCTCAATGATCGGCTCGGGCATTTTCATCGTCTCGGCCGAAATTTCACGACTCGGCGGCTCACCCGCGCTGCTGCTCGGCGCCTGGCTGGTTACAGGTTTCCTCACCATCACCGGTGCCCTGGCCTATGGAGAACTGGCGGCCATGATGCCACACGCGGGCGGCCAATATGTTTATCTTCGCGAGTCGCTCGGGCCGCTTTGGGGATTCCTGTATGGCTGGACGCTGTTTCTGGTCATTCAAACTGGGACCATCGCCGCCGTAGCTGTTGCTTTCGGAAAATTTCTCGGTATCTTCCTGCCGTCAATATCCTCATCCAACTGGCTGCTGCACATCGCGCACGTGCCTCCAGTCCCGGTCGGTCCCATGGTCCTGGGAAACATGGATGTCGGTCTCAATACGCAGAACCTGGTAGCAATCCTCGTCGTGGTTTTTCTGTCGATCCTAAACATTTTTGGCGTGCGGACCGGCGCGATGGTGCAGAACATTTTTACCTCCGCCAAGACCGCAGCCCTGCTGGGCCTGGTTTTGCTTGGGATTTTCCTGGGCCGCAATGCCCAGGCTGTGGCAGCCAACTTCGGAGTCAATTTCTGGCACAACGCCGGATGGCAATCGTTGCACGCGGTACAGGTTGGAGTTGGCGGGCCGATCGCAATGGTGGGAGTGGTAACCATTCTGGCAGTTGCGCAGGTCGGCTCACTCTTCTCGGCTGATGCCTGGAACAACGTGACATTCACCGCGGGTGAAGTCAAGAATCCACAAAGGAATATTCCACTTTCGCTGGTATTAGGTACCGGCGCTGTCATTCTGCTGTACGTTCTGGCCAATGTGGTTTACCTGTGCGTGCTGCCGCTGGTCGGCGATCCGCACGGCACGACGATCCTAGCGCGCGGAATTCAGTATGCGTCAGAAGATCGCGTGGCGACTGCCGTGATTCAGCAGATTTTCGGACCGGCAGGCGCAAGCATCATGGCGGTTGCGATCCTCATCTCCTCGTTCGGCTGCGACAACGGCCTGATCCTTGCTGGAGCGCGGGTCTACTACGCGATGGCCAAAGACGGACTATTCTTCCGCGGCGCCTCCGAACTCCACCCCAAGTACCGCACCCCCGCACATTCGCTAGTCATGCAATGTGTCTGGACATGCATTCTCTGCATTTCCGGCAGCTACAACCAGTTGCTGGACTACATCATCTTCGCCGTACTGGTGTTTTATATCCTGACGATCACCGGGCTGTTTGTGCTGCGCGCGAAACGCCCTAACGAGCCGCGGCCTTACCGGGCGATCGGTTACCCCGTGTTGCCTGCGGTCTACATTTTGATGGCCGTGTTTATTGATGTAGTCTTGTTGCGCTATAAGCCGCAATACACGTGGCCCGGTCTAATCATCGTTCTCTTGGGCATTCCCGTGTATTACGCGTGGTCCACACAAAACCGGCGAGTGAGCGCACGCACGTGATGCTCAAGGAGACGAGAATAGCGGAATGGCCAATCTGCTGAAAACCAAACCCCTCGACATGCTGATGCAAGAGGCATCCGAGACGGGGGAACATTGCCTAAAACGGGCTCTAGGCCCGATCAACCTAATAACCTTGGGCATCGGCGCCATTATCGGTGCGGGAATATTTGTGCTCACCGGTTCCGCCGCTGCAAAATACGCAGGACCCGCTATAGTCCTCTCATTCATTTTGTCAGGTATCGCATGCGTGTTCGCCGGATTGTGCTATGCCGAGTTCGCTTCTCTGATTCCGATTGCAGGGTCGGCATACACCTACGGGTATGCCACGCTGGGAGAGGTGTTTGCCTGGATCATCGGCTGGGACCTGATTCTTGAATACGCATTCGGCGCGGCCACTGTCGCTTCGGGTTGGAGCGGGTACCTGCTTAGCTTTCTTGAGGACTTCGGCATCCGAATACCCCCGCGATTGACGCTCGCCCCAAGTGAAAAGCTAGTCTTCCTTAATGGGAATTGGGAGCACTACGAGCGCGTAAAAGCAACTCTCACAACGCAGCACATCGATCCCAGCTCGCTGCCGCAGATGACGGGAATCTTCAATCTGGTGGCGTTTTTGGCGATTATTGCGGTAACCATCATTTTGGTTATCGGGATCCGCGAATCGGCAAACTTCAACTCGACGATCGTGATCGTGAAAGTTGCGATCGTGCTGATGTTCATCGGTATCGCTGGCAAGTACGCCTTGAACCATCCGGATCTGGTCGCCGCTAACTGGCACCCGTTTATCCCGCCTAATACGACCGGAGAGTTCGGTCACTACGGATGGTCAGGTATCGCTCGCGCAGCCAGTGTGATTTTCTTTGCCTACATTGGATTCGACGCTGTGTCGACGGCGGCCCAGGAGGCCCGCAATCCGCAGAAGGACATGCCAATCGGTATCCTCGGATCGCTGGTGATTTGCACGATTCTCTACATTCTGGTTTCCGGGCTCCTCACGGGCATCGTTCCCTACGCCGATTTGAACGTCGCAGATCCGGTGGCGGTTGGTATCGACGCGACCGGGGTGCAATGGGCCAGGATTTTGGTCAAGCTGGGGGCTATCTTTGGTCTTGCGACGGTCATGCTCGTGATGTTACTGGGGCAGTCGCGGGTCTTTTATTCCATGTCGCGCGACGGTTTGCTGCCGCAATGGGCAGGCGACGTGCATTCCCGTTTCCGTACACCCTGGATTTCCACGATCCTTGTCGGCGTCTTCGTCGCAGTGTTTGCATCTGTTATTCCGATTGAGGTTCTCGGCGAGCTGGTGAGTATCGGTACGCTTCTAGCCTTCGTCATAGTTTGTTTCGGTGTTTGGATACTCCGCAAACGACGTCCTGACCTTCCCCGGCCATTCAAGACACCCATGGTCCCGCTTGTGCCGATCCTCGGCATTATCGTGTCGGTAGGGTTAATGGCCAGCCTGCCTTTGGCAACATGGCTGCGATTGATCGGCTGGCTGATTATTGGCATGGTGATTTACTTCACCTACGGACGCCACCACAGCCGGGTGCAGCAGATGGTGGTCGACAAGCAGCCGGTTGCGGGCGACTAGCTTCGGCACGAAAGTTTTCATCTTAGAGCGCAGACACACAGAGTCTTATTTCTTTGCGTCACTGCTCTTCGCTGCTCTGGTGACAACTGAGGCTGGTCGCGAACGTCGGTTACACGTGATGTTTGGCTGACTCTCGATCCGTCCTGGAAAAATGTTGACTGAATGTCGCGGTTGACACCGTCCCTCCCACCCAGTACATTCGGAGTCTTACCTGGGCGGAATCATCGCATCGGGTTGTTCCTTGCCAGTTCAAGGTTCGCGCGTTCTGCTGCTGACGAATGCTCATTTCGTGAGCGGGTGAAGTAGGTAGAACTGGGAAGCGGGTGCAAATCCCGCGCTGCCGCGCAACTGTAAGCGAGTCTCTGACGGAGAGCCACTGTGCCAAACGGGAAGGCTTCCGCCGTAGTGGCGATAGCATCGCAGCTCGCAAGCCAGGAGACCGGCGCGAACTCATCCTCAACCCCTTTCGCGTGCAAAGGAGGTGGCTTGTGTTCAGCTTTCGCGTTTTGTTCCTTGCGTTGCTTTTCCCGGTAACGGCACTCGCATCCGATCTCAAAGTTTCTGTGCAGTCCCCAACAGGCGATCGTGTTTCCGGTGTGCAGATAAGCCTGTTCCGCGGTCGTGACAGAACCGGAGTCGGCACTCAGACCACCGGTGGCGATGGCGTTGCCACTTTTTTCAACCTCGAGGACGGCGAGTATCGCATTGTTGTGCTCGCACCTGGCTTTGCCGAGCAGTCGCTAACCGTTACGGCCCCGCAAACGGAGACA
>Ga0306921_10009012_pt1 | contig 10555 bp, 20 predicted proteins | sample sta12Cox44000080_FD_203760 | JGI IMG/M metagenome (GOLD analysis project Ga0306921, IMG submission 203760) | Lab enrichment of tropical soil microbial communities from Luquillo Experimental Forest, Puerto Rico - statoxic.12C.oxic.44.000.080 (v2)... | ecosystem: Environmental > Terrestrial >...
GGCATGGTGGAAAGTTTTCAAGAAAACGGAAAGCACATTCCGTGACGGACATCACAGAATGCATGACAGAGTTGCCAGATTATGCATGCAGCGAAATTGGGGGAGTGGACCGTGAGTCAATCCGCAAGCGGCCGGTCTACGGAGTGCTCGGCAATCACGATACTATTCGCATGGTTCCCGATCTCGAAGCGATGGGAATTCGCATGCTGCTGAATGAATGTGAGCCGATCGAGCGTGAGGCCGCAACGATCTATCTGGCTGGCATTGATGACGCTCATTTTTATCGCGTGGATAACATCGAGAAAGCCGGATCCAGAATTCCGCACGATGTCTTTTCGATCCTGCTATCGCACACGCCGGAAATCTATCGCCAGGCAGCTTACGCCGGCTTCGATCTGTTGCTGAGCGGCCATACCCACGGCGGCCAAATTTGTCTGCCGGGGTCGATTCCCCTCACGCTCGGCCGGTTCTGCCACGTCGCTTCGGAGCGGGCGCATGGACATATCATAACATGGCCGGATACACGTCGACCGGCGTTGGGTCGTCAATCGTGCCCGTGCGCATTAACTGCTTGCCGGAAGTCACTTTGCACCGCCTGCGGCGTGTCTAGAAACGCGGTCATCAGTAGGGGCGGTCGCGTAATCGCAGCCAGAAAAAGAGACGAGAGAGTAGTAGTGCGCCCGCAAAAAAGACTGCGCAACCCACTGCGATATCGATTGCGGTTAAGGACAGCAGGGGTTGGCAAGCGAGCAGGGGAAAAAGCGATTCCGGAAGCTGATCGAGTCCAGTTGCCTTGCTGCTGGGCCCGAGGCAGAGCCGCCGCTTCAAAAAGCTCGAGAACAGATCGCCGACCATCGAGGTGGCCGCTACCAACAGTCCAATCCAGAAGGAAAGGCCGAGCAGTATCGCTCCCAATGCGGTTACCACCAGCGAGACGACAATCCCGCGAATAGTTTTGGAGGGACCGACCAGCGGCCGTCCATCGATAAATCGGGTATTGCCGTCCACGGGAGCTGCGTAATTCGCACCGAAGATACGCTTTGCAATAACGGGCGAGCCATTCGCCAACGAAAGCAAGATCAGAACTTGCGCGAGCGCTACATAGTGCATGCGCCCACTGTACCGAAAATTGAATAGACAAACTTGCTGCTGTTGGCATGAAGAGGCACTGGGGCGCACGAGCTTCGAAGCGCGGTTATTGTTCGCTTGTGGCAAACGAGCATGTGATCGTAGGACGGCAGAAAATCGGCCGAGATTCGTCTGTCGCACTTAATCTTCGCGACTCGGTTCGCGAGTGATCGCCTCGTCACGCGTGACCAGCTCGACCTCTTTACCGCCGCCGCTGACCAGTGCCCAGATCCGCGCCGCGCGCGCCCTCATCCGCTGGAGCGCCGAGGACCTTGCCCGCCATTCCGCCGTGAGCGTCACCACCATCCGCCGCGCCGAACCGATGCCGAGTGCCACTGCACTCACCCGCGCCAACGATCAGGCGATCCGGCGCGCGCTCGAACTGGCAGGAGTTGAATTCATCGATGCCGAAACAGGCGGGCCGGGAGTGCGGCTGCGGACACCGCCAGCGGAGACGTAGTCGACACCCTTGCGTGAGACGTCTAGATGCACACAGTCGGGATGGTCGATTTCGATCAGCGATCTCGGCGCCCTGGAGAAGTCGGGCACCGAGGAGTGCTTGCTTCTACGATTTTCAGGACAAGGTAAGCGAGTTTCTGATGTCTCAACCTGTGAGCGACGGAGGTGTATTTCTTGAAAATCTCATTTTCGTTCGAATGGATTGAGAATATGCACACCGAGATCGCTGATGTCGACGGTATTGCGTGTTACGAGAGTCATCCGATGCACCTTCGCGGTCGCCGCGAGAAGACCATCGATCACCGGTAGCGGGCGACGGGCGATCAATCGCCCCCATTCATGGGCAACCGCGCGACCGACCGGCAGAATGCGTTCGCCAAAGGCCCTATCGACGGCTATAAGCCAATTCTCAAGGGCAGTCGCTTGAGCGGCATCCTTCAGGCGGACTATTTCCACGCCCTTTCGGATTTCACCGATCACCAGGACGCTTAAGTATAGGCTCGCGTCTGCGATGCTTTGGTACCAGTCCGCGACGTTTGGATTGCACCTTTTGCCCCTACGAACTTCAGAAATGATGTTGGTGTCGATCAAATAATTCACAAGTCGACGCCCCGACCGAAGTCACGATCGCGCTTGAGTTCGATGCCCTCAAGTGGCACGGCGGCAAGCAGATCCTTCAGTCCCCTCGTTGGTTTGCTTCCAAAATATTCCCGCAACAACTTCCGCACTGCCTGCTCCTGTTCGGGGTTTGAGAGTGCCCGAACCACGTCACGCACGATCGCGGCATCAGCGATGCGCACATTGACTTCAAGCCGTGTTATTCCCCGCTGCTTAAGTCGTCGCCGGAAATTGGTAACAGCTTTACGTTGCGCTTTGACCAGCTCAGCCTCCGTAATTTCCGGAAATATATCCGGAAACAGAGAAAATGTGAAGACAAAGTGCCCGACGCAGGCGCGAAGCCCGCGGGTAGCCATCCTGGCGCGACATTAAAAGCTATTCCACTCTGGCGCGGCCGATCGGAACGTAGTGGAATGCCGCGCGCCGCATTTCGTCGGCGCGATAGATATTGCGCAGATCGACAATCACGGGCTGGATCAAGGCGGGCCAGATCCAGGGCGCGAAAAAGCCAACTTTCAAGGGCAGTCGCTTGAACGGCATCCTTCAGGCGCACTATTTCCACGCCCTTTCGGATTTCACCGATCACCAGGACGCTTAGGTACAGGCTCGCGTCTGCGGGCCTTTTTACTTGCTACCTGTGTAGATTGCCTTATAATAATGGTAGAAAGGTATACTATGGGCCTCAATATCAAGAACGACGAGACCTATCGGCTCGTAGAGGAGTTGGCAAAGCTCACTGGCGAAACGATGACAGGGGCAGTCACACAAGCCGTTCGTGAGCGGCTAGATCGGCTGCATCGCGAGCGCGGTGGTCGTCTGGCCGATCGGTTACTGTTGATCGGAAAGGATTGTGCGGCGCGCCTTAAGGAGCCATTCCGCTCCGCCGACCATGGTGACTTGCTCTACGACCGGCGCGGCTTGCCTCGATGATTATCGACACGTCAGCGTTGGTGGCCATTCTTCGCGACGAACCGCAGGCGGAAATTTGTGCTCGCGCGATCGAGAGCGCCAGCGTGCGCCGTGTCTCGGCCGTAAATTTTGTCGAAGCCGCGGTGGTCATCGATGGCAGCCGTGATCCAATCGCTAGCCGCCGCTTTGATGACCTGCTCAGAGAGGCACAAATCCGCACCGAACCGGTCACCGAAATTCAGGCACGGCTCGCCCGTGACGCGTATCGCGATTTTGGCAAGGGCAGCGGACATTCGGCAAGGTTGAATTTTGGTGATTGCTTTGCCTACGCGCTCGCCAAGACGACCAGTGAACCGCTGCTGTTCATCGGCGCTGATTTTAGGCATACCGACATTATGCCGGCGATCGCATGAAGACCCGTACGCTAGTTGTCCCGTAGCTCAACCAGTATCACCGGGTTAACAATCCACCCGTAATCAGGAACGATATCGCGAGCGGGTGGCCTATTTGTTTCCAAGCGAGCAACGAAATTGCTCTACTGCAGACGATCTTCTGACGGATGACGATCCGACCGGGCGCGACCTCTTGCCCGAAATGATTCACCAGCTCCAGCACCGTCCGCGCGACCCGGCCCTTAAGCGAAAGGAAGCTAGTGGCTGCTACCACGGCGTCGGTGTCGCGCAGCCGACGAGCGAGAAGCTTCACGAGCGATTTGTAGACCTCGGGATGTTCTTCCGCAAAAGCCTCGAACTCGGCTCGGCTTACCGAACTAAGTGTGGCATCGCGCACCGCCGCCACCGTCGCCGAACGCGGCTGCCCGTCAATGGTGGAAAGCTCACCGACAATGGCGCTCGGGCCGAGAAACTGGAGGATGCGCTCGGCGCCGGAACGCGAAACCATCGTAACCTTGAGGAGTCCGTCCTCCACACGATAGCAGCCGTCTCCGGTAGCGCCCGCCCGGAACAAGATCTTACCCGCGGCGAGCTGTATCCGGTTCGCGTTAGCAAACAGTTTCGTCGGAAGATCGGCAGGCAATTCTGACAGCAGGTGAAGATTGCCCGACCGCACCAGAGAGATGCCTTGGGCGCCTGCGTTATTCCGCGTGCGCGGCAACGCCGTTCTCGTTTTCGTGTCCATTTGGAGACCCGTCAAAACTTGAGCACTTCCACGAACGACCACGAGACAGAGTTAACGAAAAAGCAGGCGGGTTCGTTCCTCGACGCATCAAGGCAGGAAGCGGCGAGCGGGCATGGTGGAAAGTTTTCAAGAAAACGGAAAGCACATTCCGTGACGGACATCACAGAATGCATGACAGAGTTGCCAGATTATGCATGCAGCGAAATTGGGGGAGTGGACCGTGAGTCAATCCGCAATACAAAGTCAAGAGACGGTAATGGGGGCTGCGAAAAAAAAGAAACGCGGAGTGTGGCCGTGACCATTCGATTGCGGCCGAGCACGAAGGCGCTGCTAGAACGGCGAGCGGCTGAGGAGGGCAGGTCGGTTACGAACTATTTGGAAAACCTGATCGTGCGTAACGGCGAGAAATCTTCCCAAGGGCGTCCGAGAAACTGGTAAGCACTCTCGAAAATCTCGGCGACCTCGACATTGGGCTTGGAACGCCGGTGACGTTCAGTCGCTCTGATCACCAGGGGCGTGCACAAGGCACCTATCAACCTATTGACTTGCAGTAGCCGGACTCCTCCGCGTTTGTGGCACAAGGATTTTCGGCGCAACGGCCGGTCTCAATCCGTGAGCCGCGACCTGAACAAACAGAAGCGCCGCCTCTCGGCGGCCCTTCCAAAATTGTCTTTGCTGGCTACTAAGCGACCGCTCGCGCCTTCCGCTTCCTGCGCCAGCCGAGCAGACCTAAGCCGCCGAGGCCAGTGGCGAACAAAGGGAGAGCGGCGGGGAGAGGGGTCTGTGTCAATTTCGCCCGTGCCAGCCATGCTGCGTAGGCGGCAATCCGCCGTCTCAGCGAGAACTGGTATTGCGACTAGCCAGTCTGCTCTGGCGGCTCCTCCGTGTCGCGGCCTCCAGCAACGACCGCAAGGGCAGTAGTTCGATCTCGGCGCCCTGAAGAACTCGGGCAGCGAGGACTGCTCGCGCCTTCGATTTCACGACGAGGTAAGCGAGTTTCTGAGTAGGTCTATTTCTTGAAAATCTCATTTTCGTTCGAATGGATTGAGAATATGTACACCGAGATCACTGATGTCGACGGTATTGCGTGTTACGAGAGTCATCCGATGCACTTTGGCGGTCGCCGCGAGAAGGCCATCGATCACCGGTAGCGGGCGACGGGCGCTCAATCGCCCCCATTCATGGGCAACCGCGCGATCGACCGGCAGAATGCGTTCGCCAAAGGCCCTATCGACGGCTATAAGCCAATTCTCAAGGGCAGTCGCTTGAGCGGCATCCTTCAGGCGGACTATTTCCACGCCCTTTCGGATTTCACCGATCACCAGGACGCTTAAGTATAGGCTCGCGTCTGCGATGCTTTGGTACCAGCCCGCGACGTTTGGATTGCACCTTTTGCCCCTAAGAACTTCAGAAATGATGTTGGTGTCGATCAAATAATTCACAAGTCGACGCCCCGACCGAAGTCACGATCGCGCTTGAGTTCGATGCCCTCAAGTGGCGCGGCGGCAAGCAGATCCTTCAGTCCCCTCGTTGGTTTGCTTCCAAAATATTCCCGCAACAACTTCCGCACTGCCTGCTCCTGTTCGGGGTTTGAGAGTGCCCGAACCACGTCACGCACGAGTGCGGCATCAGCGATGCGCACATTGACTTCAAGCCGTGCTATTCCCCGCTGCTTAAGTCGTCGCCGGAAATTGGTAACAGCTTTACGTTGCGCTTTGACCAGTTCAGCCTCCGTAATTTCCGGAAATATATCCGGAAACAGATATCAAGACAAAATGCCCGACGCAGGCGCGAAGCCCGCGGATAGCCATCCTGGCGCGACATTAAAAAGCTATTCCACCCTGTGATGCGCCACAAAGCCTTTCATCACCATTGGTCGAGCAAACTGACGCGAAGAAATTTGGCGGCGGCAACAGCCATGCGTCCCCCGAATTCCGTGCAGCTGCGTCCCGATGCCTAGCGCAGAACTGCTCCTAAGCGCGGCCGCAGTTAACCAACTTTGTGAGCTTTGCAACGTCGTAGTCGGTTTAGCTCTCGCAACTGCAATATTAAAGGTGATCGACGAAAGTGCGCCTTCTTGGGCCTTCTTTTGACGCGCTTCGCCGACGAACGTGGGTGCCCACCATTCGGAGGAGCTAAACATGCACGGCAACGTGCTTATGACGGTTCGAGCCGACAGAAGAACGATGCCACGTCGAAACCGATATGCGAGGCGGTCGGCAGTTGTGTGACGAAAAGGTTGTTTTGAGCCCCGGCCCCTTGAGTGCTATGCCGCCTTAGTCGGGCCTCGGTATCGCGAAAGCAAACGGACCCGACCTCGCTGAAAGTTGTGTGATCGATGAGTTGATGGGCAGGTTTCCATGAGTAGCCCAGACGACAATGAGCGTTCAGACGACGCGTCAAATTCGGATTACGCCCCAAAATGGGCACGCGATAGCTACCGTCAAGGTATTCCCTACACCGCGAAGGACGAGCCGCCTCATCTGACATTCCTGCGGTCGCTCGAACAGTTCCCCGAACGTGCTCAGTCGCTCGATCCTGAAACCGTAGGCTCACCTCAACCTCTTCCCCGGAGGCTCGGTTGGTTCGCTATCAGCGGGGGCTTCGTCATTGCGGCGGTGTTAGGAGCTATAATCGGGTTGTTAGCCACGGGCGAGACGCCAGTCTTCCGATTACGCCAACGGTTGTGCAATCAGGTAACGAGGCACCGGCACGTCTAGCGGCTATTGGCGGGACAAACGAGCCCGCCCTAACCGTCCGCGGAATAACCGATAGCGAAATTCGATTTGGGATTTCCGCACCATTCACTGGTCCCGCCAAGGAACTCGGCCAGTCGATGAAACAATGCGATTTTAGGACAATTTCTTGTTTCGATGCGCCATTTCTTGTGTTGGCTAGCGGTATGCACCGAGGCCAGCCGCGCCGATAGTCACCGATGTGCATCATGAGTATCGACGGGTGCATACAGGCTTGTGAACTCAAAGAGGACCCGTTTGTAGTGTCTCCAGGCGTGACCACACAGGCCAAACCCCTTCTCGGCCAGCGAGACGAAGAGATTTCCAGCCCATGTTGAGACTCGATGATGAAGATCTGACTTGGTCGGCGGGTACTCATCCATCATGATTTAAGTATGGATTGGGCCGAGGCCGAAGATGAAAATGTAGCCGAGGCTACAAAGCGACCGGCCGACCGACCCGTGGCTGGCAGCACGAAACAACTGATAACTGAGACGCTCAAGCGCCCAGACGCGCACCGTCGAGAGTGCTAAACTGATTTGGAAAATGTCCTGTGGTAGATGGGGGAGCCGTGATCACAGTCCCCGAACTCGCGGCAGAAGCCTTGGGGTCTTTCCTCGCCGATCAGATTACCCGCCGTTTTCGATCAACGGATACAGCTTTGACAGAATTGATCCCCTCGGCTGCCAGGCGTGCTCTTGAGTGCATCGGCAACAGCGATGCGCTCTATCACAACGTTGAACACACGATGCTGGTAACGCTCGCCGGCTACGACATTATGCGGGGCCGAGCACTCCTAAAACCAACGGATGCCAGCGATGTTGCCCATCTAATCTTTGCCTGCCTGTTTCACGACATTGGCTATGTCCGCGGTATTGTGAGATCGGCAGGTGTGGTGTAGCCAAGCTGCTTATTCATGCCGACCTCTTCGAACTCGTAGAAAAGTGCGTTGGCTCTGCGCAAGTAGTGCGGATCGCCGAGTTGTCCCGATCAGATTGGCGGCCCGTGCGAGCCGCCAAGAAGAAATGGTCGTGAGAGCACCCCGCCCGCTCAGGGTCGTGTAACCTGGCGCCCTCACGTAACAATCAGTTTATGCCTCTATTGCCTGCCGCGTTTGTAACGGAGATGTAATTTAATTTGGCACTGCATTGGCACTCACTTAGTACATGGGGCATCCGGTGTCGGGACATCGCGGCTCAAGGACCGCTTTGTCCATGCGCTATGAAGGTTCTAATAAATACGCGCCGCGGACGCCCCTTTGCCCGAGCTGCGCTCAAATCTTGCGGGTTGCTCGAATAACGTCGCGATTTGGCGATCTGCCTGACCTTTATACGTTTGAGTGCCGGGCTTGTGGCGTGTCGCACATCGAGGCAGCGGCATCCTCTGCATTCCGGATCGGGAATGATTCTAGCGTAGCTCCCGAAGGGTGCGCTGCTGCCTCGGTTGTGCGGAATTGAGCGCGCCGGTTGCTGCATCCCGGAGAACGCCAGACGCGGTAGCCGTCGGCACCCGCGCCCTTGCGGAAGTCGATCTGCCTCTCGGGAGCGCGACTCTTGACCCATCCGCTCGCCATACTCTGCTCCGCCTGCGCTGCGATCACTGTCGCGGGGAGGTCGGCCTCGGTGTTCATCGCTACTGGCACATGCAATTCTGTTCCTCGACTTGCATGGCGGCATACCAGCAGCGACTAGCCCCTGAAACCAAAGAGAAAATATGCCGGCTCGATGTACCTTCCGAAGATGAGATCAGCGGCTCCAATCTTCCCCAGCCTCGTGTTTCTTGGCCCGCGCTTTGGGGTTTTGACTTTCACTCAATATTTTGATCGGCCCGAGCTTCATGCGCAATGAACACTCTAATGAATACCCACCAGAGTCGCCGCTTTGCCCAAGCTGTGCTCGAATTATGCGGCTCGCTCGCATAAAATCGCGATTTGGGCAGCTGCCCGACCTTTATATCTTTGAATGCCGAGCTTGTGGCGTGTCGCAAATCCCGGCAGCGTACATCGAGGCAGCATGAACGCGACCCTCCTCACTCCTCACAAACCGGCCGGCGAGCGCTGCTTGCAGACCGTAATTAGACCAGGGCAATGTCAACGACTAAGTTGAGGCATGTGAGCCCATTATTTGGCTTCGTGTCGAGACTTATCTATTGGTATCGAGCACCACCTCCTGCGTGAACCCATGTCAATCCTTGTAACCGGCGGCGCTGGCTATATCGGCAGTCACATGGTCTATGAACTGGCCGATGCCGGCGAACGCGTGGTCGTACTTGACAATCTGTCGACAGGCTTCGATTGGGCAGTCGGCAAGGACGTGCCGCTCACTATTGGTGACACCGGCGATCAGAACTTAGTGGGTAAGACCATCCGCGAGTACAAGATCGCTACTACAAAAACAACACCGCCAACTCCCGGGCGCTGATCGAAACCGCGATCAGACACCACGTGCCATTTCATTTTCTCATGGACTGCAGCGGTCTATGGCAATCCGACGCAAGTGCCGATTATCGAGGAGACGTTGGCTGCACCGATCTCGCCTTATGGCTGGTCCAAGCTGATGACGGGAATCATCCTCCGCGACGCCGCAACGGCTCATGATCTCCGTTACTGCATTTTGCGCTACTTCAATGTTGCGGCGCCGATCCCAAGTGCCGCACCCGGCAGTCGACAAGAGGCCGCGCTCGGGCTTCGGCCCAAGCTCGACATCTATGGCACCGATTATTCGACGCCCGATGGTACCTGTATACGCGATTACATCCACGTCAGTGACCTGGTCCGTGCGCATTCGGACGCGTTGCGCTATTTGCGTGCCGGCAGCGCCTCAGTGACGCTGAATTGCGGCTATGGTCATGGGTTCTCGGCGCGCGAGGTGATTGAGATGGTTAAACGCGTCTCTGGTGTTGACTTCAAGGTCGAGATCGCATCGCGCCGGCCGGGCGATCCGGCACAGATCATCGCAGCTTGCGATCGCGTCCGCACGATCCTGGGGTGGACACCCCAATACGATGATCTCGCCACTTGCCGATTGTGCTTGGCTGGCGAGAACCATTCCGACCGCGGAGGCGATACCTCTTAAGGGTGTTTTCATCGGGAACCCCGGGCAAAACCAATGGAATCAGAAAATCGCAATTAGTCTGTGATGCAGATCACAAAATTCGCTTCGGCCCTCGCAATCCATCATCAAACCCGGTCGCGCTGGTAAAACGCTCACCCGTAGCCGATTACGGGCCGAATAAAGCGGTTCTGGCTCGCTGCCATCCGTGAGGACAACTGGTCAAGCTCCCCTACCGGGGCGCGATTGGCCTGCGGCGCGGTGGAAGCGCGTGTGACGATTGTACCGCCGTTGTTCACTTTCTGGGGCGCGATATCGTCTGGTGCTGGAAGCAGTCGTGACATTGCGTCGAGCATTCCCGTCGACCAAGGCACTGAACTCCGTATCAGGAGGCGCCCGGCCGCGACTAAAATACCTAATTCAATAACCGCTTGGGGATTGCCTAGCCGAGGTAATGCGCGAAAAATTTTTAGTCGCTATGAAGAAGGCCGGGGCGACTGAATTGGGGTCTTGCCTGAC
>Ga0306921_10009013_pt1 | contig 10555 bp, 13 predicted proteins | sample sta12Cox44000080_FD_203760 | JGI IMG/M metagenome (GOLD analysis project Ga0306921, IMG submission 203760) | Lab enrichment of tropical soil microbial communities from Luquillo Experimental Forest, Puerto Rico - statoxic.12C.oxic.44.000.080 (v2)... | ecosystem: Environmental > Terrestrial >...
GCTCTGTAAAGGTCTGGAACCTCGTGTTTCGCCTGTCGATCGGGGTGATGTGGTGGCAGGCGACCCTTTGGAAACTGCCGCCGTTATATACCGACGAGCCTGGCCAGCCTTTCGGCGAGACGGGTCTTGCCTTTTGGATGATCCGCCTAGGCAAAACGGCTGCGTTGCGAGTCCAGGCTGATTTCGTCAACGATATCGTCCTGCCGCATTTTTATCTATTCGCACCGATTGTCTACGGCCTGGAAGTGCTGACCGCGGTGTCCCTCGTTCTCGGCCTGTTCGTTCGATTTTGGGGGGTCATCGGCGCGCTGCAGGCCCTCAATCTTTGGCTCGGCCTCTACAACGATTATTACAACTGGCCGTGGACTTATTTTTTTATCGTGCTTTTGATGCTGCTCTTCGCAGTGCACCGTTATGGCCGCAGCCTCGGCTTCGATGCAGTCATCGCCGCCCGCGCGCGGGGCCGAGGTTCGTTTGCTCGGATTATGCTCGCGGTGGCGAGTTGAGTGTCGTCGGCCATTCCGGGAACGGGCCCGCGCGAAGGACCGCTCACCATCCATATCGGCCGGCTCCGATGGTTTACCAGCAGAGCGACCGCCCGCTCGAAATCTGCCCCCGTGATCCGACCGAGTTCGGCGTCACTGACATCGGCCTTATAACCAAAGAACCGAGTGTAGACCGTGTCCCGCTCGAGATTGAGGAAGGCGCGGCGGATCTTCGGTCCGTCATTGGCACCGGCCGCGCGTACCGTCACCGCGGTGTCGTCCGTGAGCGTCTCTGCGAAGACATAGCTAGGGCACTGCACGCCTCACCTCCAGGCCTAACGATCCTTGCCCGACATTCCGCGGAAAGACGATCTTTTGCTCCGCGACCACCTCGTCCCACAGCACGCCCCGCGTCCGGGGTGGCGCGAGAAGTTCGGCTTGGCGCGCGCTGGCGATGACGACGGGGCGGCCAGGTGGCGCCGAATCATGGCGGCCGTCGAGCAACTCGCGAACAGGACCCGCCAGGCCGGGTCCATTAACGGTTAAAACCTACCGCTGGGTAGAGGCGCTCGGCGGTGCTCGATCCGCATTGCGGTGTTGGCGCGCACTGTCTCTTATCGGTGGGTGGCACACCCCGCCATGCCGCTTATTCGAATGGCGCCAATCGCCGAAACCGGTCATTCCGCGAGACCGCAAGCAAGCGACGGTTACCCGACGTTCGTCGTCGCCTGCGGTTGCTTGTGAGAACTCAACGAACGATCGTCGTCCGCGGGCTCGGTGTCCACAATCACCGCTGCCGCGGCATTAGGACGTCAAGCGAAAGCGCGCAGGCGCTTCGTCGTCTCGTCCGCCAAATGCTTGACCAGTTCTGCAGCCTTCATAGCCCGCGCGAACGCCGCCGATTGCCCGGACATCTGGTTTCGGACCTCCCGGGACTGGCGACGATCACCGATCCCAAACTCGTCAATCCTTGGGGCGTTTCGCACAGCACGACCAGCCCTTTCTAGACCTCGAACCAGGGAACGAATAGCGCCACGCTCTACACCGTTACCGACAGGACGACCGTCACCAAAGTGAACATCAACCCGCCGGCCGGCTTCGTCGCGATCCCGACGACGGCAACTGGGCCACAAGGACCGACCGGCTAGGTCAACAATAGCAACGCATCACCCACGGGGTGTGATGTCTCGAAGGGCATCGCCTTTTCGGTGAATAATGGCGGAGACGGCGGTTCCGCACACTTCATATTCGCCAATTTGAACGGAACCATTTCGGCCTGGGACGCGGGGCCGACGGCCTTTATCCAGGTCCCGACCGCCGGGGCCGTCTACACCGGGTTGGCGATCAACGGCGGACAAACACGCCTTTATGCCGCCGATACCAAGGGCGGCAAAATCGACGTCTTCGACTGCACCTTTGCTCCGGTGAGCCTCGGGGACGACGCATTCGTCAATCCCGCTCTGCCCGCCGGGCTGGTCCCGTTCAATGTGCAGGAGATCGGCGGCAACGTTTACGTGGCCTATGCACCCGCCGGTCGACCCGCCCAAATCAGCGCCCCGTTGGGCGCAGGGGCCGTGGCGATTTTCGATGAAGACGGCAACTTCATCACGCAGCTGATCACTGGCAGCCGCCTCGCTGCGCCCTGGGGGATGACTTTGGCATTAGCCGGTTTTGGCCGGTTCATCAATCACTTGCTGGTCGGCAACTTCAGCTTTCTCCATAGCGAGATCAACGCCTTCGACCCGACGAACGGGAAGCTCCCCGGGACGATCCGGATCAATGTCGGCAAGGGCAACAAGCCGGGCGGGCTTTGGGCCATTGAGTTCGGGGTCGGCGGCAGTAACGGCGATCCCAATACCCTCTACTTCGCTGACGGCATCAGCGGCGAGGCGGACGGGCTGTTCGGCGCCATATTCGCGAGCGGGAACGGCTCATAGGACTTTGCGGTCGACTGCCGCTGTGCTCAAGCGTAGAGGAAGCCGAGCACGACCAGCATAGCTCCAATCGACCGAATACCCGTCACGAGAGCGGTACTGCCGTGGTGTCCGCAAGCGGCACCGGGCGCACATGTGGCGGCCGAGCGACGACGCCAGAGGAACACGCCACCACTGGCCAGAAGACAGGCAATGGCGACGGCCAGCAGCTCAATCCTATGAGGCGCCGCGAACCAGGCGACCGTCACGAGCCAAGCGCTGCCAAGGCCGGCAGAGCCGAGTAACAGGGGAAGGGCACAGCACGACGCGGCTCCGAACGCGGCGGCCAGGCCGCCGGCCGCGAGCAACAACGCGCCGGTGTCGCGCGCGGACGCGTGCTCTGGCGTGGCGATCTTCGTCTTGTCAGTCATCCTTGCGGCGCTCGGATCAAATTCCACCTTTTATTGCTAAACCCTGTAGCAACTACAGGGTCAAGCCCTTTGAGAGGGAAGCGCGATGGTTCGAAGTGCCGAGATACATATCGGCGAGCTATCCCGCCGGACGGGATGCAACGTCGAGACGATCCGCTATTACGAGCGCGTCGGCTTGCTGCCGCGCCCGCCGCGCAGCGAGGCGCGATACCGGCTGTACGACAGCGCCGACGTTCGCCGCTTGGGCTTCGTGCGTCGTGCCCGCGAACTTGGCTTTACGCTCGATGAGGTCCGCACATTGCTGGCGCTCTCGGTCAGCGACCGGGCAGACACCTGCGCCGAAGTACGCCAGCTCGCTGCACGCCACCTTGCCGATGTTCGAGCAAGGATTGCCGATCTGCGCTCTTTGCAGCGAGTGCTGTCTGACGCTGTGCGCCGCTGCGATGCCGCTGAGTTTCCTGGCTGTCCGCTGATCGACAGTCTCTTGGCCGCGCAGCCACTCAAGTAGGGAATAAGGCTCAACAGAGCCGTTTTTTATACTCCGCCCCTCGGAACCCTCTTCACCCGATGCGCCCACCTCGTTGACGGCGCGCCGGCGAGCCACTACATCGAACCTGATTGGGGAGTAGCTTCCGCCGATTAAGGCGGTTCCGCGCCAACACGCTCGCGCTTCGGCGCGTGGCGCGGTCGGCAGATATCCGAGTTCTGCTTAGCGAGACCAGTACCCACCCCGAGGCTGCTCCGGCCGGTTTCGGATGGCGTGCTGTGTTCAGCCCGGTTGGACTCTACGATGACCTCTCTCGCAATCTTGCTCCTCGCCTTCAGCATTTCATCTGATGCGTTTGCCGCCGCTCTTGGCAAAGGTGCCCTGCTGCAACGCCCGAGTTTCGGTGAAGCCCTCCGCAAAGGCGTGATATTCGGCACCACCGAGGCGATTACGCCCGTGATTGGTTGGGCTGCTGGGCAAGTAGCCGCCGGCTATATCGCGGCGTTCGACCACTGGATTGCGTTTGGCCTGCTCGCAGCGATGGGCGCGAAGATGGTCTGCGACAGCATGCGGAGGCCGGACGGCGAGGAAAAGCCGCGACAACGCTCGTTCGGCGTTCTGATGGTCACCGCGATCGGCTCGGGCGTTGACGCAATGGCAGTCGGCGTGACGCTCGCTTTGCTCGACGCCAACATAATCGTCAACGCGCTCGCAATCGGTATGGCGACGTTCGCGATGACAACGATGGGTGTTCTTCTTGGACGCTGCCTGGGCCGCAGATTTGGGCGGTTCGCGGAGGCGGCGGGCGGCATCGGACTGTTCCTGATCGGTGCCAAGATCCTGGCCGAGCATACGATGCTCGGCTAAAGCCAGCCCCGACAACGCGGCCATCGCCTCGGCGTCCACAGGCGCTGCTGCATTCCTGACTGAAGGGTCCGGGCAGGGAATATGGCTCAATAGAACCATTTCCCGAGCGCCGCAGAAGGCCAATTTCGCGATCGGCATTTCGCGAGCCTGAAGTTCCGGTGTCCACCTTCTTAGACCGATCGCGGTGGCGCGCGCGAACGACTGGAGAGGGCATGAAGAGCCGTTCCCGCCGCCCATGCTGAGTGGCCGCTGTGGGTTCGGTTACCGGGCCTTCGCCGCAGCCAGCGGCAACGGGAAGGTTGCGTCGATTCCGGCCGTTCTCGAACGCCAAATGGCAGCTGTGGGGTACTTTGACCCATTCCCGCCGCCTAGGCTGAACGGCCGGTGTCGGTTCACTTAGCCGGCCTCCGCCGGAGCGAGCGCGAACGGGAACGGTGCGCCGCAACCGGCCGTTCGCCGGGCATTAAGTGAGCGGCAAAGTTAGACCCGCAGTCGACCTTTGCACCGCTGATACGACTTCGAAATATCGGATCACCGAACCGATTGCATTGCGCCCAGCATCCGGCGTGTGGCCGACGCAGCATTTTCCTTTGCTACGTTGGTGTATCCGATCATGAGCCCATTGTGCCCGGAGGCTTTTAGCGAGCAGCGGGAAAGGGATGCAGGACCAATCCCTTTTCGCCGCAAATGCTCGACTATCTCGGAATCTCCAAGGCCTCCGCGAAGCCAAGCGACGAAATGCATTCCCCCGTCCTGGAGGCGGACTTCTACGTACCGCTTCATTGATGACTCGATCGCCGCAGCGAGCGCCTTACGACGCTCGGTGTAGAGCGTCCGCATCCGGCTCAGGTGGCGCGCGAAATAACCCTGCGACATAAAGAACTCCACTGATTTCTGAACCATGATTGGAGGAGTGGGAAGGGCTGCGCTCGCGACGCGCGCAAAACGTTCGGCTACCGCGCTGGGAAGGACAAGATATCCAAGCCGCAGTCCGGGAAAGAGGACCTTGCTAAATGACCCGACGTAAAGAACGCGGCCCCTGCGATCCAAGCTCTTGAGCGCGGGTGGAGGAAGACCACGATGATGGAATTCACCGTCGTAGTCATCCTCGACAATCCAGGCCCGCTCGCGATCAGCCCAGTCGAGCAAGGCAAGCCGGCGTTCGACGGGGAGTGTCATGCCCAGCGGATACTGATGCGAGGGTGTAACGACCGCGAGCCGGGCGTCGGGCGCGCTGCGAACCGCCGCAGTAACGTCGAGCCCGCCATCATCGATTCTGACGCCCACAAGTCTAAGTTGGGCCTGCTGCAGCAGATTGCGCGCGAAGACATATCCGGGATCCTCGACCCAAACCTTGACGCCGGGCTTGAGCAGGGCCTGAATGATCAGGCCAAGGGCCCCCTGGAAGCCGGCGGTGATCAAAATCTGATCAGCGGAGCATGTGATATCCCGCGCGATCCGCAAATAGCTCGCAATTGCCAGCCGCAGGGGCTCGTAACCCATGCTACAGTGCAGGTTGGGATTGACCATTTGCTCGTGATCTAGCTGACGCGCTACCCGCACGACGATTTGCGTCCATAGCTTCCGCGGGAACACGTCCAGGGCCGGCAAGCCAACCTGAAAGAGGAGCGGTGTTGGTGGCGCGCGAACAGTTCTCTGATGCTCGCCAGTGTCCACCAGCTCTGCTGTGGGCCTCAACTTCCGAACACGGGGCAGCGCCACATTAACAACGGTTCCACGCGCACCGGCGCTCCAAGTGTAGCCCTCACCGGTGAGCATCTGAAACGCCGTAACAACCGTGCCGCGCGCGATGCCCAATTCGGCTGCCAAGTGCGCGACGATGGCAGGCGGGCGCCGGCGGCGAGCCGCCCAGACAAGATTTCGGAGCGAATCCGCTGGTAAACCTCGCGATAGACGGGGATAGAGCGCCGCGGTGAACGGGCGCCGTGCGTTCGGTTCATGGTTCACTCAAATTCATCAATCTTGGACCTTCAGTCTAGACCAAGATAGGCTATCCTACGTAAACCCATGAGAGGCGACGTGGCCGATCTCCTAAACAGCAAACGCAAGGGCGTACTGAATTCCAGAGGGAAGCGATGAATCGACCTAGGGAGCTCAGTCTTTCAGCAATCATCGCGTCCAAAGACGCCGGCACAGCTAGCTTATTACGGTTGAGCGCGGTATCGCTTCGTCGTCTTTGCCTAGTCGTCCCTGCGCTCTGTGCAATGGCTTATCCGCCACTGTTGAGCTTGCTGTCCTCTGGCCTTGTCTTGGTGCATGGGTCGGCCTCACCGAACGGGGTGATTGTTTGGGTCAGCGTCATCGCTTCCCTTACACTGGCGCTAGCGGTGATGCTGGTCAGCTTTGTCTTTGGACTGGCGCTCGGATCACCGCATGTCCGGGATGATCCCGAGGGCGGTCGTGCCCGAAGCATTGCGCATTTGGCGTTTGCCACTCCCACGCTCTATGTGGGCTTCGGAAATGTCGCGTATTACGTGCTTCAAGCGCCTTCAGCGGCGCCGATTGCCTGGTTGATCTTTTGGGCGTTGGTTGCGATGATAGCCCTGCTAGACCCTAGGTCGTCGCCGATAGCAGCTGCGATGACGCCCATCGGACATCGCCGGTTAGTTCTTGCCCACGGTGTTTCCGCCAGCGCGATACTGCTGCTGTTCATCGGGCCTCACATTGTGAACCATGCGGCCGGCTTCTGGAACGGGCAGGTACACATCGCAATAATGAACGTCGTGCGCCGCGTTTATCGCAACGACATTGTCCAACCGGTGTTGCTGGCGTTGATCGGTTCTCAGATTCTGAGCGGCACCGCACTGGTATGGCGGCGGATGAGAATGCCGAGCGATTTCCTGGGCACTGTGCAGACCATGAGCGCGGTTTTTGTCGGCGTTATTTCCTGGCCCATATGACTGCGGTGTTTGCGACCCGCCATGCAGGCACGGACACGAATTGGATCTGGTTGACTCGCCCCAACGATAGCATGCTGGTTAGTCTTTCCAACCTTCGCCTGATTGCCCATTATTGGCTGGGGCCGATCTCAATTATCACCCACGTTGCCTGTGGCCTGAGAATGGTCTTGCTGCAACGTGATATTTCACCGGCGACGACCAATCTCATCGCACTGGCCCTCATCACTGCGGGAATCGTTACGTCCAGCATCATCCTAGCCGCGCTGCTCAACGTCCACATCGCCTGAGAATAGAATGTCTAAGCAATTGATCGGGTTGAGGTTCGACCGCTGGAACTCAATTCGGCTTTCGCCCTGAAGAACCTCCCTTCCTCGTTGTCGGACGGACGACGCGCTCCCTGGTGCGACAGCGGCCTCTCGGGTGCGAGTGATCGGGCTCGTAATGATCGGTCCCATCCTCTGGCATACCGGACATATGCCAGACGCCATATCGTCATGCTACTGGGCAACTATCCCGCCCGGATCGACGTCGTTGCTCTCGGCTGCTGAGGCTGCAGCCCGCCTGGCCAAGTTCCTGCGGGCCAATCGAGACCAGCTGCTCAAGCTCTCATTGCGAAGAGGAGATAACAAGAAGCGCCTGTCGAGAGGCGATCGGCTTGAGTCCAGATCAGACTCATGGCGAACCCAGACGGCTGAAATCCTCCGTGTTCCGGGATTCCATCTTTCCGCATGCTTTCGACAGTGCATTGCGACAGCTCGTGACCGTCGACGTGATCCAAACGTCGAAGGCGGGTCTTGTGGCACAGCAACACCGGGTGCCCGGGCTCAACATCAAAGAGGACTTCTATGTAATAGACTCGGAACTGCAGGCCCTCAATCGAGGCAAGGACCGCAAATAAACTTTCGCCGCCCGATACTCCCAGTATTAGGGCTGCCAGTCGAACCGGATTCGGGTCTCGGTCTCTTCGTCACCAACGTGGCGAGGCGTGCCGAGACCCGGTAATCCGGGCTACCGGCGCCACGGCAAGTCAGTATGTTTTAAAAGGATTTCTACGGAGTTCGCCGGACCGTTCTATAAGACGTACGTGTGGGGCTTGCCCGCCGTCCGAATTTCCTCGAGCTGGCACGACGCTGGTCTGAGATTCTCGGACCGTCTTATCGGGAGCCTGTCATGGCAATTACCGTGCACGCCCCCTAGGCCCAGAGGCCCTGACGTAAGGCCACATGAAGCAAGCCAGAGCGCCCAGCGCCGAGGCGTCGGGGGCCTCTTATGCGAACGACTTTTTCTTTCGCCGCTGCGAGTGGCTGCCCGAATTCGCCGTGCTCCGCCCGGCGGGCCGCAGGGGGAAGCGCTTCACCGCAGGGCTCGCGGTCTCCTCGGCTTCGATCTCCCGCGCTGCACGGTGCCAATGTTCCTCATGCTTTCCATGCAGTCGCCCCTCCGCCTCCCACAGCGCATAAGCGCGCTCTTCGACCAGCCTTTGCTTTTCGGAATTCATCCACACCCCCCGTACTCTCCTGGCTACAGCCTACTCTTTGCCCGTTGCGGTCCAAAATACCCATCGCCCGCCTCGGGCGGCAGCTAGTCGACGGCGTATGGGCGCGCGTAGGATGGCGAATCGCCGTTTTGTCAAATCGATAGCGACACCGCACGCGACCACCGCTGACGGCGTCCGCCTCCACTCCAAGGAGATCGGGGCGGGCACTCCGTGATTATCCCGGAAATCCGCTACTTCACGGCGCCGGCGACTGTGATCGATGCCTGGTGGCAACATCGCACCCCGGCCCGGCAGAGCCGGAGGGGGTAAAGTGATCTCCAGATCGAGCGACGATTTTACCACCTTGCAGCTGAGTGTGAGCTGACCGCCGCCTGCCCGCGACGAGCCCGGCGAAGCCGGGTGAGATCGCAAAAAAATGCGTAGAGTCCTATTCTGCGAGGCTGCGGGATGGCGCCCTAGCGCCGACAGCGGACCCTACTGTCGTCGCGCCGGAACACATCGGCGCGCCGTCACCCCAAGCTGATGACGTTGCCCTCGCCGCCACCGGATTGAAAACGAGCTCCGGGCTGCCGAGCCTATTCATGTCACGCGGGAGCGCATCCTCGCCGCGGGATGGATCAGCCGAGTTCTCGTCGAAGGTAGAGGCCGCTTCCCCCGGGAGTTGCACATCGAGCACCAGGCAGGTGGGTCCGTCCGGCCGGCCTTTAGGAATTCGTCTACCGAGGCGAACCGCTTCGGTTGCAGCTCGACGGATCGAAGCAGGCCACCGATCTACTCTCGGGTGGCAGGTCATCGTCGATGACGATGATGGTCGGTATCGCCTCTGGCATCGTCAGAGTTCCCCGGAACGGTCGCGATCCTGCCGACGCGCGTCGTCCCCATGCCGAGCGCAAGAAGGCGCCGCAGAGAACGGCGGAGAGAATAGCGATAGCGCGGCATCGAGCGATCCTTAGAGGCTTTCTCGCGAACGGCCGCGGACCGCTCTAATATAGCAGAGAGCAGGTTTGCTCTGACCGCCCAAGGGCGCCCCAGGCGCGAGACGTTACTGGGTCGCGACGTTTGGATGGAAAGAACGTGAAAGATCGGGTCAGAGGCAAGATGACGGACCAAATGCGCTTGTCGCGATATGCTGACCCCGCGCTGTTCCCCTTCGCGACCGCAGCGCTCGCGATCGCCATATTCATCGCCGATCCGGTCACACGGGTCGATATTGCGGTCTCCGTGCTCTACGTGACCATGGTGCTCATGAGCACCCGGTCCGTCGCGCTCGTGGGCTTGGGGTGCGTGGGTCTCACGGCGCTCAGCTTTTTGCTCTCGCCGCCCGGCGGCCCGTATATTGAGGGCGTCATCAATACATGGGTCAGCATTACGGTAATCGGGCTGACAAACTTTCTCGCGTTGCAAAGCCAATCCGCGGAGGCAAGGCTGCGCGAGCAGGCGAGCTTACTCGACCTGACGCACGATGTCGTCGTTATGGGACCTTGGACGACGTGATTACCTACTGGAATCGCGGCGCTGAGGATCTGTATCGGTGGGGCCGGGCCGAAGCTGTAGGGAAGATCGCTCACGAACTCTTAGGAACCACCGGTCCTGTATCACCCGACCAGGCGAGGGCCGAGCTGCTGCGAGCCGGCCGCTTTGAAGGTGAGTTCGTCAACAAGAGACGCAATACTTCGCCTGTTCACGTGACGAGCCGCTGGTCGCTGCAACGGGACGGGCACGGGGGCCGTCAATGATCATGGTGACCAGCAACGACATCACCGAACAAAAGCGTGCCGAGGAAGCCCTGCGACAGAGCGAGGAGCACTGGCGGGAAGTTTTTGAGCATAATCCAGTGATGTATTTCATCGTCAGTCCAATTGGCACGGTGCTGTCGGTGAACGGGTTTGGCGCCGCGCAACTCGGCTATACGCCAGCCGATTTGATCGGACACTCGGTGCTGATGGTCTTTCT
>Ga0306921_10009014_pt1 | contig 10555 bp, 10 predicted proteins | sample sta12Cox44000080_FD_203760 | JGI IMG/M metagenome (GOLD analysis project Ga0306921, IMG submission 203760) | Lab enrichment of tropical soil microbial communities from Luquillo Experimental Forest, Puerto Rico - statoxic.12C.oxic.44.000.080 (v2)... | ecosystem: Environmental > Terrestrial >...
CAGCGGCGAACCCGGCGGTCACCGGGCCGGTGACCGGGGGGAACGGCGCTATCGTGCTGCAGGGGACGAGCTTTCCCTTGTCTGACGTGGGGTACACGCAGTCGGAGTACTTCCTGTCGGGGACCGCATCATCGCACGCGCCCGTGTCCACGCTGGGCTCCAACGGGAAGTGGCGGGTCGCCCCCGCGACCACTGCTCCGTACACCACGCGGATCGTGGTAGACCGGCCGGCCAACGCGGCCGACTTCAACGGTTCCGTGGTGGTGGAGTGGCTCAACGACACCGCCGGGTTCGACATCGCGGCGGAGTGGCTCTACGGGCACAACGAGCTGGTCCGCGACGGCTTCGCCTGGGTGGGCATCTCGGCCCAGCAGGCCGGGGTGAACGCCCTCAAGCAGGCGGACCCTGTCCGCTACGCCGCGCTGTCCCAGCCGGGCGACAGCTACTCCTACGATATCTTCTCCCAGGCTGGGCAGGCTGTCTGGGACGACTCCGCGCAGGTCCTCGGCGGCCTGACGCCGAAGGCGGTCCTCGCGGCGGGCGAGTCGCAGTCGGCGTTCCGGCTCACCACCTACATCGACGCGATCCAGCCGCTGGCCCACGTGTACGACGGGTTCCTCGTGCACAGCCGGGGCGGCTCCGGCGCGCCGCTGTCGCAGTCGCCCCAGGCGAGCGTCCTTGACCCCCCGGTGGTCTACTTCCGCCCCGACCTGGGCGTGCCCGTCCTGGACGTGGAGACCGAGACCGACCTGTTCTTGCCGCAGTTCAGCGCGTTCCCCGGCTCCGGCCCCTACCTGCCTGCCCAGCAGGCCGACTCGCCCGGCTTCCGCCTGTGGGAGGTTGCCGGGACCGCGCACGCCGATGACTACGCGGAGTCAAACCTCGCCGCGGGCGACACCGGCCACGGCGCCACGGACGAGCAGGCGCTCAACGACATGCTCAGCCCTCCGGACAGCCTGGGCGGCGGCGCCATCGCCTGCGCCGACCCGATTAACACCGGCGAGGACCACTACGTCATCGACGCCGCCGAGTACGCGCTCAACCAGTGGGTGACCACCGGGAGGGCCCCGGCGCGGGCGCCCCGCCTGGACGTGAACTCCGCCGGGACCGGCTACGTCACCGACGCCAACGGCAATGTCGACGGCGGCATCCGCACCCCGGCGGTCCAGGTACCGGTCGCGACCCTGTCCGGTCTGGGCAACAGCGGGCCGGGTCCCGAGGCCGCGTTCATCTGCCCCCTGCTGGGTACCACCACTTCGTTCAGCGCGGCCAAGCTGGCCGCGCTCTACCCGACCCACGCGCAGTTCGTCCTGGAGTGGGCATCCGCCACGGCCGCTGACGCCCTCGCCGGGTTCATCCGCCCTGCCGACGCGGTGAACCTGGTCGCCGCGGCCCAGGCATCCAGCGTCGGCTGATCCCGTCTAGTCAGCCACGCTACATGGCCTCATGGCCACTGGGAACCACTGGATGCTGCACGTAGGCCGCACGGTCGCGAGGATGAACCATCGTCTCAGCATCTACTAGTTCTTCTTGCGGTGATCTCGGTGTGGCAGGTAGAGCTTGGCGTCTTCCCAGTGGCGTGGCCCGCGCAGTGCGACGAGTGAGCATTTCACTGTCTCGGATTCTCGGGGCCTCACCCGAATAGCTCCGAGTGGCTTCACTGATCGGCTGGCCGTCACCACGGGAGCATAACAAAAGTGGACGGCATCCACTAAATCGGCTATGGTGTACAGCGTCCACTAGCGAGCGGCCCCATCCGGGAAGAAGAGAGTAGACATGAAAGACACCCGGACACCTAAGTTGTGGCTCATGAACGATCAGGATGCGCTACGCGCCCGAGCCGGGAAGCTGGCCGCCGAGTCGGCCGCGGTCAGCGACGCCGCCGGCTGGTTCGAGCTGCTCTACCAAGCGGCGGCACGGGGCGAGGCTACGATCCCCTGGGCCAGCCTCGCACCCAACCCGTACCTTGTGCAGTGGGCCAGGGACCGCTCGCTGCGCGGCGCCGGCCGTACCGCCCTGGTCGTCGGCTGCGGCTTCGGCGACGACGCCGAGTTCGTCGCGGGCCTCGGCTTCAACGTCGTCGCCTTCGACATCTCCCCCACCGCGATCGACGGCGCGCGCAGCCGCTTCCCGGGCTCCTCCGTCGACTACACCCCAGGCGACCTGCTGAATCCGCCCGCCTCTTGGCGAGGCGCCTTCGACCTCGTCGTGGAGATCTACACCGTCCAGCCACTCCACGGCACCGCCCGTACGACCGCTCTGTCCATGCTGCCACGCCTCGTCGCTCCCGACGGCACCCTCCTGATCATCGCCCACGCGACCGAGGAGTCCGCCCCCGAACGTGACCCGTCCAGCTTCCCCTGGCCTCTTACCCGCGCCGAAATCGACTCCGCCGCCGACCTCCTGCACCCCGTGCAGATCGAACTCCTCCGCGAAGACGAAACCCCGCCCATCCTTCGCTGGCGCGCCGAATTCAACCGCAAGGCGTGACGGTCGCCAGCCGCAGCTCTGCACAGCAGGAAATTCCGTAGGAAACGGGTTACCGCGGGCTGGCGGCAGGGCGCAAGCCAGTGAGAGTTACGGCCAGGAGCCTGTGGACCGCGTCCTTGGACGGCAGCCCGCCGGCGGCGGTCAGGGCGTGCAGGCAGTAGGTGGCGAGCTCGCAGGGCGCGATGTCGGCCCGGATGTCGCCGGCAGCGGCGCCTTCGGTGATCAGGGCGGTTATGAAGTCATGCAGCTGCTGCTGGGCGCGCGCGATGTGCTCGCCGCGGTGCAGCAGGGCGGCAAGCTCGGTGTCGTGATGCTCGTGCTGGATGAGCGCGTACATGGTGAGCACGGCTTCCAGCCGCTGCCCGGGGGAGCCGGCCTGGTCCCTGGCCTCGGCGAGCTGGAGCAGGTGGCGGCCGATCTGCCGCTCGTGCCAGGCGACCAGGATCGCCTCGACGTCGGGAAAGTACTTGTACAGCGTGGCGCGCCCGATCCCGGTCTCGGCCGCGATCTTCGACATCGTCACCGACGCCAGGCCGTGCTCGTGAACCAGGGCGGCCGTGGTGTCCAGGGTCGCGTCGTGCACCGCGCGCCGGTGTTCCTCGATGGTCTCGGTCCACAGTCTCGGCACAGGGTAAGCATACACGATGTCGTTAGCGATACATTCTGACTTGACAGAGACAACTTGTCTCGATAAAACTCGGGGGAGGCCCGTGACACCGCGGCCACCGCCCGAGAGGACATCACCATGGCAGACCCGCCCGCCCACCCGGACACCGCCGATGAAGCCGATAAAGGAGCCGGAACTCCTCCGGCCCCGGGCAGACCGCGCTGGCAGGTAGCCGTGCTGACGGCTGTCGCTGTCGCGGTCGTGCTGACGATCGTCATCCTGCACGTCACCGGCCTTCTCGGCGCCGGAACTCATGGCTAGCCCGTACGGTCCGAAAGGAGACCGGTCATGATCGAGGCAACCGGACTGACCAAGCGTTACGGCGCCACCTGCGCCGTCGACGACCTGTCGTTCACCGTCCTGCCGGGCCAGGTGACCGGTTTCCTCGGGCCGAACGGCGCCGGGAAATCGACCACGATGCGGCTGATCCTCGGCCTGGACGCGCCCACCGCGGGAGCGGTGACGGTCGGCGGCCGGCCCTACGCCTCTTACCGCCGCCCGCTGTTCCAGGCAGGCGCCTTGCTGGAGGCCAAGGCGTTTCACGGCGGGCGCAGCGCCCGGAATCACTTGCTGTGCCTGGCGGCCAGCAATGGCATCAGCCCTGCCAGGGTGGATAAGGTCCTGGACCTGGTCGGGCTGCGCGGCGCGGCTCGCAGGCGTGCCGGCGGCTTCTCGCTCGGCATGTCCCAGCGGCTGGGCATCGCCGCCGCGCTGCTCGGCGACCCTCCGGTGCTGCTGCTCGACGAGCCGGTCAACGGTCTGGACCCCGAAGGCGTGCTGTGGATCCGTACGCTGCTGAAAAGCCTGGCCGCGGAGGGCCGCACTATCTTGCTGTCCAGTCACCTGATGAGCGAGATGGCGCTAACGGCGGACCGGGTGTTGTTCATCGGCCGCGGTCGGCTGATCACCCAGGCCACGATGGAAGACTTCCTCGCCGCCGGATCCGGCAGCCACGTCCGGGTCCGCTCCCCGCAGGCCGCCGCCCTGGCCGTGCTGCTGGCCGCGACCGGCGCGATCGTCGCCGGCCACGATGGTGACACGCTCACCGTGACCGGCACCACCGCCGAAGTGATCGGCGAGGCCGCCCGCGCCAGCGGCCTGACCCTCACCGAACTGTCCGCCCGCCAGGCCACTCTGGAGGAAAGATACATGGAACTCACTCAGGACTGCGCCGACTACCAGGCGCTCGCCGAGGCGGGGAAGTGACCGCGATGCTGTTCACCGCGCCCGCCGCGCCTGCCTCCGCAGGTGTCATACCGCTGTTCGCCGACGTCCTGCGCTCCGAAGCCCGCAAGCTCCGCACCGTCCGCTCGACCTGGTGGGCGCTGCTGGCAGCGGTCGGCTGCAACATCGTGACCGCTGCGTTGCTCGGCGTCTTCCTGCCCGGCAGGCTCAGCGCGCACGAGGCGGCCACCGCCGACTCCGTACGGATCAGCCTGGGCGGCCTGCACCTGTCGCAGGTCGCCATCGGCCTGCTCGGCGTGCTGGCCATCACCAGCGAGTACGGCACCGGCATGATCCGCGCCACCCTGGCCGCCGTCCCGCAGCGCCGCCTGATGCTCGCCGCCAAGGCCCTGGTGCTCGCCGCTGCCACGCTCGCCACCGGCATCGCGGCGAGCTTCGCCGCCTATGCGGTCTTTCAGGCCTTCCTGCCCGCCGGGGACGCTATGCGGACCACGCTCGCCACTCCGGGTGTGCTCCGCGCCGTCCTCGGCGCGGGGCTGTACCTCGCCGCCCTCGCCCTGCTCGGCTTCGGCCTCGGCGCCGTCTTCCGCTCCAGCGCTGGCGCCGTGGCCGTCCTGCTCGGCGCCCTGTTCGTGCCGACCATCCTGGTCATGCTGCTGCCGCAGTCCTGGCAGGACACCGTCGGCCCCTACCTCCCGATGAACGCAGCCGATACCGTCTTCAGCCTCCGCCACGAGGCGCACACCCTGCAGCCCTGGGCCGGGCTCGGCGTGTTCTGCCTCTATGCCGCGGCCGCGCTGGCCGCCGGATTCATCCTGATCGGCCGCCGCGATGCCTAGCCCGCACATCGCCCAGGCGATCATTCAGACCACCGACCCGGCACGGTACATCACCCGGCTGCGCCGCCACACCGCCCGGATGGGCGAACGCACCCACTTCAGCCCGCGCCGCGGACACCGGCCACCCGGCCCGGGCAGCCAGCACACGCCACCCCGGGTAACACAAGCCGAATGGTCCGACACGCACGGGACCGTCACCATGAACTGGGGGAGTTGGACCGTGCAAGCAGCTCCCGGCACGCTGACGGTGCGCGCCGAGGCCGCCGACGAGGAAAGCCTGCAGCGGATCCGGGACATGCTGACCACGCGGCTGCAAAGCTTCGGCAGGCGCGAGCACCTGACGCTCACCTGGCAGCCGCCAGGCTAAGCAACACGCGGCGTCACTTTCTCGCCATCGCCGCCCTCGCAGTCAGGGAAGGCCTCTAAACCTGGGAAGAAACGACGACTAGCGTGCAGGGTTGCGCACGTTGGAAGACGAAACCACAGATGGTTTGGCCCTCCCGATTATCCTGGCGCCGTGCATAAGACTCTGGGGCAGCGGGACCCGGCCGTGGCGTTCCCGCTGGCGCACGGCCGGGACGATGCCGACGAGCGTCGCCAGGCGAACCGCGCGGTTGCCGTCAGCGCGATCGGTCTTGCCGCCACCGGCCTGGTGGAGCTGCTGCTCGCCGTGCTCACCGGTTCGGTCGGACTGCTCGGCGACGCGATCCACAACCTGTCCGACGTGTCCACCAGCGCCGTGGTCTTCCTCGGGTTCCGCCTGTCACGGCGCCCGCCCACCGAGAAGTACCCCTACGGCATGGAACGCGCCGAAGACCTGGCGGGAGTCGGCATCGCCGTAGTCATCTGGGCGAGCGCCGCCTTCGCCGGGTACGAGAGCATCCGCAAGCTCATCGAGCACGGCCACACCTCCCACCTCGCAGCCGGGATCGCGGGCGCGTCCCTGGGCATCATCGGAAACCAGGTCGTCGCCCGCTACAAGCTGATAGTCGGCAAGCGGATCAACTCCGCAACCCTGATCGCCGACGCCCGGCATTCCTGGCTGGACGCGCTGTCATCGGCCGGAGCGCTCGTCGGCCTGGTCGCCGTCGCCTCCGGCCTGCCCTGGGGCGACCCGCTCGCCGGGCTGCTCGTGACAGCCTTCATCTGTCACGTCGGCTACGAAGTCACCAAGGACGTGGTGCACCGCCTCGCGGACGGCGTAGATCCACAAGTGATCACCAAAGCCGAAGCCGCGGCCGGATCGGTTCCCGGCGTGATCCACGCACACGCCCGGGCTCGCTGGACCGGCCGCACCCTTCGCGTCGAAATCGAAGGCTGGGTCCACCCCGAGCTACCCGCAAAAGACGCCGACGCAATGGGCCGCCTGGTCGCCGACCAGATCTCACGCCAGCTCCCCGAAGCAAGCAGCTTCACCTGGACGACACGAGCAGCGCCAGCCTGAAAGCGGCCGCGGGCCCGCCTATTATCTACATTGTTGTAGTAGAAGAAGCGACCCGGCCGCGCACCGAGGCCCGCACGGCCGGGTTACTCTTCACAGAGTAGCAGCCGTTACATTCCTGCAGGGCATACCGGAGGGATCCTGGCATGCTGGCATCAGTCGCGGTCCGGGCCGCTGAGCTGCTCGCCGTCGTGCGGGCGTCGGGGACGATCGCGCTGGCGGCTGGGCTGTGGTGGCTCAGGCGCCGAGTGCGCCGGCTCCGGCGGGCCTGCCAGGTGATGGTGGCGCGCCCGGGGGCGGCCCGTTAACGGCCTTCGCGATGGGGTGATCAGGCATGGCTGATGCGGCCGCCTCTACACCGCCGCCGCCAGTTGCGCCGGCCGCGCAGACGCCGCCGGTCGGGTTGAGCGCCGTGCAGGTTGGCGAGCGGCGCGCGCGGGGGCTGACGAACGCGGGCGGAGAGACTACCAGCCGCTCGGTCGGCCACATCTTGCGCGCGAACATCCTGACCCGGTTCAACCTGATCCTGGGCGTGCTGCTGGCCGTGATCGTGGCCTTCGGCCAGCCACAGGACGCGCTGTTCGGCATCGTGCTGGTCACCAACGCGCTGATCGGCATCGGGCAGGAGCTGCGCGCCAAGCGGACGCTCGACCGTCTCGCCGTGCTCAGCGCCCCCCGCGTGCGGGTGATCCGCGACGGCGCGCCGCATGAGATCGCTGTAGATGAGGTGGTCGCCGATGACCTGGTCGACCTGCGCGCCGGCGACCAGCTGGTGGCGGACGGGGTGGTGCGCGCCAGCGAGGGCCTGGAGGCCGACGAGTCGCTGCTGACGGGGGAGTCCGAGCCAGTGGACAAGCGGGCGGGCGATCGGCTGCTGTCGGGCAGCTTCGTGGTGGCCGGGTCGGGCGACTACCAGGCGACCGGGGTGGGCGCCGAGGCGTACGCGCGGAAGCTGGCGGCGCAGGCGCGGCGCTTCACGCTGGTGCGCTCGGAGCTGGTCGCGGGGATTAACCAGATCCTGCGCTACGTCACTTGGGCGCTCCCGCCGGTGGCGGTGCTCCTGGTCCTCAGCCAGCTCCACACCCACGAAACCCGGCAGGAGGCGGCCACCTCGACCGTCGCCGCGCTGGTTGGCATGGTGCCGCAGGGGCTGGTGCTGCTGACCAGCGTCGCCTTCGGCGCGGCCGCGCTCACGCTCGCCCGGCGCCAGGTTCTGGTGCAGCAGCTTCCCGCGGTCGAGGGCCTGGCCCGGGTGGATGTACTGTGCTTCGACAAGACCGGCACCCTGACCGACGGGACCGTCGCGTTCGACAGCTTGATCCGGCTCGATGACCAGGCGCCGGCCGAGGCGGCGCTGGGCGCGCTGGCCGACGACGAGGCCCGCAACGCGACGCTGGCCGCCATCGGGCAAGCCTTTCCGCCGCCGCAGGGGTGGGCGCGCCAGGACGCTGTGCCCTTCTCCTCCGCGCGCAAGTGGAGCGCGGCCAGCTTCGCCGGGCACGGCACCTGGGTGCTAGGAGCGCCGGAAATCGTGCTGGCGGGCAGCCAGGACAGGCTGCTGTCGCGAGCCGCGGACCTGGCCGAAGGCGGACGGCGGGTCCTCGCGCTCGCGCACGCCTCCGGGCCCCTGGACGGCCAGGCGCTCCCGCAGGGCCTGCACGGGGTGGCCTTCATCGTGCTCACCGAGCGGCTCAGATCCGACGCCCCCCAGACGATCGGCTTCTTCGCCGCGCAGGGCGTGGCGCTCAAGGTGATCTCCGGGGACAGCCCGCGCACCGTGAGCGCCGTCGCGGCGCGCGCGGGCGTGCCCCGGGCCGGCGACCCCGTCGACGCGCGGGACCTGCCGGAGGACCCCGCCGCGCTCGGCGCCGTCCTCGAGGAACGCTCGGTCTTCGGCCGGGTGACCCCGCACCAGAAAGAGTCGATGGTCCAGGCGCTGCAGGCGCGCGGGCACACGGTGGCCATGACCGGTGACGGGGTCAACGACGTGCTGGCGCTCAAGCTCGCCGACATCGGCGTGGCCATGGGCACCGGCGCGCCCGCGACCAAGGCGGTCGCCGAGCTGGTGCTGCTCGACGACCGGTTCGGCACGCTGCCCGGCGTGGTGGCCGAAGGCAGGCGGGTGACGGCGAACATCGAACGCGTCGCCAACCTGTTCATCACCAAGACGGTGTGGGCGACGCTCCTGGCGGTCGCCGCGGGCGTCGCCCTCGTGCCGTACCCGTTCCTGCCCCGGCATCTCACCATCATCGACACCCTGGCCATCGGCGTCCCCGCCTTCTTCCTCGCGCTCGCGCCGAACCGCCGCCGCTACGTGCCCGGGTTCGTCGGCCGGGTGCTGCGGTTCACCATTCCGGCCGGGCTCATCATCGCCGCGGCGACCTTCTCGGCGTATGCTCTCGCGCGGGCGCGCGGTCTTCCCCTGGCCGAGCAGCGTACGGCCGCTACCCTGGTCGCGCTCATTCTCAGCTTGTGCGTGCTCGCCCTGCTGGCGATGCCGCTGACGTGGCGCAGGATCGCGCTGCTGATCGCCGCGTTCGCCGGGTTCGTGCTGCTATTCCCTGTGCCTGCTGTGCGCACGTTCTACGCGCTCGAGCTGCCGCGCGGAGCGATCGGGGGCACGCTGCTCATCGCGGCCCTGGGAGCCACCGCCCTCGCTACCTTCTGGATCGTGTCCCGCCGCCTCGGCCGCGGGCCGGCCGAAGCGGTGCCTGAGTGACTTGAACCGGTCCGGTAGCCGTTGGGCCGCCTCGCCGTCTCCGGGCACAACGGAGGCTCGCCCTAGGATCGCATGGCATGATCATGCCTGCTGGCTCGGACTGCGCGGGGACGCTAGGAGATCGCCATCGACCCAGTTGTGCCTGTCACTCGCCAGCCGGTGCCAGGCTGATCCTGCAGAACATAGGTAAGCCATGTTGCACCGAGGCAGGCGACGAAGCCATTGATACCGACATGCACTTGATTGCCGTGGCCGACCGGCATGCCGAGAGTGATCAAGATTCCGCCGTTCCTGACTTGCCAGCAGCCGGCAGAGTTGGCCTCAATCACGGATCCCCGGTCCGCGATGAAGATGACGTGAGCCATTCCTGCCAGTGCGGCCGTCACCTGGCGCTGGGTCTGCGGGGCGATCGGCACTCCTCGCCCGTGCGTCCCGCTAGGGTTTGCGGCATCCGCATACGTCTGGTTAAGCACGTAGACCGTCTTGAAGGCCTGGGGGAAGGAGTTCTCCCCTGGCGTGCTGAGATACCTCCGCAAGACCTGTACGTAGACTTCGGCCTCCTTGGCTCCGGCCTCCGTGACAGCCGGCTGCCTCTCACTGGCCGGCGCGTGCACGGTGGGCGGGGCACCGGCCGCAGGAGAGCCGCCGCAGCCCGCTGTGCTCACGGCCAGGGCGGTCAGGACGATAGTGGCAGCCGTGGTTACGAGCGCGCGTTGCATCGAACACCCTCCCGGCCATTACCTTGGGTTTGCCGTCACCGCTAAGACGGAGCGAAGTGCTGTCACGGTTCCCCGGTGCGCCAGTAGCCTGCCCCGCTCTTCCTGCCGCCAGGGGCCGCAGACGTCTCCGGGGTCAAGGGCAGCCCGCAGCGCTTTAGTTCGTAGGCGACTTCCGAGCCCGGCGCCGGCGCCGGTCTGGTTACGGGATGTTCTCGCTGGCTACCGTGGCTGCACCGCGGTCCCGTAGCGTTGCGGCGCGGCGTCGAAGGCGGCGGCGCACCCGGGGGAGCAGAAATAGGCGGTGCCAGCTGGCGTGGCACGGCGCTCGGCGGCGGTTGCCGGGTCTACGCGCATCCCGCACACCGGGTCCGTCGCCGCTGGACCGGCCTCCCGCCCGTCGCCGGCGTGACCGCGCGGGTCCTCGTGACCGTGCCCGTTGTGGTGACCGTGCTCCGCGTGCTCGCCAGAGCTGGCGGCGGTATCGTGCAGGACGCC
>Ga0306921_10009017_pt1 | contig 10551 bp, 10 predicted proteins | sample sta12Cox44000080_FD_203760 | JGI IMG/M metagenome (GOLD analysis project Ga0306921, IMG submission 203760) | Lab enrichment of tropical soil microbial communities from Luquillo Experimental Forest, Puerto Rico - statoxic.12C.oxic.44.000.080 (v2)... | ecosystem: Environmental > Terrestrial >...
CTGTCACCGATGCGGCGATCATGCTCGACGCGATCGTCGGCTATGACCCCGCCGATCCGCAAACCGCTGGTAGTGTCGGCAATATCCCAAAGAGCTACACTGACTTTCTGCAACTCACCGGACTACGCGGCGCCCGCATCGGTCTGCTCACAGCGTTGCTCGGATCCGACCCCGCGGACGCTGAGGTCGCCTCGGTTGTGCGCGGGGCCGTCGACGAAATGAAAGGCCAGGGCGCCGAGGTCGTCGAGGTCACGTTACCGGGTTTGGCAGACTTGCTGACGGACCGGGCGAACGGGTTTCTGGTCCTGCGGCAGGACTTCAAGTTCGACCTCAACTCTTATCTGGAGGCACACCCGAGCGCACCGGTGCGAACCCTTGAAGAGATACTGGCCTCCCGCAAATTTCACCCGGCGATCGAGACCAACCTGCGCAACTCGCAGGCGGTCGAATCCCGCGACACGCAGGAATATTTCGCGCACATCGTCAAGCGGAACATCCTTCGGGAGGCGATCCTGAAGGCGATGGTCGATAACGGCGTCGAGGCGTTCGCGTATCCGACGATCCGCCGCAAGGCAAACGTGATCGGTGAGACGCAGATGGGCAGCAACTGCCAGCTAAGTGCCAATTCCGGTTTGCCGGCCATCGTTGTCCCCGGCGGCTTCACCCCTGACGGGTTGCCGGTTGGGCTTGAGCTGCTCGGGCGAGCAGGAGCGAACCGCAGCTGATCAAATTCGCCTACGCCTACGAACGGGGCACAAGACACCGCCGTCCCCCGAGCAGCACACCCGCGCTCAGCCAGCAATAGCTGCAGCTCCGCGTTCAACGCTCCGGTTCCGCCGAAATTCCTGAGGTTGGGTATAACGCGGGCGCAAAATGGCGACGTTCCTCAGGAGCTATGACGGGCATTGTCAACTTAGCGGCCCGTGGTATGCTCGTCGTGTCGGTGGTGCGGCGGCTCGGGTTGGGAGGTCCTTTGCTCGCCTATTCTGCTGCCCGCTCGAACCGAGCGGGGCAGCAAAAAGACGTCCAGGGTCCGCTAAGTTGACAATGCCCTCGCCTGGGTAGCGCGCCACAACTTCCGACAAGTCGTGGGTATGGGAAAGTGCCGCCCCCTCCACCATGCCCCGGAACGGGTCTCCGGGCCCTGGGCGAATTCCCGACGCGAGGAATTCCCTAAACGGCGCTGGAGTGCCCTGGTGCGCCACAGCATGAAACCGCTCCCCGTCATAGGTCATCAGGGCCCCGAAGGACGCCTCGCAAAGCGTGTGCGCCTTTTCGAGCATCGCCTGAAATACCGGTTCGAGATCGCCGGGCGAGGAATTGATGACCTGCAATACCTCGGCGGTCGCGGTCTGCTGCTCCAATGCCTCGTGCGTCTCGGTCAACAGCCGTGCGTTCTCCATTGCAATGACCGCTTGCGCCGCAAAATTTTCGGCGAGGGCGATTTGTTTGTCGGTAAACGGCCGCACCTCCTGGCGATAGATGTGGATTGCACCCAGAAACACGCCTTCCTTGCGCAGCGGCACGCCCAATATCGAGCGCACGCCGGCCACTTCGAGCACGGCTCGGCGTCTCGGGTCATTAACCCCGTCGGCTGCCAGATCGGGGACGTGGACACGTCGCTCGCCCCGGATCAGGCGATCGTGCGTGGTATTCGGACCAGAACGGTAAGGGGCGCTGAGCCATCCTTCCGCAAATTTCTGTGGCACACCGCGCAGCGCAACTGCGTGGAAATACTCACCATCGTAAGTCGACAGGAAACCGAAGGCGGCCTCGCAGAGTCGCATCGCCTTTTCCAGCATTGCGTCGAACACTGGCGCAAGGTTGCCGGGCGAGGAATTGATGACCTGCAATACCTCGGCGGTCGCGGTCTGCTGGTCCAAGGCCTCGCGCGTCTCGGTCAAGAGTCGCGCATTCAATGACCGCTTGCGCCGCGAAACTCTCCAACAGCGCGATCTCTTTCTCCGAGAACGGCCGCACCTCTCGGCGGCTGGCGGAGATGTGGCCGAGCAGCGTGTTCTCCTTGCGCAGCGGCACCATCAGATTGGTGCGAAAACCGGCATCCTTGGTAGCCTGCCCCACCTCGCCGGCCAGCGCCGGGGCCAGCGCTTGCATATCCGGCGTGTGCACGTAGCGCGCGCCGCGCACCAACTCCTGATGAGAAGCGTTGCCGCGGAATGGCTGTCGTATGGTCTCTGCCAATGGTTCCGGATAGCCGCGGACTGCGACCGCTCGGAAGAATTCGCCGTCATAAAGTGCCAGCCCGCCATAGGCGATCCCACAAAGGCTGTGCGCCTTCTCCAATATCGCATCGAATACTGGCGCGAGATCGCCGGGCGAGGAGTTGATGACCTGCGATACCTCGGCGGTCGCGGTCTGCTGCTCCAACGCCTCACGCGTCTCGGTCAGGAGCCGCGCGTTTTCCATCGCGATCACCGCTTGATCAGCGAAAGTGCGCACGAGTTCGATCTGCTGTTCTGTAAAAGGCTCGACCAGTTGGCGCGCGAGCGCGATCACCCCAATCGGTTCGCCTTCGCGGAGTAGAGGCACCCCGATTCCTGACCGTGCCTTCCCCAATTCCCTCGCCGCCAGCGAGATCCGGATCGGCGGCGTAATCATCTATTCGAACGATCCGCTGTTCCAGGATGGTCCGGCCGCTAAGGGTCCGAGGGTTTGGTAGAAACTTCCCCCGCGCACGAACAAACTTCTCGAATTCGGGCGGAAACCCCCAATTCACAGCGGGATTATAAAATTCGCCCTCTTTGCGGTGAATGAAGGCCATATCCGCGTTGCACAGTCGTGCGGCGGTTTCGACCAGCGTGGCAAGCACTGACTGCAGATCGAAGGTGGAGCGGCTGATAATCTTCAGCACGTCGCCGGTCGCAGTCTGATATTTGAGGGATTCTTCGAGATCCCGCGTGCGCTGCTCCAGTTGGGTAAGCAGTCTCGCATTCTCCATCGCGATCACCGCCTGCGCAGCGAAGTTCTGCAGCAGCGCGACCTCCTTCTCGGAGAATGGGCGGACCTCGGTGCGATAAATCATGAAGGCGCCGCAGAATTTCGCGTCCTGCCGCAATGCGACCCACAAGGCGGTGCGTGCACCGCCTAAATCAGCCAAGGCTCGGCGCATCGAGCTGCCCGAGCGGTAGACTTCTTCGGCCGTGATGTCAGGGATGTGCACGACAACCTCACCGCGGGCCATTCGCGCGAGCGCGCCGCTCCCCGGTGTCATTGGCTCCCGGATGAAATCGGCGAGCGGCTCGGGGATCCCGCGCCACGCCACGTTGTGAAGTCGCTCGCCGTCATAGGTTCCCAATGCCCCGAAGGCCGCTCCGCAAAGCTGCATCGCCTTTTCCAGGATCGCCCCGAACACCTGCTGGAGATCGCCAGGCGAGGAATTGATGACCTGCAACACCTCGGCCATCGCGGTCTCTCGCGCCAAAGCCTCGTCTCGCTCGGCTCGGCACTCGACAAGTTGGCGCTGCAAATCGGCATTGATCTGATGGGGATCGGCTAACGTGCTGTCAGGCGTAGGGCACATTTGCGCACCTCGTCGGGGACCGTCCTCCGTGGTGCATAATACCGCGATCGGCACGAGCGACCACGTGCTCACGGTCGGATCGTCGGTCCCGCATGCCAAATGGCCGCTAAAGACCTTACACGCTAGGGCCGCGGCCGTCTCGCGAAGGTCCGGAATCGGTTAGGGTTTCGGATGCCGTTGCCCATTTGGCGCTTTGCATCTCATCTTGGACGACTGGGTGCAGGGTTCGGCCGCTACCACCGGGCAAACACCGACAGGATGCGACGATCAGGTCGCAGTCGCCGTACACATGAGGACATACGATGAAGCAACCCAACCGAGTCAAAGCCGCCATGCGTGCCGGACGCAAGGCTTACGGCTACAACCTTTCCTTCCCATCCCCATGGGTGATCGACATTCTGGGGAAGCTCGACTTCGATTTCGTCTTTATCGATGGCGAGCATGGGCCGTTTGGCCTGGACCAGCTTGAGGACCTCTGCAGGACCGCGCGGCCGGAGAGAGGGCGAGCTTCGAACTTTGCCGGTGATTCGGCTACGGCGAAGAGATCAGCAGGGCAGCACGCACATCCCCAGCGGGCGTTCCGCCTCGTCAACCGATGCGTTTCCGCGCAAAGTTGACGGGTTTTTGACACGCTTCGCTATTCTCTGCGCTCGAAAGGCAAGCTCGGAGAGCCCTCTATGGCTACACCTCAAGTCAAGACAGTGAGAAAGACACCACCTGCGGCACGTAGCAAGCCAATCGGAAAGACGGCCGGTAAACCGAAGGCTGCACCCGCGGTGCGGAAGCTGGCCACCACGAAGGCGGCCAACAAGGAAAGGACCGCGACGTCTGCTCCTGAGCCCGCTTCGATGACCGGGCCATTGCCACCGATCGTCACGTTGAAACATCTCGCTGAGTGGGCGGGCTATAATCACGGGGTAGCCAAGAAGCAGGCGATCGAGATGTTCACCGGCTTCGTGGCCGACATCGGTCGCGTGCTGAAGAAGGGCAACAAAATCCGCATTCCCAACCTTGGTGTCTTACACGTACGAATTCGACCGGCTCGCCCGGCGCGCAAGGGGCGTAACCCGGCCACGGGCGAGGAGATCCAGATCAAGGCCAGCAAAGCGTCAAAGAAGGTTGCATTCCGAGTCGCAAAGGGTTTGAGCGAAGCGATCTGATCTGCCCTTCCCCCGCTAGCCTGCTATCAGCGGCGGGAGCTTCGCGCCGCTTCCCGCCGTTCACGCGACCATGATCGATCGGCTCAAGTCGACCCAGATGCGGCGTTCGTCGGGCCTCGCGGGTTTGGCGCGTTATTACCCTTTGGACCTTGGTGAATCAGCCCGGACAGCTGAGCTGATCCGCCCCCGCCGCACGCCGTGCGGTTTGATCATCTCTCACAACGCCAGCAGACTAAACTCTCGCTCGCAGGTATGAGAAAGCGCGGAGCGAGGAGCGGGTCGAACGCCGGCTAGCGGGCATTCTCGCCGCTGTCGGCTACATCCCGCTCCTTCGAGGATCGCTAAAGCTCTAGCAACTTCAGCTTCCTAGACCGGTCCCGGATGGACAACCTATCGAAAGCTCAGAACTAGAGCACGCGTGCGACCACCGGAATGCGGCGGAGGGCCACCACCATTCCCCAGCTGAGTGCGACGACACCGACATAGATGATGGCGCTCTTGGCTATTGGGCTTAGCGCGACCGCGAGCAGCGCGAACTGGAGCCAGACGACGACGGGGTAGTGAATGAGATACATGCCGTAGGCACTGGCACTGAGACTGTCGAAGACCGCCTCGCCGGCAAAGAACATGGCCCCTACTGTCCGGTACCACCCGCAAGCGTCGCTCGAAATCGCTCCGATCTATAGCATGCCCGACGTATCGCTCTGCGCCGGACCCGAAAGTGAGGTTCGCACGGGACTCCCCGCTGGAGGGAACCGGATTCGAACCATCGGTCCCGCCGAGAAAGAGCCCCCACGACAGGATCTCGTCGCAGCGATAAGCGCTGAGACAAGCGCATCTCCTCGCGCGGGTGTGTGGTCGATCTGCTACTTGCGCGTGGGTAACCGTAGCGTATACCGAGCGTCGCGCCAACCGCGGCAACCAGATTTCGGGCGGCGATCAGCAGATGCTGGCGATCGGCCGGGCTTGGCGGCTGTGGATTCCGACTTAACCGGACGCGAGTTCCGCCGTCTTCGCGTGGGCTGCCAGCAGTTCCGGAAAGCGCGCGGGATCGCCGCGCGCCATGCCGCATTCGGTGGCTACGCCGTCGACCCGGACATGGCTCAGGGCGGCGGCGAGGCGAGCAGCGTTGCCGGCCATGTCGTCGCGGTGAACGAGACCGAGATAGAGCTGGGTTTCCGGGCGCAACTTCAGCCCGGCGAGTGGTGCGAAATAGGCGTCGTCGGTGCGCGGTTTCGGCACCGGCAGGTGGAAGAACTGGATAGGCCGCCGCACCCCGGTCGAGATCGCATTGACGATCTCGACCATGATCCCGGCGTCCTTCGGCTGGATCACGTGATCGTCAGCCGGGCTGCCGTAGCACAGGTGGTAGCCGAGTTCGATCGTCGCCGGCACGCCGTCACCGATCGCGATCAGCTCAGCGATCGTTTCCTTCCGGAAATCGACCGGCCCCGGCTCGTAATAGCCCTCCCAGGCGATGACCTCCTGGCACACGTCCCATTGCAGCGCGATGCGGTCGTTGGGCAAGGCCTGCGCGATCGCCTTAACCTCGCCGAGCATATGCGTCGTCAGCACCGGGATCAGCGCCGGCCGGTCGGTCGGCACCATGTTGTTGTAGGTCGGCGCGATCGGGGTCGGCAGCGAGATCTGGAACTTGACGCCGGCGGGGATGACGCCTTCCTGCTGCAGGCGGTCGAACAGTTGCCACGACTCGACCGCCATATCGGCATAGCCGGTCTTGACGGTCGCCGGGTCGAGCCGCGCGCCTGGCTTCACGCGCAGGCGTGGAATTTCACGCAATAACTTGCCGTCCCACTGGGTAAATTTGAACGGCGGTACATCGCTCGCCACCTCGATCGCCGGATTATCGGCCAGCACTTGCTGCAGAAAGCGGATCCAGGTCTTTCGGATGCCGGTCTCGCCGTCCGGCAGGCGCTTCAGGTGTGGTCCGGTTGCCGCCGCCAGCGTACGGAACACCGTCTCGGCGTCCGGCAACGGGATGCTGCCGACGAAATGGACGATCGGCTTGTGCGCCGGCGCTGCGCTCATCACGGCCCTCTCCCCTCAACCGACATTCGCCAGATTCCCGGCGGCTGCGAGGCCAGGATCGCCCTTTTGACCGGCTTGGGCAATCAAAACGCTAAGCGCGATCCTCGCCAAGCTCAGACCAGAGCCGGTGCGCGAGCCCACGCCGCCGACCAAGCAACACGAGCCGCCATCGCGCGGCCGATACCAGAGAGCCATTTGACGTTGATCTTCTGGTGCTTATATTTGTCGGCCCATTCCTTCATGACCTGATGCGGACCGTGGGAAGCGCCGCTCGCCCAATACATGAAGAACGGTTTGTTGGGCGCAAAGGCTTTGTGGTTTTGCAGCCAGCCGATGGCGTCGTCAGCGAGATCCTCGCTCAGGTGATAATAGTCATGGCCGCCGGAGGTCTTCGGCGGATGAACAACAGCTGTATTTCACTCTTGACGCCGCCCGGAGCACCGGTAGCTTAGCGCCGATTCCAGCCATTCGCCGGAGCACGATAGACTCGCGGGCGTCGACGCATAGCGGTCGTTGGCGCTTCAGCGACAACATCTTCGTCGAAGGGCTCTGGCGCAGCTTGAAGTATGAGGAAATATACTTGAAGGCCTATCAGACGGTCGCAGAAGCAAATGGCATCGCCTGTTACTTTCATTTCTATATCCACGAACTTTTACACCGGGCCTTGGGTTACCGCGCCCCGCGCTAGGTTTTCGGGGAAGCGCTATGGGTTGCGAGCTCCGGCGCGAGAGAAAAACCGCTGGTGCCGATCATGAGCTAGCGGCACAAATCGGGAATTAAACCGTGCAGCGTTCACTTCCACGCGAGAGGAGGGGACTATGGCAGCCGAAACATCGAACCCGTCGCAAATATCCAAGTCGCCGAGATTGCGTGGGAATCCATAACCGCCACGATCAAGGCTAAGATCCTCTGGTCCGATCCCGCGACCAAGCGGCGCGCACAGCTCACCCGCTTCGAGCCGGGTGCCTTCTTGTCGATGCATCGCCATGTCGGTGACGAGCTGCTGTATGTGATCGAGGGATCGATCAGCGACGAATCGGGCACGGTCTCGGCGGGCAGCTTCGGTTACCCTCCCAACGGGTGTGTCCATAGCGTGACAAGCAAGAATGGCGCGACGGTCTTCGCGATTATCACCGGTGGGGCCGAGCCGGCCAAAGAGATCGGCGCCGCGCCGCCCTCGCAGACGATCGTGCTGTGCGACATTCCTTGGACCGAGGGGCGGGTGCCCGGCACGCGGCACAAGGCGTTCTGGAGCGATCCCATCACGAAGCGGCGCGCGGTAATGGCGCGTTTCGAGCGGGGCGCGAAGCTGCCACGGCACAAGCATCTTGGCGACGAGCTACTCTTCATGATCGAAGGATCGAATTTCGATGAATCAGGCGAGTTGCGGACCGGGAACGTGGCCTATTTTCCAAGTTGATGCATTCATACGGTCGTCAGCAAGGTCGGCCACACTGCGATCGCGTTCGTCACGGCGAGGTGGAAACGATGGAGTAAGACCGCGCGAGCGAGACGCCAGCCGTGCAACCAGCACGAACCGCCGAAGCATTACCCTGAAGGGCCCCATTGAGCCGATTCCGGACCTTCCCGCCCTTACCCAGGAACGCGGAGGTTCGACCCCTTGCAGACATGTGAACCGGATTTCTGCGTCACTTACCAGCGTGATCCGGGGACCTGGCTACTGATTAAACTGCGCGTCTCCAGCTTTACCGGAGGCGCCGTGAAGTGATGATAGGACGTTGGCGTCGAGCGCTATCGTGCGCCTCGATACCTTCCAGCGCCGTTCACCTTTCGCAGCGCGTCCTCGCGGCAACCGGAGAGGAGCTGGTGATCCATCTCCTGGTGCGAGCGGTACACCAGAAACGCGGTCTTGGCCTGCACCTCGCCGTTCTCCAGCAGCACCGCCTCGAGATTCACGATCAGGTGACGGGTGCGCGACGGCGGATCCTCGGCCCAGGCCATCCCGGTGTCGAGCCGGGCCACCCGCATCTCGAGATAGCGCTTGTCCTCCTCGAGGATTGCCAGATCGCCGAGCGGCGTCAACTCGCGGTGCGACTGGCGCGGGACGTTCTTGCGGCGGGGCATGACGTAGAGGACATCGTCGGTGAAGAGATCGAGCCACGCCTTGAGCTTGCGCTCGTCGAGCAGCCAGACCTCGCGGATGTGGAACGGCATCAGCTCAAGCGACCTGTCACCCATCGTCGGCGCCACGGGCCGCCGGGCCGCCCATACCAGGATCCTCCCTCTCGCGGTCAAGATACCAGGAGCAGCGGCGGTAGATGAACCGCCGGGTTGAGGGTGAAGGCATCAGCGGGTACGCTCCGAAACGCAGCACCAGTGCAGGACGGCCGGAGATGGCAACCGATCGCTTTGGCAATCCGCATGCGCCGAACCTGCCTTATGCGCGCGGCAGGATCCTCGCGACGACCGAGGACGACTTTCGCAAGCTCCAGCGGGCTTGGGCCATCATCCGCGAGCGCGGGCCGGACGCCGTGTTCATCTTCACCGGGCTCGAACATTCGCTGCCGATGAGCAGCGAGGAGCTGCGCTTCGCCGACGACGAGTTGGCGCCCGCGCTCTATTTCGAGCGCCTGCGGGCGCTGGCATTGGCGCATCTCGGAGGGTCTTCCGACCTGCACGATGTCGCCGTGTTCAACCGCATGACGGGTGCGACCCTCGCCACGCATTTGACTTTGGTGCGGCCGGACGACGTTGTGATCGGCGCGTCGGCGAGCTACAGCCATCCCTCGGTGGTGCGCGCGGCGAAGCATGTCGGCGCCCGCTTTATCGACACTGCCGGTCTTGCAATGTTCAAAGAGGCGATCGCCAACGAGGCCAGGGTGGCACTCGTCGACCTGACGCGCCTCGCCGTCACTTACGATCTGATGCCGGTCGAGGAGATCCTTGCCATCGTCCGGATCGCACATGACAAGGGCGCGTTGGTCTATATGGACGACGCTGGCGGCGCTCGCGTCGGGCCGGCCGGTTTTGGCCAGCCCCGCATGCTCGAACTCGACGTCGACATCGGTTCCACCGGCCTCGACAAGTACGGCACGGTCGGCCCGCGGCTCGGCCTGTTGGCCGGACGGGCGGACCTGGTCTCTCGCATCCGCGCGACCGGCTTCGAATTCGGGCTCGAGGCGCGGCAGATGCTCTACCTGGCGGTGGTGCGCACTCTCGAACAATACGACCCGGCGCGGGTGCGAGCCCTGATCGAGACGACCCGGCAAATCGCCCGCGAATTGCGCCCGTTCGTCGGCAACCGACTGCGCGAGACCCCGACCACGGTACAGATCCCCGCCGACGACCTCCTCGAAATCGCGATGCAGCGCGGCGGCATCGAAGAGCCGCCGATCGTCCCCTACGAGGCCGCTGCGGCGCTCGCCATGCTGCTGTTGCAGAACCACGGCATGTTGATGGTGCATTTCGTCGGCGTGCCGCCGGGTACGGCCGACTTGCTGATCAAATTCGTGCCGCCCGAGACGTTGCAGCGCTTTGGCGGCGCCGCCCGGTGTGCCCGAGCGATAGACGACTCCTTGACCCGCCTCGGGAGCTTGTTACGCGAGCCGCCGTCGATCGGCGAACTGCTGGTGGGGACGGGTCAGAGCCACGGGTGATCAAATAAAGCCAAGCGCCGATGGTCGCTAAGGAAACGCTGATCAATTAGCGTTGCGGCTCTTCCTGATGCTCATATGGCATTTTGCGGGAGCCACCGTTGACTTGACCGGTTCAATCAACCGAATTGACCGGTTTCTTGGTGCGTGTGTCGGCCATTTCCGCACGGCGGACGCAGTGGGGCTG
>Ga0306921_10009018_pt1 | contig 10551 bp, 9 predicted proteins | sample sta12Cox44000080_FD_203760 | JGI IMG/M metagenome (GOLD analysis project Ga0306921, IMG submission 203760) | Lab enrichment of tropical soil microbial communities from Luquillo Experimental Forest, Puerto Rico - statoxic.12C.oxic.44.000.080 (v2)... | ecosystem: Environmental > Terrestrial > Soil...
CGGCTTGTTCGTGTTCCTTGGCGCTCAATTCGAGCAACTTCCTCAGAATCTCCTTGGCGTCGCCTCGATCCAAGACCGGCTTCATCTCAGGTCGATCGACGACGGCCTTCAATTCAGGATGCGTCTTCAGCAGCTCGACGACCGGGGGATGGCGAAGCAACGAGCTTGAACTGCTGCTTCGCTCAAGGCTTGCGAACAGCTGGCGCCCATCGAAGGCGTTGTGACGCTGGGCAAAGCCGTACACCGTAGATCCCTCCAGCCAGGAGGAATGGAGCCGCAGCTCGCGTCCCACCAGGCCGAGCACGCAAAAAACAACATAGACAGAGACGGCAGTACGCAGTCCCCCAAGCCAAGCGCCGGCGAGCCGGTCCCAATGACGCCGGTGCAGATCATCGCCCGCCAGGCGCCAGCGAATCAAAACTCCAAAACAGGCGGTGCTGAAAAGCCAAACGGCAATGAAGGCGATGATCGTGGCCAACTCGCGCTGCGGCAGCATTGGAAGCAGCGGCGAGCGAGGCAGCTGAGGCTGCAATGCGTCTCCGATGGGTTCGGCAACGAGGTAAGCGACGGCAATCGCAATCAACTGGGCAATCTGACGAATTGCCCCCCGCAACGCTCCGATCAACAGCGAGAAGAGCAGTACCGAGACGATCGCGAAGTCCAGGAGCATTGAGAAAATTTTATTGCGCCGCATCGCTCGAATCGATTGGGTCTCGATCTACCCTCGCCTGGGTCGCCGATGCATCGAACGGGTCGTGGCCGACGCAGGCTGCCGCTCGGCCAACGTCCGATAGACTTGTGTTTCCGAAAACCGGGGCACTTGCAGCGGGCGCCGATGCCACCAATTGATCACCACTGCCAAGCGAAGTCGGTGTCCGACGAGACTGGTCTTTCCTGGGAGGCGATTGTAGGTGTCGAGTACTCCGTGCGTTCGATCGCCGGGAAAGAGCGCGAGCCGGTTGGGCAAAGGCCTGACCAGGGCAAAGTCGATCCGGCCTGGAGCACAGGCTGGGTTTTCAGCATTTGGGCGACCGGCACTGACCGCCAGCAATCCACCCTTGACCCGATTGAGAAACAGCACCGATGACAATTTCGGATGGATGATGCGCCCGGTGCGGCCAGCAAGTTTTTCATCGCGGTCGCGGTGAAAGTCCACCCCTACCCGGTTGGTATCCATGCGGGACAACCACCACTCCACTCCGACCACCGAAGGTGGCGCGGGCACCCAATGCCTCAACGCGAGGATGGCTTCCTCGACGACGTTGCTCGGTCGAGTGAGGTCAAACCAAAATGTGGTCTGATAGGTGCGTTCGAGACGTTCCCTCCCTACTTGCCTCACCTTGCGCAGCAGTTTTCGGAACAACGCCGGAGGCAATGTTTCGTCTTGGATCACCACCAGCGGTCCGGTCGACATCGGCGCGCAAGACCCTTCCACAGCGACTATTTCGACTGTTGGCTCCGGTATAGAGTTGCTCACCGGAGGAGTCGATGCCCCACGAATCCGAACATGCGGCGATGCGTGAGGCCCTAGAAGCCGCCCTTCAGTCGCATGTCAAACTCGGCAAGGCGTACCGCTGCGAATGCTCGCTCTGCGCCCAAATTCGGGAGGCTCTGGCCGGCGACGCGGGAAGATCGTATGGCGATCGGATTCGCGAAGAGTGCGCCCTGGTCGCAGATTGGAAGGCCGACCAGCTCAAAGGGGAAGCGACAAACCAACCGAATACAGGCGACGGCCGAGCCTTGGCTCTCAAAGCCGCGCGCGAGATTGGAGATCGAATCCGCGCACTGAAAGGCCGACTCTTTTGAGGAGTACATAGCCTCGGCGGACCCACCTCGGTAGACATCCGGCGCACCTCCACTCCGTGGCGCGGCACGGGTTCGGTCCAGGAAAATGGCTCTAACCACCGGAGGTTCGATGAACTGCCCTAGCTGTGGGCAACCGATGCAGCAGCATACGGTCGAGGGGAACTACGGCGTTCAGATCGTCATCAACGCTTGTCACCCCTGCACCGCCTTTTGGTTCGATCGAAAAGAACATCTTCAGTTGACTCCGGGCTCGACGCTGGAGCTGATCAGGCTCGTGGGCGGGGGCGCCAACTCGCCGGCGACGCTTTCGCGCGACCTGGCCTGCCCGCGCTGCGGCGAGCGATTGGTCAACACCGTCGACATTCAGCGAAACACCCGCTTCAACTACTTTCGGTGTCCGCAGAACGACGGCCACTTCATCACCCTGTTCCAATTCCTCCGTGAAAAGAACATCGTCCGGGCGCTCGATGTCCGGCAAATCAACGAGCTTCGAAAAAAGGTGAAAGTCATCCGCTGTTCGAACTGCGGAGCGCCGATCAGCTTGGAAAGCGAATCGAGCTGTTCCTACTGTCAAAGTCCGATCTCGATGATCGACCCGGCGCCGATCCAGGCGACGCTCGCAGAGCTTCAGCAGCGTGAGGACGCTCGCCACAAGGTGAACCCCACCCTCGCGGCAAACCTGGTGATGGACAAGCTGAAGGTCGAGCAGTTTTATGAACAGTTGCAACCCCACCCGGACTCGTCGGACGTTGGCGCGAGACCTGGACTGATCGAGGCTGGGTTGGGCGTGCTGGTGGATATCCTAAAGAACCTGTGACACCTGGCTGGCGGTCTGGATTTCTTTCCACCAGCGTGAATCTGCTCGCCACACCTTGAATCCTGAGTAGATTGGCGCGGTGAGCACGGCTGCGATAGCGAGCCAACGCGAGGTGCTGTTTGAGAGCGGGCAGCGGCAACCGGTGCACACCGTCTATGGTGGAGCCCAGCTCTTTCGATCTTTCACCGCCCAGCGGCTCGGAGAGCTGGCCCTGGCGGCGATGGCGGAGCATGCACCGACGGGCGCTGAGTTCGCTCGCGGGCTCGGCCTTGCGGACCCACCCGAGTTGATCGAAACCGTCTACGAGAAGGTTCAGCGCAAGCTGCGGGTCGAGCCCGTGGAGGATTACCGAATTGATTTCGAGGACGGCTACGGAATTCGTCCCGAGGCTGAAGAGGATGCGCACGCGCAGACGGTGGCTGAAGAGCTCGTCAAGGGCATTTCCCAGTCGAGTTTGCCTCCATCGATAGGAGTTCGGATCAAATCCTTCGGGCCGCCCAGTCGAGTTCGCAGCGTCCGCACCCTTGAATTGTTCGTGAGAGCTCTCCACCGCGCCGGCGGCCAATCGCTCCGCGAGCTGATCGTCACCCTGCCCAAAGTCGTTGGTCCGTCGCAGGTCGAGGCACTTGCCGCGTTGCTCGCCCAATTGGAACGCCAGCTCGGGCTGCCCGAGCGCTGGCTGAAGATCGAAATCATGATTGAGACTCCCCAGGCGCTGATTGCTCCATCGGGTGAGATTCAGTTGCCAAAGCTGGTCACCGCCGCGAACGGCCGGTGCAAAGGGGTTCACTTCGGACCCTACGACTACACCGCCGCCCTCAACATCACCGCAAGCGAACAGCGACTGATGCACCCTGCCTGCGACTTCGCTCGCAACCTGCTCACCCTCGCGCTCTCCGGCACCGGGGTCGCGGTCGCGGATGGGCCGGAAAGCCTAATGCCGATTGGCCCGCACCGAGGGGCGGCCGAGCATTTGACGGTCGACCAACGCGAGGCGAATCGCGCCGCGGTGCATCGCGCTTGGGCGCGGTCCTGCCGAAACATCCAGCACGCACTTTCGAGCGGCATCTACCAAGGCTGGGATCTGCACCCCGCTCAATTGCCGGCGCGCTACGGCGCGGTTTATGCCTTCTTCCTCCGCTCCCTCGACGCCGACGCGCATCGCCTCAAAGGCCTGGTCGAAAAAGCAGCCCAAGCCAAGCTTCTTGGATCGGTCTTCGACGATGCGGCGACCGGCCAAGGGCTGCTCAATACATTTCTTCGAGCCATCCAGTGCGGAGCCATTTCCGCTGATCAGGCGCACCAGCTTACCGGCCTTGACCTCGAAGAGCTGAGCGGTCGGTCGTTCGAGAAGATCGTAGGTACCCGCGCGCGACCTTGAGGCCCCGAGCATTGAACAATTTTGAGCGGGCCGTGGCCAGGGTGATCCGGTCCATCCCTCGAGGATCAGTCCTCGCCTATTCCCAGGTCGCGCTGCGAGCCGGCAAGCCTGGCGGGGCCCGGGCCGTGGTGCGCGCTCTGCACCGTCTACGCGATGTACCTTGGTGGCGCGTTGTCCGAGCGGACCAAACCCTCGCGCCGGAGATTGCGCTCGAGCAAAGCCGACGGTTGCGTCAAGAGGGCGTGTTGATCACTGGGCGCAGAATTCGGCGCCCTCGATCCTCGAGCGGATAACTCAACAGTTTCCAAGCATCCAGGCCGCCCTGGAGCGGACGCACCTGGAGAATGCCGCGCTGTTTGAGTTGCAGCGCCACCCGGGCGCTGGTGGCCTCGTTGGGTCAAGTGCAATACAGCACCACTTCGCGACCCCGAGGTATCTCCAAGCTCTTTGCTTCGATGTCTTCGGGGAAAATGTGAAGAGCACCGGGAATGCCCTCTGGTTCCTGATCGACTTCGCTTTGATGGCGCAAATCGACGACCACCACGGGCTCACCACCGTCCAATTTTCGCTTCAGCTCGTCCGCGGTGATTCTGGCCATCCGCAGGTCGTGCAGCGTTCGACGTCGCTCCCAAAGCTTGGTGCCCAAATAAAAGACCAGGGCGCTTGCGATGAGCACGGCAACCGCAGCCCCAAGCCCGCTCAAACGGCCGCCGAGGGCTTCGATCTCTGGACCCAACACGTACCCCGCTCCGGCCCAAGTTGCCGCCCAGAGAAGTGACCCCGCCACGTTGAAAGACAAAAAGCGCCAACGCGAGACGCCTGCCATGGCCGCCAGTGGCTGGGCGACCATTCCCAGACCGGGGATGAAGTTCGACACCAGCAGGGATTTCGTTCCGTGACGAGTGAACAGATTCTCGGTGCGGCGCACGCAAGCGTCTGGCTCCAAAGAGATCTGGCACAGCGCCTTGAGGATCCTCCGCCCACCTCGCCTTCCCGCCTCGTACCACGCGAGGTGCGCTGCCGCGGACGCAACGGCTGCGAGCACCACCAGTGGAATCAGCTGTAGCCTGGCGGCTCGGCCCAGGGCGCCGTCGGCCAAGAGCACCGGAGCCGACGGAAGAGGTAGTCCCAGCTGATCGACGAAGACCGAGAGCGCCGTCAGCGCGTATGCATTGCGAACGAGAAAGCCCATGCCGACGTTGCCTATGCTGGACTACGGCATGGAATGCCAGCAAATCCTTTCGCCTTCCTGGATTCTTAGCGACGCCTATGATGAGCGGATGCGCCCGAGCCTTCGCACAGGCCTGACGGCTAAGCAGATGGAAGCAGAAGCAGCCCGGGCCCGGCCGCCTCCCACGGTGAACGCGAGTTCGGAATTGGAGGCGGTCGCGGCGCTGGTGCGGCGGGGCCTGCGCCCTACGCCGTCCAAGCCCGATTTGCCTTTCCCCAAGGGATGGAAAGGCTCCGCGGCGGAACGCCTGAGCCTACAGCTCGGCCACTACGCATTTCGCCTCTTTCTGCGCGGGGCCATCCTGAGGCCGGACGGTTTCCGGGCTCCCGAAGTGACGCAGTACGTTTCGTCAGCGACCGCGAAGCGTTTCGCGAGGACGCTGCAGGAGCTCGGGTTGCTGCGCGAGCTTTCTCCTGGATTCTATCGGCTGGTCCACCCGGCCAAGAGCTTCGGCGGGCTTCTCGAGTGGTATGTGGCGCGAGAACTTCGGCGGCGTCTGGGCTTCGAGGTCGCCAGTGGACTCAAGTGCCGGGCGCCTGGCGTTGGGGGCGATTTGGACGTCGTGGCCGTGGCCGAGGGTAAGCTCGTGTACCTGGAGGTGAAGTCCTCCCCGCCCAAGCATCTGACCCAGTCGGAGGTGGAGGCATTCTTCCAGCGACTCGAAGTCGTGCGGCCGGACGTCGCGCTCTTCGTTCTCGATACCGCGCTGAGACTCGAAGACAAGGTGATTCCGATGCTTTTGCAGGCTCTGCGCAGCCGGCGCGCGGACAATCCGGCACCCGGTGCTCGTCGCATCGTTCGGGAGCTATGGTCTGTGGCGCCGCACCTGTATGCGGTAAACGCCAAGACCGACCTGATCGCAAACATCGCTCGGGCAATTGCCGAGGGATTTCGCGCCCTCGCACCGACGCTGTGAACTTGGTGTAATAGGTCTGCCGGAATGAAAGCCGACCCGATCCGCGAAAAGCTGCTGCAGGTCATGGACCGGAAAAACCATTGGGCCTGGCCGCATTTCGCCGAGGGGAAAGTCCCGCTGCCTCGTTTGCTGGTTCATTTCCAACAGGAGTGGGAGGTGTATGTCCGCGATTTTCCTATATTTCTTGCGCGGATCCTGGGCCATGGCCCGCCGGATTCGGTGCGAAGCGCGCTCGCATCGAATCTATACGAGGAGCAGACCGGGGGAATCAGCGGGACCTCGGCGCACCCTGAGATGTTCATGAAAATGATGGAGGGCTGCGGCTTTGAACGAGTCGCGTTCGAGGACATCGTCCTTTTGCCGGCCGCGAAGCGGTACCGCGACCTTCTCGACCAGCTGAGCTGGAAGCCGCCTTGGCTGGTAGGCGCCGCGGTGCTCACCCTGTTTGTCGAAGGAAGCGCGCGAGAGCGCGAGGAACTGGAAGCCTCCCCCAGCGACATCACGCCAGAGCAGCTGGAATCGGCGGTGGCAAACCACCCTCTGGTCCGGTTTCACGAAGTGGATCCTTCTTCGATGGATTTGGTTCGGGCGCACCAGTTGGTTGAGGGTGGGCACCGTCGAGACGCTTGGCAAATGGTGCTGGAGCATCACTCGGGCCAAACCGATGGGCTGGTGTTCGAGGCGATGGAAGAGGCCCTTGCCCGCTGGCTCGCGTACCGAGATGCGGTCGCCGCCGCGTGTGGCCTCTCTAAGGGATGATGAAGGTTGGCTTGGCGGTTAGCTACGCCGCAGCTTAGAGAAACCGCCGTGAGTTCCCAGCCGCAAGCACTCACTCTGGAAGGCTTGGTCCGCCTGGGCAAGGAGCGCGGCGCGAGCGATCTCCATCTGGAACCAGGGCTTCCACCGGCGTTTCGAATCCGAGGTTCATTAAGCGCTGTTGGAGAGTCCTTGCCGGCGAGGACCTTGCTGGAGTGGGCCAAGGAAATCATCGGTGAACGCGACTGGCCGGAGTTCGAGGAGCGCTGGTCCTGGGATGCATCGCAACGCGTCGCTGGCGTCCGGTGCCGGATCAACGTTCTTCGCACGTCGCGGGGGGTGGGAATGGCGGTCCGGTTGCTCTCTTCAGCCCAGCCCACGCTTCGAACGCTGAACCTGCATCCGGACCTATCCCGGTTCATCGCCGCGGAACACGGGCTGGTCCTGGTGAGTGGTCCAACCGGTTCGGGCAAGAGCTCCACGCTGGCGGCGCTGTTGCAGGAAATCAACCTACGCGAAGCCCGGCATTTGCTCACCATCGAGAATCCGATTGAGTACGACCTGATTCCGCGCCAGTCGTTCATCCGGCAGCGAGAGGTCGGGCGCGATACGCCGTCTTTTCGGCAGGCTCTCCTGGACGCCGTTCGCGAGGACCCCGACGTACTGATGGTCGGCGAGCTGCGAGAGCCTGAGACCATGCAATTGACGCTCAACGCAGCCGAGACAGGACATCTCGTGCTGGCCACCGTCCACTCCGGCAGCGTTGGTGAAGCGCTGCAGAGGATCGTCGCCGCGTTTCCCTCCGAAACGCAAGGAGCGGTCACCGCCCAGCTCGCGGATTGTCTCGTGGGCGTGGTGTGCCAGCAGCTTCGGTATCGGGAAGAGCTCAAAATCCGAATTCCCGAATGCGAGATCCTAGCGGCCTCCAGCGCCGTCCGGGCCATCGTTCGCCAAGGACAGTTCTTCAAACTGACTTCCGCCCTCGAATCCGGTGGACAGGAGGGTTGCTGGACGTGGGCGCGCTACCGAGAGTGGCAGGCGCGGCGAACCGAGTGGTACCTACCCACCAAGGAGGAGCCCGAGGCGGACCGATCGGAGCCGATCGTTACGCCGTCGCCGCCACCGCGGCCGGCCGTCACCAGGGCGAAGCCGGAACGGTCGCAAGTCGACCCCGGCAAAACCGACGAGCCGGGAGTGCTTGTGATTTCCAGCCCGGAAGAAGACCTCGACAGCATCGTTTCCGAAATGGAACAGCGCGCCGGGCGCAAGAAGGGAAGCTGATTCACCTGGCGGATCGGGCGCTTTCGGCAGAAGGGTTCTACGTGCCGCGCCCTAGGTCCTTGACAGACCGAGCCTGCGACCCATTGTGGCGGTATGCGTTTTCGACATGTTCGCGTGCGCTACACCGCAGTCCTGCAGCTACCTCAGGCGTTGGACGATCCCTGGACGCTTCGATCCTGGCCACCTGTTGCCCGTCCGGAGTGGCGCCCGCCGTCCGACCTTTGTGAGAACGACCAGGAATGGGTGGTCAAGGTGGAGGTGGGCGGCTTGAAGGAGGAGGATTTCGAGATCCTGCTCTACGAAGACCGCCTGATAATCCATGGTTACAGGCCTTGGTCAGCAGCCTGCGCCGAGGGGCGATTCCACATGGCCGAAATTCGGCACGGTCCGTTTCAAGTCGAGGTTCCTTTGTTGGGGCCAATACGGCGCGAGAACATCACTGCACATTATGAACAGGGACTGTTGTCCGTGGCGCTGCCCAAACTACGGGAGGAGCGATGACTCCTGAATCCCGCGGGGCCGTCAACGTCACCTCCGTTCCGGACATTCCTGCTCTGCTGCCGATTCTTCCACTGCGGGAGACGGTCGCCTTTCCGCTGGCATTGCTTCCGTTGGCCGTGGGCCAGGAAAGATCCATCCGCTTGGTGGACGACGTGATGCGCACCACCCGACTGCTTGGGTTGGTCGCTCAAAGGAAGCCCGAGGCGAAGGCAGCCACAGCCGAGGACCTCTACGAGGTCGGCTGCGCGGCGGTGATTCAGCAAATGATGCGGGGCGAAAACGGAACCATTCGCGCGGTAGTGCAGGGACTCGAACGAGTCCGGATCAAACAGATCCTCCAGACCGAGCCGTACTTGATCGCTCGGGTGGAAAAGGCCCCGGAGATCGCTTCTCCTGGTACCGAAACCGACGCGCAGGTTCGCACGCTGCGGTCCCTTTTCGAGCGCCTTGCCGCCCTGAACGGAGTCCCCAAAGAGCTGAACGGCGTGGTTCAGACGATCGATGATCCCATCGCCCTAGCCTACCTGGTCGCCGGCTCGGTGCCGCTCTCGACAGCGGACCGCCAAGCTATTCTCGAAGCCGATTCCAGCTTGACCAAGCTGCGCCGCCTGATCGAGTTGCTGCAGCACGAAATCGCGGTCGGGGAGCTTGAGGAGAAAATCACCAGCGAAACCCGGGAAAAAATATCCAAGAGTCAGCGCGACTACATGTTGCGCGAGCAGATGAAAACCATCCAGAAGCAACTCGGCGAAGAGGATGGGGATGGTTCCGAGCTGCAAGAGCTGCGCAAGAGTCTGGACGAGGCTCGCTTTCCGGAGGAGGTGCGAAGCGAAGCCGAGCGCGAATACCGACGGCTGGCGCAGATGCCTCCTGGGTCGCCGGAATCCGGGATGGTTCGTACCTACCTGGATTGGTTGGTAGGCCTGCCATGGGGCAAGACCACAGGTCGGCCCATCGACGTGGCACGCGCAAGGCAGATCCTCGACGAGGATCACTATGACCTCGAGAAGATCAAGGACCGGATTCTCGACTACCTTGCCGTGCAGAAGCTCAAGTCGGAGAGAGTCAATGCGACGAGGGCTCCCAACGTCGGACCTGTGTCGTCCGAGGACAGCCCGTTGCCGATCACGGCGGAGGATGAATCGCGCCGGGAACCGATCCTGTGCCTGGTGGGCCCCCCTGGCGTCGGGAAAACGTCTCTTGGGCAGTCCATTGCGAGAGCGATGGAACGTAAGTTTGTCCGCATCAGTTTGGGCGGCGTGCACGACGAATCGGAGATCCGGGGACACCGACGGACTTACATCGGTTCCTTGCCCGGCCGGATCATCCAGGCACTGCGGCGGGCTCAAACAATGGACCCGGTGTTCATGCTCGACGAAGTGGACAAGTTGAGTGCCAGCTTTCATGGCGACCCAGCCGCGGCTCTGCTCGAGGTCCTCGACCCGGCGCAAAACAACACTTTCACGGACACCTATTTGGGCGTGCCCTTCGATTTGTCGAAGGTTCTGTTCATTTGCACCGCCAACACGGTCGAGACCATTCCACCCCCACTGCTGGACCGCCTCGAGGTGCTGACGCTGTCCGGCTATACGGAGGAAGAGAAACGGCACATCGCGCGACGCTACCTCCTACCCAAGCAGATCCGCGCCAATGGCCTCTTCGAAAGCGAATTCGTGCTCGACGATGATGGGATCAGACGCATCATCCAGGAGTACACCCGGGAAGCCGGAGTGCGCAGCCTCGAACGCGAGATCGGTACCGTGGCGCGAAAGGCAGCGAGGCAAATCACCGAGGGCGCCAAGCCACCGATCCACGTCACCGCCGAGCTCATCCCTCAATTTCTCGGGAGACGCCGCTTCTAC
>Ga0306921_10009019_pt1 | contig 10550 bp, 11 predicted proteins | sample sta12Cox44000080_FD_203760 | JGI IMG/M metagenome (GOLD analysis project Ga0306921, IMG submission 203760) | Lab enrichment of tropical soil microbial communities from Luquillo Experimental Forest, Puerto Rico - statoxic.12C.oxic.44.000.080 (v2)... | ecosystem: Environmental > Terrestrial >...
GGCGATTTTTCCGCCTTCGTACCGGCCCTGGTGGCCGCGAGCCTGAAGGCCAAATTTGCACCCTAAAACCGGCCACACTTCGCAACAGTGCCAAGCTGATGTGTGGTAGCGCGGCAGGATCCTGACAATGCTTCATCTCGTCGCCTCGATCGGAGTTTCCATGATGCGCCTTCTCGCCGTCTTGACAACGCTCGTCCTTGCTGTCCCTGCACTCGCCCAATCGCTGCCGGCCAAGCTCGACAAGCAGAATGCGATCGTGATCGATACCAGCAAGGGCCGAATTGTGATCCAGCTGCGCACGGATCTCGCGCCCCAGCACGCCGAACGGATCAAGCAGCTCGCGCGCGACGGTTTCTACAACAACGTGCCGTTCCATCGGGTGATGGATGGCTTCATGGCGCAGACCGGTGACGGACAGAACGGCGACGGCAGCGGCAAGTCGAAATATCCGGATCTGGCGCAAGAGTTTTCCAGCGCTCCCTTCAGCCGGGGGACCGTGGGCATGGCGCGGCGGGGCGACAGCGTCGATTCCGCAAACTCTCAATTTTTCATATGCTTTGACGAAGCGTCGTTCCTCAACAAGCAGTACACTGTGATCGGCGAGGTCGTGCAGGGCATGGACGTCGTCGACAAGCTGAAGAAGGCGCCGCCGGGCTTGCGAAGCGGCGCCGTCACCGACCCCGACAAGATGCTCAAGGTGCAGGTGGCAGCTGACATCAAGTAGGGAGGGGCGGCGATGCTGCGTTGCGGGGCAACTCTGCGTAACGTCGCCGCATTGCTTGTATCGGTCATGGCCTCTGCCGGGCACGCCCAGAGCAGTGGCCCGCTCGGCCCGGGCAAGGTCAACACCCTCAAAGAGGTGTTCGAGAAACTATTCAGCTGCTGGAGGCCTCCGCCCGTCGCGGCAGTCAATCCGATGGACATTACGGTCATCGTCAGTTTTAACCGGGCAGGACAGATCTTGGGCCATCCCAGGATCACCTATGAATCGGCGCATGCGTCCGATGCTGATCGGCTGGCCTATCGCGTTGCGGTGATGGAGACCTTGCAACGTTGCACGCCGCTGCCGTTTACCGAGACGATGGGCCGTGCGGTCGCCGGCCATCCGTTCGCGGTCCAGTTCCACAAACCACCTCAAGGCGAGAAACGAGCATGGCTGTCAGCGACAACACTTTGATCCTCGAAACCACCCAGGGAGCCGTGACCATTGAGATGCGCCCCGATCTCGCGCCCAATCATGTTGCGCGGATCAAGGAACTGGTGCGCGAGGGCTTTTACGACGACATCGTGTTTCACCGCGTCATCGACGGCTTCATGGCACAAACTGGCTGTCCGCACGGCACTGGCACCGGCGGCTCTGGCAAGAAGTTGAAAGCGGAGTTCACCACCGAGCCGCATGTGCGTGGCACCGTGTCGATGGCGCGCGCCACGAGCCCGGACTCGGCCGATAGCCAGTTCTTCATCTGCTTCGACGATGCGCGCTTCCTTGACAAGGAGTATACGGTCTGGGGCAAGGTCACGTCGGGCATGGAAAATGTCGACAAGATCAGGCGCGGAGAGCCCGTGCAGAATCCGGACAAGATCCTCAAGGCGCATATGGCCGCGGACGCCTAACGCTATTCGCAAGGTTCGGGCTTGACCCGCCCACGGGGCCGGAGCGCTCAAGACGGCGCCGAAGTTGGCCACCCTTGGGTGGGGCGCGAGGGCCCCGGGCATCCCTTTAACAAGGGGATGGATTGGCGGATCCAAGGCTTCGACGGCCTTTTTAGTGTGCGGGGCTGCGGGGCCTGCCGGGGCTTCGCGATGGCGGCAAATCCGGCAATGACTGATAGAGCATGCGCACTGATCTGTTTGATTTTGAGCTGCCGCCCGAGCGCATCGCGCTGCGCCCCGCAAGCCCGCGCGATACAGCGAGAATGCTGGTGGTTGGCGGCGATGGCGGGCTACACGACAGCGCGGTGTCCGAGCTTCCGCGCTGGCTTCAGCCCGGCGATCAGCTCGTTGTCAACGACACCAAGGTGATCCCGGCGCAGCTCTCGGGCCGTCGCATTGGCCGCGCCACCGAGCCAAGGATCGAGGCGACCCTTATCAAGAAGCTCGACGGCTCGCGCTGGCTGGCGCTGGCAAGACCGGCGCGAAAGCTTGGCGTCGGTAACATCATCCGCTTTGGCAATGAGGGCAAGGTCTGTCTGCTCGGAAACCTTGATGCCGAGATCGAGGCCAAGGGCGATGAGGGCGAGGTGACGCTGTCGTTCTCGTTTTACGGGCCGGCGCTCGAAGCGGCGATCTGCGATCTCGGCCGCCTGCCGCTGCCGCCCTATATCGCCGGAAAGCGTGACCCCGACGAGCGCGACATTGAGGATTACCAGACCATGTTCGCCGCAGAGGCGGGCGCGGTTGCCGCGCCGACCGCAGGATTGCATTTTACGCCGGCGCTGGAGCAAGCCTTGCGCGCACGCGGTGTCGGGCTCCAGCGCCTTACGCTGCATGTGGGAGCCGGCACCTTCCTGCCGGTGAAGGCTGATGATACCGAGGGCCACCGGATGCACGCGGAGTGGGGCTGCGTGTCCGTGCCGACGGCGGAGGCGCTGAATGCCGCGCGCGCGGGCGGTGGCCGTGTCGTTGCGGTCGGCACGACCTCGCTGCGCGTGCTTGAGAGTGCGGCCAAGCCGGATGGCACGCTGGCGCCGTTTGCAGGCGAGACCGCGATCTTCATCACGCCGGGCTACAAGTTTCGCACGATCGATGTCCTGCTCACCAATTTCCACTTACCGCGCTCAACGCTGTTCATGCTGGTCTCGGCCTTTTCAGGTCTCGACACCATGAAGCGGGCCTATGCCCACGCGATCGGCGAGGGCTACAGGTTCTATTCCTATGGCGATGCGTGCCTGCTGTTTCGCAGCGATGGCGGGTTCGCGCCGGGGCCCGCGCCGGCTGCTTGAGGGCGGCAAGCGACGCGGGGCTTGGAACAGACAGAGGGGTCCGGCCAGGAGAAAAGCCGGCATGGAGCTTTAAAATGGGCTTCTGTATTGGGGCTACGTCAACAGAATTTGCGCTTGACTGCCGAGGAAACGAGGTTGCAACAGCCGCGCCCCCTACGCAATAAACCCCGCATGAAGCCTGCAAATCACTTCGAACTGCTCGCAACCGACGGCGACGCGCGCACCGGGCGCATCACGACGCCGCATGGCGTGGTGCGAACACCTGCCTTCATGCCGATTGGCACCGGCGGTGCGATGAAGGGTGTGCACTGGCGCGACGTGCGCGCCGCGGGCAGCGATATCGTGCTTGGCAACACCTATCATCTGATGCTGCGGCCGGGCGCTGAGCGGATCGCGGCGCTCGGAGGATTGCAGCGCTTCACGGGCTGGAACGGTCCGATGCTGACGGATTCCGGAGGCTTCCAGGTGATGTCGCTGTCGGAGCTGCGCAAGGTTGGTGAGAACGCGGTGACGTTTCGCTCTCATATCGACGGCGCCACGGTTGAGTTGTCTCCGGAGCGTTCGATCGAGGTGCAGCGATTGCTTGGCTCCGACATTGCGATGCAGATGGATGAATGCGTGCGGCTGCCGGCGGAGCGGGCCGACGTCGAACGCGCCGTGCAATTGTCGTTGCGCTGGGGCCAACGTTCCAAGCGCGCGTTCGAGAGTGCGCCGGCTGGCTACATGCTGTTCGGCATCGTGCAGGGCGGGGACATTGGCGAGCTAAGGAGGGCGTCTGCGCGCGGCGTGGTCGATACTGGCTTTCACGGCTATGCGATCGGCGGGCTTGCGGTCGGCGAGACGCAGTCGGTGATGCTAGCGATGATCGAGGAAGTGGTGCCGCACCTGCCCGGGGATCGGCCGCGTTATCTGATGGGTGTGGGAACGCCGGAGGACCTGCTCGAAGCCATCAAACGCGGCATGGATATGTTCGATTGCGTCTTGCCGACGCGCAATGGCCGGCATGGCGTTGCTTTCACGCGGCGCGGGCCAATCAACCTGCGCAACGCGCGCCACGCCGACGATCCGCGGCCGGTTGATGAAGAGAGTTCATGGCCCTCTACCCGTAGCGTCTCACGCGCCTATTTGCATCACCTCGTGAAGTCAGGCGAGGCGCTGGGCGCGATGCTCCTGTCAGAGATCAACATCGCCTACTACCAGCGCCTTATGGACGACATCAGGGAGGCGATATCGCGCAAGCGTTTCGATGAATTTCATGAATTGACGCGAGGGGAGTGGCGGCGGGGCGATATCGCGCCGCGCTAACAGGCTCAGTTGCACACGAGGCGCCGGAGCGTGTGCTTTGTCACAAAACCGTAACCGCAGGTATCGCAGGTCCAGAGATAGCTGATCAGATCGTCCGACAAATACGCAGACGCTTCCGCGGCCACCATGGAGTCCGCGCACACCGGACAGGTTGGCAACTCACTGCCGCGCGGATCCGGTTTCGGCGGCGCGGTCGAAACAACTTCAGCCGCTGCTGACATGGTTGCCCCCGTTTAGCGTTGCAAGGTTTGCGCTTAGCATACATCAATTCGTTTGACGAGGCCGCAACACAAATACGTAGGTTTTGCGTTATTTGGCTCCATTAAAATTTTGCAATGCAGCGCATTTGGCTCGGCGGATCGATGCCGGATTCTTTGGCTTGCGCGTTGGTGTGGGCTGTCACTAACTAGCGACAGCAGGGGGTTTCGCGCATCTCGCGCGGCGCCGAAGGAGCTTTTCATGGAAGCGCCATCAGTCATGGGTGCAGTGCACCGTCCGGGCCGTGGCCGGGTCTTCGATTCGATCGTCGATGCGATCGGCGATACACCGATTGTGCGCCTGCGCAGACTGCCGCGCGCGCACGGCGCAAACGTGACGATTTTAGCGAAACTTGAATATTTCAATCCGGCCGCGAGCGTGAAGGATCGCATCGGCGCATCGATGATCACGGCGATGGAGAAGGCTGGCATCATCAATGCGGACACCGTGCTGATCGAGCCCACTTCGGGGAATACCGGCATCGCGCTCGCCTTCGTCGCCGCCTCGCGCGGCTATCGGCTCAAACTCGTGATGCCGGACTCGATGTCGACCGAGCGGCGCAAAATGCTGGCATTTCTCGGCGCCGAGCTCATCCTGACGCCGGCGGCCCAGGGCATGAAAGGCGCGATCGCTACCGCAGAGGAACTGCTGCGCACCACGCCCAATTCGGTGATGCCACAGCAGTTCAAGAACCTCGCCAATCCCGAAATTCATCGCCGCACGACGGCAGAAGAAATCTGGAACGACACTGGCGGCAATATCGACATTTTTGTCGCAGGCGTCGGAACCGGCGGCACGATCACCGGCGTTGGCCAGGTGCTCAAGCCGCGCAAACCGTCGCTTCACGTGGTAGCGGTGGAACCGGAAGAAAGCCCGGTGCTCTCGGGCGGGCAGCACTCGCCGCACAAGATCCAGGGCATTGGCGCAGGCTTCGTCCCTGACATCCTTGACCGCTCCGTGATCGACGAGATCGTCAAGGTCAACAGCACCACGGCGATCGAAGTCTCGCGGGCACTGGCGCGCAACGAAGGCATCCCCGGCGGCATTTCGTCGGGGGCTGCGATTGCGGCGGCGCTTGCGATTGGCCAGCGGCCGGAGGCCGCGGGCAAGACGATCCTGGCTGTCGTACCGTCGTTCTCGGAGCGCTATCTGTCGACCGCAATGTTTGAGGGGATATGACATGGCTGACCAACCAAGGCGACCGCGCACGCTGAATGACGCGCGCACCGAGGCGGAAACCGCCTTCAAGAAGGTCACCGCGAAGCCGGCAGAAGCGCCGGCGAAGCGGGTTGCGATTCCTGGGGTGAAGGAACAGGTCTCGCTGCGGATCGATCAGGACGTGTTGGAATATTTCCAGGAGAGTGGCCCCGGCTGGCAGGACCGCATCAACGACGCATTGCGCAAGGCGGCGGGGAAATAGTTCGCACGCGCGTCCCTGATCCTGAGAAGGCTGTGCATGTGGGCCGGCCGTGGGCCCGTGAGGCTGTCGCGAACGGTGCCAAGCGTAGCGGCCGTTTCGGATGGTGCGGCCGAATGGCGACAGACGAGCCTCATGGTTTGCGACCGCTCGCGCATCCTTCCCCTCGGGGGCGAGCAGCAAGAAAAAGCCTGGCCCTTGGCCGGGCTCTTTGATGTGTGCTGACGTCTCGGCTCAGCGGCGGAACATGCCACCAATCATGCCGCCCATCATGTGGCCCATAAAGGCACCGGGGTCGCCGCCACCCCCACCGCCGCCACCAGCGCCGCCACCAGTGCCGCTGCGACGGGCGCCGCCGCCACTACTGTGGCGCGAGCGGCGTGAGGAGGAGTCGTCGGAATCATCGCTACCGGTTGCGGTCGTCGCGGCCGAGATGATCTCGGAAAGCAGCGCCTTGTGTTGTAACTTATTGAGATAGCCGCTCACGGGATAGCCGCGGGCGGCCTGCCAGCGCTTGATCACGGTGCGGGTATCGTCGTCGAACTTGCCGGTCTGCTTGACGTCAAACCCAAGTCCATTGAGGCGGCGCTGGACGTCCTTGCGCAGGCTCTTGTCGAGCGCGAGCTGATCCTCGGTGACCTGATTGGCCTCTTCGGTGAAGGTCGTCGGATCGACGCCCGAGGTCAGGTTGCGAGTGGCGGTCGACGGGCCGTTCTCAAGGGCTGCGATCCTCGCCAATGCCAACGACTTGAACTGGCCGTTGGGATAGCTCGTCAGGTAGGCGTTGAGCTCTTCTGCCTTGTTGGAATCCTTGACCGAGCGCCAGAACTCGACCTCCACCTCACTGTTGCTGCCGCCGGTGGAGGCGACCGCGGGCGCGGGCGTTGCGTTGGACGCTGCGGCTGCTGTGTCCTTAGCCAGTTCTTTCGCAGGATTGAGGTAGACCGAACCGGTCAGGTTGGTGTGGCCCCAGGGCAACTGCCCTTTATTGGTCTCTTCGTTGACCTGCGCGCGGACCTCGGTCATCGCCTGCTGAATCTCAACGCCGGGCTCGGCGATGTGGGCGATCAGTGCGCGGGTGAACGGCGAGTTGGTGCCTTCCTGGCCGTCAAGCGCGGTCTGGCCGGGGCCGGTGGCGAACGCGATCAGCGTGCCTTCGCCGGATTTCATTTCGGCAAGGCCCTGGCCGACCGACACGCTGCGGGTCGCGTTCGACTTGATCTGGGCGGCGAAGGGATTGTCGCGGCAGGCATCGAGGAACACCAGCTTGACCTTGGCATCGCCCATGGTCTGATCGAGCGTCAGGTCGATGTTGATGGCCGCGCCAAGCTTGACGTCCATCTCCGACTTGATGTCGGCGTCGATGGGCAGCAGGTAGTTGGTGCCGCTGATAGCGATGCCGTGGCCGGCATAGTAGAACACCGCGACGTCGGCGCCCTGGGCGCGCTTGCCGAACTCGAGCAGCTTTTCGGTCATCTTGTCACGGGTGAGGTTGACACCCTCGACCACCTCAAATCCGACATTGCGTAGCACGCCGGCCATTGCCTTGGCGTCGATCGGCGGGTTGGGGAGCTGGGCGACGTTCTTGTAGGCGCCGTTGCCGACCACGAAGGCGACACGCTTGTCGGCGAGAGCCGTATGCGCTGTGACCAGCATGCAGATCAGGGAAAGAAGGACGGACTTGTAGCGCATCTGAAATCCCCTGGCAGAATCGAAAAAGTCTGAAAACAACAACGTTCTGCCTTATTTTACACGAAAACCCAGCCGCCCGCGCAACAAAAAATGAGCTGATACCAACTCTTAAGAACGCGCCTTGAATCTTCGCATCTTGCACATGCCGACGGTATTGACTGCGGAGCGATCATTGCGTGATTTGGGTCACAAAATTCGGCCGGCGTCGCCGAACACGGGGTCGTGCCGGGGAAATCGGGGAGAGCGCAGGTGTTGGCGATGCGGCGATTTATGAGCAGGAAAATTCGCATGGCTCGATCCCAGGACCGAGATGAAGTGCATGCACGCCGACATTGCTGCACCGGTGCTAACTCCCGCATTGTGAAGGAATCTGCGGGCTTGCGCTTACTTGATTGGTTGCTGGCCCCGCTCACAACTCAATTGCGAAGGTGTCAAATATGTCGGATGGCAGTTCATTGCGATTTTCCTGCTGCTGACTGCGAACGGAAGCGGGCCGGGTTGCCAGGGTCAGCCGCTACAATCGCAGCCGCCTCGACGATGAGAGCCTCTAGGACCGATCGTCTGATGTCTTGCAGCTTGTCAAAGCTGAAATTGTTTCGCCCAGTCCGAAGTGCGTGGAGCGACGAGGCGTAGCTATCCAGCAAGGGGGCGGCCTCCTTCGACACTGAGAGGTAGACACTGATGTAGTTCTTCTGAAGGGCAAGGCCCACGACAGGCCAAGCCACCAGCTTGCCCGAGGAGGTCGGGTACTGGAATCGACCATAGCCAATCATCTTAAATCGCATCCCGGGCTCACCGGCTGGCGTTCCCGCATGAAAATGACGCTCAAGCTGGGGCGCATTTGCGACCATCAAGTCGTCGAACGCAACGAGCTCAGCGCGCCTTGTTGGATCGAAATCGAGGTATTGCTCAACGTTTGCCGCTGTCACCTGGAACATCAGTGCCTCTGGATGTGAAGAGATCACCGCCTCAAGCATATGGGCGTCGCGCCGTTGTGAGGCGATCGCCCGGGGGCGCGGGCGCTTGTAATTGTGAACAGTGCCGCCGCGCTTGATTTTCGCTCACGCGGGTGCAGCCCCCAGATATGCGGCGCGCTCGCGGTCGACGGTTGAGACGCTCGCTGCGACTCCAGCGTGATAGATCCGTCCCAGACGTCCAGCCGGCCCACGATTGCGTCACCGCCAGGTCGATGCGGCGATGCGAAAGCAGCGGAGAGAAGTCGCAGATGACGGCAGTTGGGCGTGATTAACACCCCTGTCTCGATGTGCGCGCCGCAGTCGCTCGAGCGCGGCCATGACTGCCCGCCCGTCTGCCGTACTTAGCGATATCACAGCGGCATCGCGACAGCGACGTCTTCTTTATCGATTGTTTCCTTGTAGATTGTCTGTCTGCCTCAGACCTTGAGTGGAACGTAAATGTCGAAACCGCCGGCGCCCGTCCGGGAATCGAACTCCGGTCCGTAGCGCTCAAAAACCGGTGCGGCGGCGGCCTGGTGACCGGATGCCGGCAACCAGTCCGAAAAGATCGCTCTCATGATGGCGTGTATGTCGGTGATATGACCTCCGTGATGAAAGACCGCGTAGCGGTTCGCCGGGACGTCGAGCACGATGAAGCCCTGGGGCAAGTCGGACGATGAGCGCACCTCGACCCCGCAGAGATAATCGAAGGATTTGTCGTCTGCGTTGTAGCAGACGCCGTACGCCACTCCGGCGACCTCGCCGGGAATGGCGCCGATATGCCGTCCGAACCTTTGCCACAGCCCTGGAATTGCGGCTGTGTCCTGGATTGAAAAGCGGCGATTGAGGCCAGCGACCTGAAATGCTTTATGGTCGCTGAAACGCGGCGCAAGGGGAGGGCATGCGTCGTCTTTGCTCATGTCAATGATCTCCGTCAGAGAGGGGGGAGGGCGACAGCCGCAGCGAACCTCGGCGGGCGTGCACCCGAAGTGGCTGCGAAATGCGCGCGAAAAGGCCTCGTGCGACCCGTAGCCCGCCGAGAGCGCGACATCGAGAATGCTTGGGGCGCCTCGTTGCAGCGATTTGGCGGCCTCGCTTAGGCGCCGCGCCCGCACGTAAGCCAGCACCGTGTGTCCCGTAGTGGCGCGAAACTCGCGTGTTAACGCGAATTTGGAAAGGCCCGCGATCCTGGCGATGTCGTTGAGCGACATCGCCAGGTTCAGATGGCTTTCGACGTACCAAACGGTCCTCTCAATTGGTCGCATGGTGTCCTCACGGCGACCACTCTTGCACGAGCTGAAGATGGGTCGCTTGATCGAAATTGCATAACCCTGCTTGCGTGGCGCGAAGCGCTCCTCGGGCATGCCGTCTCATCATCCGCTATCAAACCGTACAGGAAATGACGAGATCCGATCGACGGCCGTGTTCTTGCCACCTTGGATCGGGGTCGACGGATCAAGCCGCAGTGGCCGATCGCAACTCCTTTGCTTCCGGCGGCACAAGGTGAACCCAAGGCGCGGTTGTTACGCGCTTTGGGTCATGGCGCGTTCGACTGGTGTGCTGGTTTAGCGCGACAGCGAGATCGCGGCGGCGCGGAACTGGCTGTCGGCGCGGATGCCGATCGATTGCCGATTGCCGGCGGTGCGCAGCGAAATATTGCCGTTGAAGCCGGCGGTGCTCGCGATCACGTCGAAATTGCCTCCGCCACCGCGGCCCTGAAGAGTGCCGCCGATGTTGCGGCTGGACTCGCTCCAGGTGCCTGACACGGCACCGCCCTCATCGATTACATTGGCCGAAAGAACGAACTTGTAGGAGTCGCTCGCGCAGGTCAGCGTCATCGTCATGCGGGCACTCGCGACCATGTAGGAGGCGCGGCAGCGCAAGCGTTCCCTGGAGCCGTCATCGAGCGTGACGCTGCCGCCGCCAGCCCAATTGCCGGCCATGCCGGCAAACGACCCCGACTGGGCCTGACTGGTTGAG
>Ga0306921_10009025_pt1 | contig 10548 bp, 10 predicted proteins | sample sta12Cox44000080_FD_203760 | JGI IMG/M metagenome (GOLD analysis project Ga0306921, IMG submission 203760) | Lab enrichment of tropical soil microbial communities from Luquillo Experimental Forest, Puerto Rico - statoxic.12C.oxic.44.000.080 (v2)... | ecosystem: Environmental > Terrestrial >...
AGCAAGGGATGCGCGCCGGGATCGGTGCCAAGACGACCCTGGCCCTCGGCGGCAAGACCGATCCGGCGATGGGCGGTGCGCCGCTCGCCTTGCACGGCGAGGTCATGTGCCTGACCACCGGCCGGTTCATCGCCTACGGGCCGATGGGCGGCGGGGTCGAGCGCAATTACGGGCCATCGATGGTGTTCCGCGTCAACGGCATCGACATCATCGTCATTACCAACAATGGGCAGGCTGTCGATCTCGCCCAATTCACCTCATTGGGCGTCGATCCGACGCGCTACCGGACGGTCGCGGTCAAGTCGATGCAGCACTTCCGTGCCGCCTTCGAGCCGATCGCCCGCGAGGTCGTGCTCGTCGACACTGGCGCCTTATGCTCGGAGACCTATACGCCCGAGCTCTTCACCAGAGTCCGCCGCCCCATCTGGCCGCTCGATCCAATCCCCGACCCCCACGCGCCGCCACCCTGACCCTCTGGCGAATCGGCAAAGGCCGCCGCACGTCAGCGGGGTGATGTTTCTCACGACCATTCGGTCCGTCGTTCTGCTGGGGGATAGGACGAAGCATCGTTTGCGTCGTGTGAGGTGGTTCACACCGCTGGCAAAAGAATGGGCTTATCTAGGCAGGAAAGTGGACGCGCTGGAGGAGCGAGCGGAATGCCGGAAGAGGCCAACTCTGAACGCGGTTTGGAGCTGTTAACTAATGGGGGAGGTTCGAAGGGTTTCACAAACGCGGTTCGCGGAGCGCTCCTGCACCACATCCCGATGTGGGGATTGTTGATACTCGCTGGGCTGGGGCTGCTCGGCGGGTTGTTCGTGGGGTGGTACGCGGGCAACAGCGATCTTGCGGCAAAACGTTGGAAAGCGCGGAGCCAGGCGATCGCGAGCGACAGCTATCTGGAAGGTGTCACGCCGCATCCTATTCCCGAACATCCGGGTAAGCTATCGCAGGACTGGACCAACCCCAAGTCGCTATCTATTCAGTGGCGTCTACGCGCTCACCTCGCCTGCACCCGACGTTGCGTGATCTGGCAGAGCGTGGCCAAGCTCGCGCGATTGATTTCATGGCGCACGATTCGGTGCCGAAGCCGCACGCGTGGCCAGAGCTGCTAAATGCTTTGAACGATGGAAGCGAGCCAGGACCAGGGGAGATCGACCCGTTCAAGTTCGACCGCGTGCTGGTTGCGACGGTAACGAAGGGTGTCAACTGGAATCCGGGAGACCGGATGATGTGGACCAGAGTGTTCATAGAGCCGATTAATTTTAGGTTCGCTGGCTACACGGTTGCGGACACGGATAACGCTACGGTCAAGGTGACAAGTATCGAGGCCACGAAGACGCGAAAGTTCTCTGCAGATCTTGGGCTCACAGTGCCGGGGTTGGAAGAAGGACCTAAAGCCAGTCTCGCCCCGACCGATGAACGTACCATCAAGGAGACATCGGACATCACGGCACAATACGAGAAGCTCGGCATTGATATCCTCCCCGGCTTTCTTCGAATAATCAGAGAAAGCGAAACTGGGGGAGATGTTGTTGGTAACACAAAGATTTCACTTTCGGTAATGACAGATATATCAACGATTTACAAGACATCTCTAGACGAAAAATACTTAACTTCTAAGCACAAGAACGATCTGGTTCTGCTGGTAAGGAGCACAAAGCTTGATGAGGTGTCTGACGGCGACAAGAAAAAACCTACAATCGACGTGTTGCCACAGGCTCCAGTTCCGCACTGCCCGCTGAGGGCCAAGGTGTGGATGCTATATGAACAGCGTCATATCGAAGCCGGGCGCAAATATTATGATGAAGCTCGGCAAGCTATAAGCTTCGTACGGGATAAGGATGCCGAACAATACGTGGATATCGTCAGCGCTGATGATGTGTCGCCGGCGGTATGGACGTTGAAAATCTGCGCTGGTCAATGCGATCCCAATGGAAATGATCCGAACCTTCAGGCCTACGTATCAGCAGGTGGTCAGAAGCGCGACCTGGTTTTCACGGACTACGGTGAAGCCGTCAAACTTGCTCATTGGCTGCGATATCAACGCCCCGGCGTGACCCTCAACAAACTGCAATTCACTTACCCAGTTGCGGGACAAGCCAGCCTCGTGCCCTTCAAGAAAACCGAAGACGAATGTCGCCTGCATGCGGAGACGGTGGAGTAGCGATCGGCCTCCCTTCAGCCGCACGCGGACACCCACCGGAACAAGCTCTTGTTCCTGTCAGCCGGCGATGTCGAGCCCGAGATCGAGGATCGGGGCGCTGTGGGTGATCCAGCCGCACGAGATCAGGTCGACACCGGTGGCGGCGACGGCAGGTGCGGTTTCGAGGGAAATCCGCCCGGAGGCTTCGGTGACGGCGCGGCCGTCGACCATCGCCACTGCTCGACGCAGGGTCTCTGGCGTCATGTTGTCGAGCAACACAGCGTCGACGCCGATCTCCAGCGCCTCGGCGAGCTGGTCGAGGGTGTCGACCTCTAGCTCGATCTTGACGAGGTGCCCGGCTTGGCGCCGCGCCCGTTCGAGCGCATGGCAGACGCCGCCGGCGAGGGCGATGTGGTTGTCCTTGATCAGCATCGCGTCGTCGAGACCGAACCGGTGGTTGGCGCCGCCGCCGAGCCGCACCGCTTCTTTTTCAAGCACCCGCAGCCCTGGAGTGGTTTTGCGAGTGCAGACGATTTTGGCCGTGTAGCCGGCGACCGCGTCGGCCAAGGCCCGGGTCGCGGTTGCGACACCGGACATTCGGCTGAGCAGATTGAGCGCAGTGCGTTCGGCACCCAGCACACCCCGCGCTCGGCCGCTGATTTGGGCGATCGTTTCGCCGCGCGAAATCCCCTCGCCATCGGCCCGCCGCCGCTCGATGTGCAACGCCGGGTCGAGCAGCTCGAAGGCAAGCAGGGCCACTTCGAGCCCGGCCAAGACACCCGGCTGACGCGCTGCGAGCACCGCCTCGACCATCGTCTCGGCCGGTACCACCGCATCGGTCGTGATGTCGCCGGCGCGGCCCAGATCCTCGATCAATGCCGCCCGCACCACCGGTTCGACGAGCAACCGCAGCGTCATGTCGAGCCATTCACCCCATCGCCAGCATGCGCTCGACAGCGCGCCGCGCCCGATCGGCGATTGCCGGGTCGACGGTGACCTCGTGCGTCATGGTTTCGAGGCTGTGCCGAATCTTCGGCAGGGTGATCTGCTTCATATGCGGGCACAGGTTGCAGGGCCGCACAAATTCGAGATCGGGGTACTGCAGCGCCACATTGTCGCTCATCGAGCACTCGGTCAGCAGCACGACGCGGGCCGGGCGCTCCTTACCGACATAGGTGGCCATCGCGGCGGTCGAGCCGCTGAAGTCGCATTCGGCGATCACCTCGGGCGGGCATTCGGGATGGGCCAGCACGATGATCCCGGGATGGCTCTCGCGCAGGCTCCTGATGTCCTCGGGCGTGAACCGTTCGTGCACCTCGCAATGGCCACTCCAGGCGATGATCTCGACTTTGGTCTGCGCCGCGGTGTTCTTCGCCAGATACTCGTCGGGCAGCATGATGACCCGCGGCACCCCGAGCCCTTCGATGATCTTCTTGGCGTTGCTCGAGGTGCAACAGACATCGGACTCGGCCTTTACCGCGGCCGAGGTGTTGACGTAGGTCACGATCGGCACGCCGGGATGGCGCTCGCGCAACAACCAGATGTCGGCCGCGGTTATCGAGGCGGCAAGCGAACACCCGGCTCTGAGGTCGGGGATCAGAACGGTCTTTTCTGGGTTCAGGAGCTTGGCGGTCTCGGCCATGAAATGCACGCCGGCCAGCACGATCACGTCGGCATCGGCGCGCTCGGCTTCGCGGGCCAGTGCCAAGCTGTCGCCTACGATATCGGCGACCGTGTGGAAGATGTCAGGCGTCTGATAATTGTGCGCCAGCACCACCGCGTTGCGTTCGTGCTTGAGCCGCAAAATGGCGGCAACATCGTCGGCCAGGATGGCCCATTCGAAAGGCGGGACGTGCCGCTCGACCCGCCGGTAGAGCTCGGGCAAAGGCAACGTGGCGACGACGCTCGGGGAAGCGGCTTGGAGCATTGTTTTCTCCTCCATTATACTCATTATGAGCATTATCTCGGTCTGGAAAAGCCGGACGAAAACCGCCCGGCCTCCAATTATGCTAGCTATGAGAATAAGGCGCGCAAACCGGCTGTCAAGATACTGTCACGCGACGTCCGGCGCGCAACCGCAATCCAGGTGCGAGGCGTTCCAGCAGGACTTCGCGCCGAAAGCGGACGAGCCGGGCTGGCCGGCCGCCGGTCTCGATACTGATCCCACCGGTTTCTTCGACCAGGCCCTGATGCTCGACGAGACGCCGGAAATTTTGCTTGTGCAGCCGCACCCCCGACAGGGCCTCGACCGTGCGCTGCAATTGCAGCAGGGTGAAAGCAGGCGGCATCAGCTCGAAGACGACCGGCCGGTATTTGATCTTGCCGCGCAGGCGGCCGATCGCAGTGGCGAGCACGCGCCGATGATCGGCTCCCATCGGCACGCCGAAGACCAACCCGTCGTTCGGCGGCGCCGGCCGCCCGAGATCGCGCCAAGATTCCTGGATCAGACCAGCCTCATAGAGCAGCTCATAGCGTTCGAGAACCAGCTCCTCGTTCCACGATCGGGCGAAGGCGAGACCGAGCCTTTCGGCGCGCAGCCGCCGCTCCGTCTCGCTCGCGGCCTGCCTCGCCCACGCGGCGAGACGCGCTTCGAGGTTCGGCAAGGTCGGCGGCTGGCCAGCGCGCCAGTCTTCCCACGGAAAATAGCGGTACCAGTTCTGCCACGCCGCCCCGCCGGCACCACCCGGGCGGGCTTCGCGCACCAGCGCCAGATAGGCCACCGTCAGCGCCCGGCCCGCTAGAGCGTCTTCGACCCGGTCGCGATCGCCAAAGGTATAGAGCTGCTCGACATAGCCCAGTTTTTGGGACGTCTGCCGTTCGACCCAGGCGCGCAGCCCGACTTCCAAGGTGCGATGCTCGACCTCCAACGGCCCCGACGGCAATGCCTCGAACGGCTCGCGCCCGATGCGCACCGTCAGCACGCGCGGCTCGTCGATCGTCGCCGTCACAATCACCGCGCTCAGTCGGATCGACAGCGAGGCCCCGCGGCCGCTCTGACGCGGCATCGACACGGCGGCGCCGGGCCCCTCCATCCGTCGAGCACTCCCTCAACTATCCGGCAAAGTCTAGCACATCCTCGGCGTTCCGCAGCCCGGTCGGCTCGGCAGCAGATAAAGGAGCGCCGCATCGGTCAATCAATGATCGGTGGCAGCGTCAAGACCGCCCTTCCAACGCCCGCAGCCGGCTGTCACCTCGACGGCGTTGGCAAAAGTGGCGACCACTTTCGCCAATTCGACTGCCTCAGCCGGCGCGAGCACCCCCCGCCCGACCGCCGCGACAATCGCCTCCGTCGCGGCGGCGAGATCAGCTGGCATGCGCATTGGCGGAAGCGCGAATGGAACCAGCCGCTGACGGTGCGGCGCGATCACGCGGTCGAGACAGAGCCGCAACGCTGCCGGGTCGCCGCCGAGGGCGAGATCGACAGCCTTCCGGGTCAGCGCCTCGGCCTCGCCCTGGAGCAGCAGTTGGGCGGCCAGGTTCGATCGGTTGCGACATCCGCGTGGACGGCCCTTCGGATTACCGGAGTGGCCCTTCTCGAACGGGCGTCCCCGCTGTTTTGCTGTTTTTGCAGGAAATCATCAGCGACCATTAACCTTTACTCCGCAGAAATCCCATAGTTGCGAGCCTCGCGGCGTGAAAAAACAGCGGGCTTAGACCTGCTGGCCCGCGATTGATCAACGTAAATGTCGTGAAGTGCGGCTGTGCGTTTTGGTCAGCGAGAACCCGAGCCGCTGGTTGCGATAACAGCATGATGCAGAGCAATTTGTCAAGCGATAAATGCGACGAACCACAGAATAAGAGGCCATGCGCTGGCATTCTCGCGGCGCGCGACAAGACCTTCAGGGATCGGCAGCACCACGAGCCCCCTTCGCGGCGAAAAAGGCGCCATAGCGGTCTCGGTGACTCGTGACGGGCTGAGATCGCACGCGACTTCACCCAAGGCTACAAAATGCTGATGCATAGCCGACCCTTCCAACGGTGGCCGGCAGGCTGTTCTTCATAGGAAGGACCATGAGGTGCGGTCCAGCGTGAGGAGAGGTGAAACCCCTTGCCGGTTCCGGATCAAACCCGAACCGCCGATAGAATCCCGGGTCACCCAACACGAACACGGCGTCCCAGCTTCCCCGCCGAGCCCGTATCAACGCTTCGCGGACGAGCGAACTACCAACACCTGATCTTTGCCGTTGGGGCCGAACCGACAATGGTGCGAGGCCAAGCGCTTTGAATGGCGCTCTCATCTTTAAGAGCATGACATGACCGATGATCCACGCACGATCGACAGCAACCAAGGAAAATGACGCCGTCACTGTCCGCGCGAAGCTGATCTACCAGCATAGCTTCGGCCGACCGGCCAAAGGCGGCTCGAACGACATCGTCAATCCCTGCCCGATCGTGCGGGACTTCTTCGCGAATGAGCATCCCAGAATTATACGGTGAGAGCTCGCTGGCACGATCCTGGCCTCGAAACCGTCGGAATCTGGCGGATGTCGGCCAAGATATGCGGCCCGCGGCAGCTGCAGTTGATTTAGGTGATTGTCGTCCGCTACCTCTAGTCCGGAGACCGCTATGCTTAAACTCGTCTTCTTCTGGTCCGCTCTTTGGACGGGAATCGCTTCCGCGCAGTGAGGTGAGGTCAGTCTTACGATTTTCCCCGTCGAGGATGGCGCGAAAGGTACGCCGAGCGTCTTCGACTACCGCGCTGAAGAGGCCGGCACGCCAGCTCCCGTCCGCTTGATGACACCTGCCAGAAGCGAGGTGTTGGACGGCGGGTGGTCTGGCTCCGCTGTCGACTCCAGAGTATTTGAGGGGCCACACCTGATCGAAAACCGGCGTGGCGGTCATCATCGACGGCCGGCGAAGATCAGGATTTTACCACCCGAAGCGCGGAGACGATGATATGACAAACTTTGAACGGCGCCGGATCGGGCGCACCTCGCTCGAAGTGACCGTAACTGGGGCTCGGCTGCGCCACCCTCGGCGGCGCCCGGATTCCCGTCAGCAGCGAAACCGCGGAAACGATCGTGCGCGCCGCCTGGATGGCCGGCGTGCGCTACGTCGACACGGCGCCCGTTTACGGCGTCGGCCAGGCCGAGCGCGCCGTCGGCGACGCGCTGCGCGCTCAGCCCCGTGACGACTGGGTATTGTCGACCAAGGTCGGGCGATTGCTGCGCCCGATGCCGCAGCCCCCGGCACAGATCGAGCGTCGGCAGCCATTGCCATTTGGCTTCGTCTACGACTATTCGCATGACGCCATTATGCGCTCATTCGAAGACAGCTTGCAGCGCCTGGGCTTGGCGCGCATCGACATTCTCTATGTCCACGACATCGGCGCCTACCAGCACGGCGGCCAGGCGCCGCAGCACATGCAGACGTTGCGCGACAGCGGCTACCGCGCGCTCGAAAGGCTGAAGCACAGCGGTGCGATCAGCGCGATCGGCATCGGCGTCAATGAGCGCGAGGTGTTGCTCGAGGCGATAGAGTGGGGTGACTGGGACGCGTTCCTGTTGGCCGGTCGGTACACGTTGCTCGAACAGGCGCCGCTCGAGGACTTGCTCCCAAAATGCGTCGCGCGCGGCATCTCGATCATCGTCGGCGGGCCGCTCAATTCCGGCATCCTGGCCGGACGCGACACCTGGAACTATAACACCGCGCCGCCGGAGATCGCGGCGAAGGCGAAAGCGATCGGCGCCGTCTGCGAACGACACGGCGTGCCATTGCCGGCCGCGGCCCTGCAGTTTCCGCTGGCGCACCCAGCCGTCGCGGCAGTCATTCCGGGGCCGCGCGACGTCGCAGAATTCGAAGCCAATCTGAAGCTGCGGGAGTACCCCATCCCGGCGGCGCTGTGGACGGAACTGCGGACCGAGAAATTGCTGCACCCCGACGCGCCAACCCCCGGCTAATCAGGCCGCGGTCTGCGCCGGCCGGGCGGCGCAGCGCTGCCATGAAGCCCCAAGCCCCAGGCGAGCCGGCGCGCGATCGCCGCCTTGGTCGCGATCACGGCGATTGCCTTCACTCGGGTCAGCCACGACGACCACAGCCTCGCGGTCGACGAAATTGCCCCCGAATCGAATGACGTGAACACCGCAATCCGATCCGATTGATGATAAAATTTGCAGCCGAGTTGATTGGCATATTCCCGTTTCCGTTCGGAATACTGCCCAGAGGAGAAGGTGCGGCATGATCCCGGTTTCGGCGCGCAATATCGAATTTGTCGGCCATACCGACCAGGACGGACGCGGCGACGGCGTGCAGGTCATGGTCCATAAGGGTCATGCCTTTGTCGGCCACATGTTCAGCGATGGCTTTACGATCACGGACGTCAGCGACCCGCGCCGGCCGCGCCCGGTGAGCTTCGTCGCGGCGCCGCCAAATTCGCGTGCCTTTCATCTGCAAACTCACGGCGACCTGTTGCTCACCGTCAATGCCCCGAACATCTGGGTGTTGCAGGGCTATTCGGACCCGAACGACTACTTCAAGGCCTCGATCACCGAAACCTTCACGAAGCGCGAGAAGACCTTTACCGCTGGTTTGCGCGTCCTCGACATTTCGAAGCCGGCCGAACCTCGCGAGATCGCGTTCATGCCGGTCGATGGGCTGGGTCTGCACCGCCTGTGGTATGTCGGCGGGCGCTACGCCTATGCCTCGTGCCATTGGCAGGGCTTCACCGATCACGTGCTGGCGATCATCGACATGGCCGAACCGACCCGTCCCGAGGTCGTCGGTCGCTGGTGGCTGCCCGGCATGCACACCGCTGGCGGCGAAACACCGAGCTGGAGCGGCCGGCGCTATGCATTGCACCATGCAATCGTCAGCGGCAATCTCGCCTACGCGGCATGGCGTGACGGCGGAATGACGATCCTCGATGTCGCCGACGCGACCGCGCCAAACCTGCTCGTCCACCGCAATTGGTGCCCGCCGTTCGGCGGCGGCACCCACACGCCGTTGCCGCTGCCCAGCCGCAATCTCGCGGTCTTCGCCGACGAGGGCAATCTCGACAACTGCGCCAACGGCATTCAGCGCTGTTGGGTGTTCGATGTGCGCGAGCCAGCCAACCCTGTCCAGATCGCCGCGTTCCCGACCCCGGCCGAAGAAGACTATTGCAAGAAAGGGGCGAAATTCGGCCCGCACAATTTGCATGAGAACCGTCCTGGCTCTTTCCAGAGCGAGCAGTTGATCTTTGCCACCTACCAGAATGCTGGTGTGCGGGTGTTTGACATCACCGACCCGTTCGCAACCGCGCGAGGTCGCGCATTTTGTGCCGCCCGCGCCTGAAAAGATGGTCGACCCGCGCCCGAACCGCCCGCGCGTGATCCAATCAAACGATGTCTACGTCGCGCCGGACGGGCTGATGTACGTAACCGATGTCAACGACGGCCTAACCATACTGCAATACCGGGGCTGACGACCTCGAATGAACTGGATCGCGGTGGTCAGTGACCTGTTGACCTCTATACCAACATCAGATGGTCGCGCGACGAAATGACGATGGCGGGCGCCCGTAGGTCGCACGAAACGCGTCGTTGAACCGTCGGATGCTGCGGAATCCGGCGGCGAAGGCGATGTCGGAAAGCGGCATAACTGTGTCATCGATCAGCCGTTTCGCTGCGTGTACACGCCGCGTCGCGGCAACCTGGCTCGGGGTCGCGCCCGCGTGGTGAAGAAATAGCCGCAGCAAGTGGCGTGGTCCGATCCCGAGACGGTCGGCGAGGTCTGCGACGGCGGCGTCATCGAGAAACCCTTCTTCGATCAGCCGCATCCCGCGCGCGACAGTGCTGGCCGTCCCGTTCCACGCGGGGCTCCCGGGTGCCGTTTCCGGTCTACAGCGCAAACACGGCCGAAAACCAGCACGCTCGGCGGCCGCTGCCGTCGCAAAGAACCGAACATTCTCAGATTTCGCGGGTCGCACCGGGAAAACCGGGCGACAGTAGATGCGGGTTGTGAGTACACCCGTGAAAAACGCACCGTCGAAGGCGGGGTCTCGTGCCAAGCGCGCACGATCGCAGGTCTCCCAATCGAGACCAAAGGGCAATCCGGTCTGCATGGACATAAGGTAAAGCGAGACCGACAGCCGCCGTTAGATGAAATCGGACTCGATCGGCGGATCACGTCCGATCTCGGCCAGCATCCTCGGGCCTGCACGATAATTTGCGGCTCATGCGAGATCCGTCGATTGTGCGTGCGGCAATTACGACAAAGCTTTACCGCGGCTGGCTGGTCGTCGCCGCTGCGTTTCTCGTCGCGATGTTCGGGTTCGGGCTGGGCTTTTACGGACCAGGAATATACCTCGTCGCGCTCAAAGCCCGCCACGGCTGGTCAATTGAGGAACTCTCGTTGGCGATCACCGCCTATTACGTGCTTGGTGCCGCCCTACTCTTCTTGGTCGTCGGACCCCTGTTCGAGAGGTG
>Ga0306921_10009026_pt1 | contig 10547 bp, 7 predicted proteins | sample sta12Cox44000080_FD_203760 | JGI IMG/M metagenome (GOLD analysis project Ga0306921, IMG submission 203760) | Lab enrichment of tropical soil microbial communities from Luquillo Experimental Forest, Puerto Rico - statoxic.12C.oxic.44.000.080 (v2)... | ecosystem: Environmental > Terrestrial > Soil...
GAGTGTCACATGGGCCTTCGGCCCACCAATAGCAATGAACATCACGGCGGAGCGCTTCATTGATTCTAAAGGACTTTGCACGTGATGTTAGACGGAGCGTAGAGAGGCATCTGCTGTTTCTTTTTGAAAACGAACAAAAGCAGATCCCTCCCTTCGCTCGGGATGACGTCGTCGACGTATTTTTCATCAGCCTGGTAAACTACCCTTCTTCGTGCCGACGTGCTGAACCGCCTGCGGCTAGGCAGGAACCGCCAGAGCAACTTCCAGCGCCTCCCGTAGCGCTTTCACATTTGGCTTGACGCGCAGCCGCTGCCGGGACTCTTCGGCGGTGGAACGGTGCCGCATGATGTATTCGGTGTCCTTTAGCTGATTTCCAGTGAGCACGCAGACCACGTCGGCGTGGCGCTCGATTTTTCCCGCGCGTACGAGCTTCCGCACCCCGGCTACCGTCGCGGCGGACGCTGGCTCACAGCCCACGCCATCCTCCGCCAGCACTCGTTTGGCGTCGAAAATCTCCTCGTCCGTCACCGACTCGCAGAATCCTCCCGACCATTCCAGTACGCGCTTGGCCTTCTTCCAGTTCGCCGGATGGCCGATGCGGATCGCTGTGGCTTCGGTGTCTGGCGCACCCACTGGGACTAGCGCCGGTGAGCCAGCCTCTAACGTGCGATAAAACGGATTGGCGCCTGCAGCTTGAATCACGAGAATACGGGACACCTTCTCGATGAAGCCCAGTTCCTTCAGCTCGCGCAACCCCTTGCCAATGGCCGACGCATTACCCAGGTTACCGCCCGGCACCACAATATAGTCGGGCGGGCGCCAGGCGCGTTGTTCCATAAGCTCGGCAACAATGGTTTTCTGGCCCTCAATACGAAAGGGGTTTACAGAGTTCACTAGATAAAGTCCGAGTTCGGGCGCAATCTCCCGCAGAAGGCGGAAAGCCTCGTCAAAGGTGTCACCGACTTCGACCACCAAGGCGCCAAAGTCCAGCGCCTGGGCAAGTTTGGCAGCGGAAATCTGCCGATAGGGAACGAACACCAGGGCCTTCATTCCCGCGCGCGCAGCGTAAGCGGCCATAGAAGAGGAGGTGTTGCCGGTGGAGGCGCATGCCACCCTGCGCACGTGGCGCGAGTCGGCGCGCGTGATGCACGCCGTCATGCCCAGGTCTTTGAACGAACCGGTGGGGTTGTTCCCCTGGTGTTTGATGGTCAAGTGAACGGGCCCGGCCCACCAGCCCGCGCGGCGCGTTCCGACAACGGGCGTAGAACCCTCAGAAAGTGAAATGATCCGCGCCCCCGGCTCCACGAAGGGTATAAGCTCGCGAAACCGCCACACTCCACTGCGGTCGATCGGCTCACCGCTCAACCGGCGCTGATGCCAGGCGTGTCGCAGCTTCTCTGGATCGAACGGGTCGAGCTCGTACTTCACTTCCAGCAGGCCGCCACAGCAGGCGCAAACATGCGACTCCTTTCTGGGATCCTGTCTCAGCCTACAGGCTTCTTCAATGCATTGGAGATAAGCGGAAGACATACTACAGTTGGAACTCCTCGTGGACAGCCTTCACCGCTTCCTGTACCTCGCTGGACTTCACCGCAAAGGAAATGCTCAATTCCGAGGAGCCCTGCGCGATAGCGATGAGATTAATGCCGCGACGTCCCAAGGCGCTGAAGGCCCTTCCGGCGATTCCCGGCGTACCCCTCATATTCTCGCCGATGGCCACTACGATAGCCACATGAGGCAGTACCTCCAGCGCGGCGACATAGTCGTGAAGCAATTCCAGCTCAAAAGCCTTTTCCAGCCTGGCGCGAACTCGCCTCAGGTCTGCGTCGTGCACAGCAAAGCAGAGGACGTTGTCGGCGGAGGACTGGGTCACCATGAGAGTTGGAATGTCCTCAAGGCTGAGCGAACTGAAGACCTTGGACGCCAGGCGGGGAAAGCTCAGAGCGTCGGAGCCGGTGACCGTTATCAAGTCCGCATTGCTCACCGACGTGATGGCTTTGATTCCCGGCTGGCCGTTGACGGCGGAGGTGCCTATCTTGGTGCCGGGACACGAAGGATTGAATGAGTTCTTGATCCAGACCGGGATCGTTTTCTTCATTACCGGCTGGATGGTCTTGGGGTGGAGCACCTTGGCCCCGAAGAAGGAAAGCTCAATAGCCTCGCGGTAGGAGATTTCGGGGACGATGCGCGCCGAAGGTACTAGGCGAGGGTCAGCAGTCATGACGCCGTCCACGTCCGTCCAGATCCACACCTCGTCGGCATCGAGCGCTGTGCCGAGGATGGTACCGCTGAAGTCTGAACCTCCGCGTCCCAGCGTAGTGCAGGCTCCGTCGCGGGTCGCGCCGCGGAAACCGGTCACTACCGGGACCACCCCGCGCCGGCGCAAGGGCGTCAGGTGTTGCCGGGACTTGGACGTGGTTTCGTCCATGATCGGGCTGGCGTTCCCGAAAACCTCATCGGTGACTATCAATTCAGTTGCGTCGACGGCCATGGCCGCCACGTTGGACGACCTGAGGATAGCCGCCACCAGGGTGGCAGACATCAGTTCACCCAGGCTGGAGAGAGTATCCATGGCCCGCGGGGTGACTTCCCGAACCAGGGAGAAACCCGAACAGAGATTTTCAAAGATGGCCACTTGCTCCGCCAGGCGCGGCAGTACCGTGGCTTGCTCGCCGGCGGAAAGCAGTTGGTCGGCGACCTCCCGATGTCGTCGCGCCAGTTCCTGCCGCACGCCCTTCCAGTGTTCGCGGTCGCCGTGACTGGCTTCAGTGGCGGCGCGGATGAGCATATCCGTCACTCCGCCCATAGCCGACACCACCACCATTATTTCCGCATGGTCGGCTTTTTCAGTGACTATCTCGGCCACACGCTGCATACGCTCGGCATTGCCTACCGATGTCCCGCCGAATTTCATTACGATCAGCGGCTTGTTGCCTGTGGTCATCCGCTCTGAAGCCTCTCAGAAGTGGGAGTCAGAAGGTACGCCAAGGGCTCGCGTAACGTAATCTTCTATCGCCTGCCGACTTCTCTTTCCCTCATTTCATTGTTTCTGGAGGGTTTTCAGGTACGCCTCGCGGTCCCATGACCGTTCGCCGAAGTTCCCCCTTCCCTTCTGGGGCGTAACGCGTTTTGGTTGCCCGCGCAGGTTCCGGGAAGCGTCAAACCAACCGAGCACAGGTTAGCGCTCCGGCCGTGCCTTTGTCGTGGGAGGGGAACTGGGGTTGGGTTTCTTCGTAGACTCCCGGACAGTCTCGATGAAAACTTTAGCAGGGAGCGACAGGTAGCGATCGCGACGATAGATAAGCCCCAATTCCCGATACAACTTCAAACCTTCAAGGGGAATGAGCTTCACCAGGCCTGCCGCCACCTCGGGTTGGGCGTAAGCCCGGCTGACAATCGAGATGCCCAGCCCGGCACCCACAAACTTCTTGATAGTCTCGACGCTCGCCAGTTCCATAGACACTTGAAGATGTTCACGGTAGGCGCGCAGCAATCGGTCCAGCACAACCCGCGTGTGGCCGGTTTTGGGCAGAATCAGCGGGAAGTTGGCAATCTCCTCCACGGTGGCGCTGCGATTTGTGGCCAGCGGGTGGTTAGCCGGCACGATCACCTGCATCTCGTCACGGAAAACCGGAATCACTTCCATGTTATTGGCGCTCTGGGGCAGAGTCACGATGCCTACCTCGATGGCGCCCTCTTGAACCTTCTGTAGGATCTTGTGGCTGAAGTTGCGATAAATGCTGATTTGAACCAAGGGATAAAGTTCCCTGAAGCGGGCGAACGTCTTCGGCAGCACGTACAGGCAGGTGGCCTCATTGGCGCCAATTTGGAGCTTGCCCCGCGCCGTCTGGTTCAGCTCGGCGATCGCTTGCAGCGCTTCCTTGTTCAGCTCGATGATTCGCTGCGCATAACGTTGCAGGATTTCTCCCGCCGGAGTCAGCAGCACCTTTTTTCCGCTTCGGTCGAAAAGTTTCTCTCCACACTCCTGCTCCAATAGCCGCACTTGGGCGCTGATAGCCGGCTGCGTTCGGTAGATCTTTTCCGCCGCGCGCGAAAAGCTCTGCAACTTGGCAACTTCAAGAAAACTCGCTAATTGATCGTAATCCATTCGTGGCAGCTAAGAAATCAGTTATTATTCTAGCCGATGTACGGTCGCCGCAGGACACAAATTAGGAACCACAAGGCAAACCTATGGACACCAGACTACACCGACTAGTATATCTGACGAAGCCGCGGCTACAAAACGGTCTGGAGCAAGGTCGCACGCGGGCAAGCAGGAGACCGACTATTTGCGCTCCGGCACCTTGTCGCAAGCACATGAGGTTTGCGTTTGCCTATTTCCTTGTCCTGGTTCTCTTGCCCGGACGCGGCTGGTCGCAGGGCAAGCCCCGGGCTCGCGACTTGGGCATCCCCTTCGACGGAACGCCGGGTCCACTCAATGCAATCACTGACGTCAAAGGTGTAGAGGTAGGTCACACCACATTGATCTCCGGTAGCGGAAAACTGGTCGTGGGCAGCGGCCCGGTGCGGACTGGGGTCACGGCCATTCTGCCCCGTGGCAAGCAGTCGACTGACCAGGTCTTCGCCGGTTGGTTTTCTCTTAACGGCAACGGTGAGATGACGGGAACCACTTGGGTAGAAGAGTCAGGATTCCTGGAAGGACCCGTGATGATAACCAACACGCACAGTGTGGGAACCGTGCGAGACTCGGTGATCGCCTGGAGGGTGGAGCATGGCCGGCCTGCGGGTTCGGAGTACTGGTGGTCGCTACCCGTAGTGGCAGAAACCTATGACGGTTTTCTGAACGACACGAATGGTTTTCACGTCAAGAAGCAACACGTGTTTGCGGCGCTGGAAAGTGCGGCGCCTGGCTCCGTGCCAGAAGGCAACGTGGGGGGCGGTACCGGCATGATCTGTTATGAATTCAAGGGTGGAATCGGTACTGCATCCCGTCGGCTGTCCGAGAAAGACGGCGGATACACGGTGGGAGTGCTGGTGCAGTGTAACTGCGGCAGCCGGGACGAATTGCGTATTGCCGGCGTTCCCGTAGGCCGCGAGATTCCGGGAGCCCGGGTGTGGGGTGCGGCGAGGGGACCAGATGGAGAGGACACGGGCTCCATCATCATTATCGTGGCCACCGATGCGCCCCTCCTTCCCCACCAGTTAAAACGCTTGGCGCGGCGCGCGTCCCTGGGACTGGCGCGGACGGGCAGCTATTCGGGCGACGGTTCCGGAGACATCTTCATCGCCTTTTCCACCGCCAACCCCGGCGCCGCCCAACCCACGGGTCTGGCCAAGCTGGAGATGTTTCCCAACGACCGGATGGATCCCATCTTTCAAGCTACCGTCGAGGCCACGGAGGAAGCGATCGTGAATGCGCTGGTGGCGGCAGAGACGATGACCGGAATCGACGATCACAGGGTGGAAGCGATCCCGCAAGGCAAACTCCAAGAAGTGCTGAAGAAGTACAACCGGCTTGCGCCATCAGGCCAGGCCAAGTAGGTGGTGGGGAACACCATCCGGTTCAGTGACCCGACTCCATCTTCTGCAGATAACGTCGGACCTTGCGGAAGGCCGCATAAATCTCCGGTAGGCGGGCGTAAGCCGCACAGCACTTAAGCCAACGGGCGTTGTCCATGGCGGGGTAACCGGAGATCACGCGGTTGGGCTCCACGTCGTTCGGAATGCCAGACTGTGAACTGGCGATGACGTTATCTCCGATGGTGAGATGTCCCGCAGCCCCCACTTGTCCAGCCAGGAGCACGTTCCGCCCCACCCGGGTGCTTCCTGCCAGCCCGACCTGTCCACACAGCAGCGTGTTCTCGCCAATGTCACAGCCGTGACCAACCTGGACGAGGTTGTCGACTTTCACGCCGCGGCGGAGGCGAGTCTCTCCCACACTGGCGCGATCAATGCAAGAATTGGCTTGCACCTCAACATGGTCCTCGATAAATACCTTGCCCGGCTGCACGATTTTAAAGTAGGAACCATCCTCCTCGCGCGCGAAGCCGAAGCCGTCACTTCCCACGACGGCACCGTTCTGTAGGATGACATCGTCACCTATGCGCACGTTTTCACGCACCACAGCATGGGAGTGCGCAAAGAAACGATGCCCAATCTGGGCCCCTGGGTAGATGGTCACAAAGCTCTTTAGGATGCAGTCATCGCCGAGAGTTGCGCCCTCCTCAATGACTACGTAGGGGCCGATAGATGGGCGGCGGCCGAGCTGGACGCTGGGGGCGATCACCGCGCTGGGATGAATGCCCGCCGGGGGCCTTTCGGGCGTCGCGAAAAGCTGCAACGCGTGGGCGAACGCCAAATAGGGATTCGGGGAGCGGAGGAGCGGCCGGTTCGGGAAGTCCTCCCGGGTGTCAACGATGATAGCTGCGCCCCGCGACTGGAGGGCCTTCCGACGATATTTAGGGTTCGTCAGAAAGGTCAGTTCAGTGTCCGAAGCCTCTTCCAACCCGGCGACCCCGGTAATTTCGAGGTCTTCTGGACCTTCAAGTTTGCATTCGAGACGCAACGCAATGTCACCCAGTCTCATGGTCAGCCTCATAGTTGTCGATACAAGGGATGGCAGGCTCGGTTAGAAACGAGCTGCCGCAGTGAGTCCGGAGGGTCACGACCCTCTGGCCTCACTGACGAGGGTAACAGTGGCTGCGAGCAGGAGGCAACTTCCAGTACGGAAGTGCTGGTACGCTGGCGAGATTGTTGCGTAAGGGAAGCTTGTGCTAGCGTGCACTCAGCATGAGAGACCAGCGCGCCGCAGTCCGCCTCCCGATGACGCTTCCGGTGCTCATTGGCTGGACGACAGCTTCGGGGAGATATCGGGAAACACAGGCGAACACGGCGAATCTCAGTAGCAATGGGCTGCTTTTGCTGACGCCGACGCGGTTTCGTCCTTACACGCCAGTCCGCTGCCGGGTTCTTCTGCCCGATGCCGGTAAAGGGGTTGAGCTTTTCTGCAGGGGCCGCGTAGTGCGACACACGGGTCCTGGAGAAGCACTGGGGGTCGCCGCTGTTATTGATGAATACGAATTGCGGCGTGCGTCGGATAAGGCGTAACGAGGTTGGTCCGGTTTCGGGCAATTCCTGCAACCTATTCCTGGCGATATCACCTGCAACCGAAAGCAGAGCTTTGTGACCACAGGCTGTATTTGAGCTCGTGAACTCCAATGACAACCGCCATCCAAGCCGCAGGATAACCGCCTCAGGACAGAGCCCATGAAGGCGACGCAGTCAAGGCCATGTCGTGCCAAACGGATCCGCATCTTAATCGCGGATCGAGAGGAGGTCTTCCGAATCGGCCTCCGAAGGTTGTTCGGCGCCGAGGAAGACTTGCGAGTGGTGGCGCAGGCTGAAAACTGCGAACAGGTAGCTCGTCTGTCGACACAGTTCAAGCCGGATCTGCTGTTTGTGCAGGCCGAGATCGCGGCCGAAGGTTTAGGTGATCTTGTCGTGCAGTTGCGCCAAGCTTCGCCGTCGTGCAAGATTGTCATCACCGCTTCGGACATGCCCGAGGAACAAGCCTTGCGCTACACCAAGACAGGGGCCTCTGGCGTGATCCTTAAATCAGTTGGGCCTCATCTGTTTGTCAAATGCGCCCGCAAGGTGATGGAGTCCGAAGTCTGGTTGCCCAAGCGCCAAGTCGCTAAGATGGCGGAGATATTGCGGTCCACGCAGGAGCGACCTCGCCGCCCCGCCGACACCTTGACCGGTCGCGAGCGAACGATCATCAGTTACCTCATTCAAGGCTGGCGAAACCGCGAGATCGGTCGGCAGCTCTCCATTACCGAACAGACCGTGAAGAATCATCTACGGTCTATTTACGACAAGGTGGGAGTGTCAGATCGCCTTGAACTCGTGCTTTATGCTATCCACCAGCGATTGGAACTGCCGCCGATCAACCCTACCAGTCGCCCCTAGGTTCTTTCATCCGCACCGTAACTATAGATTAGCGCGGCTTACCGCTAGCCGCATCGGGCTACCTGAAAGCTCGGCCAACACTCGCAAGCAACAAAGTGGGCACGATCACAGTGGCCTCTGACTGTCATCACTGCCCGCGGTCCGCCCGTTCGGTAACATTGCTTCCTGAGGTAGCAGGCTGCGGGAAAACGTGAGTCTGTCATGCTAAGTGAGGTAAAGCATCTCGTGTTCGCATTCAGAATAGGGCAAAGAGATCCTCCCTTCAGCGCTGCGGGATGGGATGACACCTTCCTCAGCGTTGATCCTTCGGTGTAACTATGAACTCTGAAGGCGGCTTGACCCATCGTCGTGACGTGCTTCTTAACCTGCTCCGCTTGGAGGGCTGGGGGCGGGCTGTGGAGCGCTCGGGGTTTGGCTAAGCGCACGCAGTCGTCGGCCGGAGGAGCATCAAGCTTTTGCAGTCGAGCACCACTTCACCTTCCCACCGGATCCGAACTTCCCCGAGGTCGTGGTAGTGCAAGGCGAGAACCCAGTCGCCTTGGTGCGCAAGTCTCTGGACGAATTGGGAGGCATCCGTCGCTTCATCAATCGAGGTGACGTAGTTGCGGTCAAGCCCAACATCGCCTGGGACCGCACTCCGGAGCAGGCGCGGCAATCACGAGACTGGCGCGATTGACGAGCAAGCTCACTACGATTTCGTCAAAGAAAGTTTGGCAGGCTCGGGGCTCGGCTATTTTGACGATATGATGTTTCACTTCGGCTACCACAACGCAGCCGAAGTGAAGAACAACCGCAGCTTTATCCGCGCCGACGATCGCCTGAGAAAAGAAGGACTGGTGCGCCATCTCTGCCTTTCTCAGCACAGCTACCAGGGAAACTGGAAAGTCAAGGACGGTGAACCTGCATACGAGATTCTGACCGCGGGCCATGGAGAATCTCTCTGGACTCGGTCTGCTGATTTGCCACGATCAAGCTACCACTTTGGGGGAGACGTGCGCGGTGAGAGCCGTCACATAACCCTGTGATTTTCGTCACTCGGTTGGACGGAACCGCTTCAACTCGCGGCACTCCAATTGCGGTCTCGATTTTTTTGTCGACGGATCAGGGCCGAGCAAACTTGAGCAAACCACTTGACAGGCGGCACTCCAAAGTCGTAAGTAAAAAGTTAGCTTGCGACAGTTTGACCCCGTTCTGGCGCCATGAAGAGTCCGGTGTCGCCCGAGCGCCGTGGGTGCTTATGCTTCAGGTTTAGACTAGAGTACCGCCCTTAACCCGCCGACGGCGGCTTGGCTTTCTCGCTCGGTCTAGAGTATTGCGTCATTACTTTGAGGGTCGCGGCATGGGGATCCCGACTTTTACTCTCTTCGCGGTTCTGCTGGGAATTTACCCGACCCCCCTACCGGCGACGCCCGACGAACCGCTTGCCCACTACAGCCACGCCGATGCCTTAGCTGCTAAGGGTGAGCTGGATGCTGCCATAGCGGAATACCAACAAACTCTGAGTCTGAAACCGGACCTCGCCCAAGCTCACAAGGGGCTCGCCGAGGCACTTGAGAAGAAGGGAGATCGGGAGCAGGCCCTGGCGGAGTACCGCGAAGCGGTTCGCCTGAAGCCGGACGACGCCGAAGCGCACCAACGTGTCGCGCACATCCTGCGAGCCAACAGAGACCTGGATGCGGCCATCGCCGAATACTTCGAAGCCGTCCGCCTGAACCCCAAGAATGCCGAGTATCACGGCGACTTGGGCTCGGCCTTGTACGCCAAGCGTGACCTGGACCGTGCCGTTGCTGAACTGAGTAAAGCGCTGGCTCTCGAGCCGGAATCGGCGGAGACACACCAGAAACTGGGCAATGCGTTGCGGGACAAAGGGCAGCTCGACGGAGCCATTGCCGCATACCGCGAGGCTTTACGCATCAAACCCGACTACGGCGAAGCACACTACAACCTGGGTGTTGCCCTGCACGCGAAGGGGGACGTCGCCGGTGCAGCCAGCGAGTATCGCCAGGCGATCCCGTTGCGACCTGATCTCGTGGAAGCGCGCTTTAACCTTGCTTCGATACTCCGCGCTCAGAAGGACTTCGACGGCGCCGGCAACGAGTATCGTGAGGCCATTCGGCAGAAACCCGGCTACGCTCTAGCCCACGTGGAACTGGCCAATCTGTTGGCCACGCAATCGGACTGGGATGGCGCCGTGAACGAGTATCGCGAGGCATTGCGCCTGAGGCCCGATGACGCGCCTACCCACCTTCGCCTTGGCCGGGCCCTCAACCAGACAGGCGACCCGGAGGGTGCGGCCGCAGAATATCGTGAGGCCCTGCGCGTGAAAACAAACGATCCGGTGCTGCTCTGCGGCCTCGGGAATGCGCTCGAGAGCCAGGGCAAACTTGACGAAGCTATTACCGTATACCGGCGGGCGATAGGCGTACAACCGGACTTCCCGGCGGCGCACAACAATCTCGGTGCTGCGCTACAGGAGAAAGGGGAGACCGACAGAGCCATCGTCGAGTATCGCGAAGCGTTGCGGTTGCGGCCGCAAGATGCCAACACCCGCAACAATCTGGGTGTCGCGCTAGCGGCCAAAGGAGACCTGGACACGGCCATCAACCAATACCACGAGG
>Ga0306921_10009031_pt1 | contig 10545 bp, 9 predicted proteins | sample sta12Cox44000080_FD_203760 | JGI IMG/M metagenome (GOLD analysis project Ga0306921, IMG submission 203760) | Lab enrichment of tropical soil microbial communities from Luquillo Experimental Forest, Puerto Rico - statoxic.12C.oxic.44.000.080 (v2)... | ecosystem: Environmental > Terrestrial > Soil...
GCGCCATTTCGATTGCCGCCCTGGGCAAAGGGTGAGGAACTCTAGCCAATCCGCGTGTAGTACCCGCCTCATCGCGCGTTAAGCTCATCAAGAAGAATGATCGGAGGGCAATGAAATGACTCACATCGATTTGGCTCCGGTGTATGCAGGCATCGGTCATAAGTCAGTGGCGTCGGGGTACCTTCCGAAGCCCCGGTTAGAAATCAGGAGGATCCTCGTGCCGACGGACCTCAAGAAAGATAGTCAAGCGGGGATGCGATATGCGATGTCTCTTGCCCGAGTATTTGGGGCAAAGCTGACATTGCTGCATGTTTATCAAGAACCTTATTCGTTAGACTACCTTAGGGGCCCGCATGCATGCGGCGCCGTGATCAGGCATCGCCGAAATGTCGAAAACGCACTCGCGGCCCTCGCTGCGGAAGTCAAAGAAAACCGGGTAGCCTGCAATGCCGATTTTCGATGTGGCTGGCTTTGTGGAGAAATTGCGAACGCATCAATGCGGTTGGCTGGACCGGCTCGCCTATGGTTCCGACGCCGACAGTATCCTTCACCACGCGCCCTGTCCTGTTCTGATCGTACACCAGGACTAGCCCGCAAAAATCACGCGTTGTGAGAAGCCACGCGCATATTGTGGGCTAGAAAGCTCTTAAACGGACGCTGCAGCGTCCGTTTAAGAGCCCGATTTTAAAATGCATAAATCGAACAAACTGTTTTTAAACTTTCTCCCGAAAGAGCAGCGGAATTCCGCCGTCGCTTCGCTATGGCGCGACCTTACCCGCGTTGCGGACACGCCGTAGCTCGAAGAGCGAAGGTGGTTTCCGGCGGCAGCCGGAGAATTCCGCTGCCATAGCCTGCATTCAGCACAAATCCTTATAGAATTCAGTGTAACTGTTGTGACTGCGGCTGAGGATTTGTGATCAATGCACGCTAGGGGAGCGCCCTGCCCTGCGGATGCGAGAGCGGCGACAGTCAATTCCGAGGATTGATGTCTGCGCGAAGTGCTTCCTACGGAATTACTTTTACAAAGAATAAGAATTTTGTAGCAAGGACGGGAATGCCTTGGTCAGAACGACACGAAGCGAAAACATTACACAACCAAAACTGCGGCTCCCTGCAACCGGCCGGTGCGCAAGCGATCAAGGGCCTCGTTTGCCTGGGTTAGAGGAAATCGTTGTATCTCGGGCTTGATTCCTGCGGCCGGCGCCAATTCGAGAAATTCCTCGGCGTCGCGTCTGGTCAGATTAGCTACTGAACAGACCATGCGTTCACCCCAAAGCCAATCATAGGGAAATGACGGAATATCGCTCATGTGGATCCCGCCGCAGACGACCCGGCCTCCTTTATCAATGGCTTTGAGCGCTTGAGGGACGAGGGCACCGACTGGAGCGAAAATAATGGCTGCATCAAGTGGTTCGGGCGCCGGTTCATCCGATCCGCCTACCCAGGTCGCTCCAAGGCGTTTTGCGAACTCATAATCGCTTGCCTTTCCGGGCCGCGTGAAGGCATAGACCTGCAGTCCCTGGTAGCGGGCGACCTGGGTCACGAGGTGCGCCGCCGCACCAAATCCATAAATACCCAACTTTCGAACGCGACCAGGGCTACCAGCCATGACCAGCGACCGGTACCCAATCAGACCGGCACAAAGTAGAGGAGCGGCGACTGCCGGATCTGTGTAGGCCTCCGGAATGGCAAAGCAAAAGCGTTCGTCGGCAGTAACGTACTCAGCGTAACCCCCGTCACGAGTGTAACCGGTAAACTGCGCTTGTTCGCAGAGATTTTCTTCGCCCCTTTTGCAGAAACGGCACTGGCCGCAGGTCCAACCTAGCCATGGAATTCCGAGGCGTTGGCCAACCGAAAACCGACCAGATCCGCAACTGAGAACTTTGCCGACAATTTCGTGTCCGGGAATAAGGGGAAGCTTCGGTTGCTGCAATTCGCCATCTATCACGTGCAAGTCCGTCCTGCAGACGGCGCAGGCTTCCACTTTGAGCAGGAGTTCACCTGTCTTGGCCTGCGGCACAGGAACACGCCGCGGCTCAAGCGCAGTCAAGGGCTTACTCAGCACCATCGCAGACATCATGGATGGGATTTGTGCTTCTGGCATCAACTTAAAGACTGGTAAGGGTAAATGAAGGGCATTTTAGGCGAAGAACCCTGGGCGTCTGGAAATAAATCTGTGCGTTGTGCTCACTCGCCGCTACCTCCATAAAAATCTGCTAATTGCGACCGTGCAGCCTGTAAACGTTCCAGCACGATGCGTCCGACACGGATCGCCAGGTCATAGCCAAAATCGTGATTTTCTTCGGCATAATCACGGAGAGTTCGTGCTCCGAAACAGACGGTGTCGGTCATATCAATCGAGCGGGCGCTAAGATGCCAACGATACGGCGGATAGAACCAAGACCAACCCAGTGCTTCACCCGGACCAATGGTCTGAAGCGTGATGCGACCCTTTCCAGGCATGAATGTCTCCAGGGCGACATAGCCATTATGGATAAGATAAAAATGCTCGGCATCACTCCCGGCTTGGAAAATGCATTGGTCCAGGCCGAATCTTTCATAGGCAGCACATTCTCTGAGAATGTGCAAATAATGCGGATTTAACCCCTTCCAAAAAGGATGGCTCGTGATGATATTTTCAACGGTGTTCATATAAATTTCTTCAAATGTAAAGCCCGGTTTTAGGACCCTGTTTTTGGGTTCGTTCTCTTCTTCGGGCTTCATCCTTTTCCTCGGAAGATTGAGAAGGTTCTTCAGTGCTAATCTCCAGCGTGGCGTCCAGAGAGAGGATATTAATATGCCCGCCAGTGCCTCGTCCACCTGCCAGGTTTGCCTGTCGCAATATGATGTTGACCGCTGATTCAGTTTGGCGATCAGAAACGATCAAATCGATTCTCAAACACGGCTTCCAGGGGTTCTGGGCCGTCGCTTCGTGTTGATAGAAGCGACCGAGATTCTCCAGACCGCTGACCTCTGTCACGGTGAGTCGTCCGTCAATTCCTGCTTCCGCAAGGTGGACCTTAATCGCATCCAGGGCTGTTGGATCAATAATAGCTTCGATCTTTTTCATAGAAAAATTGCCAGCAAACTCGTGGATCTAAGCCATGAAAATGAATGCCGTTTCAGAGGTAAGTTGTACGAGTTGATGCGTTAGTGCGTGTTTGGCCGCGCCCCGGGCGGTGAGTTAGCCTCTCCGCCGATTCTGTAAGATCAGCATAGGCTAACATTAGTTTCATGGGGTGATTTTCTCTCCGCGAATGCTAAAGCGCTCGCCGGGATTTGGCGGAAATTAACCTTTCCTTGGCCAGCCGTGCCTGGGAATCACTCTAGCCCGCAATGAGCGCGCCGCTTTTTACAACGCGTGATTTTTGCGGGCTAGTGTACCGTCTCCTAAATCCTTTGGTTTCGCCCGGCGGCTGCCGGGTCAGTTGGCTGTTTTTCAAGGCGCGAGCGACGAGCATCCCGCACCAGTTTTGCACTCCTGCTGATCTACCTCCCTGCCGCCAGGGCAAAACCGGTGCGGGACGTAAGGAGCGAGCAACGCGGAAAAACAGCCAACTGGCCGCGGCCCAGAGGGTTACGCTGAAAATGAGCCGGCGGCTGTCCGGGGGCTGCCGAATCGGTTACGTCCAGCACCATATTTATACCGGCTAAAGTAAGACCATGGCAGCAAAGCACAAAATGGTGCTGGATGCGCCCTCCGGATTTGTGATTGACGGAGACCGGGTATAGCTTAGTTGCTGCGGGAGGTGAGTTATGGCGACATATGTGATTCTAAGTCGTGGCGACACCTTGGAAAGATTTTCTCACCTTCCTCGGCGGGTGAGTGCACTTCCGATTCGGCTCCATCTGATTTGCTGGAAGACCCGGCTTGCCGCCATCGGATACTTTAGCCTTCTCTGAGCGACTGCAGAGGCATCGAAAACGATTGAATCGCTTCGATCGGGCTTGGATGAACAAATATTATCTCGCTTAATTGATCAATCGTTATTTCGGATCTGATCGCCAAGGCGGCAGTGTTCACTAATTCAGTGGCGTGAGGTCCGATTGCATGAAGACCCAGGATCTGTCTCGATTCGGAATCAACAAGAATTTTCAGCATCAAGCGGCTGGGTTCAAGCACGCTTCGCTCATCCTCGGTAACCATGAAGAAGGAGTCGCTGTGCGTGATGGCGGCGAGCCCCTCGCGCCCGGCCTCTTCCTCAGTCAACCCGACGGACGCCACAATTGGATTGGTATAAACACATTTTGGCAGCCACCTTGGAGCGTACGGCGTGCGTTTTCCGAGTATCGTTGCTACGGCTGTGCGAGCCTGTGCGACCGCAAGACTATCCATCGAACCAAGGCCGTTGACATCACCAATGGCAAAAACGTGCGGCAATGATGTTCGCAAATAGTCATCTACGCGAATAAAAGACGCGGCGTCGATTCCCAATGACTGGAGTTCGAGCCCCTCAATGTTTGGTATTCGGCCGATGGTTACCAGCACCAGATCAGCAGAGACGCTTAGTCCTCCCCCAAGCGCAAAAGAGGGCTCCTCCCTGGTGCCGCCCGGATGCTGCAGATCAGCCTCGTACCCGAAATGCAACCCTACGCCTGAATCAAGCAGTGTTCGTGAAATAAATGTGCTGATAAATTCGTCCCAATCGGGCAAAAGATGGCTCTTCTCGATCAGGGTAACCCTGGATCCCAGGGATTGAAGAATGGAGGCGATCTCGCAACCAATATAACCTCCTCCGACGATCAACAAGCGTTGCGGCAAATGCGATCGGTCCAGGAACTGGTCGATATTTACGAATGCCGGTCCCAGATCTTTGCCGTCAAGACTCGGGCGTGAACCCGTTGCGATAATAATGTAATCGGCATGGAGGAGGTCCGTTCTGTCCGAATCGCTCTTGATGCGTATGGTATTGGCGTCAAGGAACGACCCGTGTCCAAAGCGAACATCAATGCCCGCGCGTTCAAGTGTGGTCTGAAGCTCGCGAACCAATCTTGCCGTCAGCCGCGCCCGCGTGCTTAACCACTCTGCCAATTCTTGTCCCGAAGGCCGATTTGGCGCCGTCCCCCCGGAGCTCTCTCGCAATAGCTCAGCGCACGCACGAAACGCTCTGACGGCGTAGTAGCCGTGATGAAAGGAGGTGCCTCCCAATCCATTCTGTTCGATTAATACCACGCGGAGACCGTTTCGGGCTGCTAACATTGCCGCCTCTCTCCCAGCGGCGCCGGATCCGATAACTGCTAGTTGGTAGGACGTGGTCATGGTAATAAAGAATATTTTCTACAACATCTTGGCAGGCTGTCCGGTTGCTTCCAGTACGAATCGCCATAGGTCGCCCTCGGGATCGATCTTACGCCTCCTCTGGATCACGAGGTTTAGCGGTATGTGCACGAATGAATCATGCCATCGTCCCACTAAGATGTTTGTCTTTCCAGCCATCCCCGCATGAACCGCATTCTGTGCCAGAATTGAACAGTAGACATTATCCTGGGGGGAAGCAGGCACACTGCGAATGGCGTAACTGGGATCAATGTACTTCAGCGTGATGGAGATATTTCTGGATGCGAAAAATTGAATGATCTCGTCTCGCAAAAAAATGCCGATGTCACCCAATCGCTTGTTCCCGGACGCGTCCGTAGCGGACGAATCAATGGTCAAAAAGTTCTGGCCTGCTCCTTCGGCGACCACAACCACGGCGTGTTTTCGCTGCAGGAGCCTGCGGCTTAAGGCTTCAAGAAATCCACCCTGTCCTTCCAACGCGAAAGGGACTTCGGGCACAAAACAAAAATTGACTTGCTGACTGGCAAGGGTGGCATAACAGGCGATGAAGCCGGATTCGCGCCCCATGAGCTTGACCAGGCCGATGCCGTTGTGTGCGCAGATGGCTTCGACGTGGGCGCAGGAAATCGCTTCCACGGCTTTGGCGAAAGCGGTCTCGAAGCCGAAGCTTTTGTCGAGATACTCAATATCGTTGTCGATTGTTTTCGGTATCCCGATGATGCTCTTTCGAAGGCCTCGGCGCTGAATCTCAGCTGCTATGGCCGAAGCGCCCTTGAGTGTGCCATCCCCTCCGATCGCGAACAAAATGTCCACTCCTAGATCCGAAAGGGCCTCGACCAAGCCGTTGATATCCTGGGCGCCGCGTGACGTGCCAAGAATCGTGCCGCCAAAACTCTGGATGCTCGATACGGCCTCAGGCTGCAGTTTCAAAGGAGGGTGCCCATTCTTCAAAACAAGCCCCTCAAACCCGTAACGGATACCGAGAATTTCGCGGACGCCATATCCATGCCAAAGCTCCATCACAATACCTCGAATGACGTCATTGAGACCTGGAGACAAGCCGCCGCACGTCAAAACCGCAGCAACGGTTTTTTCGGGGTCAAAATAGATACGCTCCCGAGGGCCGGCAATTTCAAAAGTCCGAGGCAGTTGTGACCCCCTGCTGGTTTCAAGACTCTCAATTGCCCGATCATCGCAAAGAATCTGATCGTAATCAGTCTTAAACCTTACCAGGCCGGGCTGGATGCGCCCCAACGGCGATAGATATTGGCACTCGCCTAAAGATTCGATAAATGCTGTCATCTAACGATGAAGGTGACGTCGGTCGCGAAGTGATACTCCCCCCCATTTGTTCAATGCTCGCCGTCTTTTGGCGGTTTGCGGGCGGCACCGCCGCGACCTACACACGCAAAAGATGGAAGGATTTTACCAACCCGTGGTAAGTTACTCGCTACGCAGAACGTTACGATCTAAATTCGATGAATAAAACAGCGGCGACAAGAATTCTATGGCTTATCAATACGAGGTTGTTGTTATCGGATCTGGCTCGGCAGGCAATGAGGCTTGTCTTGCAGCAGCGAAGGCTGGCTTAAGGACACTTTTGGTCGAAGAGGGAAGCTTGGGCGGCACGGGTGTACATCGAGGAAGTTATGCCGTCCGAGCATTGAGAGCGTGCGCAACCTACTTCGGCCAGTTCGAGAAGGCCGCAAAGGCCGGCGCTTCGGTCGGCACCGTTGAGTCAGACTGGACAAGCTGGCTGACGGCGCAACGTCGGAGCAGCGGCGATCTGACCGTTGAATTTAGCCGGGCGATCGACCGCGAGAAGGTGGATTTGCGCTTTGGTCACGCCCGACTCGTCGGACCGAATGAGATCGCCATTACCGATCCAGGAAGGGGTCCCGAACAAAGGATCACGACCAGGCACATCATTATTGCTGCAGGTTCACGCCCAAATTTTGAGGGTCAGCCTGAGGTCGGAATTTTGAATAGCGACCAACTGCTGCGCCAGGCTCTCGCCGCCCAACACCTCTTTGTGATCGGTGGCGGATACATCGGCTGCGAACTGGCCTCCATTTACCGGGCTCTGGGTAGCCGCGTTACCCTGGCGGAAGCGGGTCCGCGCCTGTTGCCAAACTGGGACCCGATCGCAGGCGAACGGTTCCGGGATGTGCTGTTGGCTGCCGGTGTTGAGGTTCTGTTAAACGAGCCAATTGCGCTGCCTCCGCCGATTATCGGCAAGGCGGCCAATTACAAATTGAGCACGGGCACAATCATTCAGCCCGATGTCAGCCTGGTCGCCACTGGCAGGAAACCTAACAGTGACGATCTTGGCCTGGAATCAGTCGGACTAACAGCCGGAACATGGATACCGGTGAACGAACAGATGCGGACATCGATTCAATCGATTTACGCGGTCGGAGATGTCACCGGAATCGGATTACTCGACAGTATCGCCACCGCGCAGGCAAGGGCGGCAGTTGACTCGATCCTTGGAAAGCCGGCACGATTCAACAAACGCTGGTTCCCTCAATTCCTTCATACCGAGCCGCCGATCGTCAGCGTTGGGTGGGCCGAAGACGAAGCAAAAACTATCGGACTGCCGGTCGAAGCAGTCTCCTGGAGCGGTCCGCTGCTCACTGACGACGATTTCAGTGCGGTTCAGCGTGAACAGATGACAATAAAATGCCTGCTTCAAACCGATAACGCTAACATTCTCGGATGCATCGCTATCGGGTCGCGAGCCGCCGAAATCATCAACCTGGTTTCGACGGCGATCCAAAATGGACAATCCGCTCGCGAGGTTGCCAAATATCCAGCCGTCCACCCGAGTGCGACCGAGGTGTTGGTTCGAATGCTGCGGCAACGGTTCGATCATCCTTGAGCCGGGCGTTGACGCAAGCGTCAATTGGCGGCACGCACGGCTTTATGGGTGCTTGTTGGACTATGTCGGACTGCCTGCGAATACCTGAACTCGTGGCGATCGTGGAATCTCCCGACTACGCCGTTGTCGGCGAAACGCTGGAGGGAATCGTCACCAGCTGGAACCAGGGTGCGCAACGCTTGTTTGGTTATCGCGCTGAAGAGATCATCGGTCAACCGGTTGCAAGGTTGATCCCCGAGGAACGGCTGGCAGAAGAGGCGCGGATCCTCACCCGGTTGCGACGCGGCGAGCGCGTCGAACATTTTGCGACGATTCGCCGGCACAAAGACGGTACACTCGTCGATGTGTCGGTGAGCATCTCGCCGATCCTGGATCAGAGCGGCCGCGTCCTCGGAGCAGCAAAGATCGCCCGCGATATCAGCCAAGAGAAGCGAACAGAGCGGGATCTGCGGGAGAGTCAACGGCGCTTTGAGGGGATTGTCAACTCGGCCATGGACGCTATCATTACCATCAACGAAGAGCAGAGGGTGGTGCTCTTTAACGCGGCAGCCGAGCGGATGTTTGGCTGCGCTGCGGCTGAAGCGCTTGGTCAGCCGCTGGACCGGTTCATTCCCGCCCGGCTGCGGGCAGTGCACCGAGCTCATGTGCGCGCATTTGCGGCCACCGGACTGACGAATCGGACGATGGGTAAACTCGGCAGCCTCACGGCACTGCGAGCCGACGGTCGGGAGTTCCCAATCGAGGCCTCTATTTCTCAAACGGAGGTCGGCGGCGATAAGCTCTTGACGGTAATTTTGCGTGATATTACCCAGCGAAAAGAGGCCGAAGAGGCCTTAAGCCGATCTGGAGAGCAGTTACGCGCTCTGGCAGCCCGGCTCCAGCGGGCGCGCGAAGAGGAGGCCATTCGCATCGCACGGGAGTTACATGATCAGCTGGGCCGCTGTCTCACGACCATGAAGATGGATGTCAGCTTAATTGAACGCATGTTTTTCAAAGAGTTGACAACGCAATCCATTTGCTCTGTCCGGGAGAAGATCCCGTTGATGCTGGAAGCGCTTGACGAAACGGTCCAGATCGTGCGCAAAATCTCTACCGAACTGCGTCCAGGAATTCTCGACGATTTGGGCTTGGCAGCTGCAATTGAATGGCAGGCAAAAGACTTCCAGACCCGCTCAGCCGTATTGTGCATTCTCGACATCACAGATGAGGATCTCGACGTAGGCCGCGAACAAGCGACAGCCGTCTTTCGTATTTTTCAGGAAATTCTAACAAATATTGCGCGCCATTCGAAAGCGAAAAGGGCCTGGATCCATCTCCATCGGCAGGAGGGTATGGTCGTGCTCGAAGTTGAGGACGACGGCGTAGGAATTTCGCCCGAAGCACTTGGTCGATACGGGGCGCTCGGGCTTCTCGGCATGCGTGAACGGGCCGCGATCTTTGGTGGCGAGGTTGAGATCGGGGGAATACCCGGCAAAGGAACAACAGTTATTGTGCGCATGCCAATTGAGCAACCTCCTGAGGCGCGGCCTTGCTACCCATGAAAATTCTGATCGTTGACGATCATCCGATTTTTCGGGACGGTTTGCGCCGAATCTTGTCAGAGGAATTTAGGGCAGCGATTTTTGGTGATGCGGGCAATGCTACAGAGGCTCTTGAGCGAGTCTGGAAAGAGAAATGGGATCTTGTTTTGCTCGATATCACAATGCACGGACGCACGGGCCTGGATGTCTTGAAGGAGATCCGAAGGTCGGCATCCAATTTGCCCGTGCTCATAGTTAGCGCACATCCCGAAGACCAATATGCGGTGCGGGTCCTCAGAGCGGGCGCGGCCGGCTATCTTACAAAAGAGAGCGCATCGCACGAGCTGTGCACAGCAGTCAAAAAGCTCCTCGCTGGCGGTAAGTACATCAGCGCTAGCCTTGCCGAACAATTGGCGGCCGTGATTCAATCACCGCATGGGGATCTGCATGAAACACTTTCCAACCGCGAATACCAGGTCATGCTTCTTATCGCAGCCGGCAAAGTGCCAAAGGAAATCGGCAGCGAACTTTCCTTGAGTGCTAAGACCATTAGTACCTACCGCTCCCGCATACTGGAGAAACTAAAGTTGCGAAATAATGCGGAAATAATGCGGTATGTCGTGGAACGAGAGCTAGCCTAGTCGACGCCGCTAAATGAGTTGATTTACGGCCGGCAACGGCTGCGAGCGACCGCAGTCCCGAGAAGCCAGAAACCAGAATTCAAGGAACTCAAGTTCCGAACGGGTACAGGTTCAGAACATGGGTAACACAATAGGTTCAATACATAGGTAACACTTGGGTAGGCAAAGAGCTGATGAGATGTCAGCACGAAATGCCCTGGAAAAAGAGTGAACCGATGGACCAAC
>Ga0306921_10009034_pt1 | contig 10544 bp, 8 predicted proteins | sample sta12Cox44000080_FD_203760 | JGI IMG/M metagenome (GOLD analysis project Ga0306921, IMG submission 203760) | Lab enrichment of tropical soil microbial communities from Luquillo Experimental Forest, Puerto Rico - statoxic.12C.oxic.44.000.080 (v2)... | ecosystem: Environmental > Terrestrial > Soil...
CTTCGTGTTTCTCGGACTATCCGCTGCGGTGTTCGGCGGATGGGTCGAACGCGCCGGCCCGCGCAAGGCCGGCGTCGCCGCTGAAATTCTGTGGTGTGGTGGTCTCATCCTTGGCGCGATCGGAGTGATTGGCCACCAACTGTCGCTGCTGTGGCTCGGCTCTGGCGTGATTGGCGGCTTGGGCCTCGGGCTTGGTTATATTTCGCCCGTGTCCACTCTGGTCAAATGGTTTCCCGACCGGCGGGGCATGGCGACCGGAACGGCCATCATGGGCTTCGGCGGCGGCGCTATGATCGGCGCACCCCTCGCCAATCTCCTGCTGAATTACTTCATGACACCGACTGACGTAGGCGTTTGGCAGACGTTTCTCGCAATGGCTGCGATCTACTTCTTTTTCATGATGATCGGCGCTTTCCGTTATCGGCTGCCGCCGGTCGGCTGGCAGCCAGAAGGCTGGACCCCGCCTCCGGCCACGAACACCATGATCTCGCAACACAATGTGCATCTCAACAATGCACACAAGACACCGCAATTCTGGTTGATCTGGTGGGTGCTCTGCTTGAACGTCTCGGCCGGCATCGGCGTCATCGGCATGGCCTCGCCGATGTTGCAGGAAATCTTCGGCGGCAAGCTGATCGGACATCCGGAGCTCGGCTTTAATGCTCTGAGCGCCGACCAGAAAGTCCTCATCGCGGGGATCGCCGCCGGTTTCACTGGACTGCTTTCGCTGTTCAATATCGGCGGTCGCTTCTTCTGGGCGTCGCTCTCCGACTATATCGGGCGCAAGAACACCTACTACACGTTCTTCATTCTTGGGATTGTCTGCTACCTCTTGATGCCGTGGTCCGCGAATGCCGGCTCGAAAGTGGTATTCGTCAGCGCTGTCTGCATCATCCTGTCGATGTATGGGGGCGGCTTCGCCACCGTGCCCGCATATCTCGCCGACATATTCGGGACGCAGTTCGTCGGCGCCATTCACGGACGCTTGCTCACGGCATGGTCGACGGCCGGCATCATCGGTCCGGTCGTGGTGAATTACATCCGCGAAGCACAGCTCGCCGCCGGCGTACCACGGGATCATCTTTACGACTACACGCTGTACATTTTGGCGGGCATGTTGGTCATCGGCTTGATCTGCAATTTCCTGGTCAAGCCGGTCAATCCGAAGTGGTACATGAGTGCAGATGAAGTCGCCAGATTGCAGGCCGCGCGCGCCAGGAGCGACGGGGCGACTCCGCACGGGTCGTTCGGCATCGGCAAAGGCGGCCTCGATGCGAAGGCGGCGACGTTCTGGGCCTTTGTTGGCATTCCGCTGGCCTGGGGGGTGTGGATTACGCTGAAATCCGCCGTGGCGCTGTTTCAATAAGCGCACGCGCATCGCGCACGCGTCTCGCCACGATAGCTGGCGCGGTTCGTTTTGGAGGCACACGCGGTTGGAGCATGACGCGCAAGCTGGTGCAGGGAATTGTCTCCGATCGGAGTCGTCACGTCATCCATGTTGTGCGCGTCCTCGACGACATTCTGGATCTTCCGGAGATTCACGAAATTGCCGGCAGGATGTGCGCACGCGTTTTGGCAAGACACGGCGAGCAGTCTCCAAATGTCGTCGTCGTTCAGGGCGACACCAAAGAAACGTTGCGGCTGTTCGGCGAGAGCCATGCGACCGGACTGGTTCGGGCTGCGCTCTTTAATGCAGCCAACGCCTGGTCCCCGCTTGCGCTCGAGGAATATGGCTAGGGGCAAGGACAAGTAACGGCTAAGTTCGATCGCCCGCCGGGCTTAACAGTTGGACGTTGTGTATGGAGGCTGGCCTCATGGACCGCACTGATGACGTCATCACCGACGAGAATATTCTGATTTCCAGTGTTTCGGACGACGCACTGGAACGCGCCGCAGGACGTGCTGACGGTCAAGCCTGGACCTTGAATTTTTGCACTTACAATTACTACCAGTGCGGACCCATCGGAAGCCGCAGCTAGGGGCGACGACTCTCCATAGCTCGCCGCGATGCGATCCGGACTTCGCGATGCGCTTGTTCGGCGATACCTGCGCCCCGGCACGCGTGCGCGCGGCCCGGCCTGATCCGCGTGCTGTTCTCAGCGTACCGTCTCGGCTAAAACTGTCGCGCGGCCGCTCGACCGCATCAGTTGCCTCGCGAAGGACGATTCAATGCTGCCGCCGGATTTTAAGATCATCGACATAAGCCTCGAACTCGATCCGAAGAACTTCGCGATGCGCACGCCGGCGGGGTTCAAGAAAGACATGCAATTCGCGATGGAGGTCATCAAGGAGCACGACGCGCCGGGTGGCGCCGGGCAGATCGTGCGCGGCGTCCATATGCGGCTGCACGCCGGAAGCCACGTCGATGCGCCCGAGCATAACGTGCGCGGCGGCACGCAGATTCACGAGCTGCCGCTCGATCTGTTCATCGGCGACGCGGTCATTGCCGACCTGCGCGATAAGCTGCCAAGCCAGGCGATCAGCGAGGATGACCTGCAAAAGCGCGCCTCCGGTCTCAAGCGCGGCGATCGCCTCATGCTTCGAACCGACCTCAATAATACTTACGACGGCGGCTCCGAAAAATGGATGAAACAATCGCCTTATCTGACGATCGGCGCCACGATGTGGTGCATCGACAAGGGCGCCGTCATTGTCGGTTATGATTTCTATCACGGCAACGACGAGCCCAACGCGCCGCGGGTGTTCCACAATTCGCGCACGCTGAGCGAACATGGCGTCATCACCATGCCCTACCTGAAGAACCTCGATCGGATCGGCAAGGACAGGTTCACCTTGATCGGCCTGCCGCTTAAATTGATCGACGCCGAAGCCTCGCCGATTCGCGCGGTCGCGTTGATCTAGCTGAGAACCTCCCGCCCATGCCGTTTCGCCGATTGATGGCCGCCGCGCTGTTCGCGCTGTTGGCCGTTCCGGGGCAAGCCGCCGAGCCGTTTCCCGCGCGCCAGATCACGCTGGTGGTGCCGCTGACGCCAGGCACGACGATCGACATTCTCGCCAGGCTCTACGCCGACAAGCTCGGCAAGCTGTTGGGCCAGCAAATCGTCGTGATGAACCGGCCGGGCGCTGGAGGCATCGTCGGCGCGGAATCGGTCGCGACCGCGGCTCCCGACGGCTATACGCTCTTGTTCGGCAATTCCGGCCACTCGATATTGGGCTTGCTCAACAAAAATCTCGCGTTCGATCCGATCAAGGATTTTGCCGGTGTAGCGATGATCGGTGCGGCGCCGGCGATCGTCGTCGTTCCAAGCTCACTCGGCGTGACCGATCTGAGTGCCTTCATTGCGGTTGCCAAAGCCAAACCGGGACAGCTCAACTACGGCTCGGCCGGTGTCGGCACCGCGACGCATCTCGCAGGCGCCTATTTCGCCGCGCAGACCGGCATCAATATTGTCCACGTGCCCTATACGGTGAGCTCCAACATCATTTCGGATATGTTGAGCGGCGCCATCCAGGCCTCGTTCGACCCGCTCGCCTTTGTCTTGTCGTTCCTGCAAAACGGCAGCCTGCGCGCGCTCGCTGTCGGCGCCGACGAGCCGGTAACCGACCCGGTCAAAATCCCGACCGCGGTTGCGCAAGGCGTCGATTACCACTTTGCGACCTGGTACGGCATTCTGGCGCCGGTCAAAACGCCCAAGTCGACGCTGCGGATACTGGCCGACGCCATCGCCGCTGCAAGCCGCGACGGCGAATTGCAGCAGAAGATCAGAGCGCAAGGGATCAAGCCCGACATCGTCGCGCTCGACGCCTTCGATTCTTATGTCGACGGCGACCTGGCGCGACTGGCACCACTCACCGAGGGCATCGTGGAGAAGCCGTAACGCGGCAAGGCCCCGGCACGCCGTCAATCCCCTCAGAACAATCCGACGATGCGGCCGTCCGGTCCGATGTCGATCGAGTTGGCCGCCGGCGCCTTGGGCAGGCCCGGCATGGTCATGATCTCACCGCAGATCGCCACGACGAACTCGGCGCCGGCCGACAGCCGGACCTCCCGTACGTTGATGACGTGATCGGCCGGTGCGCCCTTGGCGTCCGGATTGGTCGTGAAGCTGAATTGCGTCTTGGCGACGCAAATCGGGAATTTGCCGTAGCCCATCGCCTCGAAACTCGCCAGCTGGTCGCGCACCGATTTGTCCGCAGTGACGTCCTTGGCGCGATAGATTTCCCGGGCGATGGTCCGGATCTTTTCGAACAGCGGCATATCGTCGGGATAGAGGAATTTGAGCTTGCTCTTGCCGCTTTCGGCGATTTTAACGACCGCGCGCGCGACGTCGGCGGCGCCTGCCCCGCCCATCGCCCAGTGATCCGCCATCAGGGCCTCGACGCCGAGCGCCTTGCACTTGTCCTCGACCAGTTTGATTTCCGCCGGCGCATCGGCGGAGAAGCGGTTGATCGAGACCACCGGCACGATGCCGAATTTCTGCACGTTCTCGACGTGACGCTGCAAGTTGGCCATGCCGGCCTCGAGCGCCTTGAGGTTCTCGCTCTTGAGATCTTCCTTCTTGACGCCGCCGTGCATTTTCAAGGCGCGGATGGTCGCCACCAGCACCACGCAATCGGGGGCGATGCCGGCTTTGCGGCACTTGATGTCGATGAACTTCTCGGCGCCGAGATCGGCGCCGAATCCGGCCTCGGTCACCACATAGTCCGCGAGTTTGAGCGCCGTGGTGGTTGCCAGCACTGAGTTGCAGCCATGCGCGATATTGGCGAACGGGCCGCCGTGAATGAAAGCTGGCGTGCCTTCCAGCGTCTGCACCAGATTGGGGGCAAGCGCTTCCTTCAAGAGCACGGCCATGGCGCCCTGCGCGTTAAGATCGCGCGCGCGGACCGGCTTGCGGTCCCGGGTATAGGCGACGACGATATTGCCGAGCCGATTTTTCAGATCGTCCAGATTGCGCGCCAGGCAGAAGATCGCCATCACTTCGGAGGCGACGGTGATGTCGAAGCCGTCTTCGCGCGGAAAACCGTTGGCGACGCCGCCAAGCGACGACACGATCGAGCGCAGCGCCCGGTCGTTCATATCGAGCACGCGGCGCCAGGCGACGCGGCGTGAATCGATGCCGAGCGCGTTGCCGTAATAGATGTGATTGTCGATCAAGGCGGCGAGCAGGTTGTTCGCCGAAGTGATGGCGTGAAAATCGCCGGTGAAGTGCAGATTGATGTCCTCCATCGGCACGACCTGCGCATAACCGCCGCCGGCGGCGCCGCCCTTCATGCCAAACGATGGGCCGAGCGACGGCTCGCGGATGCACAACATAGCCTTCTTGCCGATGTGGTTGAGCGCGTCGGTAAGCCCGACCGTCGTCGTGGTCTTGCCTTCGCCCGCAGGAGTCGGATTGATCGCGCTCACCAGGACGAGCTTGCCGTTCGGCTTACTCTGCAGCGTTTGGATGAAATCCATCGATACCTTGGCCTTGTAGTGGCCGTAGGGTTCGAGATTTTCGGACGCAATGCCAAGCCGCTCGCGCGCGATGTCGATAATCGGCCGCTTCTTTGCGGCCTGGGAAATTTCAATGTCTGATTTGGGCGATTGATGTTGTGAGGCGGGCATGATGGCGATCCGAGACTGAGAGGATGATTGTTATTCCGGGGCGCCGCAAAGCGGCGAACCCGGAATCCATAATCCGCAGCAGGGATTATGGATTCCGGGGCCGCGAGTTTCGCTCGCGTCCCGGAATGACGGTGAACGGAAAAAGCGCAGTCGTCTCACGCAAACCTCGCCTTGACAGCGAGATTGACTGACTTCGCCCACTCGCCGGCTTCGACTTTCTTGCCGTCGGCGGGCTGTACGCGCGAGATTTTGAAACGGCCGTCGGCGCAGACGACCGTGAAGCCGTCAGCGTCGACGGCGACAATTTCACCGAGCTTGCCGGCGATCCCTTTGGGATCTTTGGCCGGCAACGGCTTGGCATCGAAAATCTTGAGCGGCTTGCCGTCAAGCTGCGTCCAGGCTCCCGGCGCCGGATTGCAGCCGCGGATCAGTCGGTCGATCTGTTCCCAGGGCTTGCCCCAGTCGATCTTGGCGTTGTCCGCCCCGCAACGGCCCTCGTAAGTGGCCTTTGATTCGTCCTGCTTGATACGCGGCGCTTTGCCGGCTTTGACCAGGTCGACCGCTTCCAGCATCGCCTCCACGCCCATCGGAAACAGCCGATCGAAATAGACCGTGCCAAGCGTGTCGGCCGGACCGATCGGGGTCTTTTTCTGAATGAGCACGTCGCCGGTGTCGAGCCCGTTGTCGGGCCAGAAAATCGAAAGCCCGGTTTCCTTTTCGCCCTTGATGATCGGCCAATTGATGGCGCTGGCGCCGCGATAGGCCGGCAGCAGCGACGGATGGTACTGGATCGAGCCGTGGGTCGGAATGTTGAGGAATTCCTCGGGGACGAACAACGTGACGAAGGCCATGACCTGAAGATCGGGTTTGAGCGCTTTGAACTCTTCCCACACTTCCGGCTTTTTGTAGGAGTCCGGCTGATGGACCGGAAGCTTGGCGGCGAGCGCCGCTTCCTTGAGCGGATCGGCCTTGGCGCCCGGGCGTTCCGGGGCGACATAGACGGCGACCACGTCGTCGCCGCGCTTGAGCAGGGCTTCAAGCACCGCTTTGCCGAATGCCTGCTGGCCGTGAACTACAATGCGCATCAGCCACTCCCGTTTCCATTCCTTTGCCGTCATCGCCGGGCTGGTCCCGGCGATCCCGATGCCAACGCAGTGCCTCTCTTAGCGGGATGCCCGGATCAAGCCCGGGCATGACAGGTGTTACGCCGCCTCGGCCTTGGCCGGCTTGTCCGGTGCCGTGATCGCGCCCGACGATTTGATATCCGCGACCTCTTTCTCCGAATAGCCGAGCACCTTGCGCAAGATCTCGGTCGTGTGCTCGCCGAGAAGCGGCGAGCGCCGTACGTCCGCGGGCGAATCCGACAATTTGATCGGATTGCCGACGGTCAGATACTTGCCGCGGGTCGGATGATCGACCTCGACAACCGTGCCGGTTTTGCGCAGCGACTGCTCATCGGCGATCTCCTTCATCGACAGGATCGGGCCGCACGGAATGTCGTACTTGTTGAGGATTTCCATCGCCTCGAATTTGTTCTTGGTCTCCGTCCATTTCTCGATCGTGTCGAAGATCTGGCGCAGCCGCGGCAGCCGCGCCGGTGGCGTGGCGTAGTCCGGATCGGTTTTCCATTCCGGCTTGCCGATGACGTCGCAAATCGCGCTCCACACCGGCGCTTGCGTGATGAAATAGATGTAGGCGTCGGGATCCTTCTCCCAGCCTTTGCATTTGAGGATCCAGCCAGGTTGCCCGCCGCCGGAATCGTTGCCGGCGCGCGGCACCGCGGCGCCGAAGGGAACGCCTTCGCCGTATTGGCTGTATTCGCTCAGCGGACCGTGCCCGAGCCGCTGCTGGTCTCGCAGCTTGACGCGGCACAAATTGAGCACGCCATCCTGCATCGCGGCGAGCACGCGTTGGCCGCGGCCGGTGCGCACGCGCTGATAGAGCGCCGAGACGATTCCGAGCGCGAGATGCAAACCAGTGCCGGAATCGCCGATCTGCGCCCCGGTGACGAGCGGCGGCCCCTCGCGGAAGCCGGTGGTGGATGCCGCCCCGCCCGCGCATTGCGCCACATTCTCGTAGACCTTGCAGTCCTCATAGGGTCCGGGCCCAAAGCCCTTCACCGAGGCCACGATCATGCGCGGGTTGAGCTTGTGGATATGCTCCCAGGTCAGGCCCATCCGCTCGAGCGCACCGGGCGCGAAATTCTCCACCAGCACGTCGCAATATTTGACCAGCCGATCGAGGATTTCCTTGCCCTTGGGATTTTTGGAATCGATGGTGATCGAGCGCTTCGAGCCATTGAGCATGGTGAAGTAAAGGCTGTCGGCGCCTTTGACGTCGCGCAATTGTCCGCGCGTGATGTCGCCGACGCCGGGGCGCTCCACCTTGATGACATCGGCGCCCAGATAGGCGAGCAGCTGGGTGCAGGTCGGTCCGGACTGCACGTGGGTGAAGTCCAGAATTCTCACGCCTTCGAGCGCTCTGCCCGCCTGACCCCAGGCTTTGGTGCTCGGCCGCGGCAGACCATTGCCGTTGCCCGATTTCTTCACGAGCTTGACGACCTTCTTCGATGCCGTCTTCGCCGCGCTTTTGGCCCTGGCGGCCTTTGACTTTGCCTTCGCGACTTTCCTGGTAGCCTGTTTGCGCCTTGCCATGGTTTCGTCTCCTCGACTCGATGCTGCGCTGCGTTCTTGAAACGACGCCGCGCTATTTCTTGCGCAGCACGCTTTGCGGATTGAGATTGCCGATGCGGCCGCTCTCGCTGCCGGCGCCGGGATCGATCACGGCGTTGATCAGCGTCGGCTTGCCGGAATCCATCGCCGCGTTGACGGCGCGTTTGAGCTCGTCCGGCGTCGTGGCATTGACGCCGACCCCGCCGAAGGCCTCGATCATCTTGTCGTAACGAGCGCCCTTGACGAACACCGTGGTCGCCGGATCGGAACCGCCGCCGCGATTGACGTCGGTGCCGCGATAGATGCCGTCATTGTTGAAGATCACGGCGCAGACCGGCAGGTTGTAGCGGCAGATGGTTTCGATCTCCATGCCGGAGAAACCAAAAGCGCTGTCGCCTTCGATCGCGAGCACCGGTTTGCGGGTTTCGATCGTGGCGCCGATGGCATAGCCCATGCCGATGCCCATGACGCCCCAGGTGCCGACGTCGAGCCGCTTGCGCGGCTGATACATGTCGATGATGCCGCGCGTCAGATCGAGCGCGTTGGCGCCCTCGTTGACCAGAATGGCGTCCGGGCGCTCTTTGACGATGGTGCGCAGCACCCCGAGCGCGCCGTGATAGTCCATCGGCGAATTGTTGTTCATCAGCCGCGGCGCCATCTTGGCGACGTTCTCTTCTCTTTTGCTCTTGATGGCATTGACCCAGTCGGCCGGCGGTGCCGGCCATTTCGCACCCATCGCATCGAGCAGCGCCTCGACGCAGGAGCCGATGTCGCCGACCACGGGAGCCGCGATGTCGACATTGGAGTCCATTTCTTTGGGCTCGATGTCGACCTGAATAAATTTCTTGGAGTGCGGTTCGCCCCAGGTCTTGCCCTTGCCGTGCGACAACAGCCAGTTCAGCCGCGCGCCGATCAGCATGACGACGTCGGAATCCTTGAGCACGGTCGAACGCGCCGCGCCGGCACATTGCGGATGCGTATCCGCCAGCAAGCCCTTGGCCATGCTCATGGGCAGGAACGGCACGCCGGCCTTTTCGACAAACGCCCGGATCTGATCGTCGGCTTGTGCGTAGGCCGCACCCTTGCCGAGAATGATCAGCGGGCGCTTGGCGCTTTTGAGCACATCGAGCGCGCGTTTGACCGCCTCGGGCACGGGAATTTGCGCCGGCGCCGGGTCGATGACCTTGACCAGCGATTTGGCGCCGGCTTCGGCGTCCATCACCTGGGCGAACAATTTCGCCGGAAAATCGAGATAGACGCCGCCCGGCCGGCCGGAGACCGCGGCGCGGATCGCGCGCGCCACGCCGATGCCGATATCGGCGGCGTGCAGCACCCGGAAGGCGGCCTTGCACAGCGGCCGCGCCACCGCGAGCTGATCCATTTCTTCATAATCGCCCTGCTGCAGATCGACGATTTCGCGCTCGGACGAGCCCGAAATCAGGATCATCGGGAAGCAATTGGTGGTGGCATGGGCGAGCGCCGTCAGCCCGTTGAGAAAGCCCGGCGCCGACACGGTCAGGCAGATGCCGGGCGCCTTCGTCAAAAAGCCGCTGATCGCCGCGGCATAGCCCGCGTTCTGCTCGTGGCGGAAGGAAATCACGCGAATGCCGGCGGCCTGCGCCATGCGGCCGAGATCGGTGATCGGAATGCCGGGCACGTTATAGATGGTCTTGATTCCGTTGAGCTTGAGCGCCTCGATGACGAGGTGAAAACCGTCGGTCAGCTCCCGCTCTGCCGTTTCCGGTTGGGTCTTGAGTGCGGCCTCGGCCATGGCGAATCTCCCTGTATCGTGTCGATCTACATCCGGTTCCTGGGTACAGATCGCGCTTTGCTTTTCATTCACTCCAGATAATCGGCGTATTTGGCGACGTGGTCGGCGAGACCGAGCGCGTGATCGCGCACCAAAGTTTCGGCGCGTCCGGTGTCGCGCGCTTCGAGCGCTTCGATGATGTGCATGTGATCGCGAATCGACCGATCGACGCGGTCCTTTTCGCCGATCGTCTTTCTGCGAATCATGCGCATGTGGGTGAAGAGGTTTTCGGCCAGCTGTATCAGCACGGTGTTGCGGCTCAGTCGGACGATGGTCTGGTGAAACTCGATATTGATTTCAGAATATTCATCGAGATGCGCGCGGATTTCGCCGTCCTCGAACGTGGCGAACATGTGGCGCAGTGACACTATCTCCTCGTCGTCGGCATTTTCGGTGATCAGCCGCGCCGCCATGCTTTCAAGCGCGGCCCATGCCGTGATCAGCTCGATAACCTCGCGCCTGGATTTCCGCACCACATAGACGCCGCGGCGCG
>Ga0306921_10009037_pt1 | contig 10543 bp, 11 predicted proteins | sample sta12Cox44000080_FD_203760 | JGI IMG/M metagenome (GOLD analysis project Ga0306921, IMG submission 203760) | Lab enrichment of tropical soil microbial communities from Luquillo Experimental Forest, Puerto Rico - statoxic.12C.oxic.44.000.080 (v2)... | ecosystem: Environmental > Terrestrial >...
GCCAGCGGACGTTAGTCAGGCATCGCAACGACCACCACGCGCGGATGAGGTCGCGGTCGACGTCGGTGCCGTAGCCGGCGACGACGTCGCCAAGATGCTCCTTGTGTCCGAGCGTGAGGATGGCGACGTCGAAGAGCGCGTCGCCCTGGGACGCCTCGGACCAGTCGACGACACCGGTGACCTCGTCGCCGTCGACGAAGACGTGGTCGACTTGCAGGTCGCCATGGATGAACACTGGTGTCCACGGCCGGAGCGCAGTCTCGGCGAGCTGGCGGTTACATGTGACCAGGTCGGCGGGAAGGACGTCGTTGGCGACGAGCCACTCGCACTCGCCGTCGAGGCACGATGAGAGCTCGTCGAGGCTCCGACCGGGCCATGGCGGCAGCGGCGCGTCGTGCAGCGTCCGTACGGCGGCACCCGCTGCGGCCCACGCGGCCGACGACGCGGTAGATGGCTCGCCGAGGTGGCCGAGCGCCGCCCCTGGGAGGGCGGCGAGCGCGAGCACCGGCGGCTTCCGCCACAGGATCTCCGGGGTCGGGATCGGCGCTATCGCCATCGCCTCGACCTCGACGTCGGTGCGTGTCTGATCAGCGTCGATCTTCAGGAACACGTCGCCGACCCGCAGGGTCGCGCGCTCGTTATGGGCGACGACGACCTCGACCTCCTCCACGTTGGCCATCATCGCCGGGATGACTACCGACGTCACCGGGTTTATCGCGCGCGACTGCGTGGCTGACCGCGTCCCGCGGTCGGGCGGCCTCGTGCCGTCACCGGCCGCAGGCGGGGCGGGCACAGCCTCGGTCCGCCGCACCTCGGCACGTGGATTGTGAAGTCCAGGCGGCATGTCGTCGCGGCCGGTGACCTCAACGCGACCGAGACTGTCGGTCCGATGACGTCGGGCGAGCGCTGTCGCGCATGACCCGGCTGCGCTCAAGTCATCCGGTTGCAGGTCGAACACAATTGGCCCACGCCTCGGCGGGCCCGAATCGGTGAACTGGTGGCATGCGCTCGCTCGGACTACGAATCGGGATGCGTTAAGGCGCATAAGCATGCGACCTAGCCGACTCCCTCACATCGAAATGAGCGCGCGAGTCAAGAGCGCAGATCGGCCTGATCGGCGATCGCCGTGCGCCGTGAGGCTGCGCGCAGGTTCGGCCGCGCCGATCAGGCGGCTACGCGCGCGGGTTGCCGTTGGCGAGCCGACCGGCCTTGTGATCAGAGTCAGCGCCAGCGGGCACGCGCGAGAACATGATGCGCATCCATGAACCCGGATGTCGCGGAGGACTGGTGGCCGGAGGAGCAGGTATCGCTACGTCCGGAATTCGAAAACGGCGGTTGTCCAGCCAGTGTCCTGGATCCAGTCATCTATGGCGTCGCTGATAGCGCGCTCCTCGTAACCGAAGTGCGACTCCATGATCGCGGCCAGGCCCCCGAGCTCTCGCCCGATCACCTCCCGGCGTCCGGGCGCGGCACCAGTCGCCTCGCGGGCCAGATCTCCAACGCTGGCCAGAATGCCTGCGATCATCAGATGATCATCAGCCAGCTTCCGCACGACATTCCGAAGGTCGGGCCGGACCAGCAGCAGCTCACCGAACAAACCGGCATCCTCACCTTGGTGATGTGCCGACAGGGCCGAGCAGAAGGCCAGGCAGTGCGCCAGCAGCCCGCCCCCGGCCTGCGCCGCGCCAAGGTCTGCCTGCAGATCGTGCAGTTGCTGGCGAAGAGCAGCATGCGCCTGCGTGAGCTGACGGCTCCATGCCACGGCGCGGCCAGCATCTTGAGCGGCCACCAAACAAGGTCCCTTCCGGTCCCTGCGCCTCCATGCCTGGCGCTGCCCGCCACCAGCACGCGACACGGCACACATCGAATCAACCGAGGGCCGGGTTCGCAAACCAGCAGCTCACCAATTCTGCCGCCGATACAACGTGGCGTACCGCTCATCGGCTACATGAGCGAGCTGGACGCCACTGGGCCGCCCCGCTCAGATCACCCGTTCGGGTACGGCGTCCGGGGGTCTCTGACGGATTGGAGGTAGCGACCATATCGGCAGATCTCGCGCGGCGGCCGCAGCCAGCGATCATCACCTAGCGCGATCGACAGTCCAGAGCGTGAGCGGCGACCGCTCATGCGCCAGACTGGCCCGGTTCAACTTTCTTTAGGGCGGCCTGTCTGTCTGGCACCTTTGCGTCCGTCACTAAGGCAGACCGGACGGTGAGCCGGTACGACTCGAAGAGTCAGATCACCGAGCTAAACAGCTAGGAGCAGACCATGCCAGTGGCATACGTGATCTCAGCCGTGGCAGGATTCGTGGACGAAGAAGCGGTCAGGCGTTATGCCGATCTCGCAGGTCCCGCAATCGCGCGTTTCGGAGGCCGCTTCATCGTGTCGGATGCCGAGCCACTACTTGTCGAAGGCGAGTCGCCGTCTCGTCACCTCTCGATGGTCGAATTCCCCTCGATCGACGACGCGAAGGCTTGGTATGACTCGCCCGAGAACGCCGAGGCGCGTGCCGTCACTCCGGCCGCCTTTAGCGGTCGCGTGCTCATGTTTCTGCAGGGTGTTTAGGAGCACAGGGCGGTTTCGCGCAAGATGGAGGCCCCGGCCGCGGGCGCGGCTCTGGGCCGGAGGCGGCTAACGTTAGGTAGCCTCCTGCGGAGGCCAAGACCGCAACAGCGCCGGAGAGTAACGCTCCCTAATCGCGCACTACGCCTGGATCTGCGTCCACCGCGCTGCACCGCCGCCACACCCAGCAGTCCGCGCCGATTGGGCGGATATTCGCGCGGAACCTATCGGGCCTGCATCACGTAGAGTGACCGGTTGTCGGACGGCTGTGATCACAGGGTCAATCGGCGATGATGACCAGGCATGGTTTCCCCAGCAGTGACCTGGCAGGTACGGCAACCGCCATGATTACGCACAGGGGCCGTGCCCGCGCCGCTGCCGGCTGGGTTTCACCGGTGACAAGCGGCTCCAGTGTCGGATGAGTTAAGCCCCGCCGGGCTGCCTGCCGCTGGCGGGCTCTGGTCATGCCGAAGGCTGGACCTGCCAGCGCGCGCCGATGACGGTGATGGCCTGGTCGTCGTTGATCGAGACCGTGGGCCATGGCCGGCCGGGTGGGCTGGCGTGCCGGTCGTGCCGGGCGGCGCGTCCTTGGTTGCGGTGGGCCAGCACGACGAACGGGACCAGGCCCAGTCCGGTGGTGGAGGTGATGAGTCCCGGATCCTGCGGGTCGTGCAGGGGTTGCAGGTCCGGGCCGGCCAACGCTGCTCCGGCGGAGATCCCGATGTAGGCCAGGGCCCCGTCGCGGACCGCCGGTGCGGCGAGGTGATCAAAGCCGCTGCGGCGGACGTGTTGCAGCAAGAACAGGGCGTAGCCGCCGGCCACGAAGACGACCTGGGCCTGCTCCAGTTCTCGTTGCACGTCGTGGGGGGCGGCGCGTTCCAGGTCGAGCTGGCCGACCGCCAGGCCTTCGGCCGTGAGCAGGCCGGCCGCGGCATGGACATGCGGGGCCGACGGGAGAGGGTTGGCCGCGGTGGGGATCAGCACGGCCCGGCGCGGCGTGGCGGGCAGTGCGCCCAACCCCGCAGATCCCAGGAACAGCCGCTGAGGCCCGTCTGTCACAAGCCCCACTCTGCCAGCCAGGAACAAGGGATGAGCCGTCCAAGCCGCCGAGGGCACCGCCCCGTGCACGACAAACACCGGTCCTCCCTATCGGTCAGGTGTCGCCGCCGACATGTGCACGATCTTCGCATCCACCGTCCGCCCGATGCTGCCGGGAGCAGCCATCGCCGTGGACCTATTCCATGGCCGGCTGGTCTCCGCGACCCACTTGGCCACCCGCTGCTGCGCGTCGAGTGTCAGTGCGTGCACCTTGCGGTCCGGCCGGCGGGTGACCTGCGCGGCGAGCTGGGCGCTCGAGGCGATGTCGAGCTTGGCGAACACGTGGGACAGGTGAGTGTGCACGGTCCGGCGCGAGATATACAGCCGGGCGCCGATCTGCGGGTTGGTCAGCCCGTTAGCGACCAGGCCCGCGACGGCGCGCTCGGCCGGGGTAAGGCTGGCCCAGCCGAACTTCGGCCGGCCGCGCGGCCCGCGGCCACGGCGAACGCCGGCTTCGCGCAGCACTGCCGCGCGAACCGGATCTGGATGGCTGCCGGGGGACGAGCCCTGCCCGGCATCAGCCCCGGTGCCCGGACCCCCTGGCGGCCGAGGTCAGCCATCCGAAGCAAGGGTGGAGCCTGCTCTGCAACGGTGTCGTGCTGTTCGACGACGGCGGGGAACTCCTGCCTGCGCCTTCCGGCCTCACCGTAGCGGTGGCCGCCGCCTGAGCGGCTGACCGGCCAACCCGAATCGCGAGATCGGCTAGGTGGCGGATGTCCGCAGGGCAGTTGCGGTGGCACGCTGACACCAGCCGTAGCCGGACATCGGCGCCCGGAGCGCACAGGGGCCGCTCCGGGCGTCGGCCACACCACGAACAAGGGAGGCTCGGATGAACCAGATTCGTATCAGCAAGCGCCACCGTCCAGCCAGCTGGCGGCCCGAGCCGCTGCCGGCCCATCCACGCGACCGCGACATCGTGCGCGCCAAGCAGCTCGTCGGCCGTTCCCGCCCCGCGGCGCCCCCACGCCCGATGTTGGCCAAGACCACTGCGGCCGCCTGAGCGGATGACATCACGCCGGGCACGGTGGCGGGAAACCGAACCGGGGTCGGGGGCTGCGGTGCCGACGTGCGCCAGCAGGATACGGCTGTGGGGCGCGCGGGACGTGCTGCTGAGGTGCTCGCGGAGGTCGGGGAGATGCTGGAGCGCGTCGGAGCCGGGCACCGGCAGCACGGCTACCAATGCTTACGAGGGTAGCTCGCGTGTGTAGCTCGCGTTTTGCTCCCTGTTTTGCTCCCGGATGATCCTGATCCAGTCTCAACAGGCCTCTGACCTGGTGGAGCTTCGGGGATTCGAACCCCTGACCTCTTGCATGCCATACAGGCCCAGCCCGTCGCCAGATGACGCTCAGCGTCGTCCGGCATGCTGACTGCCTGCAATTACTCTGGCTGGACGTGGCCAGGCGTTGCCAGGTGACCGGCGACGTTGGCTCCCAACTTGGCTCCCAGCAAACTGATTAGCGGCGCTAACATCTCGCGGCTCGAACAGAAAACCGGTTCAGCAAGCAGCCCGCACCACGTCAGACGGGACCGCGCCCCACGATCGTACGAGCCCGGTCCGCCATCAGATGACGCGCGGGAACCCAGGACACCGCTCGGCTCAGACCGCCCCAGCGACACCGCAGTCCGCAGAACATGATCGTCGACGAGAACTTTACGGAGTAACTGACGACAGCGCGCTACTCCCCTGGCCGAGCAGTTCTGAAGTCCACCAGTCTCAGGATCCGTCAGAGCACGCTTCTGCGATGTCCGCTCCTAGCCAATATGAGAGCATTGCACATACGCATTCATATAGTGCGATGACCGACAATGTTAATCCGTGACTCTGGAGGCGAGCGCTATATTTCCCTGACAGTGAGCCTGATGTTGGCACATCATTAGCCTTGACTACTATAGAGCCTCAAAGACCCGGTCTGGTATATACCCTTCGCGGCTTGGCCACTATTGATCCCGGCGAACTTACTGGGTCAATCACTTAATTTAGTTGCTGTTGGTATACGACCTCAGCGAGCTCGGCCGTGCTGTATGCGAGCTGGTGGAGCTGCGAGCACGGGTTCCGCACATGACCGATTATCCAGCGGCAGAGCTGTTGGCAGGACGGACCAGGAAGGCCGGGAGAGAGTCGCTCACCGTGATAATAACCCGCCGTGCCGAGTGGGTACCTGCCCACCGGCAACTGCCTAAACCTGAGTGGTCATGCGCCGCCACGTCCGCGGCCGGAGAGATTCTCCCGCGGGCCGACCAGGCCAAGCCGCGTCCCCAACCGCTCCTGGCGGTTGGTACCACCGCAGCGACGGCACCGGCGATGTGAGTAAGTGTAAACAGACCCGTGATGGCGCCCGGCGGCGCGGCGGTTTTTGCAGGCCGGGCAACTACGGAACGGGTGCAGTCGCAGCGATAGCAGGTAGCCACCGACGGCAAGCACGCCCAAGAAAAGGACCCACCCCATGCTGACACATCCAAAAAAGACCCACCCAGGACCTAAGTGTGATGCTAATCGGGGCGGATGTCCAGTACTCGTGCATCGATGTAATGCACACGGCGCTTGTGGTCGTGCATATGAGTAATTACGTATGTCCTTTTTGCGGCATTTTCTCCAAGTAGGCGGTTGAAATTAGAGTGCTAGAGCCCAACCTACGGCTTTCAGAGACACCAGATTCCAGAGTTATTGGTGTGCAAATCGCGACACAACACTCTCTTTGGCCCGCGTCTAGTCTGCAGTTTCGTATGTGGCAATATCAGCTGGGGAAGTGGTGAACGATCCGGCCACGGGCCAGGGAACTGCTCCTCAGACGTCACTGACGGTGACCCCATTTTGCTACGCGCCCTCATGGGTGCCGCGCTGAGGGCAGTACAGCAAGTCGTCGTCCACCCGAGAGTGAACTGGCACTGTGACGATGGCGGTCCTGATTAACTCGTCGCGTCCCGCTACGCGCGCCTCACAAGCTGGCCAGACCGGTCAGAAACACACTCATCTGCCGCTATGACCTGACTTAGGCCAAGATTCGGCGGTCGGCGGCAACGCGTGGCTGTGACCTGCTGGTTTGATATTGGCGGGAGCTGAACTTGTGTACTAACGGCTGCCCGTAGAGTGGCCCGGTGCCGTATGTGCGGACAGTGAAGACGAAGTCGGGTGCGACGGCGGTGCAGGTCGTATGGTCGTCGCAGCGGGGCTCGCGGAGTATCGAGCACCCTGGGGTCGGCGCACGACGATGCCGAAGTGGAGACGCTGAAGGCCGCGGCACGCCAGCGGATCGCCGCAGGGCAGGCGGAGCTCGACCTGGGGCTTGAGCCCGCGGACGGCGGTTCGCCGCCGATCACCTCCTCCCGGATGGGCTGCCTGCTCTACGCGCTTGAGCGCGCCTACCAGGGGGTCGGGCTCGAGGTCGCGGCCGGCGGGGCCTCCGTGTTCCGCGACCTGGTGCTGGCCCGGATCATCTCCCCACGGCACGCCGGACACGACGGCGTCGGCGCGACATCGGACTTGGGCAATCGCAGCGGTTCACCAGCACAGAAAAACCTGCCCCTTCCCGGCCGGGAAGGGGCAGGTGACGGGACTTTGGTCAGCCGTAGAACGCCCTGCTGAGCAGGACATTCGAGGAGGCTTCGACCGTGCCCGCCGGCGGCGGGAAGAACTGGCTTTGCACCTGAACGTAGTGCTCGACGAAGGCGACAATGTAGTCGCCGGCCTCGCTGGGCGTGGTCCAGGCGGTGTACGTGTCTCCGACCGAGGTGAATCCGAGCATCTGGCCAGTCGTCTCATCGTAGATGATGAGCACCGAGGGGTCGCTGGGCGAGACGTCCTGGACGTTGACGTTGGTGTTGGCCGTGTAGTAACCGCGGCCGTCACTGTTGACGATGACCACCTGGGGGCCGGTGAGGTTCACGGTGATGCCCGAGTTCGTCCAGCTGACGAAGGCCGCGTTGGAGGTTCCCTGAAGGGCCTGGGGCGGCGCGGTCGCACTCGGCGCGCCGACGTAGGCAACGTACGTGTGCGTCGTTTCGACTCCCTCCGCGACGTTGACCGAGCAACTGGTTCCCGAACCACAGGCGCGCAATAGCGTATTGGTGGTCTTGTCGTAGATGTCGATGAACCAGGGTGTCGGGCCGACGTTGACACCGGTGGTCGCGGTCAGCGTACTCGAGTGGCCAACCGCCACGGTGGGCGCACTCGCGTCCAGCTCCACGAAGAAGGAGCCGGTGTCGGCACGAGCCGGCGTGGCGCCGGACAGGACTGCCGCCGACCCGAGCAGGCCGAAGATCGCAAGGCCGGCCAGCAGCCGCCCGCTTCGGCCACCCAGGGACGGGAATCGGAAAGTAGACGTTGTCATAGGTAGATCTCCTTAGTAGGTCGTCTACCATGACTATCGCCGAGCGCACGCCAACGCCGCTTGAGTAGTTATTGCTCAATTCCCCAGGCCGAGCCGCTGAGTATCCCGCTGAGTATCCTCAGCCGGCGAGCAAGCAGCCGTTCTGGTCGGTGTCGCAGAGCCGCCCCGTCCCGCCAGGTCAGCCGCGCTCCTCCCACGCCCGGCACAGCGCGTTCGCCAGGGTCATCTGGTGCGGTGTCCGGCAGGACACCCGGATGAGGTCGCGGCTGGCTTCCAGCCAGCCACGCACTGAGGCGTACATGCCCATGCCAGCCAGCCTAAGCACCGATCCACTAACACCATGCTCTGACTCGGACACGCCAAAGACAGGTAAGCCAGGAAGGCTCATTCCAAGGCCATGCAACACGCTCTCAGCCGCATCCGCCAGCACTTCAAGTGCGCACTAACCTGGTCGGGTGGCCCGGGGGAGTTTCACCCCCGGGCTCCCGCAGATCCCGGCGTGACACTCTCGCGTCACCGGGCTCTTCTTGCTCTCGCCGTCCGGCTGGCTAGTACCATGCCCGGTTTCCCAGTGCCAGTGGGGCAGGAGCCCCGGCATCTGGGTGGTGATCCGGTTCCAGGCGCGCTTCATGGCCTTGAGGGGCCTGAGCCGCCGGTACTTGGCCCGGATCCATTCCTGGACGTGGTAGTTGATCCTGGCGAGCAGCGGGTGCAGTCCGGAGTGGCGGAACCGGCCGTAGTAGGCCATCCATCCGCGGATGACCGGGCCGATCCAGCCCGTGAGCTGCGCCCAGGTGAGGTTCGTGAGCTTGCGGAGGTGCCAGCTGGTGACGGTCTTGCTCATCTGCTTGATCGCCTTGCCGCTGGCTGCCAGGTCGAACCCGGTGAACCTGCCGTTCTTCCCCATGCTGTCGCGGGGCCGGAAGGTGTAGCCCAGGAAGTCGAAGGACACCGGGCCGCCCCATGGCTGGCGGCGGGCAGAGTCCTTGCAGTAGATGATCCCGGTCTTGTCCGGGTGCAGTTCCAGGCCGACTTCTCCCATCCGCTGCCCCAGCGCGGCCAGCACCTGGCGGGCGCGGGCCTGGCTCTTGCAGTGGATCAGGGCGTCGTCGGCGTACCTCTCGAACGGGCAGTCCGGGAACTCCCGGACCATCCACGCATCGAAGGCCCAGTGCAGGAACAGGTTGGCCAGCACGGGGCTGACCGCAGATCCTTGCGGGGTCCCCCTGTCCCTCGGCCTGGCCTCGCCGTCCGGCATGATGACCGGCGCGGTGAGCCACCGTTTCACGTAAAGGAGCACCCAGGCGGGAAGCCGCAGTTCTTCCACGGCCCTGACCACGAGATCGTGCGGCACGCTGTCGAAGAACTTCCGGATGTCGAACTCGATCACCCAGTCGTAGTTCCAGCAGCGTTTCCGCGCGACGGCGAGCGCGTCATGCGCCCCACGGCCCGGCCGGTAACCGTAGGAGTCCGCGTGGAAGAACTTCTCCGTCACGGTCCCGATCCGGTTCGCAGCCACGGTCTGCGCGACGCGGTCAGCGATCGTCGGCACCCCGAGTGTCCTGGTGCCTCCCCCGGCCTTGGAGATCTCTACCGCCCGCACCGGCGGCGGGAAGTAGCTCCCCGCTGACATCCGGTTCCAGATCTTGTAGAGGTTATCCTCCAGCCGCTCCTCGAAGGCCGCGATGGACTGCCCGTCCACCCCCGGCGCTCCCTTGTTCTCCCTCACCTGCTCCCAGGCATCCCGGACCTCGTACCCGGTCACCGCGAACGGCTTGCCGTCCAGCGGCCCTCCAGATACGGTCCGGCGCCTGCCCTCAGGCCTCAGCTCATCCATGACGCTCCTCCCAGCTGTGCTGGTTGACGAGACGAATAAAGCCACGAGCAAGCCGGCCCCTTCGCTCCCCGCCCCACCGCGCCAGGCAGGAGGATCAGCACTACTACGAGCCGGTCCGACTGCCAGCCCGGCAACGGTTTCCGCCCCTCGCGCCACCGGCGCTTGCGGGCATCCCTCTCGCTACCCCGCCAGGGAGCAGCGGTGTCCGGGCTGGCCCTCCGCCGTTCCATGCGGACGCCGCAGACCAGGCTCGCGCCACCTCTACGCCGGGCACCACCTGGCCAGCAATCCGGGCAACCACCAGGCTCTTCCCGGAGACTTAGGCGCTCCCCGGTTCCGATGCCACCTTGACCTAATAACGACGCCTCAACGGTGAACACCCCCGCCAGCAGACCTCCCGGCACGGGCACTTTCAGCGCAACGCCTTCCTGGTCCCTGCCTGACACCTCTACGGCGCCTTTTCCCCCGGTCGCTCACCACGACGGCCTCACGACCACCGCAGCACGGGGCGGCTTGAGACCACCCCCCGAAGGGCGATCCCGAGGGGCCACAAAACCCTCATCATCCGCACAGCACGACAAGAAGATCACCTAATTACGCCAGGCAACCTCCTTGTCTCGACGCACACGCCCAACTCAGGTATGAGGTGCGTCGGATCACCGTGTCTGGTAGGCGGATCCGCTATGGGGACGCGAGCGTCCGAGCCGCGAGACAGGGC
>Ga0306921_10009039_pt1 | contig 10542 bp, 9 predicted proteins | sample sta12Cox44000080_FD_203760 | JGI IMG/M metagenome (GOLD analysis project Ga0306921, IMG submission 203760) | Lab enrichment of tropical soil microbial communities from Luquillo Experimental Forest, Puerto Rico - statoxic.12C.oxic.44.000.080 (v2)... | ecosystem: Environmental > Terrestrial > Soil...
CGTCGTATTGGCTATATCGCTAATCGGCGGTGCGGCCGTTGTGCTGGCCCAATCCAGCCGGGACCTGACTGAGCCCACAGGCACGGAGGCGAACCGCATAAGGACGCGAACAGGGGACGGCTATTATGGCCGCGCCTATCGCTCGTATGCGTACGCGCCGCGCGTGCACCGACGATGGCATTGGTCGCACCGGCATTGGTGATTTGTCGGAACGGCGTAAAAGACGACAGGCGCAATCACTGATCTGTGCCGCTTATGACCGGGCGGGTCGAAAGCTCCGCATGGGCCCAGCGCGTGTCCGGTTCACCCGCAAAGCGGATATACTCGCAACGACGAGATGACGCCCTTTACAAGTTGTGCGGGGCAACGCGTTATGAGGGCTCCGCCTCCGGCAATACGTGGGGGAAGCGATGCCTCGCAGCGATGTCCTGATCGTCGGCGCCGGGCCTACGGGTCTCGTCCTCGCGCTGTGGCTGACCAAGCTGGGAGTGAGAGCGCGCATCATCGACAAAACCGCCGAGGCGGGCACGACGTCTCGCGCCCTCGCCGTCCACGCGCGCACGCTTGAACTTTATCGCCAGCTCGACCTCGCGGATTTTATCGTCGAGCACGGCCACAAAGTCCCGGCCGTCCGGCTCTGGGTCAAAGGCGAACCGCGGGCGCGCATCGACTTCGAGGCGATCGCCTCGGATTTGACCCCCTATGCCTTCCTGCAGATCTTTCCGCAGGACGAGCACGAGCGATTGCTGATCGCGAGGCTCGAGACGCTGGGCGTCGCGGTCGAGCGGCGGACCGAACTCATCGGCTACCGCGATGAAGGCGACCGGGTGGTCGCGCATCTGCGGCTGAGCGACGGCCGCGAAGAGACATGCGAGGCAGCCTACATCGCCGGCTGTGACGGCGCGCGCTCGATCGTGCGGCAAACGATGGGCACGGGATTTCCGGGCGGCAGCTACCGCCAGCTTTTCTACGTCGCGGATGTGCAAGCCTCGGGTCCCGCACTTGACGGCGAACTCCATGCGGACCTCGAGGAGGCCGATTTCCTCGCAGTGTTTCCGCTGGCTGGGAAAGGACGCGCGCGGTTGATCGGAACGGTGCGCGACGAGCGTGCCGAGCATGCCGGCACGCTCAAGTTCGAGGATGTCAGCCGCCGGATCATCGACAATCTCAAGGTGAAAGTGGAAAAGGTGAACTGGTTCTCGACCTATCACACGCACCATCGCGTGACGGGGCGGTTTCGCGAAGGGAGGGCTTTCCTGCTCGGCGACGCAGCGCACATTCATAGCCCGGCCGGCGGGCAAGGCATGAACACGGGGATCGGCGACGCAATCAACCTCGCTTGGAAATTGCATGCGGTTTTGGCGGGGCGCGCGCCCGACGCGCTGCTGGACAGTTACGAGCTTGAGCGCATTGCCTTTGCACGCCGGCTGGTCAAGACCACGGACCAGGTGTTCACGCTGGTAACGGCGGGGGGAAAGCTCGCCGAAGTCATCCGCACGAAAGTCGTGCCGACGGTGCTTCCCGCGTTAGCCAGGTTCCATTTCTTTCGCGAATTCCTGTTCCGAACGGTGTCTCAGATCACCATCAATTATCGCCATTGCGCCATGAACGAGGGCAAAGCGGGCGGGGTTCACGGCGGTGACCGGCTGCCCTGGGTCGCCGTTGGAAATTCCGACAATTACCAGCCTTTGCGGGCAATGAGCTGGCAGGTCCATGTCTATGGGACTGCGAGGACGGAACTCGCGACCTGGTGCGAACAACGCCGCCTGCCCTTGCATGTCTTTGCATGGCGGCCGGAATACGAGAAAGCGGGCTTCGCGCAAAGCGCACTCTACTTGATCCGCCCGGATACCTATGTCGCCCTCGCGCACGGTTCCGGGGCGGCCGATGCCCTCCAGCGCTACTTCGATGAACGACGCATGGGGGCCGAAACGCACGGCAACGCGCGCAAGGACGCCGCGTGACCTGGGAAATGGGTTAGGGCCCTCGCGCCAGGAAATGGGTTAGGGGACCTCGCCCCATCGGAATTTCGGCAGAGCGCGCGGAACCGCGCTTTGCACCTGCGCGTTGACCGGCAAAAGCGGGGCCCTGCGTGCAGTCGAAAACAGAGACCTATCGAACAAAAACAGAGACCTATCGAACAAAGGCGAAAGAGTTCGCCCGTCTCACGGCGGTTGCGAAATCACTTCGAGACAGTCGCCGACAGCGGAAATTCGCCGAGATGTATTGGGCGCTGGCGCTGGCCGAAGACCCTGCCCGGCCTTCACCCACGAACGTCAAAACGAGGGCAACATGACCTTCTATCCCCTCGAGTTTCACCGACGTTTGGAGCAGAAATGGGCGCGTCGCATGGGTGAGTTTTTTGCCGTCCCGGGTCAGGCGACCCCGCCGCGCGATCCCAACGACGACGATGATGACGAGAACGACGTTGAAGAGGACGAAGACGAATCCGACGAGTCGCCGGTCGTGCGCGAGCCGGATGAGTAAGAAAGAGACGCGCCCCGCAGAATAAGCCACAGGGCTGACCCCGGTTTACGCGGCGCTTCACTCGATCACGTCATCGGCGCGCGCAAGCAGGGCGGGTGGCACCGTCAAACCGAGCGCCTTGGCGGTCTTCATATTGATGACCAGTTGGAGACGCGTCGGCTGCTCGACCGGCAAGTCGGTCGGGCGCGCGCCTTTCAAGATCTTGTCGACGTACACGGCGGCCTTGCGAAAAAGATCGGCATATATCGCGGAGTATGACATCAGCCCGCCCTCTTCGGCGAAAACCGCCGGCAGGCGCTGTTGCAGCGCCAGCTCGGCGGCGCGTTTGGTCGGCAGGCTGGGCTGAACGATGACGGCATCGGGCCGATCTTTCTCCATCGCGACGAATGCCGTCTCGAACTCGTCGCTGTTGTTGATCTTGATCGGATGGATCGCAGTTCCGGTGGCTTTGCCGCCAAGCTCGATCTGTTCGAGAAAAGGTTTGGAGAATGGATCGGTCGCGTTGGCCAGAGCAGTGACCCGGCGCGCCGACGGCAGCATGTCGCGGATCAGTTGAACGCTCTTGCCGGCGAGTTCAGCGGTTACGCTGGCGATGCCGGTGACGTTTCCGCCGGGCCGAGGAAGGCTCGCTATCAGCCCCGTTGCGATTGGATCTCCGGTCTCGGCCATGACGATCGGGATTTCGTGCGTCGCCTGTTTTGCCGCCAGCGCGGTGGGCGTGAACCAGGTAACGATGACATCGACCTTGAGGCGGACGAGCTCGGCGGCCAATTCGGGAAGCCGGTCGAGCCGTCCTTGTGCCGAGCGAAACTCGAAGCGAATGTTTTGTCCTTCGACATAGCCGAGGTCGCGCAATCCCTGCCGGAACTCCCGCCAGAACTCTGTCGGATCGATATTGCCGATGACGAGTGCGCCGACGACCGGTAGCTTGGTCGGCTGCTGCGCGCGCGCCGCGCCGAGCGGCCAGGCGATCGCCGCGCCGCCGAGGAGGGAGATGAGCTCGCGCCGCCTCACGTCGAACATGCGGCTTCCCTTCCAGCGATCCGCTGGCAGCGTGGGAGCACCAACGGGCGAAGACCGGTGCGGCCGGTCTTCGCATGCTCAGCTTGCCACGAAACCGCCGACAGGTCCTTGGGCTTCCTCGGGCCAGAGCTGAAATATTCTCAATCGCAGGCGCATGCCAGGCCTTCCACCCTGCCCTCCGGGATCCCCTCGATAATCTTTCGGCAGAGTCATACCAGGGCGGCTTCCGCAACATTTTCTCGCACAAGGAAAAGTGAGTGACACCCGGCTCGCAATCGATCCGCGGTGGTCGCAATATAGTGCCGGCGGGGGGTGAGCTCCGTCGAAATGGGAAAGAACCAGATGCGATCCAAGAGCGAAATCGCATGGGAAACGGCCGCCAAGTGCGCCGCGCTGGCGCAGGAAGCAGACGACCCCGAAGAGCGCGAACATTATGCCCGCCTACGCGATGCATGGACCACGCTGGCGAAAAGATGCGAGCCTTTCAACTTTCCTGACGTCACGGCATGAGAAATAGCAGAAGCAAAATTTCCGTATTGAGCAAACGAGCCCCCGCCGGCGTGCGATGTCTGGGGTCTCGGGAACTCGCTTGAAGATGGCCAAGCGACGGACGGGAGTTCCGCTTAACCGATATGCGGCCTGGTGAGAGGTTCCGCAGCGAACATCCCGGCACGAACGGCCATGGCGTGGAACTGGGCTGCGGAACATTCTGCATGGCGCTGACCGCGTCGCGCATGATTCACAACGCCATGCCGGTAATTGAAGCTTCTCGGAACGAGAACGCAGCCCATCCGTTATCAATTTGAGGTCGGTGCAGCGCGCAATGGAAGTTTGCAGCTCTCCGTTCCGCGCCTCAACGCCCTCGAATCAATTCACACAATTCGGACACTGTGCTTCACTTAAGGAGGTGACGCGATGGCCAGAGGTACCATGGAATTCGCGCAGCGAAATACCGAACAAGCAACCGACTGGATGCGCGCGATAGCAGAGCAGAATCTCAATCAGAGCAAAGCCGCTTTCGAGGGTTTACTAAGCGTAGCCCGCAACGCAGTTCGTGATGTTGATCGACAAGCGGCCGCTATTTGCGAGCACTCCATGTCGCTCGCCGAAGAAACGCTGTCAAATACGTTCGACTTCGCGCACAAGCTCATGCGCATGAAAGAGCCGCAGGAATTCGCGCAGATCCAGAGTGAATTCGTTAGTCGGCAGGCTCAGTTGCTGGGAGATCAAACCAGCGAGCTTGGGCAAACGATCATGCACGGGGTCCAAGAGGCCGCGAAGGCGACACGGGAGGCAGCGACGGAATCGTCACGGAAACGATCTGAGGCCGCCTAGGGCAGGTAAAGGAACTGCGCCCAGCCGCGGGCTCAAGGGGGTGATATCGAGTACTTTGTGCGAAGCAGCACGAAGCGTTCATGTTCGATTAAGCCGGCGCCGATTACGATGGACATCAAATGCGCATTTCCGGCCGCCACGCCAAAACGTGGTCCTTAGCGGGATAGCCAAAGGCCGGACTTCTTCCGCCATCGTCAGCCAAACTTGGGGCATGTCCGCTCCTCTCCCCGTGGCGCACATTTCGTGCCGGGCCGCGCAACAGCCTTGCGCGCCTCTGGCATCGTCAAGGCGCGCGCGCTTTATTCCTGGTTCACCGAAGGGCTTGAGACTTTGGATCTAAAGGAGGCGTGAGCGCTTCCGAGCATTCAGCCTGATTGTTTACGCCCAGCGCGGTCGGCGCACTCGGCAGCACCTGCCCTTGAACCGGCCGTGCAGGCCACAGTCAGCGAGGCAAATATCGCAGCGACATTTCGCCTAATGTGCATGGTACGCTTCGCTCCACGGTTTGCGATTGTCATATCCCGGGCGGAACCAGGTGACAGGAAACGATGGGCCTTGAGTTTTTGGTTGATCTCAGGACCGCAGAGACGCCGGGTCACGACGAAGGAGACGTTTCATGATCCGTGGTTACAGTGACCATGCTGCCAATGAACGGACGTTCCTAGCGTGGGTTCGTACGGCCATCGCCATCATGGCTTTCGGATTCCTCGTGGAGAAGTTCGATCTGTTCCTCGAGGTTGCAGCTCCCTCGCTGGTCGACAGCACGCTCTCTTTGCCGGGTCAGAGGTTCGGCAACTTCGCCGGATTGGCGCTGATCGTCCTTGGCACCGCCATAGTCGCGATTGCCGCGATCCGCTTTCGCATCACTGCGAAGAACATCGACAGCGAAGAGTTACACCCGGGTCCGGGAGCACGGATTGATGTGGCGCTTGCCCTTCTACTCGTCGCTCTCGGCTGCGCCTTATTCCTTTATCTATCGCATGCGCTTGTCGCCACTCAATAGCGACGGTCGCCAGGCAGTGCCACGACCGGCTGCGAGAACTTCGGCGTCACTCATCTGAACCGCAGATTGTCGCGGGAGAGCTGGCCGATCGCGGTGCGACCCATCAGCTTCATGTCGCGCTCTAGTTCTGCTCGCATCAGGCCGAGCGCCCGCTCGACGCCGGCTTGGCCGGCCGCAGCCAGAGGATAGAGATAATAGCGGCCGACCCCCACCGCCTTGGCGCCGACCGAGAGCGCTTTGAGCACATGGCTCCCTCGCTGCACTCCCCCATCCATGAGCACGTCGATCCGATCGCCGACCGCGTCGACGATCTCGGCCAATTGGTCGAACGATGCCCGCGAGCCGTCGAGCTGCCGACCGCCGTGGTTGGAGACGACGACACCGGTACAGCCGATCTCGGCCGCGCGTTTGGCGTCGGCCGCCGACATGACGCCTTTGAGGCAGAATTGGCCGTCCCATTGCCGTACCATCTCCGCCACATCGTCCCAGTTCATGGATGGGTCGAGCATCTCGGTGAAATAACGGCCGATCGAGAGCGCGCCGCCGCGCATGTCGACGTGCTCGTCGAGTTGGGGCAGCCTGAACCTCTCGTGGGTGACGTAATTGATCCCCCACATGGGCTTTATCGCGAATTGCAGCATCCCGGCGAGCGTCAACGCGAACGGGATGGAAAAGCCGGTGCGCAGGTCGCGTTCGCGGTTCCCACCCGTGATGCTGTCCACGGTCAGCATCATGATGTCGAGCCGTGCGTCCTTGGCCCGCTGCAACATGGCTCGGTTGAGGCCGCGATCCTTGTGAAAATAAAATTGATAGATCTGCGGCGTATCGTGCGCCTTGCGCAGTTCCTCAAGACTCACCGTACCGAGCGAAGAGACGCCGAACATCGTTCCGAATTTCGCGGCCGCAGCCGCGACGGCCCGTTCACCCTGATAGTGGAAGAGACGCTGCAAGGCGGTAGGAGAGCAATAGACCGGCAGTGCGAGCTTCTGGCCCAGGACGGTGACGGAGAGATCGACGTTTTCTACGCCGCGCAGGACGTTGGGCACGAGGTCGCAGGCCTCGAAGGCTTGCGTGTTGCGCCGGTAGGTCACCTCGTCGTCCGCCGCGCCGTCGATGTAATCGAATATCGGACCGGGCAGCCGTCGCTTGGCCAGACGCCGGAAATCATGAAAGTTGTGACAGTTATGCAAATGCATGCGCGCTCGCAGCCCATTCAAGTGCGCGAGGCTGTACCAAATCAGCGCTTATGCTGCTACTGCTTGTCGCGTGGGCCGCGGGAGAGAGGTAGGTCATGGCGTTGTGCAAATTTATCATCGAGAGGGATATCCCCAAGGTCGGCACCTTCGAGCGGGAGCAGCTGCGCGCAGCCGCGGCGAAATCAAACGAGGTCCTGCGCCAGCTCGGTCCCGACATCCAGTGGGTCGAATCCTACGTCGCCGATAACAAGACGTTCTGCGTTTATCTCGCCAAGAACGAGGACATCATCCGCAAGCATGCCGAGATCAGTGGTTTTCCGGCGACGAAGATTACCGAGATTCGCAAGATGATCGATCCGACGACGGAGCGGTCGGGCTGATCAAATGCGCCGCCGCGAGTTCGGCGGCGCGGCGGCGTGGCCGCTCGCGGCAGCGGCGCAGCAGGCAGTCCCCGACCGCGTTGCACCGCTGCGCCGGCGCTCCGCTGCACCGCATCCGCGGCAGCCAATGGGGTGCCGCGGTAACCACCCCTTAAATCACCGCCATTAGCTTGCCTTGGGGGGCACCCGGGAGGCAGAACGATGGCGCCGCGGAGGAGCAAGGCACGCGGCACGCGCGCCGCCGCCGCTCCGGCGACGGAAGCGACGGACCGCGCGCCCGGTAAGCGGGCCGCAGGAGGCAAGCGCAAACGCGGCTCCCCGTCGCCGTTGCGGCGGCTTTTCTATTGGTCCTTGGTGCTCGGCCTGTGGGCGCTGATCGCGGCAGTCGGCACCATCGCCTTCGCCGTCTCGACGCTGCCGCCGATTCAGTCACTCGAAGTTCCCAAGCGCCCGCCGACGATCGAGATCGTCGGCACCGACGGCCGTCCGCTCGTCATGCGTGGCGAGATGCGCGGCACCGACGTGTCGATCAAGGAGCTTCCACCTTATTTGCCGAAGGCCTTCGTCGCCATCGAGGACCGGCGCTTCTTCAGCCATTCCGGCATCGATCCCATCGGGCTCGTACGCGCCGCCGCCGCCAACGTGTTTCATCGCGGCGTGGCGCAGGGCGGCTCGACCATCACCCAACAGCTCGCCAAGAATTTGTTTCTGACCCAGCAACGCACGCTTTGGCGCAAGATGCAGGAGCTCGTGCTCGCGCTGTGGCTCGAGCGCAAGTTCAGCAAGAGCGAGATTCTCGAGCTGTATCTCAACCGCGTCTATTTCGGCTCAGGCGCCTACGGCGTCGAGGCCGCGGCGCAGCGCTATTTCGACAAGCCCGCGCGGGAGGTGAAGGTCGCCGAGGCGGCGATGCTGGCGGGACTGGTGAAATCGCCCTCGCGGTTGGCGCCGAGCCGCAACCCCAACGGCGCCGAGCGCCGCGCGCAGGCGGTGCTCGCGGCCATGACCGAGCTGGGCTTCGTCACCGAGACCATGGCCAAGGCCGCGCTCGCGCAGCCCGCGCACGCGAAGCCTACGGGGGCCGGCTCGGTCAACTATGTCGCCGACTGGATCATGGACGTGCTCGACGACGTCGTCGGCCGCGTCGAGCAGGACCTCGTGGTCGAGACCTCGATCGATCCCGCCCTGCAGGCGGCGGCCGAGAAGGCGCTCACCGACGAGCTCGCGCTCAAAGGACAAAAGTTCGACGTCGCCCAAGGCGCCATCGTCGCGATGACGCCCGACGGCGCGGTGCGCGCGCTGGTCGGCGGCAAGAATTACGGCGAAAGCCAATTCAACCGCGCGGTCGCCGCCAAGCGCCAACCCGGCTCGGCGTTCAAGCCCTTCGTCTATCTCACCGCGCTCGAGCGCGGATTGACGCCGGACACCGTACGCGAGGACAAGCCGATCGCGCTCAAAGGCTGGAAGCCCGAGAACTACAGCCGCGACTACCACGGGCCGGTGACGCTGACGCAGGCGCTCGCGCACTCGCTCAATACCGTGTCGGTGCGGCTCACGCTCGAAGTCGGGCCGAGCGCGGTCGCCAGGACCGCCTACCGGCTGGGCATTGCCTCCAAGCTCGACGCCAACCCGTCGCTCGCGCTCGGCACCTCGGAAGTCTCGCTGATCGAGCTCACTGGCGCTTATGCGCCGTTCGCCAATGGCGGCAACGCGATTGTCGCGCACGTGGTCGAACGCGTGCGCAGCCACGCCGGCAAGATCCTGTTCGCGCGCACGCCGCAGAATCCCGGGCGCATCGTCGAGCCACGCTACGTGGCGATGATGAATGCGATGATGCGCGAGACGCTCGTCTCCGGCACCGCGCAGAAAGCGCAACTTCCGGGCTGGCCGGCCGCGGGCAAGACCGGCACCAGCCAGGATTTCCGCGACGCCTGGTTCATCGGCTATACCGGCCATCTTGTCACTGGCGTTTGGGTGGGCAATGACGATTCCTCGCCGACCAAGAAGGCAACCGGCGGCGGCCTGCCGGTCGACATCTGGTCGCGCTTTATGCGGGTCGCCCATCAGGGCGTGGCCGTCGCCGCGTTGCCGGGACTGACGGGCGCGCCCTCGTTCGCCTCAGCGATGCCGAACGCCGCCTTGCCTGGCGCGCCGGCCGATGGGCAAGTCAGCACTCCCGTCGGCGGACAAGCGGTCAGGCCCCAGCCGATCGATCGCGGCCTCGACGGTTGGTTTCTCGATCGCCTGTTCGGGCGGCGCTGATTTTTCACGCTGTGCTGAAGCAGCGTGCTGCACCGCGTCCGGGACACAGATATCGCATTTCGTGTGCTACCTTCAGCCGATCTCCGGAGGCGCGCATGCGGCTCAAGGGCAAGGTTGCCATCGTGACCGGCGGCGCGCGCGGCATCGGGCTCGCGATTGCCCGGCGCTACGTCGCCGAAGGCGCGAAGGTCACTATCGCCGATATGGACGCCGCCGCCGGTGAGGCCGCCGCTCGCGCGCTCGGCAACGCGCGCTTCCTCGCCACCGACGTCGGCGACGCCAAGAGCGCCGTGCGCGTGGTTGCAGACACCTGCCGCGCCTTCGGCGACCTCGACATTCTCGTCAACAACGCCGGCATCATCCATGCCGCGGACTTCCTCGACCTCAGCGAAGCCGACTTCGATCGCGTGCTGCGCGTGAACCTGAAGGGCGCGTTCCTCGTCGGGCAAGCCGCCGCGCGAAGGATGGTCGCGCAGGTCAAGGCCGGCAAGCCGCCGGGCGCCATCGTCAACATGAGCTCGATCAACGCCGTCGTGGCGATCGCCAACCACACACCCTATTGCGTGTCGAAGGGCGGCATCGATCAGCTGACCAAGGTGATGGCGCTCTCGCTCGCGCCCTACGGCATCCGCGTCAATGCCATCGGTCCGGGCTCGATCATGACCGATATCCTCAAGGCGGTGGCGACCGACAAGGAGGCCAAGCGCCGGATATTGTCGCGCACGCCGCTCGGGCGCATCGGCGAGCCCGACGAGATCGCCTCGATCGCGGTCTTCCTCGCCTCGCCGGAGGCAAGCTATATGACCGGGGAGACCATCTACGCCGACGGCGGCCGGCTCGCGCTCAACTATACGGT
>Ga0306921_10009040_pt1 | contig 10542 bp, 20 predicted proteins | sample sta12Cox44000080_FD_203760 | JGI IMG/M metagenome (GOLD analysis project Ga0306921, IMG submission 203760) | Lab enrichment of tropical soil microbial communities from Luquillo Experimental Forest, Puerto Rico - statoxic.12C.oxic.44.000.080 (v2)... | ecosystem: Environmental > Terrestrial >...
TGTCAGCAGCGTCAATCCCATTCAGGCATGATAATCACGTTGCCGCTCCTACGACCAACAGAATGGTTGAGATCTTCTGACTGCTGAGAGCTGACCGCGGACACCTTGCGACGCCTGTTTGGTTCCGCCTTCGCCGGGTTAGGGATCAATCCGCAATTTACCAGATTCATTTGGGTGAGGTGATTCTGCAACAACCGGGAAGGCCGTTAGGCAGAGAAGAGAGGGACCCGGAATCCGCATTGTGCCAGCACCTGCTCCTGGATGCCGACATTGACTTCCAAGTCAAAAACGCGCTAAGGGCTGTTGATAGCAGTTATATGGACGGCTAATTTGTTTCGAGTAGTTCCGCCTCGTGAGGACCCGCTCCCACTCGCCCGCGTACCTATGACAACACGCCCGGCATTGTCTGGTGCCGGGGCATGTTGTCTGGTCCAACAACCGCGAACCCTGCGAGAGCTTCACTTGCTCCACACAAAGCCGTGAGCCATGTACTTCGCCTCAGTGTAGTGTCCCGTGATCGTCCCCGCCGGGTTGATGCTGTTGACGAAGGTGCCTTGGAAAAAGCTTGTCCCGGCGCCCGGAGCATCAATGGTTGTGATAGCGCCGTGGGCGGTGCGCAGGAAGCTGTGAATCACGAAGCTGGCGTCAGGGTAAGTTCCCGTAACCGTCTCCCCCTGATTGAAAGTTGCAGAGAAAATTTGCCTCGTCCCCGGAATATCAAACGTGGTGAAGACCCCATGTTTATTGCGCAAGAAGAAATGCCACGCGCCGCTGATGTCCTCGTAGTATCCCGCAATCGTTCCGTTCGGGTTGATGGCTCCAGGATTGCTTGAAAACGTGTTCGCCGGATCAACGTTGGTGGTGATGGTGCCGTCGGCAGCGCGCAGGAAGCGGTGCGGTACGAATTGTCCCGAGGTGCCCAATTCGGCTAAGTAGTTTCCTGTGATCTCCCCCGCCGGGTTGATGCTGACAGGGTCGATGCCCGGGGAACCCGGCACATCAAACGTGGTGAAGCTGCCGTCTACAGCGCGGAGGAAGCCGTGAGTAGCGAATTTCGCGTCGACGCAGTATCCCGTGATCGTCCCCGCTTGATTGATGCTGGTGGCAGTGGTGCCTTGGAAAGAACCTGTCCCGGCGCCCGGAGCGTCAAGGGCGTCGGGTCATTGTCGATCTGATCGGCAAGGGCGGTCACATCCGGACTGTTCCCATGCCGCTTTGGGTCAAGAGCGCGGTAACGAAATGGATCGCAGCCGCCAGGCTTACCGATGGCAGGTTTTCCGCGCTGTCAAGCAAGCACGGCACAGTTTGGAGCTCGGGATTCACCGAAAAATGTAGTTTGGTCCGCGGTTCGAGATTGCTCGAAGTGCATCGGGCTTGGGCACGTGGCTCCACATGACCTTCGCAGGACATGCGCCAAGCTATGCCACTCCAACGGGGGGGCTCCAACAAATTCAGTTTCTTCTCGGTCATGCCTCGGTGTTGACCACTGAGCGCTATCTTGGTTGCGAGCAAAACTTGGAGCAGCCGGTGAATGATGGTTTTGGCTCGCTAATGCCAATGGACGCTCAAAGCGAATAAAGCCTGTTTTCGTCAGTTGACACTGACTACTTGGTGTTTGCCCATGGTATGCCAACGGCTGAGATCACGAAGAGTCTTGCGCGTTCTTCCCCAACTACGTGATCGTTGGTAAAGTGACCAGAGACCTCCTCTGTCACATGGATCTGCTGTCGGCCGAAGGTCCGTAGATGGCGGGTACGGTACCGCCCATTGGGCGCAGGTATGCTGAAAGCTGCCCTCGGTGATGGATGGCATCGAAGAGGATAAACCAAAGGAATTGTCCGACTGGCTGCTCCGATACCACCTTGCCGTCATAGTAAAACTGTGCAACCCGACTCCACGAAGCCTCGTCCATTTTGGCGACGACATCCGTCAATTCATTTGACCACTGCTCAAATAAATCGACCATCTCACGCAGAGATCGGGGAGGTTCCGCCTTCCACTCTGCTTTGTAGTGAGTGGCTGCGTCCAGACAAGTCCTCAGTTCACTGGTGACGGTCCAAACGACCTGCTCCGCTGATGGCGAACGATCGTGAGGTTTGTAGCTGAGATGATCGGCGGGAACCGCTTTCAGAACACTTAAGAAAACAGGAACTTCTGCCCGCCGACGCTCCAAATAAAATTCACGCAGAGTCACAAACTACCTCCACTTGCAGGCTATCGTTTTAAACGGGCCTGTTTTCATCCGTCATCAGTATAACCCATGACGAACGCACATGCACCAGCGTAAAATCAAAACGATCAGATGCCGATTGCTAAAGATTTTGTCTTCTTTGGACGGCTGTGTCTTGACTTCGCACACACGGGCGACATGGGTTATGGAAGCCGGTTCGAACGGCTAACAAGTCCCAGAGAGCTCCAGCGGTGGTTGTCCCTCAGCCTTGTTAATCTTCCGAAACTGGGGATTAGAGTTGAGGATTTGCAGCGGGCCAAAGCTCTTCGCAAGGCGATATGGAGCATCGCGAATGCGGTCCTAGAGCATAGGATTGCGGAGGCTGGTGATGTACGCCTGCTGAACGCAATAGCTTGTGAGCCTGGACTCGTAAGGAAACTGGATTCAACCGCCAAATGGAGCCGCTGGCATTGTCCGACTGTGGCAGCGGCGCTGGCGACCATTGCCCAAGACGCTGTTGTGCTCTTTGGAGATCCAAAGCAACGGGTCCGGATACATCGATGTGAAAACTCGCAATGCCATGTCGTATTCTATGACGATTCCCGACCAGGACTAAGACGCTGGTGTGCCCCGAATCGTTGCGGTGATCGGATTCGCGCCAGAGCCTATCGAGAGCGGCACCGCTTATGACGAACCAAAGCAAACAGCTGCGAGCGGGTGAGCGAACTGCGGCAGAACCCCATTCGGCTCCAAACTAGCTCTTCGACGAATGAGGGAGTTACTGGAGAACGCAGTGAACCAGCTGCGGCCGTCTACGCGAGCGGTATTCGTCCTACGCGACATGGAAGAGCTGCCGGGGGGAAGAGGTCGCTCGGCGTCTAGGAATTTTGCTGGCATCGATGAAGTCACGGTCGATTGCATCGAGCCCAAGACTCTTGCACGAGCGTGTGGCCGCCACGCTCACTGGAAATGCTGAAGAAGGACAAGCGCAATCATAGGAGGTACTTATGGAAGTCTCGGTAGAAGATCGGGGTGGCGTTCAATTCGAAATCGAGGCGCGCCAGCACACCATCGCGTGCGATCAGCAACCGGAGAACGGTGGTTACCACGAAGGCATGACACCGCCGGAGCTCTTGTTGGCATCACTTGGTTCCTGCGTCAGTTTTTATGCAGCCATGTATCTTAAGAAGCACAAGCTCTCAACCGAAGGTACCCGCGTTCAGGGGAATTCTGGCTTCTCAGTGGGTAGTTGGAAAGGCGGAACAACTTAATTAAGAGCGAGAGTGAGGCCGGGCAAAGCGGCCCCGGCGTCGTTCGTGTTCTGGGATCCAGGGCCTCAGTTCTGGAGACTTCACCAAAAAATTGGGCGGGAGCAAAGCAAAACCCTCGGCCGCATCAGGAAGGTTCCTCTGGTGAGTGGATCGAATTCAACCAGACGGAGCGCGCCGGTGGCTCGAAACCGACACTGCTCTGGCCGACAACAGCAAGGAGCTAACGTGGGGGTTCAGTGTCGGTGACATTCGCACCAAGTCAACCCTGCACCTCACCGATGCTGGCGAGTGGACCGATGTCACTGCTCGGATTGGCGGCTACATGGATTCCGGCACAGCTCGCCGGCCTCCACATTGATCCCATGGTGCTGCTGCGGGAGAGTGAAAATCACGCCGCTTAGGCGGAATAGGATCGGCGTCTCTCAAATTAAGGGCCGCGTCTTCACCTATGCGGCCGATGGCTCCTCACGACCAGCTTCCGGGCTTCCAGGCATATGCTCGGCTACTCGGAAACCAGGCGAGAGCAGCTAACTGGACGAAAAATCGCCTCTCCACTCAGTAAGCCTCAGTTCAAGCGAAACCCTGTTCAACAGCTGATACTGACTACTTCCGGTTTGGGCGTTATACGGCCTGATGAAAGGAAAGCATTCATAAACGCTTGCTGACTTCCGGGTACGGGTCTCACTGATGGCTGTTGAGGTTCGGCAGAGATCTCCATTGCAGCGTTTCAGTTAATTTGCATGTAGACATGTCAAGGGCGGAGTAAAAGTGAGCCACTCTGGCGGAGTGAAAGTAGTCCGGGAGAGGGTTTGAGGAGAGCGAAAGATGGGGAAATGGTCGGCGGGGAAGGCGTCTGGAGCGGAAGACAGGGAGGGGTGCTTTTCACGGCCTGAGCTGATAAAACTCCCCCAATCGCCCCGCCGCCTGCCAGTGCTTGCGCGCACGCACCAGTTCGGCAATCTGGCGAATGTGCCCCAGATCGTGCATGGCCCATTCATGCAGCATCTGCTGGAGCGTGATCTCTCCCGCGACTTTGTGCATGGCCTTCCGTCCGCCGGCACTGCGCGGCAGCGTGCGCAGGAACTCGATGTTGGTCTCGCGCTGCTCTTCGAAATGGTCAAAGGAATCCTCGGCATCGGCATCGCGGTATAAATCGAGGTACATCTGCGCATCGTCCTGTTCGAATTCCGGCAATTCTTCGTTCAGGAACTGATCGACACGTCTGCGATAGCAGTGGCCCTCCGAATGCGAAAGGTGAGCTAGCACCTCGGCTACCGAAAACCGGTCGGGTGCAGGCTTCCAATGGGCGTCGTTGTGCGAGAGTTCGCGCATCAAGCCGCGCAGGATCGCGGGTGTTTCTTTCAACAGGTCGATGCAATCCAGTCCGTCGTCTTCCGCCATACGATTTATCCTACGATATTCTCCCCGCCGTCCACATGCAGGACATTCCCGGTGAGCCAATAGGTGGCCGGATGGCACAGCGCCTCGAGGGTGCGCGCCACATCCTCGGGCTGCGTCGACCGGCGGCTGGGATTTTTGCGGCGGGCGGTTTCGAGGATCTTCTCGAATCTCGGAATCTGGCGCAGCGTGACACGAACTTTTGACATCTTCGTTCTCTCTTCGACTCTTCGTACTTATTCATTCACGGTTCGGCCTAAAGCAACGCCGTGATCGAGCCCCACCCAGCTGACATGCTTGATTGCCGCCAAGCTAGCGAGGCCACGAAACCGATCCTTTTTTCTGTCAGGCCGTCTTCAGCGTGCAGTGTTCTGTCGCCGTCGCTGCTCACTTGCCTTCATGATTTCGTTCATGTCCGCCGCTGGCCGAATCTCGAAAATGTTGTCATACGTCAGCGCCGGATGCTGAGCCATGAGCTGTAGAGCATGATTCATGTCCCGCGCCTCAAGGACGAGAATGCCGCCGAGTTGTTTCTTGGTTTCCGCATAGGTACCGTCGGTAGTTGCCACTTTGCCGTCCTTCCAATACAGGGTCAAGGCGGTTTCCGGAGGTTGAAGCGCTTCTCCACCAGCAAAATGCCCGTTGGCGCGAAGATGGTCGTCGTATTCAAAGCATGTGTGGAACATCGCGTGCTGTTCGCCCTCGGTCATGCCTTCGAATTTGTCTTTATCGAAGTATCCAAAACAGATGTATTTCATTGTTCTTCTCCTCTTGGTGGGAGCCAGCAGCACAGCCTTGCCCGCTGGATCGTTCATCCTATAGTCGTCGCGCACAGAAAAAACCCGACAGCAGAGGCGAACTATTTTTATTTCAATTCCTCGATCCGCCTCGCGAGAAAACGGCGCTCCGGTCCCTGCCGCGCCAGGGCGAGTGCCTTCTCATACGAAGCACGGGCCTCCGGAATCCGCCCTAATCTGCGACACAGATCCGCACGGGCCGAGTGCGCGAGGTGATAATGGAGAGGTGCTCGCGCGCCAGCAAGTCATCGATAAGACAAAGACCCTGCTCCGGACCTTCGCACATGGCAATGGCCACTGCGCGGTTAAGTTCGACAACCGGGGATGGCTGAATCCGAAGCAACCGGTCGTAGAGCAGCGTAATCTGGCGCCTGTCCGTGGATTCCGCGGAGGAACTCTCGGCGTGAACGGCCGCAATGGCCGCCTGCAGCGTGTAGGCACCGAAGCGGCGCGATGCGAGAGCACTCTCGGTGAGCAAAATGCCCTCGGCGATCTGGTCCCTGTTCCACAATGACCGATCCTGCTGCTCCAGCAGGATCAAGTCTCCGTCGGGAGAGGTTCTGGTGGCGCGGCGCGACTCCTGCAGCAACATGAGTCCAAGCAGACCCTTCACCTCGGGTTCCGGAAGCAAGTCGAGCAACAGCCTGCCAAGACGGATCGCCTCGCGGCTGAGTCCGGCGCTTGTTATCTCGGCCGAATATCCCTCATTAAAGATGAGATACACAACCTGAAGCACAGCTCCCAAACGAGCCGACAATTCCTGGGAGGCTGGCACCTGGTAAAGAATCGCCTTATCGCGAATGAGAGCCTTCGCACGCACGATGCGGTTGGGCGAGCGTTGCCGGTGTCACCAGAAATGCCCGGGCAATCTCCTCCGTGGTTAGGCCGCAGATTTCGCGAAGAGTGAGCGCAACCTCTCCTTCCGGAGGCAGAGCGGGATGGCAGCAGGTGAAGATCAGACGGAGGCGATCATCTTCGATCTCCTCGTCATCGAGGGAAGCTTCGCTGATGCGCGCTTCCATGTAGAGTGCAAAATCTCTCTGTGCTCCTTCGAAGCGCGCGTGTCGGCGCATAGCATCTATGGCCTTGAAGCGTGCCGTTGAAATCAGCCAGGGGCGCGGCCTGTCCGGAATGCCAGTCTGAGGCCAGGACTCCAGAGCGGCGGCGAATGCCTCATGCATGGCCTCTTCGGCGAGATCCAGATTTCCGAGGAGGCGCACGAGCGTCGCCAGAACCCGGCCCGATTCCGACCGGTAAAGAGTCTCAATGGTCCTGCTGAGTTGTTCGGGCACAGGCGGCGGCATTTACGCCAAACTAGCAAACGGAGTGACTCGACACAACTGTGCTCGGGCTTCCCTTAACCACGCTGCTCACCTTGCGTGTAAGCTGGAGGGAGCCCGGCTGCCGTCGCGGACCCTTTCAGACCCTCGTTAATCTGCCGGCAAAGCCGCATTATTTCAGCCGCCCGAAGGAGCAGATCCCCAGCGCGGCTGAAATTCTGGCTCCTGCAGCGCCCAAAGGCCTAATGAAATAGTATGAAATAGAATGTGACGGCTGTGTAATGAACGATATGATCGATCTAGAAAGCCCAGATTGGGGGGAGTTGCGAGATGCTTTTGGCCCTGCCACCCAGATTCCCCGGTTACTGAGAGGGCTTCGATTGAACCCTCGCCCGACCCGGTGCCCGGCCGACGAGCCTTGGTGTTCGTTATGGTCCGCGCTCTACCACAACCGAAGTATCTATTCCGCCTCATACGCGGCCGTGCCACACATCGTTTCTATCGGAATCGACGCAGATGGCGCAATCGACAGGAGTTTTTTCCTGTTTCCCAAGGAAATAGTCATGGCTCAAATAGGCGGGCGAGGGCCGGAGGTTTCTGGTCAGCTCTACGCCGAGCTCGTGGATTCCCTGTCGCTTCTGTCAAAAATCAAGATAGCTTTGAGCGACGCGCCTGTCGTGCAGGATGACGGATCGAGATCGGTTGATACTGACGAGGGATGGTGCAAACAATGCGGCCATAGATACGACCCGCACGTTTTGCTTGCACTTAGCGGAGACCCTAAAGACGGCGGAGTAATCTTCTGCCCCGAGTTTCTCTGCACTTGTTTCAGTACATGGAGCCTCAGCGAGAATTCGTAACGATTCTTTTCTAGCACCTCCCCCCCACTCCTAAAAGATTGCAATATCTACGTGCGCAGCGAACAGGTAGGTCGGCGGGTGATGGGGAGCATTACGCGATTGATCACGCACCAACTTAAGCTCAAGGTAAATGAGACCAAGAGTGCCGTGGCACAACCGCAGGAGGGGAAGTGTCTCGGATTCAGCTTTACAGCCGGCCCAGAGGTCAAGCGAGTCATTCTGGGCATGTTGTGATGCTTGGTTCCCCGCCCCCAGTTCATCAACCTAAACCGCATGGTTGCGTTCGCGCTTTGGGCGTTGGTCGCAATATCTGACAGATTTGCCGAGACCGTGGCCGTCGTCTGCGCGTGCAACACCGTCCCCGCCATGAGCAGCAGGCTTAACACTAAAGAGCTTTTTCATCGGCTGGTGAAACATTCGGTAATTCGGTGGGCTATCCTCAAGGAGATAGATTCGGGTGGGAATTCGAGCTTTAATGAAGGGCGCGTCGCCCCTCAGCACCGTGAACTGGCCCGACAAAGAGCGCATCCGCACTCGGCATAAATTGGGAGGCAGATCGAGGTAATCCTTGATCGCTCAACGCCAGATAAAGCTCGATCGGCCAATACTTTAAGTCGAACACGACGAGCCTCCGCAGCATCTGAATACCGATGGTTGAGCCACACGATTCCGTCGCGCTCAACCCGCCAGTCAACCTCCCAGTCGGAGTGGTCATCTCTGAACTTCCCTTCGTTCTCTACCGTCATACAAATGATAGTTTTCATAAGAGAAAATCAAATCGCCCACGTCAAAGAGATCGGGCAACATGCTGTGTAGAATTTCATTGCGGTTTCTCCGCACAGGTAACCCTATGCCTCGTGCCAAAGTCTGTCTTTGCCTGGCATTTCTCTTGCTAACAGCCAGTGTGCTCGCCATTTTCGGGCAGGAATCCAGTACACCGGAAGCTCAAAGCCGCCAACTCTCGCAAAACGGATAGGCTGCCCTGAAGAGCGGACAAGCCAGAGAAGCCCTGGAGTTGTTCGAAAGCGCCAACAACCTTGCGAAGGACAGTTGCTTGGAGTGCTACCTGGGGATGACGGCGGCCTATACGCAGCTTGGCAAGTTGAGCGAAGCGCTGGATTCCGGCAACCGGGCCCTGGCTGTCGCGACCAATGATGCCGACCAAGCCAAGGCACACAAGCTGCGGGGCAGGGCGCTGCTCTCCTTTCTCCCGGTTGATGAAAAACGTCTTCAACAGGCAGAGCAGGAATTTCGCGCTGCCGCTCAACTGCAGCCAAAACAGGCTATCTACCGGTGTGATCTGGGGATTGTGCTCTTGCGGCAGAAGAAGGACCTCGAAGGCAAAGAGCAACTCCAGAACTGCCTGGCGATGCATCCTTCCCCCGAGGTCGAAAGGAGCGCGCAGCTCTTGCTGGCCGACCCGCGACGCGGCCGCGAGATTTTTGTTCCCGAATTTGCATTCACTAGCCTGCAAGGCGAGTCGATTTCACTCAAGGAGTTGTCTGGCAAGGTCGTGGTGTTGGACTTCTGGGCAACGTGGTGCCTGCCGTGCCGTGAGTCGCTGCCGGAGTTGAAGGAGCTTACGAAAAGGTATCCCAGCGAGAAGCTGGCGGTGATCAGCGTCAGCGCCGACGAGAATGAAAGCCAATGGAAGGAGTTCGTAGCCAAAAAAAACATGTCGTGGCCGCAATACCGTGATGCCGACGGCCGGGTGCGCAGGGCATTTCAAGTGGAGTCGTTTCCTACCTATCTGGTCATTGATGGCGATGGAATCATCAAGCAACGAATCGTGGGCCAGAACCCGCAGGAAACGGTCGTCCATCGCTTAAAGGCAACACTCGGTGCCATGCCGCAGTTGGAGGGCGCAGCGGGCAAGTAGACGTATACGCCCGTCAACCTCCCAGTCGGAGTGGTCATCCCCGAGCCGCACACCACGCTGCTCCGCGCGATTCAGATCAGCGTGGACGCTGTGGACGAAACTGCGCGCAAGCACTATCTGGCGCTGGCGGTCTCGTTGGAAGACATGGCGGCCGCACCACTGGGTGCAACAGTGCATCTCGGGAGTGGATGAGAGCGAAGCCTCCGAAACCGCCGAGCAGTTCCTCGCGCTGTCGCTGGCCCAGCGCGACCAACCCGAAGGCAGCATCCGCCTCCACGACCTGCAACTGGATTACGTGCGCGCTCAGTGGCCACGCGAAGACCGCGAGGCTCTCGACCTCACACATGGCGCGCTGCGGCTCTCGTCGAATGTGATTGCGAAAGATGCCAAGCAGTTTGTCTCGCAGATGTGGGACGGCTGGTGTCGTAGCAATCAAGTTTCCCTCTCGCTGCATATGTTCTTCGTTCGTATGGATGAAAATGAGGATAGCCGAGTCGGCGTGGCAGCGTATTCCATAATCGAGACCGGGTGCTGAAAGACCGAATCGTCAACTTCATTGGCGCGGAAGGTCTGAGAACAGCAATAAGCCTCTCCCCAGTGCTGTCGGTTGAACCACATTAAAGCCGGTCGGCATCGTCGGTGAACTCCCGCCAGCAGCCAGAGAGCTTAAAGAGAGCGAACACGATCTCTGGAGCTGACCGACGAGCTTTCCGCGCCTGATGCCAAGGTGCTAACTTCGAGTGAGCCTGCACCGTCCAAACGACACACGCCAGGGAGAAGTTTGAGGGTCGGTTTTTTTTGGTCCTATGAGTGAATACGATGGCGAATTGACGCGGCTTGTCGAGCAGGTAAATCGCTCTGCCCAAGAATCGAAAGCAGACGAAATC
>Ga0306921_10009042_pt1 | contig 10541 bp, 10 predicted proteins | sample sta12Cox44000080_FD_203760 | JGI IMG/M metagenome (GOLD analysis project Ga0306921, IMG submission 203760) | Lab enrichment of tropical soil microbial communities from Luquillo Experimental Forest, Puerto Rico - statoxic.12C.oxic.44.000.080 (v2)... | ecosystem: Environmental > Terrestrial >...
GACGGGTCGATGCGCGCCGTCACACCGAGCATTGCGAAGAGTGTTACGGCATTCGCGCAGAGCGGGACGATGCCACTGATCGCAAAGCCTTGCAGAGCGGTCGCGTCGTTTTGGATTCGGTAGACCGCATCCAAAGTGCCCCTCCGGTCGTGATAGTCGAACGACAGTTGCTGCGCTCGATGAAAGAGTTTCGCACGAAAGGCGAGCGTCAGTTTTTCACCGGTATAGGTCCGCAACAACACGAGGCTAAGAGCGAAGCTGTAGGTCAGCAGGCTAACGATGGCGAGCATCGCTGCTGCCGCAATCAGCACCGCAGTCTTGGAAGCGGCCGCCGGCAAGAGCGGGGCCAGGCCATCGGGAATCGGCTGTGATCCGATCACTGTGTCGACGGCGATCTTGAGCGGCAAGGGGGCCAGCAGGCTCAGCGGAGTTGCGGCGAAGCTCAGCACAACAACGCCGGCGATGCCCCGCCAATAGGGACGCAGCTCTCCCAGAAGCCACCGATAGAGGGCGATGTCGCGGACCTGCTTCCGCGATATCACGACACGTGCACTCCCGAGGGATTCTTAATCTCGGCGATAGCTTGCTCGATCACGGCGAGAGCCCGGCCAGCCTCTTGCGCTACACGTGCGATAACCAGCGCAGCAATGCTTACAAAGACGATCGCAGTCGTCCATGCGGCGGTTGTAGCGGCGGCTCCAGCGACCGCCCCCACCAATGCAATTACTGCCAGACCGGCAGCGGAGCATTTTGGCCAAATCCCGAAGCGTACGTACTGCGTCCCCGCGCCTTGGTCCTCGACGGCAATCAGCAGGCGGGCTGTCCCTAACGCACCGCCGGACACCTCGATGTCCCAGCGATCATAAGGACCGCCATCGGTAACGCGGGTCCCCTCTCGACTTATTATGCCTCGGGCGTGCCGAACCCAGTCGTCAGGTTCGCGCCAGTGCTCAGACCAGATCGCTGTCGATAGCCGCCACGGCAGCTTGAATTGAACCGACGCTCGCCAGCGCCACGGCGTTAGCCCGTCGCGGACCCGACCGAGAAGCCTAGCAAGTGGCTGTGAAAAGTTGAGAAAAGTGATGATAAACCAGCGGCCTAGCCGCTCAGAGCCCGCGCACTTCCACATCATTGTTGTGCGCGCGGCGCTGACGCCGGCCTCCGCGACGCGACCAGCAAGTGCTAAGAGCAATAGAGGTCCGGCGAATAACAGCGGGTTCCAGAAAAGACCGCCGATTGTAAGCAACGCGAGGAGCACCATCACGAGGTACAACTCGGGTGTTGCCAACAGCGAAAGGACGAGATTCGTTGCCGGGGGCTGGGCCGCTTGGAATGGCGCGGTGCCCCAGATGCCATGGTAAATGCGTTGCCGCAGCAGATTAGCGAACCCAGGCCCGCAGGAGTAGATCCGCCCTGCCCAGCCGATATGTCCTAGTGCGTTGCAGCGCTGTGGCCACTTGTCCTCGAGTTGCGCTTCCGCCCTGCCGTACCCGTATTGCTGCTTCCAGTAAGCGCGGACCGAATTGCGACGGTGATGCCACACCACAGCCGCCGGGCAGAAGCCGATAGTCCACCCCCGATCCTGCAATCGCCAACACAGATCGACGTCGTCTCCCGCCGCGCGGAAGCGCGTGTCGAAGCCGTCGACCGCGAGAAGTGCCTCCCGGCGGAATGCCATGTTACAGCCCGGAATGTGCTCGGCGATCTCATCGGAAAGCAGGACGTGGAGCGGATTACCCGACGCTGCCGCGACGCATTCAGCAACGATCCCGTCACCGGCTGGCGGCAAGTTGGGGCCTCCGACGCCGACATGTGTAGAACGGTTAAAGGCTGCCGCGAGATATCGCAGCCAGTAACGGTGAGGAAAGGCATCGTCGTCGAGATAAGCGACGATGCTCCCATTGCTGGCAACGAGGCCGACATTGCGTGCGGCGGAGAGCCCTTTGTTCGGCTGGTTTATCAGACGAACCGAATAGCCCTGCGCGATAATTGGGGTGTCGTCCGTCGAACCATCGTTGACGACAATCATTTCATAATTCGGGTAATCGAGGGCGGTCAGAGCATCGAGGCATTGGCGTAATGTCCGCGTCCCATTGTAGCTGCATACGATTACGGAAATTTTCGGCCAATCCGCTGCCGGCGCCAAAGGCATCTCGTGAAACGCCTTGCGCACAACGTGTGCGGCCGGCTTGGGGTTGCGTTGGACATCGGTTATGCCGAAGGCCCAGTCTTCTACTGGGCAACCAGCACGAAACCAGTCATCGGTCCAGGAAAAGATAATCGCGCCAGCGGCTCCCGCTTCGAAGGTTGCTCGTATTTGCCAGTCGAGCGCCTGCGCTTGCGCCAGGTCGCCATGCCGTAGGCTGTCAAGCCCCAGTTCAGTCAACAAAAGCGGGCGATCGCCGGCAATATTCTGCAAACGCGCGAGATAGGCGCGCAGCTCGCGCTTGCTTTCGAGGTAGACGTTGAAGGAGACTACGTCGAGAAACGGCAGCTCCAGATACTCGGTGGTTGGATAATTAACGTAAGTAACGATCGCTTCGGGGTCTTCTTCTTTTACGATGGTGTAGAGCCAATGCAGATAGCGCGCGATGCGACGACAGCCAAGCCAGCGCGCTTGCGATGCCATGATCTCGTTGCCCAATGCGACGCAGAGCAGCGCTGGATGGCCGGCACACAGGCGCACCTTGGCGCGGAACTGGGCGACGAAATCCCGGGGCAAATTCCTATCTATAAGATGGCCCGCACTTTGCTCCGCCGAGAGGCCTACCATCACCCGCAGCCCGTGCTTGGCCGCCATGTCGAGAAGAGAGCGAGGCGGCATCGTGTGCGGAATTCGAACAGTATTAATGCCAAACGCGGCCATTTGCGCGAAATCGCGCTCTATCAGCTGTTCGTCGGCATATTCGCGATCCGCCTCGTCCGGCCGGAACGCGCCATAGCTAATGCCGCGCACAAAGAGAGGCTCACCGTCCGCAGAAAGAAACTTGCCGTCGACCACAGTTCGGTTGAAGGACCCTTGCAACCCGGGGTCCCACGCCAAAACGTGCTGGAAATCGGCGGTCGCCACATTCGAGTGGGTTCCGCGGCCTCCGGTTCCGACGGGGGCCAGGGGGGTACCGTCTTGATCGGATTTGATCCCATTGATACCGCCGATACTGCGACCTGATGCTTCAGCGGCATCATGCACGGCCCCAGCTGTACCAGGCATGCGTCTCCCCCGTTTGTATTCTTACCGAACCAAACGGCCCACAGAGTGGGCGTCAGGCCGGCAGTTCCGCGTTTGTGTAGGTTTGTTACAAATTTCTTACAAGTTTGCTACAATTTTATTAAAATTGACAACAGCGGTTAGACTGGTTGACGATAGTCAGAGTTTTTGTTAACCATTTTTTTTGGCTCGCGGGCTGCTGCCGCGAAGGAATGTGCGGCGTTTTGCCGCGGTCTCGCGATAAACGTGCACAAATCGCCGCGGCATTTTGCGAAATTCGGGGTAAATGGTCGGTGTGGGTACCGAAAACTCGTCACTTTTGCTTCGGTGATGAACACTACAGAGCTAATGGTCGAATTTAAACTGACGATTCCCGTCCAGGGGCATATCGGGATTGCTTCATCGCTTGGCTTTTGCAATTGCGCGCCGTCACAACGATGGGCTGAGCGTTGCCCGTGCGGCGCTGACCCCCGCTTCTGCGATGCGAGCGGCGACCGCTAGCAGCAATAACGGCCCGGCGAATAATAATGGTGTCCATAAAAGGCCACCGATCGTAAGCGGCCCGAGGAACATTATCACCAGGTACCCTGCAGTCGCCAACATAGATCGACGTCGTCTCCCACCGCGCGAAAACGTGTGTCGAAGCCGTCGATCGCGAGGAGTGCCTCTTTGCGGTATGCCAAGGTGCAGCCCGGAATGTGTTCAGCGATCTCGTCAGAGAGCAGGACGTGGAGCGGATTGCCCGGCGCCGCTGCGGATTTTTGGGTGCAACCCTTGGTGACGAAATCTCTCTTTGGTAGGATGCGAGGTTTCGTCGCAGGCAATGATTTATTTATTCGTAGAAGCGTCCTGCGCTGATGCTCGTCGCCCGCGCGATCTATTGCGTCAGGCGCCAAGCGGCGTTCCGCGCGGTAATGGCGTCAATGCCAATGACGTCCACTGCGCGCTGGGCTGATGAGCCGAGCTCTGTGGTGCGCTGAGCCAGGGCCCGGCCTCCCAGCCAAAGACTCAGGGGCAAGATCAGCGTTTTTATTACACATTGGCGGCCAAGGTGATTGCCTGGTGAGTGTTTGCCCATCCCGCAGCTCGCCAGCGGTTTGACGAGCCATAGTGGTGTCGGGATGTTCGGCGCCGCGCGCAGCGTTGCTGCTAATTTCGCGGCCGGGCGGGACGCTGGCCGCCGGGCCCGACCGCTTCTGCACCGCCTTGAGCTGGCCTGCTCTGGTCCTTGGTCATGTCGGACCGATCGGCCAAGACGTGGGTTACGTTGGCGCCATCGTGCAGTCGATCGGCGCCTTCGACCACGACATTTTTTCCGGGCTGCGACCCGGAGAGGATTGCGACCCGCTGTCCGTCTATCGGTCCTAGCTTCACCTTTTGCACCGCGACTGTGTGGTCCGGCTTTACAACGTAAAGGAAAGTGCCCGGCGCGCCGCGTTGTATCGCTGAAGTCGGCACGATATCGACATCATGCAATGTATTGACCAGGAGCTTGATGTTGACGAATTCGTTTGGGAACAAGTTTTCTTGTTCATTGTCGAATATCGCCCGCAATTTGACGGTGCCGGTCGTTGTGTCGATCTGATTGTCGACGGTGTCGAGCTTACCCCGAGCGAGCTCGGTTGCGCCGGTGCGGTCATAAGCGGTGACCGCTAGGACCGCGCCGGTTCGCACCCGTTTCATCACCTCAGGCAGATTGTCCTCGGGCAGCGTGAAAATGACCGAAATCGGCTGCAGCTGGGTCACAACAACAATGCCATTGGTGTCGCTCGTCTGGACATAATTTCCGGGGTCTACCTGGCGCAGCCCGACGCGGCCCGTCACGGGTGAGACAATGCGGCAATAAGTGAGGTTCAGCTTCTGCGCGCCGATCTGCGCCTGATCGGCTTGCACAATCGCTTCGTATTGTGCGACGAGGGAGACTTCGGTGTCGCGTATTTGCTTGGCGATCGAATTTTGCGCGACGAGGGTATTGTAGCGCTGCAAGTCCAACCGGGCGTTCTTCAATAGCGCCTGGTCCTTTGCCAGCTGGGCTTTGGCCTGCTCAAGCGCCACCTGGTAAGGGCGCGGGTCGATCTGGGCGAGAAAATCGCCCTTCTCGACCATTTGGCCCTCCTTGAAGGCGACTTGCATCAGGTAGCCGCTGATCTGCGTCTTTACCGTCACCATCGCCAGCGGGATCACCGTACCCAGCTGGCTTAACGTAACCGGCATATCGCCCTTCTCGACCGACGCTACGCCCACCGGGATGGCAGCTCCCGATGCGGGCCGACCGTTTCTCGGCTGTGTGTCGGGTCGCGGAAAATACCAAGCCGCGCCACCGATGATCGCAACGATCAGCAACAACCAAAGCAACGGTCGCAACCGCGACCGCAGCGACCTTTCGGATACCGCATCCCTCGCGTCGGCCAGGCGACGGGCATGCTCATTCATTCTCACTCGTCCGGGAGGGGTGAGAACCTGGCCTTGCGGGTCGTCCATTGTCATCACCCGTACTTGGATCACCAAGCAGATATCATTCCAAATCGGGAACCATGGGCAGCGATGCCGATGTTGGTGCGAGACGTGGACCCAGTCGCGGTGGTTTTCCGACGGTCGTAGCTCGTCGCTTCGATGCCAAAATTACCTCCCCGTCCGGTCATATTTCGCGGGATAAAAATTCCCGCTGCCGGGTTACGCTGATTTTTTTTAGGTTGTCACATTTGCTCGTGTTTAGGGTAGAACTTTTTGCAGGAGAGCGTATGGTTAATGATCTATTAGCGCAGCAGTACAAGTGTGAGTGTGTAATATTAACCCTGTGGCCTGACGGGCCTTCGACTGAACGCTATCACGTCGAAAATGGTTTAACCCGTCGAGCTACCTGATCCGTCCTGTTATTACCTGTTTTCTGAATATGAAATCGAGTAATTTCAACCACTTGTTCCTGATCCCTTGCCGCGCGTGCAAAGCCTCGACCGTGCGCTATTAAGAAAGGGAGCTGCCATGTGAGGTGCTTCACATTGGCTCAGAGCAGGGAGCTCAAATATGACGCGTTCAGCAATTGCCGAGGCGCTACGCGGTGCAAACGCTGTCAGTAAGATGCCTTATGTCCGCGAGTTTTCACGCGGGCGATCTGTTGGACGCCTTGCGCGAGAAGACCGCCGGCTTCTTCGCTCGTATCGGCGCGGAGCGCCGACGCAGGCGCGTTCCCTTGGAAAGGCTCATCCTCCGTCTCGATACCGCGAGATGGCACGACTCCCTCCATTCCGGCGTCGGATCGGGTGCGCCTCGTCCGTCGCTTCAGGCATACTTACCCCGTTGTATTACGTTAATATAATGATGGTCGGTATTAGTTGCCGGCCGCGCAGATATTTTCGCAGCGCCTCGCTGAGGATGCGATACCAGCGCTGCACTATCCAACTGCTCCGCTTTTTCTCGCAGCTGCGCAAAGAACCGGGCGATGCGCAGATAGGCCCGCCGCGCCACCTGCTGCTCGCCATGCGTGCTGCTCTGCGTGAGCTGAAGCTGTAGAGCTTTCCTCTGGCTGCCCGGAACGTCACCAGTCGTCGGGCTCCTGCTATCGGGCTGCCCCGGCAAGAAGCGCCCGAAAGGGCGGCGGCGCCCGTCGCACGGACGAGCATTGCGACGGTGCCGATTACGCCGAGCAGATCGCGGCTGAGCCGACCATCGCACCGGTGCAGCGCGTGAGTCTGCGCAAGACAGGTGCATTACACAGCCTCGGTTCAGATTACTTTAGATTAAGATTTAGGCCTTTGTGATCACTTTCGCTTTCCGTAATGGGCAATTATGCGACCTTGGCCAAGGCGCGAAGTCGCACATCATTAACCAAACCATAAGATGTAGAATGTCGCGCCGGTAGACGTGAACTGGTTCCACCGGGGTCCGTTCCGTGTTAAAGGTGTGTGTCTGGCTCCGCTTCTTTAAATGACGATGTTTGACGAGCCGGGGCTGAACAGAGGCGACCTCCGGGAGCGGCTCGCTGCCTTCGCGTGGCTCACCGCCTTGCGACTTCGCCGATGTTGCCGTGGTGATACCGCGGCGGTCCCTCGAGTTGGCGCCCGCGGTTAAACTTGCATTGCGCTTTCCTCTCGGGGCGCTGCGCCGTATCGCCTGCCTCACCAGCATCCTTCTTGCTGCGCGGTCGCTGGACACAATCTCCATAGCCGCGGCCAGGCATCCCGCGGTTTAGCTCAATCCGGCTTCAATGAGGTCGCGCGCTGCGGCCGGGCCGCTGCCATCACGCCGCGCGACCTCACAGAACCCTCAGAATTATCGTTGTCGCGCGAAATCGAAAGCTGGCCGGACTGAAAATTTACTATAATAATTATCAGTTTTTACGTTGACTGAATCCGAGTTTTGTGAATAATTCCGCCTCATATACCAACACACTTCCAAGATAAAGTATGGACTCACCCGACGACAATGAAATAAGAAGACGTCCTTCGGGGCAGCTCCCGAAGAGAAAAACTGTGGACACCATTTCCTCACTCGACGAGGCATGGCTCCATACCCTTGACCGGGGCGTCGGCGACAGCCCAATCAATGAGGTGATTCTCCCATTGATGCGCGACTGCTTTTTTTTGGCGGACCGATGCACGCCGTTCTATTGCTGCAGAAGGGCCACGCGACCGGCTCACGGCCGATATTGCGCGCTACATTACGCAAGAGCCGGAGTTGCCGTCAAAATTCACAGCAGAACGGTGACTCTGTAAAGACCGAGCCGCAGTGTTGGCTTGCGGTCAGTGACGCTCCGCTCGTCGAGCAAAACAGTGACGGCGATATTGCGGGGCAGCCGAGGTGTCTGTCGTTTTCGGGTCCGCAACGAGCCGTAACCTCCGTGCTGAGCGAATAACGAGAGGGTTACAATGGAGGAGCAGACGGGCCTTGCGGTCGAGATCGAGCCGAGCGATCAGCGGCTGAGCGGGGACGGCCCACGCCACCAACGGACAGCGCCACTACGGTGTTGGCGTTGATTGAACAGCTCGCCCTCGATCCCCGCACCGATGCCGCAAAGCTCGAACACATCCTCGCACTGTACGAGCGGCTCACTGGCAAAGAGGCCGAGCGCGCCTACAACGCTGCCAAGGGGCGGATCCTCAAGAAGCTCGCCGGCATCAAGATCGTCAAGAACCGCGCGGTGCTCTCGCAAATCGACAACCCGAAACCGCAAAAGGGCACCTACGAAGCCTTCAAATACGCGCCGCTCGAGGAGATCGACAAACATCTGTGTCCGCTCCTGGTGGAAAAGGCGATGGACCTCTCTTATTCAGACGAACCTTGTGAGGGCGGCGGCCTCATGATCCGCGGCCGCCTGAAGCATTGGCCAAGCGGCCATTACGAGGATTCCTTTATGCCGGCCCCGCTCGACACCACCGGCAGCAAGTCGGAGGTCCAGGCCGTCGGCAGCACTAATTCATTTCTGCGCCGATACGTGCTGTGCAACATCTTCAACATCGTCGTCGTCGGCGATGATGACGATGGCACCGGCGGGACGATCGACGAGGCCCAGACGAGGACAATTCTCGAGCTGATCGAGAGGGCGAGGGTCGGACCCAAGTTTCTCAAATACATGAAGGCTCAGAGTGTCAAAGAAGCCGGCTCGCTCGCGGCGGCGGTCGCGACGATTGCCGCACGCGATTACCGCAAAGCGGTCGGCACGCTCGAAGAACAGATCGCCAAGGCAGAGGCCCATAATGCCGATCTCTCATGATGTGCGGCAATATTCTGAAGAATATGACCGCCTCAAACTCGGGATCCCCACCAGCTCCAATTTCCACAAGATCATCACCCCGCAAGGCAGGACGTCGAAACAGTGGCGCGAATATGCCTGCGTCCTGATCGCCGAGCGGATCTTGCAGCGGAAAATCGAGCTCTACCGGTCGCCGGCGATGGAGCGCGGCGTGATCGTCGAAGCCGAGGCCGCCGATTGGTATGAATTCGATCAGGACGTCACGGTTCAGCGGGTCGGCTTTATCACCGACGACGATCGCACGGTCGGATGCAGTCCCGATCGGCTCGTCGGCGACGAGGGCCTGTTGGAGATCAAAGCGCCGCTGCCGCATACGCAGGTCGAGTACTGGCTCTCCGGCACGGTCAATGAGCGCTTCTGGCCGCAACTGCAAGGCCAGCTTTATGTTTCGCAGCGCCGCTGGGTCGATATCCTGTGCTGGCATGACGTGCTCCCCAAAATCGTCATGCGGGTCGAGCCCGATGCGACCTTCATCAAAGCCCTTGAGCGCGAATTGCAGAGCTTCAATTTCTTTATAGAGGGCGTCATGGAGAAGATCCGCGCCACCAATGAAATGCCGGTTCCACAAGAAAGACTGGCATTGAAAGCGGCGTTCCGAGCGAGCCTGGAGATTGCCCCGTGACTGGCAAACCAGTCCCGGCTCGGCTCAATCCACCTCATCCTGTGCATGGGTGCGAACCCCCGGCAATTTCTAATACGATGCCTGCCCCGCGCATTCCTCGCCCGATGGCTCGCCACAAGCGCCCGCCCGACCTTCGTCGGCGGGTGCAGCACCTCGCTTTTGTCCGGCAATTGCCCTGTGTCGCGTGCGGCAAACCCGCGCCTTCCGAGCCCGCGCGCATCTGCGGACCGGAACCGATGGTGGTGTCGACATAAAGCCTCGCTACGCCGTCCCGTTGTGCACCACCTGCCATGCGCAACGAAACGCTGGCGCGGTGGCCGCGGGCGGCGCCCGGTGTCGTCGATCAATACCTTGATCGTTGAGCCGTCGATCACGTCAAAGCCGATGAGGTCGCCACCGCGATTGCGGCGCGGCTCGAGCGCCGGACAATCGGCGACGAGCACCTGCTCCATCAGCATCCGCAACCGGGTGGCAAACGGTGTGATCCCGTCGGGATACGCCCAGAACTCGCTGAGCTGCTGGATCCGCGTCTCGGCGTTGCGCGCAGCGTCCTTTTCGTTGCGCGGCTTGATCGACCACTGGAGCTTTTCGATCTGGTCCTTGCGGGTTTCGCTGCACAGCCGCGTGATGTCGTCGCGCGCCAATGCTTTGAGCTCCGGAAACCCGATCTCCTCGAAGCTTCTTGGTGTGTAGATGTAATTGACGCCGGTCGGAAAGTTGTAGATGCGCAGCCGCTCTCTCTCGACCGGCACCAGCGGATAGCCCGGCGCAAACAATCCGCCGCTCGGCTGGAAGACCGGCGCAAACTGCGCGATGTCGCGGGTGCCGCCCGGAGCTGCACCAGAGGGACCGCTGCCGTTCTGCCCCCAGCTATAGGAGAGGATCGGCGCGCCTTTGCCGATAGTGTCGGGGAAGTTCAGCAAAAGCCGCTGAGCCGGATGGTCATGGTATGCGGGTGATTT
>Ga0306921_10009044_pt1 | contig 10540 bp, 6 predicted proteins | sample sta12Cox44000080_FD_203760 | JGI IMG/M metagenome (GOLD analysis project Ga0306921, IMG submission 203760) | Lab enrichment of tropical soil microbial communities from Luquillo Experimental Forest, Puerto Rico - statoxic.12C.oxic.44.000.080 (v2)... | ecosystem: Environmental > Terrestrial > Soil...
ACATGGACAATTGGCAAGGCTGCACCCAGACTGGTCGTGGCGTCGTCGCGCGGCGCCATGCGCTGAACTATACGATGGGACTCGGGCATGAGCGCTTTGAGCCGGATTTCGGCGCCATCGCCAGCGACTATCGCTACAGCGAAAGCAACCATCGGGGGTTCTACCGTCGCTGGGCGCAGCTGATGGCGGCCAGTAGTTGGGCCGAAGTCACCCGACCGACGTGAGGAGACCCTTATGGCGACGGATATTGCCGGTTTGGTCGACGCCGACCGCGGTCTGGTCGGCCGCCGTATCTTCATCGAGCCCGAAATCTACGAAGAGGAGCAGAAGCGGATCTTCGCCCGTTGCTGGCTCTTTCTGTGTCACGAGAGCCAGATCCCGAGGCCCGGCGATTTCTTCACGACCTATATGGGCGAAGATCCGGTGCTGGTGGTGCGCGACGACGCCGGCCAGGTTCACGCATTCCTGAATGTCTGCCGCCATCGCGGCAACCGGTTGTGCCGTGCCGATTCCGGCAATGCCGCGAGTTTTACCTGCGCCTATCATGGCTGGACCTACCGCAATGACGGCCGGCTTACCGGCGTGCCGTGGCTCAAGGAAGCCTATTACGACGAATTGGAGCGCGAGCGCTGGGGCCTCGAGCCGGTAGCGCAGCTCGACAGTTACAAGGGACTGCTGTTTGCCACCTTCGACCCGGAGGCGCCGCCGTTGCGCGAATATCTGGGCGAGATGACCTGGTATTTGGATGCGTTCTTCGACCGCCGCGAAGGAGGCATCGAGGTCATTGGCGGCATGCACAAATGGGTCATGCCGTGCAACTGGAAATTCCCTGCCGAAAACTTTGGTGGCGATGCCTACCACGTACAGTGGAGCCACCTCTCGGCTGTTATAACCAATTTCAGCGCGGGCGCGGCGACCAAACCGGAGACCCAAGGAAGCCTGGTGTCTCCCGGCAACGGCCATGTCCTGATTTGCTTCGGCCCGAGCGACGTAGCCGACCCCCCGACGCCCGAGATTTTGGACTATGAGAAGCAGATCCGCCCGGAGGTCGAGAAGCGTCTGGGCCCCCGCTCGCATCGCATCAACCCGATCGTTGGCACCGCCTTCCCCAATTTTTCAATGCTCCGCGCCACCTCGCGCACCTTTCGCGTCTGGCACCCGCGCGGCCCGGACAAGACCGAGGTATGGTCGTGGGTCTACGCCGACAAAGCCGCGCCGCCCGAGGTCAAGGAAGCGATTCGGGTGGCCGGGGTGCGGGGCTTCAGCCCATCCGGCACGTTTGAGCAGGACGACATGGACAATTGGCAGGAATGCACCCGCACCTGCCGCGGGGTCGTCTCGCGACAGATGGTGACGAACACGCAGATGGGTTTGGGGCACGAGCGGTTTCGCGAGGACCTCAACGCCTGGGCCAGCGATTTCCGGATGAGCGAGAGCAACCATCGCCAGTTCTATGGGCGCTGGGCGCAGCTGATGCAGGCCGACAGTTGGGCCGATGTGCCGCACGGCAACGGATGGGCAGGGAACGCGCATGCCGGGCATGAATGAAGACGTCACCCGCGAGGTCGAGCAGTTTCTCTATCGCGAGGCGCGGCTGTTGGACGAGCGGCGCTTTCACGAGTGGCTGGAGCTGCTGACCGATGACGTCCACTATTGGATGGGCTCGCGAAGCAACCGCTATCCCAAGACGAGCAAGGCGATAGCGATCCTCGATCCCGAGCGGTATGTCGAGGACGATCTGACCAAGGCGGACGAGCTGGCCATCCTCGACGAAACCAGGGAGACGCTCGGCGGGCGCATCGCTCGGCTGGATACCGGGATGGCCTGGGCCGAGGACCCGCCATCGCGCACCCGCCATCTGATCACCAATATCGAGGTGGAACCGGGCGTCACGGCAACGGAGGTCAAAGTCCATTCGAATTTCATGGTCTATCGGAGCCGAGCCGAGACCGAGCAGGATTTCTATGTCGGCGCCAGACAGGATGTCCTGCGGCGGGTCGCCGGCGCCTGGAAGCTCGCGGGCCGCAGGATCACGCTCGACCAAAACGTGCTGCTCGCCAAGAACGTCAGCATCTTGTTCTGAGCGAAATCGCGGCTCGGACGATACGCCAATCGGGAGGCACGGATGGTCGAGGGTCTGAGCGGATTGGTCGACAACGAAAACGGGCTGGTCAGCCGCCGCATCTTCATCGAGCCGGAAGTCTACGAAGAAGAGCAAAAGCAGATTTTCGCCCGCTGCTGGCTGTTTTTGTGCCACGACAGCCAGATCCCGAAGCCAGGCGATTTCTACACCACCTATATGGGCGAAGATCCGGTGCTGGTGGTGCGCGACACCTACGGCAAGATCCACGCGTTTTTGAATGTCTGCCGCCATCGCGGCAATCGGCTATGCCGCGCCGACAGCGGCAACGCCGCAAGCTTTACCTGCGCCTACCACGGCTGGACCTACCGCAACGACGGAGCGCTGACCGGCGTCCCACACCTGAAGGATTTCTATTTCGACGCGCTCGACCGCAGCCAATGGGGCCTTACCCCGGTGGCGCAGCTCGACAGCCACCGCGGGCTGATCTTTGCCACCTTTGATCCCAAGGCGCCGTCGCTGCGCGACTATCTGGGCGAGATGGCGTGGTATCTCGACGTGTTCTTCGATCGGCGCGACGGCGGCGTCGAGGTATTGGCGACACATAAATGGATCGTGCCGTGCAATTGGAAGTTTCCGGCCGAGAATTTCGGCGGCGACGCCTATCACGTGCAGTGGACGCATCTGTCGGCGATCACCACGGCATTCAGCAGCGGCGTCACCGCGAACCCGAAATCCAAGGGCAGCATGGTCTCGCCAGGCAACGGCCATATGCTGATCTGTGTGGGTCCCGACGATGTCGGCGACCCGCCGGTGCCGGCGATCCAGGAATATGAACGGTCGATCCGCCCCGAGGTCGAAAAGCGCATCGGGCCGCGCGGCAAGCTGCTCAGTCCGATCGTCGGCACTGTGTTCCCGCATTTCTCGATGTTGCGCAGCACATCGCGCACGTTTCGCGTTTGGCAGCCGCGCGGGCCGGACAAGACGGAGATCTGGTCGTGGGTGTTCTGCGATAAGGCCGCCCCGGCTGAAGTGAAGGAGGCAGTGCGGCTCGCCGGGGTGCGCGGCTTTAGCCCATCGGGTACCTTCGAGCAGGACGATATGGACAATTGGCAGGAATGCACCCGCACCTGCCGCGGGGTCGTCTCGCGACAGATGGCGCTCAACAACCAGATGGGCATGGGGCACGACCGATACGACGAGGGGCTAGGCGCCTGGGCCAGCGAACTGCGCATCAGCGAAAACAACCATCGGCACTTTTACGGCCGATGGGCCGACCTGATGTCCGGCCGGAGCTGGGCCGAATTGGAGCCACGGACGGCGCGGGCCGCTGAGTGATGAAGGTCTCTTTCTTCGAAACCGGACGCTATTTGCCGCCTAATCCATTGCCGAGAGAATGGCCGGTACCGCCCGATACCTATGACGGCGACGCGGGGGTACAGGCCTATCGCGGTATGATCGAGCGGTTCCAATATGTCGAAGAACTTGGCTTCGACTGGGTCAGCGTTTCCGAGCATCACTATTCCCCGCAGCGCCTTACACCGGCCCCGATCGTTTCGGCAGCGCACCTGGCGGCACATGCCCAGCGGATAAAGATCGCGGTGCTGGGCCCGATCGTCTCGCAGAGCAATCCAGTGCAGATCGCCGAAGAGTTGGCGATGCTCGATATCCTATCTAAGGGGCGCCTTGTCGTCGGGCTGTTGCGCGGCATTACCGGCGAGTATCTGACTTACGGCCTGAACCCGGCCGAGGCACGAGAGCGCACCACCGAGGGTACGGAGCTGATCCTCAAGGCCTGGACCGAGCCGCAGCCTTTCGGCTGGCAGGGCCGCCATTTTCATTTTCGCACCGTCTCGGTATGGCCGCGCCCATTGCAGCGGCCCCATCCGCCGACCTACGCCCTCGGCACCAGCCGAGAATCCTGCGAATTGGCCGCGCGCCACCATCTCGGGCTTGGCGTCTCCTACGCGCCATTCGAGGTGATCGCCAAGGCTACGCGGTATTTTCGGGAGAGGTGCGCGCAATATGGCTGGCAGCCGATGCCGGAACAGATCGTCTATCGGGCGAACATCTTGATCGCCGAAACCGACGAGAAAGCCCAAGAGTTGCTCGCGCAACAGCGCCGGGTGCGGGCGTCTTTTCCGCTGCGGCCTCAGGTAAGCGACGCGCTGTTGCAGCTCGATTCCCGTAATGTCGCAGGTGAGGCGCGCACACCCAATGTCGGCGGCGCGCTGCCGACCAACTTCGTCGGCGGGCCCGACACGGTGGTCGAGCAAATCAAGCGCTGTCGCGAGGAGGCTGGGGCGGGAGTAATCGATCTTTTGTTCCAAACACCCGGTTCGACCGATCTCAGCTTTCTGATGCAGTCTCTCGAACTGTTCGGCAGAGAGGTCTTGCCGCGCATTCGCGAAATTTGAGCGACGCGCTCGTCACCAGCGGAGAAATGCGACCGAGCAGACTCTGCGCGGCAAATGCCTCAAATCTTACGCTAATTGTCGCGAGCTTTTGTTGCCATCGACCTAAAATTCGGCAATAATTCTGAGCGTTATTAAACCATGCTTGCGGTGTTCCTTTGTTAGAGGAGCCGGGGGAGCATCGAGCGCTGTGTCGTCCGGTAACTGGTACAGCCGACTATCTTATCAACGATTACACGCCGGAAGCCGCGCGACAGCGAAGTGGCTTGCCGGCCGGATTTAGGGATCGGTGATGCGACCGTGGATGATCGTCCTGTCGAGCGGGGCCATCGCGATAGCCGCTGCGGCCGCGATGGCTTTGCCCGTCCTATCGCCGGCAACGCCTGCCGGCATTGTGCCCGCCTTAATGCCGCTGATCCCGACGCTTTTGGTAATCGCGCTTGCCGTCTACGCGCTCTGCGCGATCTTGCTTGCAGCCGGTAATCTGATCGTCCAAAGCCTGCATCTGCGCCGCCGTCTGATCCGCATCCCTTTACATCTGGGCCCTGCTCATCCCGATTGGACAGCAGCCTTTGCGGCGAGCGGGCTGGGACGCTTGGCGCGGCTGCCGGCTCATTTGCCGCCGCCGCCGGCGAGACCAGGCAGCATGGCGCTGTTGCAAATCCGGTTTCAACCCGTGGGAGCACGAAAGGAGATGGCGCAGCTCTGCTATATTTGGGCGGCGCGCACCCATTTCTTCAGCGCATCGATCGCCCTCGCCGCCCTCGTGGCGCTGGGCGTAGCGCAGCAGTACGGGCCGCTGCCAGTGGTACCGGGGCTTATCCCGACTGTTCCGGCCGGATTGATCCTGATCGGGCTGATCCTGCTCGCCGTCCTTGCGCGGCTTGCCGTAGACGTCACGATCGATCCTTTGATCGAGACGATCGCCGGGTTCCCGGCCGAACCGGTCGAAGTCGCGCTGCTGCGCCGTGCCGTGGAGTTGCTCGAGATTACCCAGAATTTGCAACCGGAACGGATCAGTGGCGAAACTGCCTCGATTCCGCAGAATTCCGATCGGCTCGTCGGCGCCCTCGAAGAGGGTCACCGCACCCTGTCCGGCGCCATCGAACGCCTATCGGCAACAACCGATGGCTTCGCGGCCGCGACCCGATCGTCGATGGAAGCGCTCGAAGATGTGGTTCGCGCGGCTGAACAACGCCAGCCGCCGGCAGCGAGCCCTCTAATCGCCGATGCGGACGAGTTGTCGCAGCTTCGGCAAGCAGTGGTGGCGCTGACCGCTGCGCTGGAGCGCGCCCCGCTCGCAGCAACGGCCGGCGCGGAGGTGGCGCTCGGTGGGAGTTCTGTTGTTCGCCAAAAAGAGGCCCAGCCTGGTCTTGCCGACCAGCTTAAGGAGCTGCTGCAGGAGGCCGGGCCCACCCCGTAACCGGGCGCGGGATGCCGATCGCGAGCTAAGAAAGCGCGGCAGCCGCTGACTGTCGCTGCGCTGTCAGCCGCGCTTGAGTTCGGCGAGCAGCTTTTCGGCCTGAGCCTTGTCGGCAAAGGTGTTTCCAGAACCCAGCAGCTTCTCGAGCATGGCCTGTGCGTCGGCGTTGCGCCCGACGCGGTTAAGAGCGACCGCGAGGTGATATTGGATCGCAGGATCTGTCGGGGCCGATACATTGGCAGCGGTGAGATAAGTCACCGCCTTATTGGCGTCGCCTTGAGCGAGCAAGATCCACCCAAGGGTGTCATCGATCTGGGCGGCGCTAGGCGCCGCGGCCACCGCCCGCTCGGCCAAGGATCGCGCCTTTGTGAGATCGCCCTTTTGCTGATAAAGCCAAGCGAGATTGTTGAGCGACCCGGCATCATCCGGTCGAGCCTCAAGGAGCCTAGTGTATTCGGCGATCGCCGCATCCCACCTTTTGGCCTCGAGATAAGTCGAGGCCAATGCCGCTCGGATCGCAAAGTCGCTCGGGGCACCCTTGAGACGGGCATTCAGCAGCGCCTCGGCCTTGTCGGAAGCGTTGTTCTGGCTGTAGACCTGCGCGAGAGCGGTCGCGAGGCTGTCGTCGGCCGGTTTTGCGGCGAGCGATTTTTCCAGCAATGCGACTGTTTCCTTGCCGCGCCCCGCCTTAGTGAGCAGCTCAGCCGACACCAGATCATAGAGGGGGTTGCCCGGATCGGCCTTAGCAAGCTCGTGCGCTTTAGCCAACCCAGCCTCGGTGCCGCCGATATCAGCTTCTACTCGGATCAGGTCACTCTTCAAGGTCGCGTTTTGCGGCGCTCGGACGAGAGCCGCCTGCAACACCGAGCGCGCCTCAGGGTAGTTTTTGGCCATGTTCAAAACGCCAACGTAGCGCGATAGGATCTGCAGAGAGTTCGGCGCTAGTTCATAGGCGTGTTTGTACGTGGCAATAGCACCCTGCTTATCGCCCGCTCCGAGCTGGGCGCGCGCTTGAACGTCGAGCACATCGAGGTTTGAGGGGAATTTAGCGGCCAACTCGGCCGCCGTGGCCGCTGCGTTCTTCCAATCCTGGCGCAAGCCGTAGAGGCTGACGAGTTTTATCCCGGGCGTCGGATCGGCCGGCGCGGCGCTGCGGGCGCGGGTAATTTCGTCCACCGCCTCGGGCCATTGCTTTTGGGCGATTGCGACATCGGCCAAGCCGAGCAAGCCGGCAACGTCGTCAGGCTTTTGCGCCAGTAGATCGTCGTAGACTTTTTTCGCTTCGGCGACCCGCCCGGTGGCCAGATACAGCGGGCCGAGGACGGTGCGGATTGCGATATTCTTCGGGTCGGCCTTTAACCTGTCATTCAACACCGCCTCGGCTTTGGCGAAATCCCCGGTACGGATGTAAAGGCGCGCGAGCGCGGTCGTCAGCGCGTCATCGGCCGGCCGGGCTGCGGCCGCCTTTTCGAGCAGTGCCGCCGCGTCGCTGTACCGCCCTGCGTTCTGATAGAGCTCAGCCGATACCAGAGCGTATATGTTGCTGTTCGGATCATTCTTTGCAAAGTCGTTGGCTTGAGAAATACCAGCGTCTATACCGTCGATCTGGGCGGTCACCCGGACCAAGTTCGCCTTCAACGATGCGTTCTTGGGATCCTTGGCGATCGCGTCCAGTAAGACGCCGCGCTCTTCGCCGTAATACTTTGCCGAATTCAGCAGGGCCAAATAACGCGATAATATTGGTAGCGAAGCCGGCGCCAGCTCGCGCGCACGCTTGAGGCTCGAAATCGCGCCATTTGTATCGCCGGCAGCGAGCTGAGCACTTCCCAGGGCGTCCATCACCTCAACATTTGAGGGGAATTGGGCGCTGAGTGCGGAGGCCACCGCCCGGGCGTTGGCCCAATCCTGGCGCAGCTCGTACGCGCGCACGAGCGTAAGCCCCGGAGCTGGATCGTCGGGAACGGCGGCGCGAGCACGGTTGATGAAATCGGTCGCCTCCGGCCATTTCTTTTCGGCCATGGCGATGTTCGCCAGACCGAGAAGTGCAGCCGCGTCGTTCGGTTTTTTGGCGAGCGCGTCGTTGTAGACCTTCTGGGCCTGACTGGCTCTGCCAGTCGCCAAATAGAGTTGGGCAAGGTCGCGGGTGGCGGGGGCAAAACCAGGCTGACTGGCCAATGCCGCTTGAAATGCGGCTTCCGCGCCCGGAACGTCATGCTGCCCGGCTTTGACCATCCCCATCAAGGTTTGGTAGAGGGGGTTTTTCGGATCGAGCTTGATGAGCGCGCCGGCAACCTTGGCGGCCTCGCCGACTTGGCCGGCGCGCAGTTGGGTCAGCACCAAAGTTGGGCCGGCCACCGGCGCGCCCGACTCGGTGCCGAACACCCGCTCGAGCTCAGCCAGTCCTTGTTTGCTTTGACCGGTGCTGATCTGCGAAATCGCGAGCCGCGTATCAATCGCAGGGTTGCCCGGATCTAGCGCGGCCGCTTTTTCGAATTGTTGAAGCGCCAACTCAGGCTTGCGGTTTGCCATATAGGCGTTGCCCAGCAGCGTCAGCAGCTGGGGATCTTGGGCTGATTTATCGACGACTGGCTTAAGATATCCGATTGCCCGCGTCGGCGCGTTCTGACGCAGCGCGGCGATGGCCGCGAGGCGCGCGCCCTTTGGATCGCCCGGCAATACGGTGAGATATCGTTCAAAGGCGTCCTCCGCCTGGGCGAATTGCCCGAGCGCCAGCTTTGTCGCTCCCTGCGTGTAGTAGCCCGCCGGAAATTTAGCAAAAAGCGGGGAAAGACGGTCGAAAATATGGTCGGCCGCCGCATATTTCTGCTGTTTTGCCAGCTCGACGGCGCGCAGGTAATTGACCATGAAGTTGTCGGGATTTGCCTTCAGGATCGGAACGAGATCCTCGTCCGCCGCTTTGTAGTTAGCTTGTGCGACGTTCAAGCTGGCGCGGCTGAGACGCGCCGAGACGTTCTTGGGGTCGATCTTGAGGGCCGCCTCGAACAAGCTCATCGCCGCTATCGAATCGCCCTGAGAGCGTGCGAGGTCGCCCTTGATTAGAAGCGCCTCGATCGAGCGCGGGTCGGCGGCCACCACCTGGTCGAGGAGCTTGTTTGAGGCGGCGGGGTTTTTCGCCGCCAGTAGCCGCGCCAATGCTATCTTCGCAGGCAAAGCACTCGGGTCGAGCCGGATTGCATCGTTCAGCATCGTCTCGGCGTTCGCGCGATCGTGGAGGCCCGCCGCGGCGACGCCACGCCCCAACCGAACCTTGCTTTCGAGCGCCGGGGGACGATCATCGGGTTTGACTTGATCGAGCAGGTCGCTCAGCTTGCCCTGCCGCAGCATTGCATCCATCAAAACAGGTAGATAATCAGCTTCCTTGCCCTTGCGCTCGCGCGCCGCGCGCGCTTCACGTTCGGCAGAAATGGGGTCGCCGAGCTGCAGATAGACTCGCGCGAGTTGGCCGCGCAGCAAGGGATCCTGCGGTGATTCCTGGATCGCATTGCGCAACTCGATCTCGTTCGCCTTTAGATTCCCGCTGGCGAGGGAATGGTCAGGGCCCTTAGCCGAGGCAGGTGAATCAGCCGCTTCGACGGCAGGACCCGAAAGGGCGAGCACTGTGATGGCGATTGCCACGCAGCGCTGCGGGAGACGGCGTCGAGCCTGGGGCATCGGTTTGTCCTTCCGCCGGCATCCGGCCGTCAGGCATCAACGCCGAGCTGGTGCTGTTGCATCAAATCGTAGAGCGTAGGCCGGCTTATGCCGAGAAGCTTGGCAGCCTTCGATAAATTGGAGCCGGCTTGCGCCAGTGCCAATTGGATCACCTCGCGCTCCGCACGGGCGCGCGCCGAGCGGATGTCGAGCGACTTCGCTTCGTCCTCGATCGTTGAAAGGTCGAGGTCCGAAGCCGAAACCAACGCTCCGTCGGTCATGACAACCGCCCGCTTTACCCGGTTTTCAAGCTCGCGCACGTTGCCTGGCCAAGCATGGTCTTTGATCGCGGTGAGCGCCGACGAGCTGAGGCCACGGGTCGAGCGCCCATATTCGGCGGCGAAGCGGCGTAGAAAAAAGCTAGCGAGGACCACCGCATCGGCCGGCCGCTCGCGCAGCGGCGGCACCCGCAGCGCAACCTCGTTGAGACGATAGAACAAATCTTCGCGGAAGCGCCCCTCCGCCATCATTTGATCGAGATCCTGGTTCGTCGCGCACACGATCCGCACATCGACCTGAACCGGCTTCCGGCCGCCGATCCGCTCCACAATCTGATCCTGGAGAAAGCGCAGCAGCTTCACTTGCATCGGCAACGACAAATCGCCGATCTCGTCGAGAAAGAGCGTACCGCGATTCGCGCTTTCGATCCGCCCGATGTTTTGCCTAACGGCGCCGGTAAAGGCGCCCTTCTCATGGCCGAACAGCTCGCTTTCGAGCAGCGTCTCGGGAATGGCCGCGCAGTTGATCGGGATGAACGGCGCGCGGGCGCGCCGACTGAGCCTGTGGATAGCGTGAGCGAGCAGCTCTTTTCCGGTGCCGCTTTCGCCGAGTAGCAAGACCGCGACATCGGTCGGCGCGAGCTTTTCCACATTGCGCAGCACGCGCAGCATTTCCGGGCTGTTTGCGATGATG
>Ga0306921_10009045_pt1 | contig 10539 bp, 6 predicted proteins | sample sta12Cox44000080_FD_203760 | JGI IMG/M metagenome (GOLD analysis project Ga0306921, IMG submission 203760) | Lab enrichment of tropical soil microbial communities from Luquillo Experimental Forest, Puerto Rico - statoxic.12C.oxic.44.000.080 (v2)... | ecosystem: Environmental > Terrestrial > Soil...
ACCTGTTATCTGCTGAGCCTTGCGGTGTTCATCCCGATCAGCGGGTGGACCGCCGATCGCTTTGGGGCACGGCGGGTGTTCAGCGCGGCGATCGTCGTCTTCACATTGGGCTCGATCGGTTGCGGCATGGCGAATTCGCTCGCCGCCCTGGTCGCCGCGCGCATCCTTCAGGGAATGGGCGGGGCATTGATGGTGCCGGTCGGGCGGCTGGTCCTGCTACGGACCGTGGAAAAATCCGATCTGGTGCGCGCCATGTCCTATGTCAGCGTTCCGGCTCTGATCGGCCCGGTCATGGGGCCGCCGCTCGGCGGTTTCATCGTCACCTATTGGTCGTGGCGCTGGATTTTCTTCATCAATATCCCGATCGGCATCCTCGGCATTATCCTGGTCAATCTGCTCATCGGCGACCTCAAGGAGGGCGGCCGTCGGCCATTCGACTTCGGCGGTTTTGCGCTGACCGGAGTGGGGCTGGCGACCCTTGCCTTCGGCTTTGAGAATGTCGGGCGCGGCGCATTGCCAAGCATCCTCGTGGCGGCGTTGCTGACCGTCGGCGCCACCTGCACGGTACTCTATGTCCGCCACGCCCGCCGTGTGGCCCATCCGATCATCGACTTGGCGCTGTTTCGGATCCCGACCTATGCTGCTGCCTCGATCGGCGGCTTTCTGTTCCGCATAGGGCTCGGCGCATTGCCGTTTCTGCTGCCGCTGATGCTCCAGGTCGGGTTTGGGCTCGACGCACTGTCGTCGGGTCTGCTGACCTTCGCCAGCGCCGCAGGCGCTATGACGATGAAGATGACCGCGGCGCGGATCATCCGCACCCTCGGCTTTCGCATCGTGCTGGTCGGCGACGCAATGATCAGCGCGCTCTTTCTGTTCGGCTACAGCCTGTTCCGGCCGACGACACCGCATCTGGTGATCTTTCTGGCGCTGCTGGCCGGCGGGTTTTTCCGGTCTTTGCAGATGACCAGCATCAACACGTTGAGCTATGCCGATGTGCCGCCAGCGATGCTGAGCCGGGCAACGAGCCTGACCAGTATGGCGCAGCAGCTCTCGCAGACCGTCGGCGTCGCCACCGGGGCGCTGTTGCTGCAGGTGGTGCTGGCATTGCGCGGCGGCGGCGTTCTCACGGCAGCCGATTTCTACCCTGCCTTTGTCGGGGTGGCGATGATCTCGCTGTTGTCGGTGCCGTTCTTTTTTAAGATGTCCCCCGATGCCGGCTCCGAGGTCAGCGGCCGCTCGGTCGTCCGCTGATCGCAGGCTAGTTGCCAGCGAGCCGGAGGGGTTGCTGCGCGCCGGCGAGCTGATGGCGGATCAGCCTAGCATAGAGCCCGTTGCGGGCGAGCAGCTCGCCATGCGTGCCGGTCTCGACGAGGCGCCCGCGGTCGAGCACGGCGAGCCGATCGGCGTCCCGCACGGTCGACAGGCGATGGGCGATGACGATCGTCGTGCGGTTGCGCATTAGCGCGTCGAGTGCGCTCCGCACCTGGGCTTCGCTGACCGCGTCGAGGTGCGAGGTCGCTTCGTCGAGGATCAAGGTTGGAGCGTTCTTCAGGAAGGCGCGGGCGATCGAGACGCGCTGGCGCTGCCCGCCGGACAGCTGTACGCCGCGCTCGCCGACCACCGTGTCGAGCCCCTCGGGCAGGCTTTCGATGAAATCGGCCAGCGCCGCTTGCTCGAGCGCGCGGCGGACCGCCGCCTCGTCGGCTTCGGGAAGGGCGAGCCGCACATTGGCGCGCAACGTGTCATTGAACAGGTAGGTGTCCTGCGAGACGAGCGACATCCGCGCCCGCAGATGATCGAGCTCAAAGTCGCGCAGATCGACCCCGTCGATCAGGATCCGCCCGGCATTCGGATCCCAGAAGCGCAGCAACAGGTTCGCGATCGTGGTCTTGCCGGCACCCGAGGGGCCGACCAGCGCCACTGTGCCGCCGGCCGGAATTTCGAGCTGGATGTCGCTCAGCGCCGGCCGCCGCGCCCCGGGATAGGAGAAGCTGACCCCCTCGAACCGGATTCCGGAGCCGCCCATCGGCGCCGGCGGGCGGAGCGGGCCGTCGCTAACCGGCGGCCTCTCGCGCTGCACGGCGTAGTAGCGCCGCGTCGAGGCGATCGTATCGGCGAGCTGCCGGCTGACATTGGCGATCTCCGAGATCGGCAGGAACGAGGCCAATGCCAGCAGGATCAATAATGGCAAGGTCGTCGCGGCGAGCTGGTGCTCGGCGGCGAGCCGGGCGCCGACGACTGCGACGGCGAGCCCGCCGAACCCGGTCACGATCTCGAGCTGAGCCGTCTGCGAGGAGAGATCACTCAGCAGCTCGAGGCGGATCTTCTGGTAGCCGCGGACCAGGTCCATAAAGCCACGGCGTCGGGCATCGACCGCCTGAAACGCGACGAGATCCGAGAGGCCTTGAATCGTCTCGGTGACGTAGGCGCCCAGCAGCCCGAGCGCGTCGCGCGCCTGCATACCGAGCCGGTCGACCCGCGCCCGCATCAGCACCGGCGCCAGGCCGGCAAACAGGACGAAGGGCAGCAAGGCCAATGCGATTGGCCAGGCGACAAATGCGAGGGTCAAAAGCACCGCCGAGGGCACCAGGACCGCCACCAGGGCCGGCGCCACGGTATGGGCAAAAAAATATTCGATCGTCTCGATGTCCTGGTTGGCGAGCGCTGCCAAATCGCCCGATCGGCGCCGCACCAGATAGGCCGGCGCCAGAGTATCAAGCTTGCGGAACAGGCCGATCCGCATCTCCGCCAGCAACCGGTAGGCGATGTCGTGGGCGAGCCAGGATTCGAGCCAGTGCAGCAGTCCGGCGAGCGGGGCGGCCAGCCCGAGCAGAATGAGCAGATAGCCGTAGGGCGAGCCAGTCTTGACCGCGGCGACGGCAAGCGCGCCGAAAACGCCGACCCCAATGAATGCAGCGACCCGTGCGATCCCGGAGGTCACGACGATCGCAAAGCGTCGGCGCCACGGCCTGATTATTCGTACGAGGACGCCGAGCGTTGTCCCCCAGCCGACTGCGGCAGCAGCGCCGGCCAGCGCGTCTGTAGCAGCCTCTCCGGAAGTCTCGATTTCCGCACGCGCTTGCCCCGGTGCCGCCGAATCGTCGGGGGCAAGAGCGAGTTCGCCTTCGCGTTCCTCGGCCTGGCTCCCCATCAGCCGCCGATACGGGCCGTCACGCCGGATCAGCTCGGCATGCCGGCCGGTCTCGACGATATGGCCTTTGTCGAGGACCAGGATGCGGTCGGCGCCGATCACGCTCGAGAGCCGATGCGCGAGGATCAAGGTCGTGCGCCCGGCCGAGAGGCGATCGATCGCCTGCTGGATCACGGCCTCGTTCTCGGCATCGACAGAGGACAGAGCCTCGTCAAGGATCAGGATCGGCGCGTCGCGCAGCAGAGCGCGGGCGATCGCCAGACGCTGGCGCTGACCGCCGGACAGCAACACGCCCCGTTCGCCGATCATCGTGGCGTAGCCCTGCGGCAGGGCCACGATGAAGTCGTGCGCATTGGCATCGCGAGCCGCGGCTTCCAGCTCCTCGCGGCCAGCCCCGGGTTTGCCGAGCCGCAGGTTCTCCTCGACCGTGCCATAAAACAGGTAGGTGTCCTGATGGACGACCGCGATCATCCGGCGCAGCGTCTCCGGATCGAGTGTCCGCAAGTCCCGGCCGCCGATGCGCACAGTGCCGCGCTGCGGGTCGAAGAGCCGTAACAGCAGGCGCGCGATCGAGGATTTTCCCGATCCGCTGGGACCGACGATGCCGATCTTCTCGCCAGCGGCGACGGTGAAAGAGAGCCCGTCATGCGCGGCGCCACGCCCGCCGGGATAAGCGAAATAGACGTCCTCGAAAGCGATGGTCGGAAGGAGCGGACCGCTCGCCTCACGCCGACTGGGGCTCCGCTCCGGCACCAGTGGTTCCGCGGCGAGCAAGGCCTTGATCCCGGCGGCGGCGGATTGTCCGAGTATCCCCTGGTGCAGCACCATGCGCAGATCGCGCAACGGCCGGAACACCTCGGTTCCGGCCATCAGCACGATCAGCAATGCCTGGATGCTCATCAGCCCCTGCGACACCCGCCATATGGCGAGCGACAGCGCCGCGGCAGCGCCGATCGCCACCCCGCAATCGGTGATGCCGCGGGTCATCACCCCGATCGAGATTACCCTCAGCGACGTGTCGCACAGCTCGCGCGCCCGGTCGGCGAGCCGGCGGCCATAGGCGCCGCTCCGGCCAAAGGCCTTCAATGTCGGCAGACCCTGGACACCGTCGAGAAACTCTGAGCCGAAGGATTTGAGGGCTCCCTGACGGCCGTGGCTGGAGCGCCGCTCGATATGTACGAACAAGGCCGGCGCGACCAGTGTCACCAACGCGAAAACCAGCATCACCGCCGCCACCGGCACATCCCAGCAGGCGATGAAGACAAAGATCGCAAGTGGTGTCAGCACCGCGATTGTCACCTGTGGCACGTATTGCCCGAAGAACGTCTGTAATTGCTCGACGCCGTCGACGATCGACAGCATGACGCCGCCGGTGCGCTCGCTGGCAAGCCAGGCCGGCCCGAGGGCCGCGATCTTGTCATAGAGACGGCCGCGCAAGTCTTCCTGGACCCGAGCGGCGGTGCGGTGGGAGATCATTGTGCGGTGGTGATCGACAACTCCGCGCAGGACCACGGCAATGGCCACCCCGAGCGCCGGAGCCGCCATCGCCGAGAAGCCGGCGCCGCTGAATACATGGGAGAGCAGCACGCCAAGGATCGCAAACCGCGCGATCCCGACCACCGAGGCAATAAGCCCGAGAAGGACCGCCAAGGCGATCCAACCGCGCAGTCCGCGCGTCAGCTCCCACAGGCGTCGGTCGAAATACATCAGCGCTTCCCGGTCAGCCCGTGAAGTTCAATTCGGCGATCATAACCGAGGACGCCGGCCTGCGAAGCCGTCTTACAACGCCAGCGGACCAAGTTGCGTTGTTCTCGCACAGCGCCGGGCCGCGCATGCGGCTCGGCGATCTGCGTCACGCTAGTCCGGCCAGAACTAACGCGTATCGGCCGGCGAGCTCAGGAAGGGGGTGAACGTCACTCCCGAACCCGCGACGCTCGCACATCCCGGAGCACCCGGACCTTTTGAGCATCCCCACCAGTTCACAGTCGCGTTGACGATACCCTCGCCGAGATTGTCGACCCCGGTCTGCTTCCCGAGGAGATTGTTGAGGTGCGCACCCACGAGCCCGGCCGTGTTCACGGCGATATCAACCTGCTCGTCCTTGATCACGTTCTGAACAATGACGGTACCCGTCGTCGTGGCTCCGGAGGTGGCAAACACGTTGATCCCGGTCGGGCCCGGGGTTGCCGCATCCTCGGTGTCAGCGCCGTTGCCGGCGATATAATTGCCCGCGATCAGGTTGTTGTTGAGGTTTTGCTCGGCATAGGCGGTGTGCAGGTGGAAGGCTACGCCCGGCAGACCGTTGTTGGTCAATCGGTTGCCGATAACCACGTTGCCAGCGGTCTCCAGGCCCGCCTTTAGGCCCCCTGGGGGAGGGCCGCCGGCAACAAAGAGGCCGACGCCGGCGCCTGCCCCCTCGACAGCGACCCCATTGCCCGACGACTCGTTACCGGAAATCGTATTGTTGACGACGCCGCGCGGCGTGCCTGACGGAAGTGCCGAGTAGAGCGGATGCGAAGCCAAGGTTATGCCGCAGTCGAATGGATTGTTTTGCGCTGTGTTGCCGGTGATCAGATTATCGTGGGCAGCGCCCGTGTCATCGCTGAGCAAGATACCGCCTGAATTGTTTTCCAGCAGGTTGTTGGCCACAATAGAGTGATCGACCCCGCTGAGGTGAATGCCTTCGCCACAATCGAAATCTTCACTGGTCTCGAAGGGCGGTATCCCGGGGCACGTCGCTGGCGGAGGACTAACAACAAGAGCCAGGTTATTGTTGACCACACGGTTATCTGAAATTGTGACCGACGACGCATTGGTGACCAGAATGCCCTCGAAGTTGGCGTTCCGAATTGTAAATCCCGTCACCACCACCTCGCTGAGCGTGGGAGGCCCGGGATTGTCGAGGCCATCGACGTAGACGCCGTTCTTCTTCTTGGTGCCGTCGATGATCGTCTTGGCGCTGTTGGCGCCGATCAGGGACAACGGCTTGTCGATGACGACGTCCTCGAAATACTTCCCTTGCGCGACCTGGATCGTATCGCCGGGGTTCGCGGCGGCAACGGCAGCACTGATCATGCTGAAGCAGCCATCCTTGCCACTCGGATTTACACACAGCGTCGCGGCAGCGGACGACTGGCAGATTCCGGCGAATAGCGTTGCGCCGGAAGCCATTAGCAATCCAGAAAACCATCTACGACTATTCACTGCGACCCCCCTTATCTATTGGATTTAGCTTGAACAACGGGAACACCGATCGTCCAGCAGACATTAACCCAAGTACTGACTAAGCCGAGGATGAGTTAACAGATCAAACGCATTGCGACAAGCCTTCCCATTCGGAATCACGTTTTCGGGCCGGAGCCGGCGGTTTTTTGTCGAGGTGGCGGCGCTGGCCCGTTGGCTCATTGACGCAGCCAGGGCGATGCGGAATGTGCGACCGCGCAAGACGCCGATCGTTCTCGCCAACGCCTATATGGCGACGATCGATCAACTTTCCTTATTACGCCAAACGCTGGGTTGGAGCTCGTGTCGGCGTCGACAGGAGAGCGGCGGAGGCGGTGGTGTTGGTGGTCTGCCCGCGAAAATTCTCGCCTCCGGCATCGAGTCGCTCGATCGGCTGACGCCAGCGCCGATTCGGGATTTGCTCGGAAGTAGCAGGTTGCCTGGCCGCCGAGATGCAAGGCCGCAGTGACGCTCCCGACCCACCGCTTTGGGTGTCCTGTAGCCCGACTACCATTCGCGGGTTCGTGGCCATCGGGTGGGACATTGAGACGACGTCAGGGCATAGGAGCGGCCGACCCGCACTGGGGGCCGGGGATCGACGCGCCGGTCGCGATCCGGTCAACCCGCGAGCGCGGCGGGTCGTGCTGCGGATCGACCCGGCCGAGCACAGGGTAGAGTTGGTTCTGCCGCGAAGCGTCCCGGTGAAGATCGGTCTGCGCTTTCTGACGACGAAACGGGGATGGGTCGTCGAGCGCTCCGAAGCCCTGGCGCAATCAGTGTCGTTCGTGGACAGAGCGATCGTGCCCGTGCTCGGGTTCCCCATCGGATCCGCCTCGAACGTGATTCGATACCGCCGCGGGTCAAGATCATCGATGGTGAGATCCGGGCTGGCGGCGATCCGGCATATCTGGCGCGCCAGGTGGGCGACTACTGGTCGCCACTGCGGGCCGAGCTTGCGCTGCGCGAGGCGCTTGCCCGCGCGCATGCGCGCGGGCGGTGATCGACTGGATTCGCAGTCTGTTCGACAAGCGCCGGCAGCAACTTGCCGCAACCGCGTACCAGCCGATGACTTCGCTCGCCGCCGAATAACAGCGCTAGCGGTCATCGAGACTTGCCGTTTTGTGCTATGGTGATCGTCCGGCAAGTCGATCGCATTGCGACTCCCGGCGGACTATCCGCCGATGCCGTAGTTCTTCACGAGATAATCGACGATCGTCTTTGCATCCTCCGGTGTAACAGGCGCGCCGAAGGCGTTGGTCATTTTGGTTACCTCAGACTGCCACCCCTTGCGGTCAAGAAACAACGAGTTGCTGCGCAAATAGTCGAGGCTGTGGCAGGAGCCGCAATTGTCCTCGACCACCTGCTGCCCCGGTCCTTCCTTGAGGGGTACCAGTTGTTCCTCGGCGCGCGCGCTCGCTGCGGCCATCAGCGCCAGAGCAAGCCAAACAGGCCGGGCGTTCATCGTCTTCGCGTCACGCGACGGTGATCGTCGTCGGCCGGATCACGTTATTGTGGTAGCCGGCCGGGTTGAAGATCAGCGTGTCGACTTGGGTCTGACCGATACGGTTGGTGGCTCTGGCCGTGATTCTGTGCGCGCCGGCGCCAACCGGACTGAAGCGATAGCTCCACGGACGGAAGGCGAAACGGCCGTCATCCCTGCCGAGGCTCGCCTGATGCCAGGTCTTGCTGTCATCGGTCGACACCTCGACGGCGCGAATGCCGTAGCCGCCGTCCCAGGCAATGCCGCTCACATCGACCGACTGGCCCGCGTCAAAGCGCTGGCCTTCGGCGGGCGAAGTGGTCAGCGAATTGACCACCATCTCGGAAATTGGGGTCGTCGAATCGTTCTCCTGTGAGAGGAAGCGCTCGATGACCGGGAACTTGCCGTTGGGGATGCGGTAGGCGCTCTTCATCCAGAAACCGTCAAAGGGCTTGGCCGCAGCTTCGATCGAAACGAGGTGCTTCATCCAATAGGTCGCGGTCCACCCCGGCACGACGAGACGCGCCGGGAAACCGTTGAAATGCGGCAACGGTTGGCCGTTCATCCGGAAGGCGACGATCGTGTTCTCGTCCAGTGCCTTCCAGATCGGAATGCTCTTGACGAAATCCGGCGTCTTGTCGATCACCGGCCCGTCGGCACCGTTCAACACGACCTCGACGGTCTCTTTGCGCAGTCCCGCCTTGGCGAGCACATCCTTGAGCCGGACCCCTCTCCAAACCGCATTGCCCATCGCGCCCAGCCCCCATTGCACGCCGGGCACGTGCGGATCGGAGAGGCCGCGACGGTTTCCCGAGCACTGGCAGACCGCGGTGATCTCGACCTGCTCGAACTGGCTCTGCAGTTCAACCATCGTCAGCTCAAATGGGTTCGCAACGGCGTCGCCGCCAACCCGCAGCCTCCAGCTCGGCAAATCGACCTGTTCGGGGATGTCGGCGAGATGGTAGCGCACAAAAAAGGCGTCGTTCGCGGTGATCGGCGAAGAGAAATAGGAGACGGGCGTTTCGTAATTCGGCGGGCGATAGGCAAGTTTGATCAGCGGCTGCTTGCCGGGGAGCGCATCGAGGACAGCCGTGTCGTACACCCCGGTGGGTAGCCCGAATGTCAGATAGGGGGGCGCCGCGGGAAACGCGGACCGTGCCCCCAGCCCTGGGACGGCAAATGCGAGCGCACCGCCCAACCCTTGCAGGACTCTCCTGCGCTGGAGCATGTCACCTCCCCGACGAGTTGCGAACACATTCGCATCGACCATCGGAACCCGCAAGCGCGGCGCGACCGATTCGTCGTCGGGTACCGGTCAAACGAGCGGACACCCTTCCGAGCAGCAACCCTCGAAGCGCTCTCGGGTCGGCGCTTTCGGGGGCCATCGCGCGCGACTACCATCCGCGAGTCTGTCGCCATTGGGTGAAACATTGGATCAGCGCAGAGTAAGGGTGACCGACTCTTACTGGGAGCCGGATATCGGCGCTCCGGTGATGATCCGGGTCAACCCGCGAGCGCGGCGGATCGGGCTGCGGATCGACTCGGCCGAGCGCCGGGTTGAACTCGTTCTGCCGCGAAGCGCTGCGGTTCAGACCGGTCTGCGCTTTTTGGCCGCGAAACGGGAGTGGGTGCTCACGCGGCTCGAAGCCCTACCGCAAGCGGTGCCGTTCGCCGATGGCACAATCGTGCCACTGTTGGGGGTTCCCCACCGGATCCGGCTGGAGAGCGCCCCCGCTCTGCAGTTGGTCAGGATCGGTGATGGCGAAATCCGGGTTGGCGGCAATCCGGCATATCTGGCTCGCCGGGTGCGTGACCATCTCGTCGCCGTCGCGCAGGCCGAGCTTGCGCTGCGCGCAAGGCGCTTGGCCGCCCGCATCGGATACGAAGTGGCGCGGGTCAATGTACGCGATACCAAGAGCCGGTGGGGTAGCTGCTCGGGACAGCGAAACCTCTCCTTCAGCTGGCGGTTGATCCTCGCTCCCGAACCCGTGCTCGATTATGTCGTCGCCCACGAGGTGGCTCATCTCGTCGAGATGAACCACGGGCCACGTTTCTGGCGTTTGGTTGAGAGCCTCGCTCCAGGCAGTGCTGCGCAGCGAGCCTGGCTGAGGCAGCATCGCAATCGATTGCTGTCCTACGGTTGAGAGCCGCGCTCAAGCGTCGCGCGCTTTCGCTGTTACTTTTCCGGCTCGATCAGTCCCTTGACGAACCAGCGCTGCATCGCCAGCACGACCGCGATTGGCGGCAGCAACGCCAGGAGCGCGGTCGCCATGACGAGATGCCATTCGGTCTGCGCGTCGCCATTGCCGATCATCTGGCGGATGCCGATGACGATCGTCGTCATCGCCGGGGTATTGGTGACGAGCAGCGGCCAGAGATACTGGTTCCAGCCATAAATAAACAGGATCACGAAGAGTGCTGCAATGTTGGTCCGCGACAGCGGGATGACCATGTGGATCAGAAAGCGCCAAGCTCCGGCGCCGTCGATTTTGGCCGCCTCGACGAGCTCGTCGGGGATCGTCAGAAAGAATTGGCGGAACAGCAATGTCGCCGTCGCCGACGCGATCAGCGGCAGCACCAAGCCGGGATAGGTGTCGACCAGGCCGAGATCGGCGGCGATCTTGTAGGTCGGAATGATGCGCACCTCGACCGGCAGCATCAGGGTCACAAAAATCGCCCAGAAGCA
>Ga0306921_10009054_pt1 | contig 10536 bp, 6 predicted proteins | sample sta12Cox44000080_FD_203760 | JGI IMG/M metagenome (GOLD analysis project Ga0306921, IMG submission 203760) | Lab enrichment of tropical soil microbial communities from Luquillo Experimental Forest, Puerto Rico - statoxic.12C.oxic.44.000.080 (v2)... | ecosystem: Environmental > Terrestrial > Soil...
GGTGACCACGTTCACTAAGGCCATTCAGTCAAAATGGGGAGGTGCAGTATGAAGCGTAAGTCGACCATCTACGGCATTCCAAGTTCGCTGGACTACGAGAGGACAAGGATGCACGCACGGTGATTAAAGAACATGGTGGCGGGGGTTGCTGACTCACAATGGCGCGAAGAGACCGATACCATAAAACCGCCCACCTCGGCCACCAAGTACGATCTGCGTCGCGCCTCCAAGGCGCAAATTGACGATTGGATGAAGCGCAAGCGTGAAGCAGACGGCACTCAGTACGTTCGTCCCGCTGGTCGCATCGGTAGCACGCTGTAAACAAGTCCTCGGTTATCCCAACCGGGGTTCAGGGATGGGACTCGGAATTCAGTTATCGCGAGTGATGCCGGGTCCCTTTCATCTTCAGCAGTTCATCGCGAGTGACGGCGTTTATCGCGAGTTAATCTATGCTTAAACCAAGTAGAATCCGAGTGATGTTTTCACCTCACGACAAACTGAGGGTATGAAATATGAAATTTAGGAAGGCACTGCTTGTCTTACTTCTGACAAGTTCTGCAATCGCTGCGCAGGCCCTGCCCGTGCAGGTGGTGTTTCATGTGAGCATGGGCCAAGCCTCGGCGACTTCGGTCTCCGGCCGGCTGCTGGTCTTCGCCAAGCTGCTCGGACCCGACGACAAGGGGCCCGTCGCGGCGGTCAACATGGACCAGATCGATACCCGCGCGACCGCCATCGCCGCTCAAGAGGTGGCTCACCTCGAGCCCGGCGCCACCGTCGCGCTTTACGCCGACGTCACGGCCTTCCCTACACCTTTCTCGCAGCTCAAGCCCGGCCGCTACGCCGTCCAGGCGGTGCTCGATCGCGACCATAGCTACAATTACACGGGACGCGGCCCTGGCGATCTTGTGAGCGGAGTCGTCGAGATGGACCTGCCCGGCGACGCAGACCACGTCCTGACGCTTGCGACCGCCATCCCCGAAGTCGATCCCCTCCAGCCACTGTTCAACGTGCCGCCCGCGCTGAAGGAGGTCTATGCGGCGGCCAAGGCCGACATCCACCCGATCGACTTCCCCAGCCCGGCGCTCAGCCGCTTCTGGGGCCGGCCGGCCACCCTGCGCGGCTGGGTGGTGACGCCACCGGACTATGCGACCCATCCCGGCCAGCGCTATCCGACCGTCTACTACACCCAGGGCTTCGGCGGATCGTTGCGCTCCCTTCACGACACCGCCGTCGCCCGATGGGATGAGATGAAGACGGGCAAGGCGCCGCCAATGATCTGGGTGGGGATCGACCAGTCGAGCCCCACCGGCACGAGTGAGTTCGTCAACAGCGTCAACAATGGGCCGTGGGGCCAGGCGCTGACGGCCGAGCTCATCCCCGACCTCGAACGTCATTACCGCATGGACGCCAAGCCCTCGGGCCGCCTGCTGACTGGACACTCCTCCGGCGGCTGGGCGGTGCTGTGGCTGCAGGTGACTTATCCTAAATTGTTCGGCGGCGCTTGGCCCACCTCGCCTGATCCCAGCGATTTCCACGATTTCTTGGGCATCAACCTCTACGCCCCCAATGCCAACGTCTATCGCAAACCCGATGGGACGCCTTGGCCGCTGGCGCAGGACAAGGGCGAAATGCTCGTCTCCATCGAGGACTACACGCGCCGGGAAGTCGTGGTCGGGGCGTATGGTGGCCAGCTCGCCTCGTTCGAGTGGGTCTTCTCCCCACGTGCCGCCGACGGGCTCCCGGTCCCGATGTTCGACCGCACGACAGGCACGGTGGACTCAGCCGTGATCGCCTATTGGAAGGAGCACTACGACGTAGCCGAGCACCTCCGCCGCCACTGGCCGGAGCTGAGGCGTGATCTCGACGGCAAGATCCATCTGACCGTGGGCTCGGCGGACACCTTCTATCTCGACGGTTCGGCTCACCTGCTGGAAGCGACGATGAAGGGGCTCGGGGCGAGGACCGACTTCCGCTACGTCGAAGGGCGCGGCCATTTCGACCTCTACACCGTGGGCGACGACCGCTGGGGCCTGTACAAGGCCATCGCATCGGAGATGTACGCGCTCGCCCGGCCGGGAGCAAACTGGCGCGGTGTACAAGATCGCGGTAGGCCGCAATGACTTGGGCATGAAAGAGCATGGCGCAGTCATCAATGCGCGCATGGGTCCGAATACCTGGGCTCCTTTACGAGCCGGAGCCGCATTGGGCGAATACGTGGGAGCAAAACCATCTTAGCATCAGCCCTAGCGGCGATTCTTAGTTCAGCGATTCCGACATGGATGGGCCTTCACGAAGTTCTTACCGCGCCGCGCTGCCCTTGGCAAAACGCCTATGTCGAGAGGTTGATCGGTTCAATTCGCCGCGAATTCCTGGATCACGTCATTGTCTTCAATGAAATCGGATTGCGTCACATCCTGAAAGAGTATTTCCAATACTACGACAATTTTCGAACTCACCTCTCGCTCAACAAAGATGCGCCTGCCGGCCGAGCGGTCGAGCCTCCCGGGCTTGGCCGGCCGATCGAAATTCCCCAAGTCGGCGGACTACATCATCTCTATACCCGGAAAGCTGCCTGAACGGAGCGCCATTCGAAAGTTGTTGCCGGAAGTGCGAGACGGCCTGCGTTGGTCTGCTCTGAAAGTTCAGCTTCTCGTCTTAGCATGCTTGCCGAATGAGAATTGCCCGACAAAATCCTGGCATCGAACACGATACGCTCATCGGCGAATTGAGTTTTTGGTAGGGACAGCGCTCTGTCCTGCCTGGAATTTGGGTCTTGCGAAAGGTTAGCGGATAGTGGAAATGAGAGGGGCGCACGACCCGCGCTCGCGAGGCCAATGGCGGCGATTGTCGGATGATTGTAGATTGTAAGAAAATAAGCCGGAGCCGTGAGAGAGACGTCCGCGGAAACGGTCGGAGCGTCAGCCGACGCAGCAATTTGAGGAAGAGATTATGGGTGATCTGATTCCGAACGACGAGACACGTATTTTGGGGGTCAAGAGCGATTTTTCGGTCGCGCGGTCATTCGAATACGACGCCTTCATCAGCTACCGCCGCGCCGACGGTGCGTGGCACGCACGAACCCTTCGCCAGCGTCTGCAGAATGTTCGCATCCCGCCTGACGTTACGAGCGCTCACCCCGACCGAAAACTTCGCATCTACTTGGATCAGGTATACGAACGCGCGACCGACGACTTCTTCGAGGACACCATCAAGCCGGCGCTCGCCGCGTCACGCCACCTTGTAGTTGTGAAGACGGCCAGCACCATGAACGCGTTACCCGACGGGCGCGCGAACTGGCTCGTCCGTGAGATCGAGTACTTCTGCAGCCTGCCGCCAAAGGGTCGTAGCATCTCCGTCGCTATAACCTCAGGCGATCTGACCGGCGCGCTTCCGGGCCGCCTGGACGAAACCCATCCGAATATCGAGCGGCTGGACGTGCGCCGATGGCGTTGGTACCGCGCACCGGCCGTCGATGATCAGGTCCTGAGCTTGGCCGCGACGCTCCATGAGATCGGGCCGGCAGACATGCCGACGCTCCGGCAGGAGGACTCTCGCCGAATCGCCGCGCAGAAAAGAACACGCAGGCTCGTTGGTGGCGCCGCCATCACCCTCGTGCTGACTGCCACGTGTGTTGCGGTCTGGCAGCACCTCCAAGTGCGTGAGGAGCATTATCGTCGCAACATCGCGATGGCGGCATCGCTGTGGAACCGATTGGGTTTCACAGACAGCAAGACGATCACCCCGGGTTCATTGAACACACTGTGGGAGGTTCGTCAGGCTGTTCCCGAACTGCGTGAGGCGTTCATCACCGAGCTTCTCAGTGGCGGCGATCGCGGGACGCGGCTCGGGGGCCGACCGGCGCCAGTGATGCGAGCGATATACCTGCAATGGCCGGAGGAGCAGGCGGCGAAGGTATTCGACGCGCTCGTGCGAGAAACGACAGCCAGCGATATATCGGCGCGCGCGTCGCTCTGGCGGGCGTGCGAATCATTCGCGCGAGTGCTTCCTGCCCGACGCGTGGGTGCGGCAGTCGCATCAGTGCTGGCCGCAACGAAAGGGAAGACCGAGCCGCTGGCATTTCCGACCCTGCAGACGCTCGCCGGCAAGCTGACGCCGGCCGAGGCAGAGTCGGTTCTCGCGCCTGTGGTGAAACAGATAGAAGCGGCACCGGATCCGGCCTCACTGAAGGAATATTGGGTGGTGGCCCAAGCGTTCGGCGGCGCGGTCACGCCGGACCAAGCTGCGTCGATACGCGCGGTTGCGGTGCGAGCGTTCGAAGGGACGACCGAGCCGTACGATCTCGAAATGCTCTCGCGCGCAGTCGGCGCGCTGCCTGGCGTGCTGACAGCGGACGAGGCGGATCGAGTCCTTCCGCCGATCGCGAAGCAGATCGCGGCCACAACGTGGGCGCTACAGGCGCTGGGCGGCGCCGTCGCGGCGGTCGGACCGAAGTTGCCTGCGGAAGCAGCGCAGCACACTTTTGACCTGGTGTTGCCGAAGCTCGATGGCGACGATCCCTTTGCGACCCAGGGACTCGCGCCCGCGATTGCCTCACTTGCGCCGAGTCTGAGCCCCGATCGCGCTCGAGCGGCCCTCGATCGCGTGTTGTGGGCCACCGATCGAGTGAGGCTCGGCTTCGCTGCCGAACCACTGATCGGCGCTATAGCCGCAGTGTCGGAACGGCTCACGGCCGACGAGGCGGAGGTCATGTTGCCGCCGGTGATGGCGACACTGTCGCGGACCATGGCGATGTTCTCGCTGACCCCGGCCGAGGAAGAATCCAAGCGAGCCGCCAACACGATGGAGCGAGCCGTCAACACCATCGCCGCAAGGCTGGAGCCGTCGCAGGCAAAGAAGGCGCTGACGGGCTTCATTGGATCGATCGGCATGTCAGCCGGAGCGTTGGCGCCGCTGCCCTTGCACACATCTCCGCCCGGGGGTGCTCCGTCAGTGTATGCGACGCGTGAACTGATGCCAGCGTTGCTCGTGCTCGCGAGAAAGCTGAGCCCGGAGGAGGCGGAGGTCGCACTCGTCAGGCTATTGAACCTTTTGGATGTAGCGACTTCGAGAGGGAGACTGGACTCGGTCGCAGCCATGGTGGCCGTCCTAGCACCTATGGAGAAGGACTCCCAGCGCGCCGCCTTGATTGGGCCGGTCTGCCGAAGGTTTCAGGTCGCCACCAATGTCAGCGTGCTGGTGCCGCTCGAGTCCATTGCGTCGGCCTTGGGCGGCAGTTGCACGCTGGCGCCCGAGGCGACACAAATGATCGAGCAACTGCTCGCGGAACTGAATCGCTCGGACTTTTTCCACGTCATCTCGAACGGGAATAGTTTCCAACAGATGGCAGAGATGGTCACGCGAGACCAGGCGAGGACGCTCTTGACGCCGATACTGGCGGTACTTGAACAGAAAAGCGAGCCGACCCTGTCGTTCGTGGCAGGGACGCTTCAGTCTTGGTTCGATCGCGGCATGCTGACGGAAACGGATGCGGCGAGGGTGCGAACCGTGGCGCTGGCCAGGATGACTACGATTCCAACCGCTATTGGCCTGCGCGACCTCGTGACGCTGATAGTCAAGCTACCCGGACGGTTGACACCTGACCAAGCTCAGGCGGCCCTGACCTCCCTGCTGAACGCCGACCAGGAAACTGCGGGCAGCGCCGCTTTTACCGGATTTGGCCGGCAGATCGCCGAGGCGATACTGTTACTTGCGCCTCAACTCAACTCGGAACAGCGGCAGACCGCGGCCACCGCCATGCGTTCGGATCTCGCATGGGCGGAAACCGACGAATTGGCGCTCTCCGCGGCCAACACCGTGATCGCATTGTTGCCCCGCGAGCCTGAAGCGCGAGCCCAGGCGATCATCGACATGCTGAAGTATCCGGCCGCGGCCGGCGGTCCCGCCACCGATGCGCTACTCGCCGCATTGCGCGAAGCAGCAACGGCACGTGGGACCAATAGCCCTGCGGACTCGACGTTCGCGTGGATCCGTCAGTCATTCCCTCACGCGAATCTCGACGTGCCGCCGGCGTGCCCATCGCCTAGGCATGCTGGTCTGGCGTGTCCGGCAACCGCACGTTGAGCAGACAGATCGCCGTTCGCGGATCGCTGCGAACAACTGCGCTGATTATGTCGGGCGAGCACGCTCGGCCGACGATTGTTTAAGTTCGCCAATACTTACTTCAAGAACATCTTGGCGGCTTCCCCATCGCGCCTCCGAAAGATAGGTCAACGGTCTGCCCGTGTCCGTCAACTGCCCGGAAGAGGTACAACCAACGCCCGACAATCCGAACGAAGGTTTCATCCATGTGCCAGGTGGGAGATTTTGGTTCAGGCCTCCGTGTAGCCGCCCATATATTTCCGGTACATACTCTGGACCCAACGCCAGGCGATCCTGTGATCCACCTGTCCCTACCAAAAACTGCGTTTGTGTTGAGGCAGTTGCACTTGCACGGCAGGAACGATAGTTTGCAAACGCTATGTTTGCGATCATTCTCTCGCTGCTCTGCTCAATTCGGCAAGGATTTCGAACTCGGGCTGCGATTCAAGCCGAGATCCTTGCCCTTCGGCATCAGCTCTTGGTCCTTCAGCGCTCAGCACGTGCACGCAAGGTGCGTTTGACTGCCTCCGACAGGTTCCTGTGGGTCTGGCTCTCGCGACTCTGGCGTGAGTGGCGATCGGCTCTGCTGATCGTCAAGCCGGAAACGGTGATCGCCTGGCATCGACGCGGATTTCGGCTGTACTGGAGCTGGAAGAGTCGCCATCCACAAGGCCGCCCTTCCCTGTCGCGAGAGGTCATTGACCTCATTCGAAGGATGAGCCTGGCGAATCCCCGTTGGGGAGCGCCACGCATTCATGGGGAACTGCTGAAGCTGGGATTTGAACTATCCGAGGCTACGGTCGCCAAGTACATGGTGCGGCATCGGAAACCACCCGCGCAAACCTGGCGCACGTTCCTGGCAAACCATATAAAGGATATGGTCTCCTCCCACTTCTTCGTGGTTCCGACCGTGTTCTTTCGTGTCTTATATGTCTTCGTGATTCTGTCGCACGACCGCCGACGGCCCGTCCACGTGGCGGTGACGGAATATCCCACAACTGAATGGGTGGCCCACCAACTGTTGGAGGCTTTTCCGTGGGACAGCGCTCCCCATTACTTGTTGCGCGATCGGGATGGAAGCTATGGAGAGAAATTTAACGAGGCGGCAAGCTGGCTGGGCATCCGTGAAGTTCTCACGGCACCGCAATCTCCCTGGCAGAACGCCTACGTTGAGCGATTGATCGGCTCGATTCGTCGGGAATGCTTGGATCACGTCATCATCCTGAATGAGACCGGTCTACGGCGCATCCTGAAATCGTACTTCGACTACTACGAGCGGTCCCGCACGCATCTCTCGCTGGGCAAGGATGCGCCGCTTGAGCGGGACATTCAGCCGCAATGGACGGGGCCGATTGTAGCGATTCCCCAGGTCGGGGGCTTGCATCATCGCTACGAACGAATCGCCGCCTAAACAGGACACGATTCTTCACGCGAACCCTTCATTCACTTGCTCTGCTTTTGTAGTTGAACACAGTCACCGAGCGGGTTCGCACCAGAATCTCAATACTTTCGGGTTATCGAAAGAACTACGACATCGCCAAACGCTCACGCATAGAGTTTCTAGTAGGGACAGGGACCTTCGTCGAATGAGTCACCAACACGGGAATGATGTTTTCGCCGACTATTGCCTAGCCACGCTATTCAGGGTCGGCGTAGCAGACTTCGCCGGAGTAGCGGAATGCCGTTCCGGCGACTAGATCGGCTTCTCCAATGTTCGTAAGATCGCCAGTTGCGCCAGCGAATCGGCCGGTTCCGCCGACGATATGCGCCGGGTAGCTGACGATTGCGAATCGAGTCTGTGAGAGGGGAAGAGTGGTAGCGACGGCTTTATCGAAGTAGATGTTGTCCCCGGATTCCGTAACCCAGTGATGCTGGACGTTGAATAGCACAGTACCACCAGGGCCGGGTTGTGGCGGAGTTAACAACGTTGCAGCCACGGCACCGCGCAAATCCCCGGTGGCTGGACCCAGCGTGGTGTTGGCATCAACGCCGCCGAAATTGGTAATAATGCTGCCACCGACATGCGTGCAGTGAGGATTGCCGGAGGGTTTGGGTTTGGAGGCGGGGGTGCTGCCGCTGCTCGCCAGAAGCGCGGAAACCAGTACTGCAATCGATGCAAGAAATGCCACGCGAACGATGTGATTGAGTGTCATTGTGGTTCCTTTCGTCGAAAGAACATTGCACGGGTTGAGGTCCATGGCATCCGCTCACCGTGCGAAAGCCTCTACAGGTACGTGACAGCCGTTTCGGGGATTCCACGGTTTGTTTCGTCGGCTTCGCGGATTTCTATATGCAAAAGCGCCATCTGGACGTGGATTGGCTCATAAAATTTGGCCTCTGAGGCGATTACTGCTTTTTGTACCGTTACGGAGACCGTAACCTTACTGTTTTCATCAGATTGACTTCCGGATGGTCACGGTCTATTCTCCATCCGAGGGTGCGGGTCGGACGGTTTGTGTGAACACGGTTGGAGTCTCGTCAAGGTCCGTTAGTCAATTGTTGGGAAAGTGGAAGAACGGAGATCAAGCGGCACTGCGGGCCCTGGTACCTCTCGTTTATACGGAACTGCGCCGTCTAGCGCACTACTACCTTCAAGGAGAGAACCCCGGTCACACTCTCGAAAGCGCCGCGCTTGTACACGAGGCCTTTTTGCGACTGGCTGAGCGGAGTCCTTTGCAACTTCAGAACCGAACGCACTTCTTTGCCGTTGCGTCTCATCTCATGCGGCAAATCCTCGTGGATTACGCCCGCCGCCGTCGCAGAGTCAAGCGCGGTGGTGGGCACAAACTAACTCTGGACGAAGCGGTCTTTCTGCCTGGCGGCAGAGATCTAGATCTAGTCGCCCTCGACGGCGCTCTGAACGAACTTTCCCGCCTGGACGCACAGCAGAGCCGAATCGTGGAGCTGCGCTTTTTCGGTGGCCTTTCCATTGCTCAGACTGCAGATGTCCTGAGCATCTCGCCGGCCACCGTAAAGCGAGAATGGGCAACCGCTCGGGTTTGGCTGCACCGCGAGATGAGTAGGACAGCGCGACGATGACGCCTGAGCGTTGGCAACAAGTTAAACATGTACTGCAACGGGCGCTAGAACTCACCCCTGAGCAACGCCCAGCCTTTCTCGACAGCGCCTGCTCTGAGGATCATTCGCTCCGCCGCGAAGTTGAATCTCTCCTGTCTTCTAATAACCAGGTCCGCTCCAATTTCATGAATTCTTCCCCCCATGCGGGCTTAAGACTCAGTCCGGGCACGATGCTAGGAGACTTTGAAATTCTTTCGTTGCTTGGATCCGGCGGGATGGGCGAAGTTTATCGCGCGCGGGATCATCGTTTAGAGCGCGATGTAGCTATCAAGGTTCTGCCCCGGTTCGTTTCTCTTGACTCTGGTCGATTGTGGCGCTTCGAGCAGGAGGCAAAAGCTGCTGCGGCTCTGAACCATCCTAACATTCTTGCAGTTTTCCACATGGCTACGTACGAAGGCGCGTCGTATTTGGTCTCGGAGCTGTTGGAAGGCGAGACGTTGCGCGAGGAACTGAAGCGTAGGTCAATCCCGCTAAGGAATGCAATCGATTACGGAATACAGATTCTCAATGGTCTGGCAGCAGCGCACGAAAAGGGCATTGTTCATCGGGACCTCAAGCCGGAGAACCTGTTCGTCACCAAAGACGGACGAATCAAGATTCTCGATTTTGGCTTGGCAAAGCTGACGCACCAAGAAACCGAAACGGAATCTACGATGCAGACCTTGAACACGGATGCCGGCGCGGTGCTGGGGACGGTGGGCTACATGTCCCCTGAGCAAGTGCGTGGCTTGGTCGTAGATCATCGCTCCGACATTTTCGCATTCGGGGCGGTTTTGTACGAGATGCTTTCGGGTAGGCGTGCGTTCCACGCAGACACTGCGGCTGACACAATGAGTGATATCCTGAACAGTAATCCCGCGCCCTTATTGGAAGTAAGTCCCACCCTTCCGCTAGGAATCCCGAAGATCGTTGGACGATGCCTGGAAAAGAGTCCTAACGAACGATTCCCTTCTGTCCGAGATGTTGCATTCGCTTTGGAAGCACTCTCCGACATATCAAAATCGGCTACCAGGAGCCCACTGGGTGACGTTGAGGAGCGCGGCGCGAAACTCAGGGCGCTGTATGTTTCGGGCGGGCTGCTGGCGTTGGTCTTCGTCCTTCTAGCCGCTAAATACCAGAGCAATCATGCCAAGCAAGATAGACCCGTATCGCAGGAGTGGGAGCAGCTAACGAGCTTCTCAGATTCCGTCACAGCACCGGCCTTGTCGAAGGATGGCCGGATGCTGGCGTTTATTCGCAACGGAAACCCTTTCCTCGGTACAGGAGATGTCTATCTCAAGATGTTGCCCCAAGGTGAGCCTGTTCAGCTGACAAATGACGATAAGATGAAGACCAACCCCGTATTCTCTCCGGATGGCT
>Ga0306921_10009056_pt1 | contig 10535 bp, 8 predicted proteins | sample sta12Cox44000080_FD_203760 | JGI IMG/M metagenome (GOLD analysis project Ga0306921, IMG submission 203760) | Lab enrichment of tropical soil microbial communities from Luquillo Experimental Forest, Puerto Rico - statoxic.12C.oxic.44.000.080 (v2)... | ecosystem: Environmental > Terrestrial > Soil...
GGATCCCGGAGAACGCCGGCGCGGCGCTCGACGTGGATGGGCTCGGCCTGCGCACTCATGATCGGTCGAGGAGAACACGATTCTCCGCGCCCGAGAGGAGGGGATGCAGCCCGGCGGCCCACCGGTGCGGCGACCGACATCGACCGGGCCCTCGGGGATGGGAAGGGGACTGGCGCCTGGAGTCCGGCTGGGCTATGAGCCGACGCCCGTTCGGCAGCCCTCCCAGGGGCGGCCGCTGAATTGCCCGGGGCTATAGCTCAGCTGGGAGAGCGCTTGAATGGCATTCAAGAGGTCGCCGGTTCGATCCCGGCTAGCTCCACAAGATTCCGATGAGATAGGGCGCCAGAACGGCGCCCTTCGCATTTCTGGCTGCGCGAATGGCTGCGCAGCCCTGCGTCGACTGAGGGGACTCCGCGTGGTCGTCGAGGAGGGGAAGCTCTAGGTGTCAGACCGCCTTCGGCCGTTTGGGCGAAGGGCCGGCCCGCCCATCCTCGGCCGGGTCGTCGCGACGCCTTCCTGGTGTGAGTCGCTCGACCACCACGAACAGCACTGGGATGAGGAGTGTCGCCAGCAGGGTGGCGGCCAGCATTCCGGCGACCACGGTCGTTCCAAGGATCCGTCTGGAGGCCGCTCCGCCACCGGTCGCGAGCCATAACGGCACGCAGCCGAAGACGAAGGCGAACGACGTCATGAGGATCGGGCGGAGGCGGAGCCTCGCTCCTTCGAGCGCAGCTTCGACCAGCGGGGTGCCTTTCTCGACTTGGAGCTTTGCGAACTCCACGATCAGGATCGCGTTCTTCGCCGCCAAGCCGATGAGCATCACCAGCCCGATCTGACCGTAGACATCGAAATCTAGCCGCCGACCGAGCAGGCCGAGGAACGCCCCAAGCACCGCGATGGGGGTCCCGAGGAGAACGCTGAAAGGGAGCGACCAGCTCTCGTACAGTGCGGCGAGGATGAGAAAGACGAACAGAAGGGCCATTACAAACACCGCAAAGGTTCCGCCCTCTGCCGCCCTCTCTTGATACGAGAGATTGGTCCAGGCGTACCCCATCCCCGGTGGAAGGGTCTGGTTTGCCACCTCCTCGAATGCTTCGAGCGCCTGACCGGAGCTGAATCCAGGAGCGACAGTGCCGAGTACTTCGGCCGACCGGTAGAGATTGAACCGAATCGTGTACTCGGGTCCGCTGACGTTCTTCACCCTCACCAGCGTGGAGAGGGGCACCATCGTGCCCTTCGCGTTGCGTACGAAGAACCTCTCGATGTCCTCGGGCTTCACTCGTGCCTCGCCCTCCGACTGGAGAAAGACCCTCCATTGTCGACCGAACCGAGTGAAGTCGTTCACGTACCGCCCACCGAGGAACGCCTGCATCACCTCGTAGACGTCGGAGAGCGCTACGCCGAGCTTGAGGACCTTGTCCTTGTCGACCTCGACGAACAGCTGCGGCACAGCGGGCGAGAAATTGGCGGTGACTGCCTGGAACTCGGGACGCGCACGGACCACCGACAAGAACTTGCCGACATTCTCGGCGAGAAACTCGATCGGCTTTCCTGATCGGTCCTGGATCATCATGTTCGCTCCGCCGGCTGTGCCGATGCCAGGAATCGCCGGCGGCGGGTAGGCGAGCGCTCGCGCCTCGGGAATTTGGGAGAACGCAATGTTGAGGCTGCGCACGATCCCTTCCGCGGACTCGCTTTCACGCGTGCGCTTCGCCCAGTCCTCGAGGGCGACGAACACCGTTCCGGTGTAGGTCGTCGAGGTGCCGGTGAGAAGGTTGTACCCGGCGACGACGGTATAGCTCCGGATTCCTGGGACCTTGGCGAGGACTTCCTCGATCTTCGTCCCCACTTCCCGGGTTCGCTCGAGCGAGGAGGCATCCGGAAGCTGGAAACCGGCGAGGCAGTAGCCCTGGTCTTCCTCGGGCACGAAGCCGGTAGGGATCCTGGATCCGATCACCCCCGCGGTGATCGCCGTCGCCAAGACAAGGCCGAGCGAAAGCGCCGTCCTCCGGATCAGGGCGCCCCCCACGCGTATGTAGCCACGGGTGAGCCGACCGAACCCGGCATTGAACCTGGCACCCAGGCGCGCCCCCAGCCCCTTCCGACCCTCGTTCGACCGTAGCAGCAGGGCCGAGAGTGCTGGGGCGAAGGTGAGCGCGTTGAATGCAGAAATCAGAACCGAGACGGCGATGGTGAGAGCAAACTGCTGGTAGAGCCGACCGGTGATGCCCGGCACGAAGGCCATCGGGACGAAGACCGCCACGAGGACGACGGTGATCCCCACCACCGGCCCGGCCACCTCGGACATCGCCTTGAGGGTGGCTTCCCGGGGCGAGAGACCCGCGTCGATGTGGGACTGGACGGCCTCCACCACCACGATGCCGTCGTCGACGACCACGCCGATCGCCAGGATCAGCCCGAAGAGCGAGAGGGTGTTGAGCGAGAACCCGAGGAGCGGGAACACGGCGAACGTCCCCACCAGCGCGACGGGCACACCGAGAAGGGGAATGAGAGTCGCCCGCCAGCTCTGAAGGAAGACGAAGACGACGAGGAACACCAGGGCCAACGCCTGGAGGAACGTCTTCCCGATCTCCCTCATCCCCTCGACGATCGGGAGCGTGGTGTCGAGGGCGATCGCGTAGTCCAGACCTGGTGGAAAATCCTTGCGGAGCTCGGCCATCGCGGCCTTCAGCCCGTCCCCGACCTTCATGGCGTTGGAGCCAGGACTCTGGAAGACGGCGATGACTCCCCCCGGCCGGCCGTTGTAGCGGCCCTCCTGCTGGTAGCTGAGTGCACCGAGCTCGATGCGCGCGACGTCCTTGAGGCGTATCTGCGAGCCGTCGGTCTTGGCCCGGACGATGATGTCTCCGAACTCCTCGGGGGTCACCAGGCGTCCCTGGGCCCGAACGCTGTAGGTGAACCGCTTGCCGCGAGGGCCCGGCTCGGCGCCGATCTGGCCGGCAGGGTTCACCACGTTCTGTGCCCGGATGGCCGACTCGATCTCGGTGATCGTGAGCTTGAACCGGGTGAGCATCTGAGGGTCCACCCAGACCCGCATCGCGTAGTCGGAGGAACCAAAGAGCACCACGTCTCCCACTCCCGGAATTCGCTTCAAAGCATCGATGATGTTGATCGTGGCGTAGTTGCCGAGGAACTGCGCGTCGTAGCGGTCATCCGGTGAAAAGAGGGAAATGACCAGAAGGGGGAAGGGGAGCTTCTTCTTGATGGTGACCCCGAAGTTCTTCACTTCCTGGGGTAACGACGCCTGCGCCTGACTGAAGCGATTCTGAACGAGAACGTTGGCGATGTCGGGGTTGGTTCCGACCGCGAACGTGACGGTCTGGATCAGACTTCCGTCATTGGCGTTGATCGACTGGAGGTAGAGCATGTTGTCCACGCCGTTCATCTGTTGCTCGATGGGCGTGGCCACTGACTGCTCGATGGTGATCGCGTCGGCGCCGGTATAGGTCGTCGCCAGCTGGATCTGCGGCGGGACGATGTCCGGGAACTGAGCGATCGGGAGGCGAAGAGCAGCGACGATGCCCCCCAGCACCGTGAGGACCGCGATGACGATCGCGACGATGGGCCGCCGCACGAAGAAGTGGATCACGGGCTAACCCGGTGCTGGAGCATTCCGGTCCGTGCCGCCGTCCCCCCGTGCCCGGCTGTCGTTCCGAGTCGAGCGAGTGCCATCGACATCCTCCCGAATTCCCCGTGGCGTCACTGGCAGCGCGCGAACGGTACGCAGGCTCAGCCTGGTTTGGCCAGGCAGCCGCCCCCGACCCGTGCCACCCTGTTATAGCCAAGATGGGTGCTACGTTGCGCCCTTCGCAGGAGGGAGCCTCAGGTGATTCGCCGCTCCGACAGCTCGCACCCTGCCGATGACGCCCTGGACCGGCTCCGCGCAGGCAACGCCCGCTTCGTGCGCGGAAGGGCTCAGTTTCCCCGGACCTGCAAATCCGTCCTGGCCGCCCTGGCCAAGGAACAGAAGCCGTATGCCACCGTCCTCGGGTGCAGCGACTCCCGGGTACCGCCGGAGCTCCTCTTCGACGCTGGTTTCGGTGACCTCTTCGTGGTGCGCCTGGCGGGGAACGTCGTCTCTGCCGAGGCAGGCGGAAGCCTGAAGTACGCGGCGACGTACCTTCACACCCCGCTCTTCGTGGTCCTGGGACACGAGGGCTGTGGCGCAGTGCAAGCCGCGCTCGCCGCCAAGTTCGAGGGCGCGCGGCTCCACAGCAGGATCGAGGTGCTCCTCCAGAGCATCCTCCCGGCACTCGATGGGGTCTCACCGGCGCTCCCTCCCAAGAAGCAACTTCGGGAAGGGGTCGAGGCGAATGTCCGGTGGACAGTCCGGAGGATCGCCGAGTCGCCCGAGGGCCGGGTGAAGCAGGATGGGCGAGGAGTGAGGATCGTCGGGGCAGTGGCCGATCTCTCCACCGGAATCATTCGGTTCCTCGACGCGTGAGCCACCTGACCCCGAGGCGCGAGCTGCGGATTCCGGGAGCCCCATGAGCGCGAGTCCCGAGTCCAGTTCTTCCCGCTCCTCGACGTTGCGAGGAGATCTCTTCGGCGGTCTGGCTGCCGGGGTGGTGGCGCTCCCGCTGGCGCTCGCCTTCGGCGTCGCCTCGGGGCTTGGTCCGGCGGCCGGACTCTACGGCGCGATCGCCCTGGGAATCATCGCCGCGGTGCTGGGTGGCACCCCGGTGCAGATCAGCGGTCCGACCGGCCCGATGACGCTGGTGGTGACCGGGCTGGTCGCGGCGCACGCGCTGCCCTCGGGCGCGGTGGATCTCCGGTGGTTGGTGGGGGTCATCGTCCTCGCCGGTCTGATCCAGGTCGGCTTCGGCCTGGCACGGCTGGGAGCCTACATTCGCTACGTCCCCTATCCGGTCATCTCCGGCTTCATGAGCGGCATCGGAGTGATCATCATCGTCCAGCAGCTCTTCCCGCTCGTGGGGGCGACCCCACCCGCCTCGGACCCGCTCTCGATCATGCGGCAGTTGCACCTGATCGGCGGCGATGTCCGGTGGGCCGCAGTCGCTCTCTCGGCGGCGACGGTGGCGATCGTCTATCTGTTCCCGAGGCTCACCCAGGTCGTCCCAGCCTCGCTGGTGGCGCTGGTGACGCTGACCGCAGTCTCGGTCGCCTTGAAGCTCGACGTGCCGGTGATCGGTGAGATCCCGTCCGGACTGCCGAGGTTGCTGCTTCCGGCATTCGACCCCCGGGCGCTGCCGGCGATGGTCGTCCCCGCCTTCGAGCTGGCGCTTCTGGGTGCCATCGACTCGTTGCTGACATCGCTGGTCGCCGACAATCTGACCCGCGCGCGCCATGACAGCAACCGGGAGCTGGTCGGGCAGGGGGTGGGCAACCTGGTGGCGGGCCTGCTCGGAGGCCTCCCCGGTGCCGGGGCGACCATGCGGACGGTGGTCAACGTCAAGGCCGGCGGGAAGACCCGCCTCTCCGGTGTGGTCCACGGTCTCTTCCTCCTCGCGGTGCTGCTCGGTCTGTCGGGGCTGGTCCAGTACGTTCCGCGCGCGGTGCTTGCCGGTCTCCTGGTGACCGTGGGGATCGGGATCATCGACACCCGCGGGTTCGCACACCTCCGGCAAGCGCCGCGAGCCGACGCGTTCGTGATGCTCCTGGTCCTGGTCCTGACGGTGTTCGCCGATCTGATCATCGCGGTGATCGTCGGGTTGATCGTCGCCTCGTTCGTCCTGGTCAAGAAGGTGAGCGACGTCGCGGCCCGGCAGACGGTCCTCAGCCCGGTGGCGGACGAGCCCTGGGCCGACGAGCTGAGCATTCCCGAGCCGATCCGGAGCAAGGTCCTGATCAAGCACGTCGAGGGGCCGCTGTTCTTCGGCTTCGCCAACCAGTTCCTCGACATCTCCCGCCAGGCAGCGTCGAGCAAGCTGGTCGTCCTGCGGATGGATCGGATCTCGTACATGGACCAGACGGGCGCCTACGCGCTGGAGGATGCACTGGGGCGCCTGAGCGAGGCAGGGGTCCGGGTCCTGCTGGTCGGTCTCCCCGTTCTCCAGGTCGACCTGCTCGAACGACTCCAGCTGATCCCCGCCGTCGTGCCGAGGTCGGACGTGTTCGAGGACTTCACGGCGCTCCGGGCAGCGCTCCCCGCGCGGCTGGCGGAACTTCGGGAAAGGGATGTGTCTCCGGCCTCGGCGTGACACACGCCGCGGTAGGGCCGAGGGATTCCAGTCGTCCCCCGAGGCCCGCTCTCACCGGCTCGCGCACGCCCGTCGTGCTCCTCGCGCTCGCCGCGGTCCCTCGAGTCGTGAAGAACGGCAAGGCTCGGAGGGGTACGGGTCCAGGGCTGACTTCGGTGGAAATCCCTCCGGGACCGGAGCACGGGCCGTCGTTCCATCCTGACGGTCCGTGCTGGGTGGGCCTGGCTCGATTTCAGAGGACCATCGAGTCGCGCAGACCACCGCGGGTCGCTGGAAACTACTTGGCCGGTGGTGCCGCAGGCGCTGCGGCGTCCGCTGCCGGGGCGGGCGCGTAGAGTTTGGCGTCGTATTCGCTCTTCTCGACCTTCTGGATCGACGAGGTCGGGAGCGTCACTGCACTCTGGGTCTTCGCATCCGTCAGCTGGATCGCCCCGTTGTCGAGCGTCTTGTACTCGGTCGCGTAATAGGTCTGTCCGGTCGCCGGGTTCTTGATGATGTAGTAGTTCGATCCCCCGCACGCCGCGACGAGCATGATTCCTACAAGCAACGTCGAACGTTTCATGGCATCTCCTCCCACACCGCGAGCCGGCTGCGCCGGTCGCGGGTACGAATCCCTCCCTCGATAGAGTTCGGGATTCGGCGCAAGCTCCCGCGGTTCCTGTGGGAATCCCATCGTCCTTCGGCTCAGAGCGTCTGTTCTGCACTCGACCGATTTCGCGGCACACGGCGAGTGGTTCGTTCTGGTGTTTGCCGCCTCAGCACTCGGGGGAGGTGCCGGCTGCGCGGACCCGATTCCCTTGCCGACGAGTTGCATCCGAGTGACTTGCTCAGGGCTGGGTCGCGAGCCGGGCGAGCGTTGACCGTACAGGTCGAACCGCTCGACGCAGCGGGCGGCGGCGGTCCGGAAGAGTGGCCCGACTGGCGGTCGGGAGATTCGCTACGGCTTGCATCCCCCCTGGACCCAGCGGCGGAAGAGGTCCACCTGCTCGGCAGGCCACGCCCCGTCGCAAGGCATCGAGCCGGAGCGGAGCTTCTGGAGGATGGGGCCGGAGAAGCTTTTCACGTCGTCGTAGTCGGACAGGTCGAACGCGGCCTTCATCGCGTCGATGTCCTTCGGGCGGAACAGCGGCCGGATGTCCTGGGCGAAGCTGACGTCTGGACTTGCCATTGGGTCGAGGATAGCGGCTCGAGCACCGGCGCCATGCTGGATGTAGTGGAATCGCGCGACGTATCTGGGGTTTCGGACACGCGGGGGAGCTGCCCGGCACCCGTCTTGCGATCCAGTATCCGCTGTAGCCCAGTGGTAGGGTGTCCGCCGGAGGACAGCGGGGATGGATGCCTCCAGGCCCGGGCCCAAATCGGGGACATCGGACGCGGCCCGGTTGGGCCCGGCGGCCAATGTCGAGCAGCTCCAGCGCATTCTGCGCAACGCGGTGGCTCGGGTCTGCCCGAGGGATCTGGATTCGGAACGCGAAGACCTGGTCCAGACGGCGATGGTCCGGATCCTGGAGCATGCAAGGTCAGCTGAGGCGTCGGAGATCCGCTCCACGTCTTATCTGGTGAAGGTCGCGTTCCACACCATGGTCGACGTCATGCGGCGCTCGAACCGAAGGAGAGCTGCGGGCATCGAGGAGATCGAGGGCCCCAGGTCGGCGCTCGCCTCACAGGTCACCGCTCCTCCCGCCCACGGCGAGATCGCCCCGGCACTCCGTGACTGCCTCTCGGGGATGGTGAGCTCGCGCCGCCACGCAGTGATGCTCTATCTGCAGGGCTTCACCGCCCGGGAGGCGGCCCGCGTCCTTCACCTCGAGGAGAAGGCGATCCGGAACCTCATCTTTCGCGGCATCCACGACCTGCGGCGCTGCCTCCTGGCGAAGGGTGTGACCCCTTGAGCGAGGGTCCGATCACCGCCGACGTCATCCGGCGGCTCCGCGAGGCCTACGCTTCCGGGACGCCGCGCGTCGCCGGCAGCGGCTGCGAGGAACCGGAGCGAATCTGGGAGGCGGTTCAGGGGAGCCTCGACGCGGAGCGGGTGGGCCGACTGCTCGACCACGCCAGTGCCTGCAGCGCCTGCGATCGTGCCTTTCAGGTCGCCCGTGAGCTCCAGCGCCAGCTGCCCGCGGAGGCCAAGCGGACCGTGGTGCCGATCCAGGCCGCGCGGCGGTGGCTCCGCCCCCCGGCGCTGACCGGCGTCCTGCTCGCCGCGGCGGCGGCAATCATTGCGGTGGTGGCCATCCGCCGGGAGGAAGTGCTTTCCGGGCGGGTCCTCCGCGAGAGCGCCTCGCACCGCATCGTTGCCCTGCCGGGGGAGGACCATCTGCGGCGGGACCAGTTCCGTCTCCGCTGGTCTGCAGGGCCGAAGGGAACCCTCTACGAGCTGTGGGTGACCACCCCCGAGCTGCGGGAAGTCTACCGGGCGGGGAAGCTCCAGGAAGCGGAAGCGCAGGTGCCGGCAACGGCCCTGGAGGCGATCCCCCCTGGGGCGGCGGTCCTCTGGCGCGTCGAGGCCTGGTTCCCGGACGGCGGCCACGTGGCATCACCGGCCTTTCGAACCTGGGTGGAGTAGGGCGCGCGATCGTCGTTGCGGCGAGACCCCATCCCGGGTCTGAATCGGCTCCGGGGTGGTCGATGACGAGCGAGGGGCGATGGTGCGCGGCTGGAAGCTGGGCTGGGTCCTGGTGGCGTGGGCGGCAGGGTTGCATCCGGCGTGGGCGCAGCAGCAGTTCGTCGTCCCCCAGTCACTGACGGTCAGCAACCGCGATCGGATCTTTCCCGGCCTCTACGAGTTCAGCGAGGCCGGGGCGGTGGTGGCACGGGTCCGGGACTCCTCGGCCATCTGGTACAACCCGGCCGGGCTGGCGGCGTCCGACCGCACCACCTTCAGCGCCAGCTCCACCGGGTACCAGCTGACGATCCTCGGGAGCACCAACCATCTCGACGAGACGTCGCGCACGGCCAGCTTCCAGGGCATTCCGAACGCCGCGGGCATCGCCTTCGGCAAGGAAGTCTTCGACTGGAAGGGGATGCGCCTCGGGGTCGGCATCTACAACCAGGCCAGCTGGGACCAGTCGGTGCACCTCCAGGACAACCCCAGCCCGGGCACTCGCGTCAGCTACGCGATGCATTCCACCTTCGACGAGCTGGTGTTCACCGGTGGCTTTGGCTGGGCGGCCACCCGCTGGCTCCGGTTCGGGGGGGCCCTGCTCCTCGACTACACCGACACCAGCAACGTCGGAGAGACCTCGGGAGACACCCAGGACGGCCGGAACCTCCAGACGGTCATCCAGACCATCGACTTCAGCGGCAACACCCTCCATCTTCTGGCCACGGGGAGCTTGCAGACCGATCCCTTTCCCTTTCTCTCGTTGGGGCTGGTGGTGCGGACCCCGGGGATGGCGATCCTCCGGGGGGCCAACGTCCGGTACGAGTCCCAGATCGCCACCCTGGCGCAGCACCAGCTGGCGCTGCTCAACGACGGGAGTGCCGAGTTCGACCTCCGCAAGACGTGGAAGTTCACCCTGGGCATCGCCATCAAGTTCTGGAAGCTGCAGCTGGAGGGAGATCTCCGCTGGTACCCCGCCAGCTCGACCTACACCTTGCTCGCCACTCAGCAGCCGGTGGTGGTGACCACCCAGTTGCCGGGGGAGGGAACGGTGGTGACTCAGCAACAGTTCGCCTCCATCCCCTTCGCCACCCGCCAGGTCTGGAGCGGGAGCCTGGGGATGCGGCTCCGGCTCAGCAAGCTGGTCACCATCCACGGTGGCCTCTACGTCGACCCCTCTCCGGTGAGCGCGGGAGTGAACGGGTTGTTCCAGAAGGCCGATTTCGTGGGCCTCCGGGGCGGCATCTCCTTCACTGGATTCCAGGGCCTCTCGGGATCGATCAGCCTCGGATACGAGCGGGGGAGCGCCGACACCACCCTGGCCATCGGGGGCCTGAACGTGGCGCCGCTGCCGGTGGAGGTCGGGTTCACCATCCTCAATCTGAGCTTTGCCATCAGCTACAAGTTCTAGGGCCCGGGATGGGCTAAGACGCTTCCCCGAGGGGGGAAGTCTTCCACGAGGTGAGCCATGTCGCTGAGGGGCGTCGAGTCGAGACAGTCGATGCGGATTCCCGGCCTGGTCGCAGTGGGCCTGCTCTTCGTCTGGGCAGCCTGCGCCACCACCGACACCGAGAGCAGCGCCAAGGTCCACGCCACAGGGCCGGATCAGCGCTTCACCATGGTCGGGTCCGGCTTTCAGACCACGGCTCTGATCACGCCGGACGGAGCGCAGGGACCGCAGGTCAACCTCGGCCGCTACGAGGGGGGCACTGCCATCCGAGGGACCGCCAACGGCCGGACCCTGCAGCTGA
>Ga0306921_10009057_pt1 | contig 10535 bp, 10 predicted proteins | sample sta12Cox44000080_FD_203760 | JGI IMG/M metagenome (GOLD analysis project Ga0306921, IMG submission 203760) | Lab enrichment of tropical soil microbial communities from Luquillo Experimental Forest, Puerto Rico - statoxic.12C.oxic.44.000.080 (v2)... | ecosystem: Environmental > Terrestrial >...
CCACCGGGACCACGCTCAACGTTGCTTCCGGCGTCGGCTTCATTGCGCTGTTTGGGGTCGCGGTGATGAACGGCGTCATCATGGTGGCCAATCTCAATCGTGTTCGCGAGACGAGCGCCTCGCTGCTCGAGGCAGTGGTCGCAGGTGCGGCCGAGCGACTACGGCCCGTGCTAATGACCGCGTCGGTGGCGACCGTCGGCATGCTGCCGGCGGCACTCGCGAGTGGCGTCGGCAGCGACGTGCAGCGCAGTCTCGCCACCGTCGTTGCGGGCGGTCTCGTTCCGGCCACGATGCTGACTCTGTTCATCATCCCAACGATTTATTTTGCACTCGAACGCTGGGCAGCGCGGCGGCTGTCGGCGGCGACCTCCTCTCTGGGGGCGACGTAAGCATGGCCGTGGGGGGAACGCATCGGACCAGAGCGCCGATCGCGGGCTCCACGGCGACGTGGCACATGCACGCTTCTTGCACCAGCCGCTGCCTCGCCGTCATTATCGCGGGGCTACTGGCTGGTTGCGCGGTCGGCCCCGATTTCACACCGCCCGCCGCGCCGAAGGTGAAGGGCTATACGCCCGAGCCGCTTGGATCGGGGACAGCCTCCGCCCCGACGCCGGGCGGCCAGGCGCAGCACTTCGTGCGCAATCTTGATCTGCCCGGGCAATGGTGGACGCTGTTTCATTCCAAGGGGCTCAACAGCCTGATCGAGAAGGCGTTGGCGGCCAATCCCGATCTGCAGGCCGCGCAGGCCGCATTGCGTGTCGCGCGGCATAACGTTCATGCGCAGGAGGGTGCGCTTTTTCCCGCGGTCGACGCGAATTTCAATGCGATTCGTGAGCAGTCCCCGATTGGGGGTCCGCCAGAGCCGACCGAGCAAGCGCCGACGTTCAATCTGTTCACCGGTCAGTTGAACATATCCTACGTGCCGGACGTGTTCGGCGGCACTCGGCGCTCGATCGAAGCACTTGTGGCCCAGTCGGAATCCCAGCGCTTCCAGCTTGAAGCAACTTATTTGACGTTGACCTCCAATGTCGCGGGCGCGGCCGTGCAGGAGGCGTCGTTACGCGGCCAAATCGCCGCCACGCTGCGCATTATCAAGATCGAGACCGACGTCCTCACGTTGCTGCGCCGCCAGTATGAGCTCGGGCAGGTCGCCGAGGCGGATGTGGTCGCGCAGGAAGCGGCATTGGCGGCGGTGGAGCAGACGTTGCCTCCACTGCGCAAGCAGTTGGCGCAGCAACGCGACCTGCTGGTCGCCCTGAGTGGCGGCTTTCCCAGCGATCGACTGCCTCAGCAGTTCGAACTCGCCACGCTGCATTTGCCGCGCGACCTGCCCGTCAGCCTGCCGTCGAAGCTGGTGCAACAACGGCCCGACGTGCGCGCCGCCGAGGCAAACCTTCACGCAGCGAGCGCGCAGATTGGTGTCGCCGTCGCCAATCGGCTGCCGAACATTACGCTAAGCGCGACCACCGGCAGCACGGCGCTGTCGATTGACAAGCTGTTCTCTCCCAATACGGGCTTCTGGGAAGTCTCGGGCAGCGTGACGCAACCGATTTTCCACGGCGGCACCCTGCTGCAGCGGGAGCTCGCGGCGAGGGCTACGTTCGACCAGGCGGCTGCTCAGTATCGCAGCACGGTCATCACCGCGTTTCAAAACGTCGCCGACGCGTTGAGGGCCATCCAGTCCGACGCGGTTGCGCTGCAAAAGGCGGCCGCAACGGAGCGCGCAGCCGGACGAAGTCTCGAGATCACCCGCCGACGCCTCGAGCTTGGCGACATCAATTATCTCAGCCTGCTCAATGCACAGCAAACATACCAGCAGGCGTTGATCAATCTGGCTCAAACCAAAGCCCTGCGCTACGCCGACACGGTGGCGTTGTTTCAGGCGCTCGGCGGCGGCTGGTGGAACCGCTCCGACGCTGAACTCGAGCGTCCGCTTTCGATCGGAGACGTGTTCCAATGAACGGCGTTGCGTCGGCGTGTGGGCGCCTTCCGGCAAAAAAAGGTCCCGCGACGAGCGGGCCGAAGTTTGTTTGTAACCAAAAGGTTCGTGCACTCGGCAACCGGCCTGCCTTGCAGGTCCGGCGGCAACTTGCGGCTGGCTCGCGCGCCATCATCGCGAACAGGTCGACGGACATGCTGCGCTTGCTTGGTTTGGCTTAGATTCTAATGTCCGCCAAATTCTTTCTCGGATGTCGGCACAGCGGAAAGCGCCTCGACCCAATGCAGCGCGGAGCGCCGCCAGATTTGCCGCTGCGGTGAAAAGGCTGCACGCTGCGTGATGGCGCCGATGCGGAGCGTGTAACTCCGCGGACTGTCGACCCCGCAAGCGTAAAGGGGCGTGCCGCAATTGCCGCAGAAGGCCTGGCAGCGTTTGTTTCCGCTGTCGGCGGTTTTGACGTAAGTCTTCGGCACGCCCGAGCGCAGCATGAAAGTCTCTGCCGCGCGGTGACGACGGCGCGAAAGGCGGTTCCGGTCAACGTCTGGCAGTCGGTGCAGTGACAAACGAGCATGGCGTCCGGCTCGACCTCGGCCTCGTAGGTGATCTGCCCACAGTAGCAGCGTCCATCGATTTTCATGGGTGCTCTCCGCGATCCCCGCATACGCCGGAATTTAGCTTGGCGTGAACGAAGGCTCCAACAATAGCATGGAGCGTCGGTTGATGAGAATGAAATGCCCCGCAATGCGCGGAGCGGTCACGCCTTCCGCCCGAACTCTTCGGCCGGCGTCGGAGAGAGCATGGCAGCGACCGGGAGCGCGAACAGACCCGACACGTAGCTCTTGATGTTGAAGTAACATTCGCAGGCGTGCCGCTCCAGTTGTTTGCGACCGACGATCCGCATATGTCCGCGGCCGCACTGGATGACGCCTGCGTCCTCGAGTCGTCCGGCCGCCAGGTTGACCGTCGTGCGCTGCACGCCGAGCATCTGCGCCAACGTGTTCTGCGCGAGCGGCACGTCGACGCCGTCGCAACGGTCCACGACTTCGAGCAGCGCCCGTGAGATGCGCGCTTCGACCGGATGGGCGGCGTTGCACAGCGCGGTCTGATGCGCCTGCACCATCAGCGCCGCAGTGTAGCGTCCGATGAGCCGCCTGATGGTCGGGCTTTGGTCGAGCACATAGCGGAACGCCGAGGCCGACATGCTCGCCGCCCGCCCGGGGATGTAGACTTGCGCATCGCACATGGCCGGCACGGCCGCAGCCGCTGCGAATGCACCGAGAATACCGTCGCGCCCAACCGGGATCGCCCCACCTCCGCCGCCGTGGCCTAAGGGCATGGTCATGGCGACGAGGCCGCCATGCGGGAACACCACCTGCTCAACCATCGCCCCGAAGCGTTGCAACCGTTCACCGGCCTCGAGGCCGAAGCTCGTCAGGTGGGGGCGAAACAGCTCGTAGTCTGCTGCCGGGAGTTCAGTCAGGAAAGCGTTGCGGTCGGTGGGTCCGCTTGAGGTCATTTAGTCCTCGTTTCTTCCCCGCTTGCGCGCCGGCCTCTCGTTGTTTGTTCTAACCGTTGGCTTGCCCGCCACCGTGGCGAGATACGGCCTGCCTCGCGACTGTGCCACCAGCGCCCTGCTTTCGCGCAAGGTCTCCTTAACGGCCGATATCAGTATAACACCTCCCCGCATGGTAGCAATTTCGTGCTCCCCACCCTCGACTCAGACCCGCCGAATTGACAACTGCACAGCGTGGCTATTTGCTTTCGTTGCTATGGCATCCGCCCCGGCAGACCTCGAGGATCAAGCCGTTACCGGAGGGTATGGACCGTGGCATCCCGGCTTGGAATCGGAGCTGCCGCGCGAGCTGTTGCCGCTCGAGACGGTGTTCCGGCCTGAGAACGTCTCGACCAGCGTGAGCGAGGCGTTCGAGCTCAGCGATTATTGCGGGCTGCGTCCGCACGAGCTTGTCGCCTTTCGTCCCGAGCGGCTTATCGTTCACGAACTGCTGGTTCGTGTGACGGCCGGCCTCGCGGTCCCGGACGGGAACGACTACGAGGACCTCGGCAGGAACTTTCGCGAAATCGCTTCGACCATTCTCAGCAAGGACATCGCTCCTCACTTTGAGGACCTGAAGCGCGTATTCGAGGAGGTGAGGAGCGCCACTTCGGCCGTGATCGCGCACGAACTCTCCGATCTGTTCGCGCCCGGGCGCAAGCCGGAAGCCGGCCCCGATCAGACGCGCCGGGCGCCCTGGTCATTCGGGTTCGCCGCCCGCACGCGAGAGTCGGGACATCGGGAGACGGCCGAACAGCGCGAGCGAAGGATTGTTCTCGCCCGGTCGAACAAGGCGCAGGCGACGGGCGACAGGCTCGAACAATCGTGCTTGCGGGCGTTGATCACGATTGCGACGGCGATCACGGCCCGGCGGGGCAGGCTGCTCGCGACCAGGGAATTGCTGGCCGATCTCGCTGCCACATTGGTTTGCAACGATTTCGGCAGCGAGGCGATCGGCGACGCGCTCGCTCCTTTGATCCGGCAAGCGGTTTTGCGCGAGGGCTACCGGCCGTTGTCGCCGCAGGAGCGGCCGGTCATCATGAATGTCAAGGGCGCCTCGGCCGCCGGCAAGAGCACGATGCGGCCGCTCCAGCGCGCGCTGGCGAGAAGACTGGGCTTTCCCTGGGAAAATTTTGCACTGATCAGCCCGGACATCTGGCGGAAGTTTCTTCTCGACTACGGCTCGCTCGGCGGCGCTTACAAATACGCCGGCACGATGACGGGACGCGAGATCGAGATCATCGACATGAAGCTCGACCGCCACATGGCGATGAAAGCGGCGCGGGGAGAAATGCCGCATCTGCTGATCGACCGCTTTCGCTTCGACAGTTTCATCGAAGGCCGGGAGCCGACGCGGTTGCTCACGCGGTTCGGCGATCTGGTCTACATGTTCTTCCTCATCACGCCGCCGGAGATGACCGTCGAGCGCGCCTGGAAGCGGGGACTGCAGGTGGGTCGCTACAAGGCGCTGGAGGATCTGCTGGCGCACAACGTGGAAGCCTATGCGGGCATGCCCGAGTTGTTCTTTATTTGGGCGCTCAATGCGCGCCGACGGGTGCACTACGAGTTCCTCGACAATAGCGTCGCGGAAGGCCGGCCGCTGACCGTCGCCTTCGGCTGGAACGGCGAAATGACCATTCTCGACGTCAAACGCATGCTCGATATCGACCGCTTCAGGAAAATAAACATCTACGCGCAAAAGCCCGACGAGCTGTATTCCGAAAAGGAACTGGCGCCGGAGCGCAATGTCCAATTTCTGCAACGCTGCGCGCGCCTGATCCCGGTCATCAATTTCGCCGACCGTGCGACGGGCCGGGTCTATGCGCGGCTGGAGCATGGCAAGTGGACGATGCGTGACGAACAGAAAATCTCTCGCTTGCTTGCCGATCCGGACGCCGGGGCCGCCATCATGGCCGTCCGCGCGAACGTCCAGGATGCCGCCGGCGCGACAACCGGCGGGAATTCGGATTTGGCGATCGACGACACGCACAATCTGGGTGAACGCAGGGAGCCGTAACCGGACGGGAGCGATAGATGGCGGTCTACTCGATCGATCAACTCAGTCGGCGCGAAATCTTACGCATGAGCGCGGTCCTGGCCGGGTCCACGCTTGCATTGATGCCCCGATCTGTCGCCGGAGCGGCCAAGTTGCCGCGTACGCCAGACCAGATATCGGGCCTTTCTACCCCCTCAGGGAGATGCCGAAAACCGCCGATCTAACGAGAGTACCCGGTCGGAACGGTCGCGCTGCCGGGCAGGTCCTCAACGTGATGGGGCGCGTGCTCAACGTCTCCGGCGATCCGGTGCGCAGCGCAATGGTGGAAATCTCGCCTACGGCCGCTACACCCATCCGAGCGACACTAATCCGGCTCCGCTCGATCCGAATTTCGACGGCTCTCCCGTTCTGACGACCGACTCGGAGGGTCGGTATCGATTTACGACGATTAAGCCGGCGGCCTATCCGGACGACCCCGACCGGATGCGCCCCGCGCATATTCATTTTCCAGGTCAGCGGACGCCAGAACCCGCTCGTCACGTAAATGTATTTCGAAAACGATCCCTACAACGCAACGGACCAATTCCTCAACAGCGCGGGAAGAACGGATCTCTTGATAACAAGGCTTCTCGATCCATCACCCGACTTCGAGCCTCAGTCAAAAACGGTGATCTTTGACATGGTGCTCATTGACGGATGAGCGAATTGTGACGGTGGCTTTGTTGCCGAAGTCCATCCAAGCCCGTGGAGCGTCGTCATGAAAACTTCCCGCAGACAATTTCTGCTTCCGACCTTACCCTAAGGCTCGCCGCGAGCGCGGACATTGAAGATGCCGCTCGCCCGGGCGACGAGCTTATCCGCGACGCGCAAATAACAATTGCCGAAAGCGACTTGGCGGCCGACGCGAATGACATCGGTCTTCGCCTCGAGCCAGTCGCCGCGCCGCGCGGCGCCGTAGAAGTCGACCGTCAAGCTGGCGGTGAGAAGCGAAACCGGCGGCTGGGAAAACCACTCTCCCGCCTTGCCCAAGGCGACATCGGCCAGCGTAACAACGAGCCCACCGTGTGCGAGACCACGCCGATTGCAGTGGTGGTCTGCGATGCGGATCCCGAACACGACGCCGGCGTCCGTGCGCCGCTGCAACAGCGGACCGATGCGCTCGAGAAAGCCGCTGGGCTCCGCGTAAGGTTCGAAACCGGCCGGCGGGGGCTCCTCCGCTTGTCCCATGGTTAGTGTCTCCCGTTCATGCGTAGCGGTGCAAGCGCTTGCCGGGGAGCAAATCGTACGGTGCACGCCAGCCGGGGAGCGCCGCAATTCGATCGAGCCATCCATGCACCGCTGGATGGCTCGCTGCCAGATCGTAGCCGCTTTCGTCTTTCGGAAAGAACAGATATCCGGCCATCGACAGGTCGGCCATTTGTCGCCTGATCGCCGGCGACAAACAGGCGATCGCGCAGGTGCCGCTCGGCAATCCCCAGAAGGTCATCAAGCCGTTTGCGCAGAAAGGCGAGTACTTGCGGATCCGGAGAAACGTGAACGTGCGCTGGAAGCGCGACTGGTTCGAGACCGCGTGCCGGGTTGCGCGCATCCGGCCACGCGTGGTCCTCGAGAGCGGCACTCCGCATACCTCCATCGCATTGGCGGCTGCCGGCTGCGGCGTCGCGGTGGTCCCTTCCACTGTCGTGCTTTCGGCCAGCCACGTCCGCGGCATTCCTCTCCGTCGGGCGTTGGCTCAGAGTTGCATGGCAACCGCAACGGTTCTTGTCGGTTTTTGCGGAGCATTTCATCGAGGAGCTTCAAGCGTATTGCCGGCGAGCCTATCCGGGTCGCGAATTCAGCCGATATACTCCAGCGCTACCTCGACCGGCCGGGGCAAGGCCATGATCCGCCCGGGCGTTGAGGTCGGCATGACTCGCGGAGCATCGTGATGAAAACTCGCCGCCGACAATTTCTCCAGCTCGTTGCCGGTGCCGCCACGCTGCCGATTTTGACGCGCGCCGCGGCGGCGCTCGATTATCCGACGCGGCCGGTGCACGTCATGGTCGGGTTCGCCCCCGGCGGCCCGGCCGACACCATCGCGCGGATCACCGGCCAGGCACTCTCCGCACGGCTCGGTCAACAATTCGTGGTCGAGAACCGCACCGGCGCCGGCACCAACCTCGCGACCGAGGCGGTGGTGAACGCGCCGCCTGATGGCTACACACTGCTGCTCGTCACGTCGGCGAATTTCATCAACGCGACGCTCTACAAAAATCTCAACTTCAATTTCATCCGCGACACCGTGCCGGTCGCGAGCCTGAGCGGCGAACCCGCCGTGATGCTGGTGCAACCGTCGATCCCGGCGAAAACGATCCCGGAGTTCATCGCCTACGCCAAGGCTAATCCGGGAAAGATCAACCTGGGCTCGGGCGGCAACGGCGCGCCGTCCCACGTTTTCGGCGAGTTGTTCAAGATGCTGACCGGCACCGACATGGTCCATGTCCCGTACCGCGGCGCCGCCCCCGCGCTGACGGCGCTGCTCGGTGGCCAGGTGCAGGTGTTTTTCTCGCCCCTCTCGACGGCGGTCGAAAACGTCAAAGCCGGCAAAGTGCGCGCTCTCGCGGTGACCACCGCAAACCGGTCGGACGCGCTGCCCGATGTTCCGACCATGATGGAATTCGTCCCGGGCTACGAGGCGGCCAACTGGTACGGCATCGTCGCGCCGCGCAACACCCCCGCCGAAATCGTCGCCAAGCTCAACCGCGAGATCAACGCCGTGCTCGCCGATCCGGGCATGCGGGCGCGCATCGCCGACATCGGCGAAACGGTGCACAGCGGCTCGCCGGCGGACTTCGCGAAGACGATCGCCGAGGAAACTGACAAATGGGGCAAGGTCGTCACGTTTTCCGGCGCAAAGGTTGATTGATCATGTGAGGAGCCGCGGCATCGCACGCGCTCGCGATTTGGCGCGGAGCGAGTCGCTTGCTCGACCTCTCCCCGCTTGCGGGGAGAGGTCGACGCCGCGAAGCGGCGGTGGGTGAGAGGGACTCTCAGACGAGAGATTTCGTGGGCGGTTTTAAGGATTGGAGCGCCGCCAGAAGGGTCTCCGGCAACAGTCCGGAAATCTGCACTACGCCCCGCCCAAGCTCGTAGATGAACGCGCGCCGTCCGTCACTCGCGATCGCCACTACGCGGAGGGCCGGATACGCACGCAACAGTTCGATATAGCGATCGGCTTCGGCGACATCCGAATTAGACACGACAATAACGACGTCCGCGGGGTCCTGGGCCAGAGTCGTGCGCAAGCCGCTCTCGCCAATTGTTTCCGCAATGATCGACAAGCGGGCGCCGGCAGTGATGGTTTCCTTGATCATCTCCCGCAGCATCGCGGGGATTCCATCGAGAATGATCCGCATGGGCGGCAAATCGCGTCGTTTGCCGCTTATTCCGCCTTCGTCAGGATCGCGACGAGCGAGTCGGGCTGTCCGGCATAATGAATGTCGGCGATCCGCCACCCGGCCGCGGTCTTGGTGAGATCGAGTGTCACCGTGGTCGGTTTCTTCTCGCCCAGCGGGGTAAACCGGGCGGTGCCGGTCGCGCGATCCGGCGCGGCGCCAGCCGCGGTCGTGAGCGCGATTTTGGTCGGCGACCAATCCTGTCCGCCGATGAAGGGATCGAAGTCGAGCTTGCCGACCTCGTTGCGTTCCGCCGACGTGGCGATGTCCTGGCCGATGAGTTTCGCCACCGATGCAACAAAATAGTGCGCGGCCTTTTGATCCGATCCGATGTCGAGCGCCTTATCGGATTTATGGTGCGGCGCGTAAACGCTTTGCAGAAAGGCCTGCGCGGTCGCGGACTGGGCGAAGCTCTGTGCCCCGAGCAGCGCCGTCAGACTTCCCGCCAGCCATCCGCACAGGAAGAGAAATGGAACTTTTCGCATGCAACGCCTCCCGTCGCGCTGGGTCAACCTCGTTCCCTATCATTCGCCTGGCGTGTCCGCTATTCGGGGCACTGCGAAGCGAAAGGACACGCGATGGCCAAGAACACGATTTGCTTATGGTACGACAAGGACGCCGAGGCTGCCGCCCATTTCTACGCCGAGACGTTTCCCGACAGCGCGGTCGGTGCCGTCCACCGCGCACCCGGCGACTACCCATCCGGGAAGGCGGGCGACGTGTTGACGGTCGAGTTCACGGTCGCCGGCATTCCATGTCTCGGCCTCAACGGCGGCCCCGCCTTCAAACACAACGAAGCCTTCTCGTTCCAGATCGCGACCGACGACCAGGAAGAGACCGACCGCTATTGGAACGCCATCGTCGGCAACGGCGGGCAGGAAAGCGCGTGCGGCTGGTGCAAGGACAAATGGGGCATCTCCTGGCAAATCACGCCGCGCGTGCTGATGCAGGCGCTGGCTGCCGGCGGCGACCAGGCAAAGCGGACGTTCGCTGCGATGATGGGCATGAAGAAGATCGACGTCGCGGCGATCGAAGCGGCGCGGCGCGGCTGATTTACGATCGGCGCGGCGGCAGGCCCGCGAAGGCGGACACGCCATCCGCAATGAGATGGAAAGGCTGACCTTCCGCCGTGAAGATCGCCATTTGCGCGCCGCCGAGGCGCGCCGGCTCGCCGAGCTTCCTCAGCCATCTCGGCAAACGCTTACAAAAATACACGGTGATGCGCAAAATAGCAAAGCCTTGTGATCGTCGATGCTCACCCGCTCATAGGCGGCATCCGGCTCGATGCTTGCGAGCCGCGCTGCGGTGCAAAACCGCGGCCGAGCCGTCCGTGCCGGGCGCCGGCGTTTTTGGGGAGAAAAGTGTTGCCGGGCGCGGCCGGCTGGGGCGCGCCGAAAGGCAATCGGAACGCGTTACGTGCGGCGATCATAAGCGGCTCAGTTGAAGCCGCGCATGACGCGTCCGTCCTTCTGGGAACCTATCCGCCGTGGTTCGGCCATTATCGCTGCCACGTGCACCATCCGCGCCAATATTCTACTAGATTCGAGTTAAGGCAACGCACGTGTCGCACGGAGGAGGCAGCGCGAGCTCACGGCGTCCGCTGCGTCATCTCCT
>Ga0306921_10009061_pt1 | contig 10533 bp, 8 predicted proteins | sample sta12Cox44000080_FD_203760 | JGI IMG/M metagenome (GOLD analysis project Ga0306921, IMG submission 203760) | Lab enrichment of tropical soil microbial communities from Luquillo Experimental Forest, Puerto Rico - statoxic.12C.oxic.44.000.080 (v2)... | ecosystem: Environmental > Terrestrial > Soil...
TTCTCCGCGGGCGCGCTGGCGACGCTCGACAATTACGGGTTCATCCTGAGCTATCCAATCTTTCTCGCCGCGTTGAAAACGAGCGTGCTGCTGGCTGCGATGGCCGCGACGATCGTCGCCGGCCTCACCTTCGTCATGGCTTGGATCGCGCAGCGATCCTTGCCACGCTACGGCTTTATCCTCGACGCGCTCGCCTTCGCCCCGATCGCGATCCCGGGCGTGATCGTCGGCGCCGGCATCCTGGTCGCCTATCTCATGCTGCCGATCCCGATCTATAACACGATCTGGATCCTGCTGGTCGCCTACGTGACCTTGTATCTTCCTTACGGCATGCGATTCGCGTCGAGCGGGATCGCCCAGATCCACCGCGAGCTCGAGGAAGCGGCGGCGGTCTCGGGCGCTGGGCTCGCCCAGATCCTCTCGCGCATCGTCCTTCCGCTTCTGGCGCCAGTGCTGCTGGCAGGCTGGATCTACGTTTTCGTGCTGGCGGTGCGCGAGCTCGGCGCGTCGATCTTCCTCGTCGGCCCCGGCACCCATGTGCTCGGAACCATCAGTCTGACCATGTGGGAGGAGGGCGGCAGTTACGGCGCGGTCGCGGCGCTGGGCGTGATCCAGATCGTTCCGCTCGTCATCATCGTTGCCGGCCTGCGCGGAATCGAGCTGCGCATCCAGCGCCGTGTGCAGGCGATAGAATGACCTCCGGCTCCGTCAATCCGAAGCGCCATCGCGCGGCGTGCGCGCGCGTATTTCCGACGGAGTTGCTCCGAAGCGGCGGCGGAAGGTCCGGTTGAAGTGGGATAGGTCGGCGAAGCCGGCGTCGAACGCGATGGCGCTGATGGGACGGCCGATCCAACGTGGATCCGTGAGCATGCGCCGCGCGAGCGCGAGCCGCTGCGCCAGCACGAATTCCGAGAACGATCGAGTCTCGGTCTCGAACAGCATGTGGACGTAACGCGGCGTGACGCCGAGATGCGCCGCCACGGTTGCGGCCGAGAGATCGCGATGGCCGAGTTGTTGCGTGACGAAAGCCTTGGCCGCGCGTAGCCGTGCCGCGGGCACGCCGCGGCCGGAGGCAATGGCCGCGGCATCGCGGGTGGCGCCCATTGCAACCGCCAACAAATCGTAGACGTGGGTGACCGCAAGCTGCTGCAGTTCAGCCGCGACCAGGGCGTCGGTATCGAGCGCGGTTGCGAGATAACTTACCAGCAGCTGGAGCGCCGCGTTGCCGGCGCGGATGCGCCGCGCGAAGGCCGCGCCAAGATCGGGAACGAGTGGCGCGATCGCCGCCCTTGGCACGCGGAAGGTGGTAAAACGGCATTCCGATGCGAGCGTCAGCGAGCCTACGTCCGCATTCGACATCAAGACGCCATCGCCGGGGCCGAGCACGGCATTTCGGCCGAGTTGAGAAGCGGTGTATGCGCACGTGGGCGCCGCCATGAATGACACGTCATCGTCGGCGATCAATTCCCGCGGAAGGCTCGAACGCACGGCGGGGCTCGACGCGCGGAGCACGCCGAGGCCGGGCACCTGACACACGGTCGCTTCGGCATGAAATCCGTTCCGATTCAGGGGCTCGATGTCGAGCTTGACCACCGTGCGGCCGAAGACCTCGCGCCACGCTCCCACGCGATCGCGCTCCGGAAAGGCATCGGTCGAGAACCGGACGATTGGGATCGCGTCTGACGGCGGGGAATTAGGCATCGGCCGATCGTCCACGCATAATGGCCAGTGCCTAATGGCCAGTGTATTGCCAATGGTTGCCGTGCGTTGCAGCGTAGCAACACGTAGTTGAAAACGAAAGCCAGTTCTCTTCCGTCCTAGTGACCTTCCTGCTGGTCCAAGCCGGCCGCAGCCGGGGTCGGTAGCATGGGACCATCGAATACTGATCGCGCGGGGGCGGGTTATGCGGGAGATGCGATGGGGGTTGCGGACAATTCGCGCGGCGCTGATGGCGAGCGTCTGTCTCGGCGCCGTCAGCGCGCACGCCGTGGACGGGACTTGGCTCGCGGCGCCGGCAACAAGCGACTGGAACACCGGGACCAATTGGACATCTGGGGCGGTGCCGGACGGAACGGCCACCTTCAACACCTCGAGTCAGACCTCGATCACGTTTTCATCGAGCACATTCGTCCAAAGGATCCAATTCACCAGCACGGCTTCGACTTTCAGTTTCGCCCTCCCCTCGACCGGTCTAGGCATCACCGGCAACGGCATCTCTATCTCCTCTCCCGATTTTACCCCGGCGCCAACGTTTACTGTGTCGGGTGACGGCTTACTCGCCTTTGCCAATAATGCGACGGCCTCGGACCGGCCATCTTTTTCCAACGGAAACAATACCGGGACAGTCATCATTAATAACGATTCGGGCAGGACGATCTTTAACGACAGCAGCACAGCCGGACGTGCGCTTATCAACAACAACGACAATACCTTTGGCGGGGGCACGACGTTCCGCAATCAGAGTACGGCGGGTTCCGCACTCATTGCAAACAACAACAGTTTGGGCGGGGGCACAACATTCAGCGATCAGAGCACCGCCGGCAACGCATCCATCTTCAACGACGGGGGGCTGACGATCTTTCAAAACCACAGCAAGGCCGCCAGCAGCACGATCCAAAACATATCGGTCGGAGCGACGTTTTTTACCGATCAGAGCTCGGCCGATTCTGCCCAGATCCGCAACGACTTTGGAGGGTTCGCGCAGTTCAACAGCACGAGCACGGCGGCCACCGCTATGATAGTGAACGATAACGGCGGAGGGGTTGAATTTCGCGGTCAGGCGACGGCCGGCGCTGCCACCATCACCAACAACTGCTTCGGCAGCAGAACCGTGTTCAACAACGCCAGCGGAGCCGGAACCGCCACCCTCATCAACGCCTGCACCCAACCCCTGGTGGTCGACGACCCCAGCACTGGCGCCCGCATAATGTTCAACGATCAGAGTACCGGCGGTTCGGCCCGCATCGTCAACAGCACCGGCGGCATTGTCGACATATCGGGCTTGACCACCAGCGGAATGTCCGCCGGCTCGATCGAGGGTGCCGGCATCTTCTTCCTGGGCTCGAAGACGCTCGCCGTCGGCAGCAACAATCTCTCGACCGAGGTGAGCGGCGTCATCTCCGACGGCGGCGCCTCCTTCGGCACGGGCGGCTCGCTCGTCAAGGTGGGCACCGGCACGCTGACGCTGACGGCCTTCAACACCTATACCGGCACCACGACGGTGAATGGCGGTGCGCTGATCGTGAATGGCTCGATCGCCGCCTCGAGCCTCCTAGAGGTCAATGCCGGGGGGTTCGTTGGCGGTACCGGCACCTTGCCTACGACGCAGATCAATAACGGCGGCACGATATCGCCCGGTAACTCGATCGGCACCATCGCGGTCGCGGGCAATCTGAGCTTCGCGCCGGGAAGCTTCTACGCAGTCGAGGTTTCGCCCACCTCATCCGACCGCATCGTCGTCAATGGCGCGGCGAGGCTCAGGGGCACGGTGCTGTCAAGCTTCGAGATCGCCCGCGGCTTCCAGAAGAGCTACACCATCCTCTCCGCCGCGGGCGGGGTGAGTGGCACCTTCGATGCTCTCCGCACCGCGGGCCTGCCGAGCTTCGTCACTGCGAATCTCGGCTACACGCCGAACCTCGTCACCTTGAACTTGACCCTCGGGCTGGCGCTGCTCCCCGGCCTCAGCGGCAATCAGGCCAACGTGGCGGCGGGAATCGACAGCGGCTTCAACGCCGGCAACGCCATCACGGGCGGGTTTGCCACCTTGCTCGCGTTGCCGTTGCCGGCGTTGCCAGGCGCACTGACGCAGATTTCGGGCGAGGCCGCGACCGGCGCCCAGCAGAGCGCGTTCCGGATATCGGATCAGTTCTTGGGGTTGATGCTCGATCCTTTCGTCGACGGCCGCAGCGGCATCGGCGGCGCGGATCGGCCGGCGCTGGGCTTTGCGCCTGAGCGCGAAGCGCTCCCCGACGACATCGCGCTCGCCTATGCCAAGGTGCTCAAGGCTCCGCCGATGAAGGAGCCGACCTTCGAGCAGCGCTGGACCGCGTGGGGCGGCGGTTTCGGCGGCAGCAGCCGCGTCACCGGCGATCCCGCGGTGACCGGCAGCCACGATCTCTCCGCCAGCACCGCGGGATATGCCGGCGGGCTCGATTATCATCTTTCGCGCGACAGCGTGGTGGGCTTCGCGCTTGCCGGCGGCGGCACCAATTGGGGCTTGGCGCAGGGGCTCGGCGGCGGCAAGAGCGACGCCTTCCAGGCCGGCGTCTATGGCGCGACGCGTTCAGGCCCGGCTTATGTCGCCGCAGCCTTCGACTTCACCAACCATTGGATGTCGACCGACCGCTTCGCCTTTGCCGGCGACCATCTCATCGCCAGCTTCCAAGCGCAATCGCTCGGCGCCCGCGTCGAGAGCGGCTATCGCTTCGGAGTTCCGCTCGGCGGCATCACGCCGTACGCCGCGATACAGGCACAGAGATTCCGCACCCCGAGCTACAGCGAGAGCGACACCAACGGCGGCGGCTTTGGTCTTGCCTTCAATGGGCGCACCGCGACCGATACCAGGAGCGAATTAGGCGCCCGCTTCGACCGCCTGTTGGCGTTCAATCCCACCGCGGTGCTGGCCTTGCGATCGCGGCTCGCATGGGCACACGACTGGGTGAGCGACCCGACGCTCGCCTCGGTGTTCCAGACGCTGCCGGGGGCGAGCTTCATCGTCAACGGTGCGACGCCCGCGAAGAATTCCGCGCTCGCCTCGGCCGGCGCGGAGCTCCGCTTCGCCAACGGAGTCACGCTGCTCGGCAAGTTCGACGGCGAATTTGCCTCCCACTCCTCAACCTATGCCGGCACCGGGACCTTGCGGTACATGTGGTGACCTCGAGGGTGGCTGTCCGGGCCCAACTGATTTTATGGTGGTTCGTGGTGTCGCCCGCGCTGCGCCTGGCGTAATGATTGAGCGATTGATGCCTGTTTTGAGCTGGCATTGAAACCTGCGAGAGCCCGCTCTTCCGCCGGCGGCCAATGGCTCTTTGCTTGTTGCAAAAACAAAACCGCCTCCCGGCTGGAGCCGGGAGGCGGCCGATGCGCGGAGTCGGCGGCGTCAGGCCGCGGCGGCGAGATTGCCGAACCGCTTGAGGTTTTCTTTCTGCTGCTCGTTGCGCGGCGGCAGCTTGAACAGCCGCGCCGCGGTGCCGCCGAGGATGTTGTGCTTGGCCTTCTCCGAGAGGAAGGGCAAGTCGTAGATCGTGGACGGCAGGTCGAAGTCCCAGTGTGGATAATCCGAGGAGTAAAGCAGCTGCGTCTCGGCATTAATCATGCGGAACGTGCACTCCATCGCCTGCCGGTCCTGAATCTCGATGGGCTGTGAGGAGTAGTACATGTCGCGCATGTAATCCGACGGCTTCTTCTTCAGCAGCGGCGCCTCCGAGGGCCGGATCATGAATTCGTGGTCGAGCCGCTGCATCAGGAACGGAACCCACGCGAGCCCCGATTCAATCCAGATCACCGGCAGCTTCGGGAAGCGCTCGCCCATCCCGTTGATCACCCAATTGGTGCAATGCAGGATGTTGTAGAAGGTGAAGCCGAGCGCGTGCACCGACAGGAAGCGGTTGCAGGCCCGGAATACCGGCTCGTTCCAGTTTGGCCCGGAGTGGAACGCAAGCGCGAGCCCGCGCTCCTCCAGCATGCGGTAGAGCCGCATATAGGCGTTGTCGTTCACCTGCAGGTGCCGCACCGTGGTGACCATGAAGCCGGTCACGTGCTTGCGACTGCCGAAGGTCTCGACCTGGCGCACGCAGGCGGCGGGGTCGGAAAACGGCAGGCACAGCATGGAGTACATGCGGCCGCCCGCTTCCGGCAACACCTTCTCGGTGACCCAGCGATTGTAGGCCCAGCAGAGATCGGACTCCATCTCCTTCTGCGGATGCATGCCGATATTGAGCATCCCGGTCGGGAACAGGCAGGAATAGTCTACGCTCATCGCATCCATCCAGCGCTCGCCGAGCTGCACGTCGCGATGCTTGCCGCCTTGCTCGGTCTTCTCGGAGCGCCGCAGCGGATAGCGCGTGACGCGTCCGCCCATGTCCTGGATGAAGCCTGCATTGGTCGGCACGACGGAGCCGCGGTCGGTCATGCCGCGTCCGCCCATGGTCCACTGGCGGAAAACATCGTTCTCCATGTACGGCAGGATGTCGCTGTAATGCTCGTTCTCGTAATGGTGGGCGTCCACGTCGACGATGACAAGGTCGTCGAGCTTGCGCTGGACCGCCTGCTTGCGGGCATGGGCCAGAAGTCTGGTGGTGTTCAACTCGTCGACAGATACGCGTCGGCCGCGTTCAGCGAGGAGGTCCATGGTTCGTCTCCTGACGTTTCCAAAATCCGCTTACGAATTCCATGCGGGCGAACCCGCGCTTGAAAGTCAGCGGCCGGTCCAGCTCTGCCACATGCCGAGCTCGAACACCGCCAGGTTCGCGGCCTTGAGCAGGCCGCTCGCCGTGATCATGACGTCGGTGGCGGTGGCGCCGCCGCGCTCCGGAAGCGGAAGGAGCTGCTCGCCCGCTTCGATCTGCGCCGCGTAGGTCTTGCAGACCGCCGCCATCAGCGCCTGCAACGCCTCCGTGCTGAGGAGGTCGCGCCGGCCGCTCGCAAGCGCACGCTCGAGCTCGGCGGCGAGGCGCTTCGCCTCCGCCGAGCCGGCGGCGCCGTTCGCGATCTTGCTTGCCGACTGTGCCGGCGCTCGCTTCGCCGCCGGATGCGCCGGCATTGCCGCGCGCCGCGCGGTCCTTGCGGCCTTAGGTGAGGACATAAACCTCATCCCCTTTCTCGACCACTTTGTATTTGCGCAGCTTGAGTCTGCGGTCGGACACGCATTCGCCAGTCTTCATGTCGTATTCGTAGCCGTGCCAGGGACACACGAAATGCATTTCGCTGTCCGAGAAGTAGAGCCCTTGCGAGGTCTTGTCCGGCAACAGCCGCTCCTCGACCTTGGCGATGGTGAGGCCCTCGCACGCGGGGCCGCCCTGGTGCAGGCAGAAATTGCTGTAGGCGTAGAACTGACCCTCGTGTCGGAATACGCCGATCTCGTTGTCTCCAGCGAAGATGATTCGGCGGTCGCCGTCCTTGAACTCAGCGGTCTTCCCGACGTACTGCTCGGCCATGCTGCCATGCCTCCTTGGCTTTTCGCTGTTCCCTAGAACCAGACATTCTTTGGGACGCCACCCCACCCCTTACCGTGAGATCGGCGTCCACCGCCATTTGTATAGTACAAATGTTTGAATGCAACCAGCGGCAAGCGTTGGGCCGACCTCCTTAAACGACATGACTTCGGCCTACCCCTGGGGAGGTTAAGAGCGCGCAATCAAGCCATCTTGTTGGTCAGCGTTCCGATTTTCTCGATCCAGATCTTGACCACGTCGCCGGCCTTGAGGAATTCCCCGCGCGCCGAGCCGACACCGGCCGGCGTGCCCGTGAGGATCACGTCGCCGGGGTGAAGCGTCATGCCACTCGACAATCGCTCGATCTGCTCGGCCAGGTTGAAGATCATGTCGTTGCTGTTGGAGTCCTGCTTGAGCACGTCGTTCACCCACAGCTTGAGGCCGAGATTTTGCGGGTCGCCGATGTCGCTCGCCGGCACGATCCATGGGCCGAGCGGGCACGAACCATCGAACGTCTTGTGCTTGGTCCAATCGGACTTGAATGGGGAGGTGTCGCTGATGTTCGGGCGCCGCCCGAGGTCGCGCGCCGAGAGATCGTTGGCCGCGGTGTAGCCGGCCACGTAATCGAGCGCTTTCTCCTGCGATACGTTCTTGGCGGCGCGTCCGATCACCGCGGCAAGCTCCACCTCCCAGTCCACCTGGTCGGAGACGCCGGAAATCTTCACTGTCGCGCCGGGGTCGGCAAGCGCGCGCGCCGCCTTGAGGAAATGCCACGCCTTGAGGCCCTGGCTATGCGGATCCGGCTCCGGCGGCCGGTTCATGCGCCGAGCCATTTCGGCGGCGTGGTCGGCATAATTGGCGCCGGCGCAGTAGATCGCCGACGGCCAGCGCACCGGCGCCAACAGCTTGGTGCGCCCAAGCGGCAATGCTTTGAGGCGGCTTTTTCCCGCCGCCGCTGCGGCTTTGCGCAGGACGCCTTGCGCCGTCCTCCAGTCCTCGAGGATGCCGAGCACGGTCGCGTAGGCGCTCTTGCCCGTGAGCTTGGCGGCATCGAACACCTTGTCGTCGATCACCAGGCCGGCGCGAGGGCCATCGGAGGTTTGGTAGGTCGCGAGCTTGTAGTCGGCCATGTTCGTTTGCTCCCGTGCGTGCGATGCTGCTCGCGCAAGCTTTCGCCGAATATCCCGATTTTGTCGAGTGTGTAAGTGGCGGTCAGCCGCGGTGTCGGATGGGTCGAGCGAGGCGAGAACCCGTTGTCCCGTGTCAAGCCGCGATGGTTCCATCGTTTCGCTGCGCTCAGCGCGCCGCTGCGAATTGCGCTATAGTCGTGCATCGTTTTCGGCCGGGGCGCAGCGGATAACGAAATGGAGATAACGCCATGATCAAGCCGAGACGCATCGGCCACGCCACCTTCGAGACGTCAGACTTGGAAAAGGCCATCGCGTATTACGGGGAGTTCATGGGATTGATCGCGGCCGAACGCGAGAAGGACCGCGCCTTTCTCGCCACCAAGGTCGGGCAGCTGGTGATCCAGCTCAACAAGGCGGATCGAGCGCACTGCATCAAATTGTCATTCGAAGTCGCGCCCGATTCCGATTTCGGCGAGTTGGCGCGGGAGCTGTCCAAGGACGGCGTGCGCAGCGAGTTGCGCAACGATTCCGTTCCCGGCATGGGCCAGGTGCTGTCCTTCAAGGACGACAAGGGAACGACGATCGAGCTGTTCAAGGAATGGAGCTACCTCGCCAAGCACGCGCAGGTCGCCGGCATCGGGCCGCTCAAGCTCGGACACGTCGCCTTCTACACGCCCGACATCCAGCGCACCGTGACGTTCTACGAGCGGGTGCTCGGCTTTCGCGTCTCCGACTGGATCGGCGATTTCTTCTGCTTCATGCGCTGCAATCCGGATCATCACACCGTGAACTTCTTCACCGGCCCGAACGTGACGCTTCATCACATCGCGTTCGAGCTCAAGGACTTCATGCATCTGCAGAACTCATGCGAGGTCATGGGCCAAAAACAGGTCCCGATCATCTGGGGTCCGTTGCGGCACGGTCCGGGACACAACGTCGCCACTTACCATCGCAACCAGGATGAGCAGGTGGTCGAGTTCTTCTGCGAGCTCGACCAGATGAAGGATGAGGAGCTCGGCTATTTCGAGCCGCGCCCGTGGCACCGCGACACGCCGCAGCGGCCCAAGCGGTGGACGCCGGGCAAGACCAGCATCTGGGGTCCGACGCCGGAGGACGACTTTCACCGCACGCAGACGTGACGCGTCTGCGCGCGGCCAAAACGAGCGTTAACACGCTTGGGGCGGTCCAAGGTGAAAACCCGTCGCGGCAGAGGCTACGGCCGCACCGCCGGTGTCTCGACCGGCATGCCGCGGGCGCGCCACATCAGATAAAGTTCGAGATCGACGTATTCGGGCGCGCCCAAGGGATAGGAGACGGCGCGCATTCCGAACAGGCAGTTGCGCAGCCGCCGCTGCAGCGATCCGAGCGTTTGCCATTCGAGGCGATAGAGCGGATAGCCGGTCGGGTGGCCCTGCGGGATTGCGGCGCCTGCGAGCTTCTGGCCCCAATTGTCGTCGTGGCACTGCGCACAGGAGAGATTGAGCTGCCCTTGGCGCTGGGTGAACAATTCGTGGCCGGCTTGCAGGAAGGGCTTGGTGCGCTCGTCGTCCGCGATTTCGATCGGCATGCCGCGCGATTGCTGTCCCACATAGGCCGCGAGTGCGAGCAACTCCTTGCTTTCGAAGGGCAGCGGCGTCGATTGCTGCTGCTGCGTGCGGCAGATATTGATCCGCTCTTCGAGATCGACCGGGCGTCCGCGCGCGGCATTGAAGGCTGGATAGCGCGCCGCCACGCCTTTCATGCTCACCCGCGCGTCGCCGTGGCAATCGGCGCATGATTTGCCGGCAGAACCCTCCTTGCGCTTCCAGAGCGCTTCACCGTCGAGCACCCACAGCATGCCGGGATTGGCGGTGTCGTCATCCTGCATGGCGCGCGTCTCGCGCGCCATGAACTCGTAGCCCGATTTTCGATCGGCGAGCGGAATCTCGCCGGCGGTCGGCGAGGCGCCCAGCACGGCGGTCGCCAAAACGACAGCCGCTGCCGGCCTCATTCGACGGTGATGTTGACGGACTCGGTCGCGGTGAAGCCGTTGTCGCCCGTCCATTCGAAGCTCAGCGTGCCGCTTTCGGTAGCAACGGTAAAAAAGGTCAGGAACGGATTGGCGGCAATCGCCGGGAACAGCTCAGCACGGAAGATTTCCTGTCCGTTATATTTGCAGATGAAGTCGGTGATGATGTCGCGCGGCACCGGCTTGCCCGTATTGTCGGGGCGAAAGCCGGTCTCCATATTGTGCGAGATCAGCGTTTTGATCT
>Ga0306921_10009064_pt1 | contig 10533 bp, 5 predicted proteins | sample sta12Cox44000080_FD_203760 | JGI IMG/M metagenome (GOLD analysis project Ga0306921, IMG submission 203760) | Lab enrichment of tropical soil microbial communities from Luquillo Experimental Forest, Puerto Rico - statoxic.12C.oxic.44.000.080 (v2)... | ecosystem: Environmental > Terrestrial > Soil...
GTGTCTATCGACCTGCTCGCTGCGGGCCGGGTCGGGCCTTGGACTGGATGGTGGCCGATGAGGTTTTTCAACATGGATGTAACTGACAAGCTCGGCCGGGTCAGCGGTCGTGAGTTTTGCCTTGCTGTGCCAATTCAGAGAATTCGTTCATGCGCCCCGTGTCCTGGTCATCAAACAGTGGTGTTTCCCAGTAGGATAGACAATGCCCGCCGGCATTTATGCTGGGTTCATGGTGCCCCCAGTACAGCCGATATCGTTTCGTGCCGTTCGCCAGGAGTTCGGGCCGACGTTGCGTCTCGCTCTACCGCTCGTTCTTGCCGAGATTGGCTGGATGAGCATGGGCGTTGTGGACACGATTATGGTCGGCCGCTTGCCGAACAGCGCCGTCGCCATTGGAGCAACCGGTCTCGGACAAAGCCTTTATCATAGCGTGGCCATTTTCGGCGCGGGGTTGCTGCTCGGCATGGACACGTTTGTGGCCCAAGCTCATGGACGTGAGGATATCTGCGATGCCCGCCATTCCCTTGTGAACGGTGTCTTTCTGGCACTGGTTCTCACGCCGGTTCTCATGGTGCTGGTGTGGTTTTGGCCCATGCTTATGCAGCACTTTGGAGTAAGCCAGCTACTCGTTGGGCCTATGCGGCCCTTTTTGAGTGCGCTGAATTGGGGGACTCTGCCCCTCCTCGGTTACTTCGCACTTCGACGCTATCTCCAGGCCGTGCATGTGGTCCGACCGATCATGTTCGCGCTGATTTCAGCCAATGTCGTGAATTTCGTGGGCGACTGGGTTCTGATTTATGGACATCTCGGGTTTCATGCCATGGGCATTAGGGGGTCCGGTTGGTCCACCTGTCTCGCCCGTATCTATATGGCGCTTGTGATGCTCTTCACCGTTGTGTCTATCGAGTCCAAACGCGGCATGAGACGGTGGATGAGCGAGGCTCGAATTGATTTTCAGCGCATCCGCGATCTTCTTTCGCTTGGTACACCGGCGGCGACCCAGATTCTGCTTGAAATTGGCGCATTTTCAGCCGCCACCGCGTTCTGTGCAAAACTGGGGCCGGTCCCGCTCTCGGGACATGAGATCGCACTCAACTGCGCTGCCTTCACCTATATGGTTCCACTGGGAATTAGTTCGGCTGCCGCCGTTCGCGTCGGTTACCAACTCGGGCGAGGCAATCCTGCCAAAGCCCATCTCGCCGGATGGTCTGCCATTCTGCTCGGTGCCGGATTCATGGCCGCCATGGGCCTGATCTTCGTGACTCTGCCCCAGCCCATTGCGAGGATCTTCACACCGGATCCGACTGTCGTCCAAGTTGGCGCCAAGTTATTACTGGTGGCCGCGGCCTTTCAATTGTTCGATGGAATACAAACGGTGGCAACCGGGGCTCTGCGTGGCAGCGGAGACACACGCAGTCCGATGTTCGCCAATCTTGTTGCCTATTGGTTTATCGGACTTCCAGCCGGATATTTCCTGTGTTTTCGATTTGGATTGGGCGCTCTCGGTGTTTGGATTGGACTGTGTATGGGTTTGGTCATGATCGGCAGCGCTCTGCTGTACACTTGGCGCAAGCGCTTGACGACGGGGAGGATTGTGTCTCGAAGCACGATCTCCAATTACGGAGGAGCAGATTCTCCGTGATCAACGTAGTGGACTCCGCGCCTAGGTAAGATTCTCCGCCTGCAGGGTTCGCGCTTGCTTATGGGCGGTGAGCTCCCTGAGAGAAAGCCATCGAGGCTGCCCGTAAATTCTGACGGAACGACGAACTATTCGTGCCTCAGGGCAACCATCGGATCAACGCGCATGGCGCGGCGAGCAGGGATGTAACAGGCGGTCAGCGCAACCCTGAGCAGAATGATCGTCACGGAAGCGAAAGCCAATGGATCGGTTGCGGAAACACTATAGCGAAGGCTCGACAGGAGGCGTTGTCAGCAGAAATGCCGCAACCACGCCGATACCCAAGCCCAATAAGCAAGTTTCGTTCCTTGCCCCAAGATCAAACACAACACGTCGCGCCGCCCCGCGCCGAGCGCGATGCGAATTCCGATTTCATGTGTGCGCTGCGACGCCGAATATGAGACCACGCCAAAAAATTCCGACGGCCGCAAGCACCAGGGCAATCGCGCTGAACGAGCCCAGCAGGAAAGTGCGAAACCGTTCTTGTGAAATCGATTGGCCGAGGGCATCGTTCAAAGATTCGATATCCGTCACGGGCAGCTTCCTATCAATGGAGTGGACCGCCTGGCGAATGCATGCTCGAACCTATCACCTTGGAAAGGGTGCTTATTCGGGCATTGATCCGCTAACTGCTAGCGTCTCGGGTGGCTGTCACCTGCTCGAACCCTGCCTCTCCCCCTTCTTTCAGCGTCGCGACGTGTTCAGGATTCGCCATTTTCAACCTGTCTCCGTCAGGCTAGTCAGCTCAGGAGCCTTTGCTGGCTCCCACTGTGGTAAGGTTTCGTGCGCACCAGATTGCGCTCAAGACGAAAGGGAGGACGAGAAAGACAGGAGAATGAGTAAAGCCCAAGCACCTGTAAAGGTGGCAGTTTCGCCCAGTTGGACCTTCGATTTCTCCGCGCTTTCCAGCAGAAGGGACCCAGCGAAATTCAGCGCCCAAAACGCGTCGCCCGCCAGTACCAGAATCATCCACCTCCCCCCGCCCTTTGCCACTGCCAACAAAGCAGCCGCCAGCGCCCATGCGAGCATCAAGGCGCAGGGTAGTGTTGCCGCCTGCCCCTCGAACCGCAAGAACCCCAAACCCAAGCCGAGGTAGTTCGGGTCAAACCAGGAGCGAAATGGGGCAAAGGAAAGTGTCGCGGCGAAAAGATATGGAATACGCCAGCGATCAGACTGGCCAAGTTCCAACGCCGAAGGGTGACCGCATACAGAAAGGCCACCCACGAAGCCATGATGGTGACCGTCGCCATCCAGAACCAAACAGGCATGACCCCACCCCCCGCTTGCACGGCATGCTAGCACGAGCCTAATCAGGCCAACCCTATATCCCATCAGCAGATCAGCCCGCTGCGGGTCACCACAACGGAGGCGATCCATCTCGAGTCACTCGCCCGATTGGAATTGCCGGCACAGGCGCACGATTTTCTCGGCTCTTGGCGAGGTGGCGCGTCCCTTACCAGACAAACCGGAAACATCTGATGCACGATGGCAAATGTCGCACTTCGAGCGGGCCTACAATGGGGCCGTTTTCGAGAGCAGAAAGGGGTCGCGCGTCACTGCACCAAATTCGCTCGTCGTTTACTATCGACGCAGGTGGAATACCCGGTTTCGAGTCCCCTTTGAGGTGGAGCCGGAGAAAAGCAGAAAACCTTTGCCGGAGAGTAGTCTTGCAAGTCCATTTAATCGACGGCACCTACGAGCTGTTCCGGCACTACTATGCCTTGCCGTCAGCACAGGACGAAGATGGCCGGGAGGTCGGCGCCGTTAAAGGTGTGCTCGCCTCGGTGATGGGCATGATCCGCGAAGGAGCCACGCATATCGCGGTCGCAACCGATCATGTAATCGAATCATTTCGTAACCAGTTGTGGCATGGCTACAAGACTAGCGCCGGAATCGAACCCGACCTGTTGGCTCAGTTTCCCCTGCTGGAAGAAGTTCTCTCCGCCGCGGGGTTTGTCGTCTGGCCGATGGTGGAGTTCGAGGCTGACGATGCCTTAGCCGCCGGTGCGGCTGCTTCCGCCCGCGATACACGTGTGGAGCAGGTAATTGTCTGCACGCCGGACAAGGATCTGGCTCAATCTGTTCGTGGTGCACGCATTGTCCAGTTGAATCGGAGGACGCAAGTAACCCTGGACGAGCCTGGGGTGGTTCAGAAATTCGGCGTCTTGCCGGAATCGATCCCGGATTATTTGGCACTGGTGGGCGACGCGGCGGATGGCTATCCGGGATTGCCGGGGTGGGGTGCAAAGTCGACAGCTGCCGTGCTGGCGAAGTTTCTTCACCTTGAATTCATACCCGCAGACTGCCGCGAGTGGCATGTCGACGCCGCGAACGCGAGTGTTCTCGCGAGCACTTTCTGCCGGGAGCGAGATCGAGCTTTGCTATTTCGAACGCTGGCCACGCTGCGAAGTGACATTTCGCTATTCGATGACGTGGAGCAGTTGCGCTGGAACGGGCCGAAGCCGGAGTTCGATATCCTCTCCGCTCGATTGGAAGCGGCGCGCATGGAAAGCCGGGCACCCGTCACCCGCAAGTCCGTGGCCAAGGCGAGTGTTCGACGTCGCAAGTCGCGCAATAACAGGGGTGGCCGCGCTTGAGTGGTTCTGATCGATTGCAACCGGTCCGAAATTCTAGGGCTCAATTCTCTGCACCGGAACGGACTTGAGCGCGCCCTGCCCGGAGGCGCATGAATTGCTCACCATCCCCGTCCCTTTGGGCTGCGACCAATGGAAGATCGCCGACTGACGACAGCCGTTGCCGTTCCCGAGCTGAAGGCACGACAGGGAAGGTGGATGCCAGACGCCTCGGCGGGTCGAGATGCCGACAGGTGCGGCCCAGATACTTAATTCAAGTACTTAATAAAGATGACCTCGTTCTGCGCTTCGTTGTAGAGCAACTCATCGGCGATGGCACGAGTCATGGCAATGCCAAATCCGCCGGGGCGCAAGCCGAGTTGATCGCGTACCGCCACGTGGGCGATCGGCTGCTCCGCCGGATGACCTACCGCGGCATGAGCCAGGCCATTGAAGCTGAAGCCAGACCCGGGGTCTGCTACACGATACAGAAGCATGCGCGAGGAGCGCACGTAAGCAATCCTCACCTTGCGATTGGGATCCAGCTTTCCTCCCCACTCTACGGCATTAAGCAATAGCTCCCGGAATGCCAATCCAATTGTGTCGCGCAGGTCATCGGAAAGGTCCGTTTCCAGCTTTACCAGAAACGATTGAATGCGCTCCGCCGCCTCACGGGTGCAGGGAATAAGCAGCTCCACCCATTGAGGCTTGGCGGAGATGATTTCGATGGGTGGAGAAGCGTGCTGCTTGAGGGCCCGCTGTGCCACCTCCACCGCGTCTTTCGGAGGAAAGGGCTTGGTCAAATACTCATAGGCCTGCTCACGTACAGCGCGCAGCACGGTCTCCGGCGTGCTGTCAGAGGTCATGATTACAATTTTGGGGTGAGAGTCGCCCGCACGCACCCGGGCCAGTACCTCAAGGCCGGTCAACTTCGGCATCCAGATGTCAAGAAATGCCAGATCAAAACTTGTTTCCTGAATTTTGCGCAGAGCCTCCCCCCCATCCTTCACGGAAGTAACCGCATATCCGGCATTCTTCAGCATGGCGGCAATGGCAACGCGCGTCGTGCGGTCATCGTCAGCGACAAGAATCTTGGCCAGGGGCTGATCAGGGTTCACGGATGTCACCTCCCGTGATCGAATTTAGGGGTCCGCGTTGTGCTCGAATGCTACGTCCGCCAAAGTGCCGGGTCAACCGTGTGCCCGCCTGGTAACTGGGTCAATCCTCCAGGTTGCGCGATCGCCGGCTTTGTACCAAAATGAGTGCCTCATCCCGGTTCTGATAATTCGATCGTGGAGTGGTGCCCACGCCTACCAGTTTCAATCCGCCAACCGAAGACGACCTGCGCGAGTTTATCAACCTCTCCTTAAACCTGCTGTGTATCGCCGGCACGGATGGCTACTTCAAAGATGTCAACCCTGCCTGGGAGACCGCGCTCGGCTATACCAGGGAAGAGCTGCTCTCGCGCCCCTACCTGGACTTTGTACACCCCGATGACCGTGAGACCACGATGATGGAGGCGGCACACATCGCATCCGGCGGCACCACCCTGTCGTTCGAGAACCGCTACCGCTGCCGCGACGGATCCTACAAATGGCTGCTGTGGTCCGCCGTGGTGCACGCCGAAAGAGGCCTGATTTACGCGGTCGCGGCCGATGTCACGGAACGAAAGCGCGAACAGTTACGCTTGGCCGCGCAGTACGCCGTCACCCGCGTGCTCGCCGAGGCGCCCACACTGGACAGTGCTACACCTCGTATTCTGCAAGCGATTTGCGAGAGCCTCGACTGGCCAGTAGGAGCGATTTGGCGAGTTGATCAAAAGCAGAGGCTATTGCGTTGCGTGGAAACTTGGCACGCACCGTCAGCGCAGGCACAAGAATTCAACCGGAGCACGCACTTCGAGACGTTTGCTCCCGGCGTGGGCCTCCCCGGGCGAGTCTGGTCACAAGCGGGACCCGTCTGGATAGAAGACGTGACCAAAGACTCCAACTTTCCCCGTTCCTCGATCGCCGCCCGGGAAGGTCTGCATGCAGCATTCGGGTTTCCCATCCTCCTCGGGGCTGAGGTGGTGGGCGTGCTCGAATTTTTCAGCCGTCAAATCCAACAGCCCGACCGCAGGCTGCTGGAGATGATGGGGGCGGCCGGCAGCCAAATCGGTCAGTTTATCGAGCGCCGGGCGGCGGAAGAGGCTTTGCGGGTGTATGCGAGCGACCTGCAAGCGGCCAGCAAGCGGGCGGAAGCAGCTACCCGCGCCAAAAGCGAGTTTCTCGCCAACATGAGTCACGAGATCCGCACCCCCATGAACGCCATCGTAGGCATGACCGAGTTGGCGCTGGCGACCCGTATCACCCGCGAACAACGCGAATATCTAAATGCGATTCAGGGCTCAGCTAATGCCCTGCTCACACTGGTCAACGATCTTCTCGACTTTTCCAAGATCGAGGCCCGCAAGCTGCAGCTGGACCACGTTGCATTCAACCTCCGTGATTTGCTCGAAGACACCATGCGCATCCTGGCTCCCCGTGCCGACCAGAAGGGGGTCGAGTTGGCGTGTCACATCCACCCTGATGTACCCGATGCCTTGCTGGGCGATCCGCTGCGTCTCCGCCAGGTAGTGGTGAATCTGGTCGGCAATGCCATCAAGTTCACCGACCAGGGAGAAGTCGTGTTGCGCGTCCAGGCCGAGTCCTCGGTCGAAGGAAAAGCGCAGTTGCATTTCTCGGTCACTGATACCGGAATCGGCATTGCTCCCGAGCAACAGGCCATTATCTTCGAGGCATTCTCCCAGGCCGACGGCTCCACGACGCGGCGCTACGGCGGAACCGGCCTAGGGCTGGCCATATCACAGCAGTTGGTGGAACTAATGGGTGGCAGAATCTGGGTGGAAAGCCAAGTCGGCCAGGGAAGCACCTTCTACTTCACCACGCAGTGCCGGCTTCAGCAACCGGGGACGACGAAGCCGCAGTGCACAGGGCATACGCTCGCCGGCCTGCCCGTACTTATCGTGGACGACAACGGTACTAACCGCCGCATCCTCGAGGAGGTTCTCACCAACTGGCGTATGCGTCCGGTTGCGGCCGAAAGCGGCGCAGTCGCCCTTAGCATGCTGGAAGCATCTGTGCGTAGGGCAAATCCATTCGCGATCGCACTGCTCGATGGACACATGCCGGGCATGGACGGATTCGCTCTGGCGGAGCGTATTGTTCGCGACGGCCGCTACGCTGGCCTCAAGGTCATCATGCTAACCTCGGCCGCTCAGCCGGAAGACATCACTCGTTGTCGCCGGTTGGGTATCTCGCAACATCTTACAAAACCCATCAAGCAATCCGAGCTCTTTGACGTGATTGTTAATGCCATGGCTCCGCCCTTGCCGGAAAAATCCCTTGCTTCAGGACGACGCAAAACAGCTCGGTCGGCAAAGCGCAGGTTACAGGTGTTGATAGCGGAAGACAATCCCGTCAACCAGTTGGTAGCGACGGGTATCTTTGAGAAACTGGGTTACCAGGTTACGGTGGTGAGCCACGGCGGGGAGGCACTTGCTGCAGTCCAGGTCCGCAAGTTTGATCTGATCGCGATGGACGTGCAGATGCCGGAGATGGACGGGCTTGAGGCCACCAAGGCAATCCGCGCAGGGGAGAAGTCGACAGGCACACACACGCCCATCGTTGCCATGACAGCGCACGCCATGAAGGGCGATCGTGAACGTTGTCTGGCAGCTGGCATGGATGCCTATCTCTCCAAGCCAATGCGGATCGGAGAACTTGAAGAGGTGATCGATCAACTGATCTCCCCGTCACGTGCGGTACTAGTGCCCGCTTCGGTGACGAGCCCGGGAGACGTGGTTGATCAGGCGGCGCTCTTGGCAGGCGTTGACGGCGACAGGCGACTTCTGCGCCACCTGGTTCGTCTCTTTCTCGCCGATTATCCTCAGCGTCTGGCCGAGATCAAGCAGGCAATCCGCCGCGGTGACGCACGCGGGTTGGCGAAGACGGCACACACTCTGAAGGGCTCCATCGGCATCTTCGCCGCCCGGAACGCAATTGCGGCTGCCCAAAACTTGGAGAGCGTGGGCCGGGACGGCAAGCTGGGCAACGCCAGCCCGGCGTGCGCGGCCCTCGAGGCCGAACTGGCGCTTCTCGGTGAGGAGCTCAGAAAGTTGACCACAAGCCGATCAATACCCGGCACCAAGAATCACAGGGTTGGCACCCGGAAGCGGGGAGGCATGCCAAACCGGTAGCGGGTCCGCTTGCTCCGCGGACCGATGCAACCCGGCCCGAATCCGCGGCGACCGCTCAAGTGTCCGGAAGCTGCTTTCCGGCTTCCCGAGCGGCCCAACCCGGACGCAGAATAACCGAGCAGGTTTCGCAACCACCCAACCAGAATTGCAGGAGCGGCATCGATGACCGCGATTTCAAATGCGTTGACCGTCACGGGTGCGAAATCTAGAATTGGCGCCTGATGACCTCATCCGCTCACATTGGCGCGACCTTCGGGCACTACCGAATACTGGAACAGGTTGGGGCGGGCGGCATGGGTGAAGTATTCCGCGCCTATGACGAGAGACTGGAGCGCGAGGTTGCTCTCAAGTTCGTGTCTGCAGCCAGGCTGGCCGATGAGGGCGCGCGTAAGCGCTTTCGCAGGGAAGCCCTGATTTTGTCCAGGTTGAATCATCCCAACCTCGCCACCATTTACGACTTTGACTCGCAGGCAGGGGTCGATTTCCTGGTTATGGAGCTAGTCCCCGGCATGAGTTTAAGTGCGATGCTGGCTGCCGGCCCACTGGCAGAAAACGACACGCTTCACCTGGGATTGCAATTGGCGGATGGCGTGGCGGCGGCGCACGCCCAGGGAGTGATACATCGCGACTTGAAGCCGGGCAACCTGCATATCACGCCCGATAACCGTCTGAAAATTCTCGATTTTGGCCTGGCCAAGCTCTACGAGTCTGCAAGCCCGACGGCCTCAGCCGAATGCCTTACCGACCCCTTGGCGGCCTGCGGCACGGTTCCGTATGCTTCGCCGGAACAACTCCTTGGTGAAATCGTCGATGTCCGCACCGACGTTTACGCAATGGGCGCTGTGCTCTATGAGATGACGACAGGCCGGAGACCCTTCACGGCAGTACCAAGTTGGCGGCTTAGCAACGACATTCTGTATCGCATTCCGGATCCTCCGCGGGCGCTGAATGCGCAGCTCTCGCCCGAGCTGGAGAGAATTGTTCTGCGATGTCTGGAGAAACAGCCGGACCACCGCTACCAGTCCGCCCGCGAGCTGGAGGAGGCCCTGAAACGCTTGCGATCGCCCGCGCAGTCGAATATTTCCCAGGTCCGCCGCGCCCGGCGGCGTCACCCGGGGAAAAAGCGCATTTGTTCGTTGGCGGTCTTGCCGCTGGTGAACCTGGGCGGCTCCGACGACGACTACTTCGCCGACGGCATGACAGAAGCGCTGATTGCCAACCTGGCTCAGATCGGTGCATTGAGAGTCATCTCGCGAACCTCTGTTATGCGCTACAAGGGGACCGACAAATCCGCTCCCCAAATTGCGCGAGAGCTCGAGGTGGACGGGCTGGTCGAGGGGTCGACGCTGCGCGCTGGGAATCGAGTGCGGATTACCGCCGAACTCATCCACGCACCTACGGATACTCATCTTTGGGCAAAAATCTATGAGCGCGACTTCAACAATGTCCTCAAACTGCAAAGGAAGGTGGCCCAGGCTATAGCCGATGAGATTCAGATCAGATTGACGCCCAAGGAGCGGCAACGGCTAACCGGAGGCCGACCCATCAATCCCGAGGCCTACGAGGCCTATCTGAAGGGTCGATACTATTGGAATAAGCGAACCGGACCGGACATCCGGCGAGCCATTCAGTATTTCGAGCAGGCAGTTGCTATCGATCCAAACTATGCAGCAGCCTATGCGGGACTGTCCGATGCCTACCACGTGCTTTGGGTCTATACGGGCGTGGCGCCAACCGAAGTGTATCTGAAAGCAAAGACATCTGCGTTGAAGGCGCTGGAGATCGATAGTTCCCTGGCCGAGGCGCGCACCTCCCTGGCCGCCATCAAGGCCGATGATGATTGGGACTTTGCGGGAGCGGAATCGGAATTTCGCAGGGCCATTGTGCTTAACCCGAATTACCCGACGGCGCACCAGTGGTTTGCACAATATCTGGCCTATGTCGGGAGGTTCGACGAGGCGATTGCCGAAGCCCAAAAGGCCCAGAAACTTGACCCCCTTTCTCCTATCATCCACACCGTGAGTGGCGATACCTACCTGCGCGCG
>Ga0306921_10009065_pt1 | contig 10533 bp, 7 predicted proteins | sample sta12Cox44000080_FD_203760 | JGI IMG/M metagenome (GOLD analysis project Ga0306921, IMG submission 203760) | Lab enrichment of tropical soil microbial communities from Luquillo Experimental Forest, Puerto Rico - statoxic.12C.oxic.44.000.080 (v2)... | ecosystem: Environmental > Terrestrial > Soil...
TTTCACCAAGCCCCGTGCCGATTTGAAGACGCCGGAGTCCAATCCGGGAAACTTTGCCCACTCAGATTTCGAGATCTTCGACTATCCCGGCGAATACGACCAGCGCTCCGACGGCGAGCAATGGTCGCGAGTTCGGATGGAAGAACTCCGCGCAGACCGCGAAACCTTCCAAGGCGGCGGGGATGTCACCGGACTTGCCACCGGCCGTAAGTTCACCTTGTCACAAGGGCCCAGTCCGGCAGATACCGGTGAGTATCTTGTGATCGGCAGTTCCATCGATCTTCAATCAAATATTTATGAATCCGGCACCTCCGGTGACACGGGAGAGAGTTATCATTGCACCTTTGCGGCCATAAAAGCCGCAGATCAGTTCCGACCCGCGCGGATAACGCCGAAGCCGGTTATAGAGGGTGTGCAGACCGCAGTAGTAACCGGCCCCAAAGGTCAGGAGATTTACGTGGACAAGTACGGGCGCGTAAAAGTTCAGTTCCATTGGGATCGGTACGGTAAGAACGATGAGAGTAGCTCATGTTGGGTTCGTGTCTCACAGGCATGGACAGGCAAAGGGTGGGGACATATTGCCAATCCTCATATGGGGGAAGAGGTGATAGTGTCATTTCTTGATGGCGATCCGGATCAGCCGATTATCGTAGGGCGCGTTTACAACGAAGAACACATGCCTCCGTATCCACTTCCAGAGGCGGCAGCCGTGATCGGGATGAAATCGCACAGCACCAAAACAACCCGCAAATATAATATAGCAAAAATCAAGGCCAAATAAGAAAGGAACACCATGAGCGACATGCAGATCGAGCATACCAAGGATGGGGAATGCATCAATCTTCACAGTGACAAAGACATCAGCGTCATGGCCAACAACAACGAGGACATAACCATCGTCCAGAACCGGACGATCAACGTCCTCGAAGGAACGCATACCGAGACGATTAAGGGAGATACCACCATCAAAATCACCGATGGCAAACTGGATCACAATGTCGTCGCGGGCACTGCCAAGTATCACGTCCAAGGGGCGGTCAGCGAGAAATACGACGATAAGCAGGAAACAACCGTCGCAAATGAAATCATCATCAAGTCGACCGGTTCTAAGATCTATGTCGAGGCCGCCACGGAAATCACCTTAATCGTAGGTGCCTCCAAGTTGTGGATGGACAAGGGCGGGAAGATCGAACTGAGTGGTATAAACATCGCCATCAACGGCAAGGAAAAAGTTGGGATCGCCGGCGAAGCAATCGCTTCGGAGGCAGGCAACGACCATACTATTTCGGGAAAGCTCGTGGTTTCCAAAGGCTCGACCTCGAACACCGTCCAAGGTGGAATGGTCATGCTGAATCCATAAATGCAGACTATTGGAACAGCAGCAACACCGACCCGCGAGACTCCCGCTATCCTCAACGGCAAGGATGATCAAAACCGGCCAATCTTCGCTCTCTTGGCCAAGCGGACCTATGACATCAGGCCCGGGCAAAAGTGCGTTCGCTCCGAACGGCAAAGCCCATTCATCAAAGTGGACGAGTATTACGATGATGGTGACCCCGAATGGGCTACAGTGAAATGCGAAAGCGACTTTGCGCCGTTCAAACTGGCCACTGATGTCGTGGTGATCGGCAACGCGTTCGCCCCCGGCGGAAAGCCGGTGCCGCAACTCAACGCATCTGTCGAGGTAGGTGCCCAGCGGAAAACGCTGCGCGTTTCCGGCGACCGGCACTGCCACTACAGGGCAAACGCGGCACCTGTCTTTTCAGAGCCGATCCCGTTCACCGAAATACCAATCCAATACGAGCGCGCTTACGGCGGCAAAGATCTTAAGAGCGATCCGAAAGAGCCCTTCTATTATCCACGCAATCATCTCGGCGTCGGCATCGTGATGAAGAATTCGGAAGAGGCGCTAGGCGGGTTGCCACTACCGAACATCGAAGATCCCGCAGACCTGCTGACTCCGGAGCGGATCGTCCTCGGCGAGCCCGAACGTTGGAACGAACAACCTCTGCCTGACGGCCTCGGTTGGTTTCAACGGACGTGGTACCCTCGCTGTTCGTTCGTTGGCGCCATGCCCAGTTACGTGGGCGTAGATACGGTGTTGCGCGAGGAGAAACTTGGCCTCGTTCCCAAGGGCCAGGTCGCTTTATCCTGGCAATTCAAGCTTCCGAGTTTTGATGTACATTTCAACAACGGTGCCTCGCGTGGTTTAGTGTTTCCCTATCTGGCCGGCGACGAGCAATTCAAGTTGACGAACCTGACGCCTGATAGCTTACTCGCCTTCCAATTGCCTGGCGAAACCCCGCAGATGATGCTCGACATCGGGTTGGGGGAGAATGAACTCAAGCCGGTTTTGCACACTGTTTGCATCCGCCTGGATGCGATGCAGGTGGATCTGGTCTGGCGCGGTGCCCACGAGTATCCCGGCCTCGATTGGCTCCCGGAGATGAAAAAGTTGAACGCCCAAATTTTTTGATCCCATGCCTGCCGCCCAACTTGAACCTCCACCTGCCGAAGCTGCTACGTCAAAACCGGCAGACCAGAAGATCGTGCTCCCGGGTCAGACTCCCGAGGGGCAACACATTTTGAGCGTTCTGGTCAAACGGACCTACGACATCATCCCTGGCGACCGCTGCATCCGGACTGTGACAGACAAGAAGCTCGTTCCCGGCGACGTTCATTATGACGATCCGATGAACTCGACGGTCAAGTTTGAGAGCGACTTTGTTCCCTTCAAGCTTGCAACGGATGTCGTGCTGCATGGCAAGGCTTGCGCGCCGGCGGGGCAGCGCGTGAACACGCTCACCGCATCGCTTCAAGTGGGACAGCATCGGAAGAACCTGCTGATCCGTGGCGACCGGGTAGCCCGGTTTAATGGCAAACGCGACCCAATCTTTACCGATCCGCAGCCGTTCGAAAGTATAGAATTGCGCTATGAACGCGCATACGGTGGCGTGGACATTTATTCCGAGCCGAAAATGCCATATGTGTACCCTCGCAATCATCTCGGGCGCGGCTTCGCCGTGACGAACAACCAGCGCAGCGTCGAGAATCTGCCGCTGCCCAACCTTGAGGATGCTGACGACCGGCTGATGCCGTCGAGGCTGTGCCTGGGTCAGTTCAAAGATTGGGAACGACAGCCCACTCCACAAAGCTTTGGCTGGACGATGAAGACATGGCGCCCTCGTTCTGCCTATGCCGGCGTAATGCCTGCGGATCGGGCCCTTGAGCAGGAAATGCGCAAGGCCTTCGCCAAGATGGTACCGCCGGCACAGCGAAAAAAATATGAGGAGACTCAGCTTCCGGACATGAACTTTCGTTTCTTCAATGGCGCGTCGCCGGGGCTGGCGGTGCCGTTCCTTGCCGGGGATGAGTCGGTGGAACTGCTGAATCTCGATCCGGAAGGTAGGATCCAGTTCCAATTGCCGGGCGAACCTCCGAAGATCGGGTTGGATCTTGGGAAGGGCGTGCAGGAACCCCCGGTGGTTTTGCATACGGTGATGATTCGTGTGGACGAGCGCCAAGTGGATTTGGTCTGGCGCGGCGCGGTTCCTTATCCTGGTCCGGATTGGCTGCCGGAAATGAAGAAGATGGAGGCGTTGCTGGCATGAAAGGAGGCCCTTGATGGCGCTCTTCCCTGCAGCCAAACTCATGGACGGCGTACTCGGTGTGGATTGCCACACCACATTGGTTCCCCCTAGCCCGGTGCCTGTGCCGATGCTGCCGCACCCGTACTTGGGCTCAATCTTTCTTTGGAGCACTCCCCAGTTTCCGGCCTACTCCGGCGGGATGGTCTTGATTAACGGTATGCCGGCCTGCACCGTGGGCGCGATGGGCTACTCGTGTCACATCCCGGAGCTGCTGCCGGCGCCGCCCACGTTCACCAACCTCATGACTTATTGGAGGCATCACTTGATACAGATACCCAAGGCGCTGGTCTTGATGCTGCTGACCACCTTCGCCAATATCGCGATCGCGGGCATTGCGGCGATGATTCCCAAGCCCCCCAGCGCGGAAAGCTTCATGAAAAATGTCACCGGTATTGACACCACAAGTGCGGCCAAAGCGTGGGAAACGATCCAAGGCAGCTTCGCCTCGTTCAGCAATCCGCTAACCTGGTTTCATCTGCTCATCCCGCCGCTGCCTTACCCCGGCGCGCAAGGCTCAACCTCGATCGGCAGCTTTAATGTGACGGTCAACGGCGGCCCGCTAGCGTTTTCCTGTCCCCTGGTGGCGCACTCATGCTCTGAAATTCCCTTTGTGCCCAACGCCAACGTTTTGGGGTTCAGCAATGTCATGGTGGGCGTCAGTCCGGCTGATTTCCTCGCCCACGCGCTCAAAATCGGCGTTTCGGCTGCGGTCGCTACCGCGGCTGATCGAGCTTCTGGAGCCGCCGGAAGGAATAAGTGCTCCTAGTAGAATTTTCGGTGAAAAAGCCACACTGATGCCCAGTCACTCGTGTTCCTCTGCCCCGGACCAGCGCTTCGTTGGCGATCCGGTGGATACACTAACAGGGGCCATATTTGATCGGAAGCTTGAATTCCGTTTAACAGGTCCGTTGGAACTGTGGTGGTACCGGCGCTACGACAGCTCCCACAACCAGCGGCGGCTCGCCTTCGGATGGGGACACACGCACGATTTTGATCGTTTGCTCCGTTTCGATGGAGAAGGAATCACATACGAGGCGCCGGTCGGGCGCCTTTTTGCATTTCCCCGGCTCGAACGCGATGGAGACGAAATCGCGCGTCATGGTTATCGATTACGCAGATTATTCGAGCAGCGCTACGAATTGATTCAACACGGCGAGCCTTCGATGGAATTCGAATTCTATCAATCGGACCAACCGGCTCGTTTGCGGCGGCTCTTTCAAGGCCAACACCAAATTCTATTCCAGTATGGCGCGACACAGCGGTTGGAGCGTATCGTTGATTCGACGGGGCGGAATATCATCGTTGTCGGGGAAGCGGATGGCCGACTCACCAGTCTCACTTTGGAACATGGGGAGGGGCAGCCGAATATGCTGATCGTAGCCTATTACTACGACGAGCGAGGGAATCTGATCGCTACGAAAAACGCGTTCGGACACGGGTACGCCTTCACCTATGACAAGGCAAATCGCATGCTGATGCGACGGGGCCGCAAGGGATTCAAGTTCCGCTTTGAGTACGACGAGCTCGGGCGCTGTATCAAGTCTACGGGGGATGACGGTCTCTATGGAGTAACGCTAACCTACACAGTGCCGCGGCGTGTCACCAAAGTTAGACGGGCCGACAACGGCGAGTGGACCTATTTTTTCGATGCGGCCGGAGGTCTGGCCAAGATCCGGGATCCTCTGGGCGGAATCCAGAAGTTTATCCGCGACGAAACCGGCCAAGTGGTGATGGAACTGGATCCCAATGCCAACGCTACGCGCATCATCTACGATGCCACCGGTGCTCCCGTGGCAAAGATCAATCCGCTCGGCCACCGGATCACCTTGCCTGAGGATCGGAATGCTCCTCACCCTATGGGGCATCGTGTGGCTGCGAATCCGGCAGAGTACGAGTATGGGCGGATGTTGAATACCCGAAGGATTACCCTGCCGAGCCGGGAACAGGCGGAAAGTTTTCCCCTGTCGAGGGAGTCACGTTCGCTCGTTTGCGTTCGGTCTTTCCAAGAGCAAAATCCCGGCACGACAACGACTTTCGATGTGCGCCCGCTGGGCGCATTGTGGTGGCCAGCGCCGGAACATGGGCGCATTTTCAATGATTTTGGAAAACTGGTCGAACAGCAAGACGAGTTCGGGCGACGGCGTCGATGGACCTATGACGCATCAGGGAACGCCGCTGATTATACCGACTTCGACGGAGGAAAATGGTTGTATGAAAACGGTTCGTGGCACCTCCTGCGCGAGGTTGTTGACCCGATGGGTGCGAAAGTGCGGTTCTCCTATACGACGAATGGGCAAGTCTCCTGCTGCACTGATGCGGGCGGCACGCACAGCGAGTATGGCTACGATGTTAAGGATCACCTCGTGGAGGTCAAGCGACACGGGGTCGTCCGCGAGAAATACTCACGGGATGCCGTCGGCACCCTTACGGCCAAGCACGCCGGCGATGGTCGGCCGCTGCTCCAGTTCGAGATCGGACCGGGGAACCTTCCAACCAAACGCATCCTTGCTTCCGGTGACGAACATTCGTTCGATTACGACAAATCCGGGCGCTGTTTGATTGCGGCCACGAAGAAGGACTCCGTCGAATTTGCCTACAACGCCTTGGGCAACTGCTGTGCGGAGAAACGAAATGGTCAGGGCGTGGAACACCGTTTCCAAGGGCGGCGGGTGCCGGCAGAATCGGTCTTTTTTGGCCGCTTTAGCGTTCGTTATAAACGCCAGCCCGATAGTGCCCTCGTGATCATCGATCCCGGTGGCAAAAAACATTACGTCCGCTGTTTGGCACATGGATTGGTCGAGCGTCAATTCAGCAACGGGAGCCACGAGTTATCTCAATACGATGGTCAGGGCCGTTGCCTTTTCAAATGTGCTCAGCGCGTGGCCGGCCAAGTCTGGAGCCGGGGCTACCAGTGGTCTGGCGAAGGCGAGTTACACCGGGTACGGGACAACCTGCATGGCGAGGTTCGCTACGAATACGATGCGGCACACCGGCTGCGCCGCCGCATTCTTCCTGGTAATCGCATCGAGGACTATGAGTTGGACCTTGCCGGCAACCTCGTCCGCCAGCCCAGCTTGAACGATGGGCACCTCCTGCAAGGCAATCGTCTCCTCGCCGTCGGCGGAATGCGTGTCGAGTACAACGATCGAAACCACCTTGCCATGCGGGAAACACCGGACGGTCCGGTTTGCTATGGCTACGACAGCCGGGACCAGCTGGTCCGGGTGGAAAGGCCGCAGGGGCTGTGGGAGGCGGAGTATGACGCTTTGGGCCGCCGCACGCGGAAGATCTGCGATGGCAAGACCACGGAATATTACTGGAACAGCGATCAGTTGATCGCCGAGCGGCATCCCGATGGCCGGTTGCGCCTCTATGTGTATGCCGATCCGCTGGCCCTGACACCGCTCCTCTTTCTCGAATACGATTCTAGTAATGCGACCCAGGAATCGTCCCGGCGTTACTTCATCTTCAGCGACCAGATTGGCACTCCGTGCCTGGTCGAGGATGAATCCGGTGCCGACGTTTGGCGCGCCGCAATCGAGCCATTCGGCAATGCAAAGGTCGCCTCCGGGGCGAAGATCGAGGTCAACTTGCGATTCCCTGGTCATTACTTCGATACTGAACTCGGGTTGCATTACAACCGTTTCCGATGCTACGACCCCAGTCTCGGGCGCTATTTGCAGAGCGATCCTTGGGGCATCGCCGGGGGATACAACCTGTATGCTTATTGCTCGAATCCGTTGCTACAGGTGGACGTGCGCGGATTGGGTGAGGAAGAGAACGATGAACCGGAGCCCAAACCCAAGCCGACCCCCGAAGACAAGGATGATGACGAAGGAACGGGGAAAGGCGGCGGAGGTGGGGACGAAGACCTAGACGAGAAATATGGAGCGGTGAAGGATCCGAGAAACATCAAGGATCATGAAAAGAATGCTGATGGGAGCATCACGAGAAACCCCGACCTTCAGGAGGTTACTCCGGGCAATAAGCCCAACCTTGATCCCAACAAACAATGGTTATGGCTTGTTGACAAAGATGGAAGGCTTTGGGTGGGCTCAGAAGAGCCAGTTGGAGAACCGGACTCGAATGGATACCAGCCGAAACTCGGGCATCCGACACTGGTTGACGGGGAACCTGCACGCATGGGCGGTGAAATTAAACCCAGCGTCCCGGGGGGGCCTCCAGATACCCTCAACAACAATTCGGGTCGCTACAGTGAGCATCCGGATAGAACCCCTGACAAGATGGACAACGTCAACGAAAGGTTTAAAGAATCGGGCTTGGACATGAAACCTCCTGTCGACAATCCTAATAGAAGACCTCCACAAACATGAGCATACAACGGACGACCTTGACAAACGCAAAGAATTACGACGCGACAGTGTTTGAAGGTACTTCGCGACCCGAACTCTTAGAGTGCCTTCGAGCTTGGTTCAATGGCTGGGAAGAAGAGCGGCCCAATGCAGTGGATGATGAAGTTCTCTCCGATGCAGGTATACTTTTAGGAAAATCCGGCTACGAGAACTTGGATAAAGAAACGTTGGATTGGTACCTTGAGAGACCATCCTCAATTCGCCATGAAATTATGGCTGATTTCCTTATTGGGTATTGGCGCACTGCGAAGCAGGCACATGCCGATGTGATACAGAGACTGCTGCTGTCGTTGAATGAGTTGCCACACGAATCTTGGGCATACGCTGCATCACTTCTGGCGTTGTACAAAGCGGTGTCGTCAAGGATTGTGAGACCTTCCTCGCTTCTTCAAGACGTTCGGAATGCTCTCCTTAACCACTTGAATCATCTTCAGGAAGCGGGCCTTCACAAGGGAGTGGCGCAGTTTCTGGAGTATCTTAGAGAATAACAAATTGAGTAGGCAGGCTTCTGTAAGACCAAACAAGAAGAGGAAGGTGTCGACCGTGGGCTACAATCCTTCAATGCCGAAACTGCAGGAAGTAATGTTACGCCGAATTTTATCTGGCGTTTTCACCGTTACCGATGTCTCGTTTTGGTCAATTATTCTCTGCTCCATGCCTACGCGGTCGGCCCTGCGTCATCTGCAACAAGCGATTCAAACCCGCCAGGAGTATTGGCAGCAGCCGGCGTGACAAAGGAGTAGCTTCTGGATGTCAACTGTCAGAAGCGTATGGCCACACTATCTGCCTACAGCCCTCAACATGCGCACCATCGAGTCATGGTCGCCAGTCCATGTATGCAGATGGCACGTGAGAAATCGGAAGCCACCCTCGTGTCTAACGTTATCTGACATCTGGGTGGAGCGAATTTACCGCGACGTTCATTTTACCTTCAGGATCGCGAAAAGAATCACCAGACCAAGGCTACACGACAACAGCGCGCCGGAACGATACAAGGCCGCGCCAGCTAGGACAGAAAGCGCCGACGTCAACAGAAATGTCACCGCTAGTACCTGTTGTTCATCGCGTCGCGCAGCAGCTTCAAAATCGTCCTCCTCTGTTCCTTCCGCCGCATTCCCTTGGCCGTCCACGTGTTTCGGCAGCGTAGCTAGCATACTCCGCACTATTGGGAGCGGCAGTTGGCGGAATCCTCCAATGGTTTTTTGAAACAATGAGTAGTCGTGCGCTTCTATGCGGAACATCTGCAGAATTTCACTACGCCAGCAGCGCACGCGCCGGTTGTCCAAGATTAGGAATCCTCCCACTAGCGGTATCAGAAGGATGAAGCCGAACAACGGTACCCAGCGGAGAAAAATAACCGCCAAAAGAACCGATGTCCCCGCCACGATCACGACGGCGACGATCAGATTGCGGAAAAAGCGTCCTCGATCCTCAAGCGCGCGCAGCGTTGCGTTGATGGCCCGAAGCAGTACTGGCGTGTCCATAGGCTGCTCGGTCTTCACGCTGGAGAACTTCGTGTCTCGTTCCATCGTCTGCCCGACCAGTTCGGCATACGGCCGCAACGAGCCAAAGACCATCCTGGCGGAAGCCGGAGTCCAGTGCAAGAACGATCTTTGCCTTCCGCAAGTCCTGCGAGTTCGCTATGGCGGGAAGGATTAGATTAGGGATCAGCGTACAAATCAGGCGGTGGCGCACGCGCTACGTCCACCGCCGACGCCTAACGAACGAGCTCATCGATCTTCGTTTTAAGCGGGTCGGCGATGTCCCTTACGGCGGCAACATCGATCAATTCGATGAATGCCGGTATTCCCGAGAACTCGGTGGCGGCCAGGATCAGATCGTCAGACGGGCGGAACGAAGGCAGAGAAAAGCTGAGGGTGTGCATCGGCAGGTTGTGCAGGTCGGGGACGGGCTGAAGCTGCCAGCGAAAGCGGAGATCGGACAAAAGGCGCTGCAGCCCCGGGTTTTTCTCCATCACCATTTGCAGCACAATCGTGCTCACGACGAAATGGCGGAGCGCTTTCGGCCGATGCTGTTCCTTGCCCGCAAGCATGCGCTTAAGCTCGGCAACGGGCGTGTCGGAGGCATAAACTGCAATCCAGCGCACGGGCGAAGTCATCGTGACTTTTTTGGCGCCCTGCCTGGTTTCGATCTCATGAGTGTATTCCAACGGGTGCAGCTCAATGCCGTTACCGATTGCAGTAAGCCATGCGGAGTCGAATTCCTCAGTGAGCCGAAAGAGTTTCCCATGTTGTCTGTATTTTTTCTCGACTTCAGCCACAGCCAGGGCTCTGTCGCCCCAGACCGTCTCGCTTGAGGCGCCGGCATATTTACCTAACACCCGCTCGGGCGCGACGAGCGGACGCAGTGTTTCGAGATGTTGCGCGAGCTGTCCATGCAAAAAAGTCGAAACCGCTTCGGTCTTCCGACGAAGTTCCGGCAGTTCCTCGAGGGACACCTTTCTTGTTTCGTCTTTGCTCATGTGCGCGTTTCTAAATGCCTGACAAGGA
>Ga0306921_10009066_pt1 | contig 10533 bp, 11 predicted proteins | sample sta12Cox44000080_FD_203760 | JGI IMG/M metagenome (GOLD analysis project Ga0306921, IMG submission 203760) | Lab enrichment of tropical soil microbial communities from Luquillo Experimental Forest, Puerto Rico - statoxic.12C.oxic.44.000.080 (v2)... | ecosystem: Environmental > Terrestrial >...
TCACCAGTCACGAGGAAGACGTCGAGCCTTTCGCTGACGCCCGCCGCCGCGGTCATCACGTCCCGGAGCATGGCTTCTGCCAACTGCGAACGCTGCTCTTGATCGAGGGCCACACCGAGACGTTGCTTGGCGTTGATGAGGTTCTTCACCGGAATCAGAAGGGCGGCGGGCATGGATCAGACCTTGGCTCCGCGGGCCTGGAGTGCAGCGTGTAGGGTGAAGCGCGCTAGCTCCTGCTTGTCGGATAGCGATTTCATGACCGTATTGGCGCAAAGCACGTGCAGTCCGCCTGCGCGAAGAAGATCGGCATCGGCATGGTCTTCGAGGTCCACCACCAGCAGGTCGAGGAAATCCTCGTAGGCTTGCGCCACTCCAGCGATGGTGCTCGGCCATCCCTTGCGTTTCATCAGCACGCCCGCCGGCCCGGAAACGGCCGCGCCACCAACGATGGGGCTCACGGCCGCGACGGGAGCAGCAGTACGGCATAGCGCCTGCCGCACCCCGGGCACGGCGAGAATCGGTCCGATGCTGGTGACGGGGTTGCTGGGAGCAAGAATGATCGCCTCCGCCGACGCAATGCTTTCGCTCACGCCCGCCGCTGGATGCGCACCCTCCGCGCCTTCGAAGCGCACAGCGCGGACGTCAACCTGGTGGCGCTCGCGCACAAAGTACTCCTGAAAGTTCAGTCTGCCTTTGGCGGTGTCGAGCAAGGTCGCTATGCGCTCGTCGGACATGGGCAGCACATGGGCACGCACTCCAAGTTTTGCCGCAAGCTCCGCCGTCGCCGCACTCAACGATTTGCCTGAGCGCAACAGACTGGTGCGGGTGAGGTGGGTCGCCAGGTCAAGATCGCCGAGTCTGAACCAGGCGGGCTGGCCAAAGTGCACCATGCGCTCCAGGCAGCGAAAACTGTCGTTGTCGACGCCCCATCCGCGCTCCACGCTGAGTTGGCCTGCCAACGCGTAGAGTACCGAGTCGATGTCCGGAGAAACGTGCAGCCCCCACCACTCGATGTCGTCACCCGTGTTGACGATGACCGTCAGGTCATCGGGAGCGACCCAATGCTGCAGTCCTTGTACGAGCTTTGCGCCGCCAGTCCCTCCTGTCAGGACGACGATCATCTACGCAGCCCTCGCATAGCCATGGTCGTCGGAGGCAGCCAGCAGACGTCCGGCTAGCAACCCGCCGCGATCGATCACCCCCGACACGAACTCGGGATACACCGGCAGGCGTTGGCGGAGTTGCTGCCCAGCGGCCTCGGTGCGGCGTTTGAGGTCGCGCAGGTGGGGCCACGGAGCCTCGGGATTGATGTAGTCCGGAGTCAGTGGTGACACTCCGCCCCAATCGTCGATGCCGCCCTGCAAGAGGCGCTCGTAATGCTCTTCGGTGAGGTTGGGCGGAGCCTGGATGTTCATGTCGCGCAGCAACAGGCGCGCGACTGCGATCGTGCGCAGAAGATCGTCAGTGTCGGGTTCTGGCGAGTTGGCCATGGGAATATCCGGCTTGGCGCGGAAGTTCTGCAGGATGACCTCCTGAATGTGCCCGTACTGCTGGTGCAGGCGCTGGATGGCAAGTAGCGCGTCGATGCGCTCCTCCAGCGTTTCGCCAATGCCGATCAGGATTCCCGTGGTAAAGGGCACGCCCAGTTTACCCGCATCTTCCATGGTCTTCAGCCGCAATGCCGGAACCTTGTCGGGAGCGTTCCCGTGCGCGCCGCCCTTCTGCATGAGGCGTGTGCTGGTGGACTCCAGCATCAGGCCCAGGCTGGGATTGCTGGCGCGCAGGCGCTCGATCCAGTTGGCGCTCATCAGCCCCGGATTGGAGTGTGGCAGCAATGAGGTCTCACGCAGCACCAGATCACACATGGCCTCCAGGTAATGCAGCGTGCTGCGGTAGCCACGCTTGCGCAGCAACTCACGCATTTCCGGGAATTCTGCCTCCGGTTTGTCGCCGAGCGAGAAGAGCGCCTCGGTGCAACCAAGTTTTTCGCCCTGTCGGGCTACTTCCAGTACCTGGTCGGGCGACATGGTATGCGCCCCGGGCTGGCCGGGATCGCGACGATAGGTGCAGTACGAGCAGTAGTCGCGGCACAGATTCGTGAGCGGGATGAATACTTTGCGCGAGTAGGTGATGATGCCAGGGCGGTACTGTTCTTTCAAATGATAGGCCGTCGCCAGCAGCTGATCCTGTACTTCCAAACCGCCCTGCAAGAGTCTGATAGCCGCCTCGCGTGACACGAGTTGGCCTTCACGCACCTCACGCAAGTAGGCGACGAGATTCAATGACGCACTCTCCGCCACTTGCCGCTTTGTGGCTTCAACGGACACGAAAATTCATCTCGGGGCGCGAGGAAAGCTCGCAGCCTCTATTTTCGAAGGATAGCGCAAGATGCGGCGGCCCGCATCTTCGGTGCGGCCCGAGATCGCCCGTAAGTGCTATTGTTCCTGACGCGCGTGGCAGGCGCCGTAACGGCCCCGGAAGTAGAGGAGCGGAAAGCCTTCCGCCACGCTAACTTCTTTAACCTCACCAACAAAGATGGTGTGGTCGCCCGCGATGTGGGCCTGCACCACATCGCAGTCGAGATTGGCCAGGGCATGGGCGAGCACTGGGATTCCACTTTTCATCTTGTTGTAATGTATGCCCAGGCGACGGGCGGCGTCAGGATTGCGCTCGGGATCGGCGAAGAACTCCGAAAGCGCTTCCTGCTCCTCCCTCAGAACGCTCACGCCAAAGCGCCCGCGCTCGCGCACATGCAGGTAGGTTTCGGCGAGGTGATCGACGCACACCAGCACCAGCGGAGGCCGCAATGACACGGAGCAGAACGAACTCGCCGTCATACCATGTACGTGACCCTCGGTGGTCTCGACAGTGATCACGGTGACGCCGGAACTGAAGCGGCCCAGGGCAGCCCGAAACTCCCGCGGCGTGACTGAGGAAGAGTCGCTCATCCGATTCGTCCCACGGAGATCGATGGCGGGCATCGGCACGCGATGGCGGACCAGTCGCCATGTCCCTCGCTCACTATACCCGACTTCAGCGCAAGGGCTGAAATTGCGAGGTTAGCGGTTCGACGGGAGCGGGTCTGGTACGATACGCGCTGGCCGCAATCAACTTCAAGGGGCGGTTCGTCGGCAAAGCAACATGATTCATTCCGGAACATTTCTCACCACCCGTAGCGCAGACGGAGTATTCGACCTGTTGGCGGACCCCCAACGTTTCGCGCCGCTACTCCCCGATTTCGAATCTATGGCGGTGCAGGACGCGTCCCACTTCAGCTTGCAGATCGCCATTTCCGTCGCGCAAATCAGCGGCCATGCCAACCTTGCTATGGAGTTGTTCGAGGCCGTGCGCCCCCGCCGTGTCTTGTACCGCGGCCAAGGTATCGTGGCGGGCAGTCAACTTGAGTTGAATCTGCAGTTTCACATAGCTCGGTCCACTGAGTCGACCGAGGTGAATTGGCAGGGCGAATTCTCCCTCGGCGGCATGGTGGCTTGGATGGCGGGCCACCTCATTGAGCCGATGGGACGAAGGAACTTCGAACTTATGGCCGAGCGGCTGCAGAATGGACTGAGCCAACCTACCTCCGTCGAACCTTCGATTCCTTCTGCGCCTAGCCCGGACCGCCCAGATCCCGACAGCCACTCAATAGACTGAAACATTTGGTTCATTCTCACATTTGGATGTGATGGGGCTCACCGCCCGCCACGCGATTGCACCGTACACTAACTCTGGACTTAAAAGGACCCGCAAATCAGTGGGATTCATGGAGGTTTTATGCAAATGCAGAAACGTATGTTCGTCATTCTAATCGCGGCGGTGATGGTGCTTGGCGCCGCAACCATGCTGGTGGCGAAAGACTACCCAATGGGCATCGCACCGAAGCAGGAAATTACTTTTACGGCCCCCACCCTGGTCGGTGGAAATCTGCTCCCGGCCGGCGACTACACCGTATTGCACGAGATGCAGGGCGCCACCCACATCATGATTTTCAAGCAGGTTGGCGGCAAGGCGGAAGTGAAGGCCAAGTGCAACCTGGTTCCCTTGACCGCAAAGGCGAGGACCACGGAGCAGCGCTACAACGAAAACGCGAAGAACCAACGCGTGCTGGTCGAGATGACCTTCAAGGGCGACAGCGCGAAGCACGTACTGGAGCCGTAGTAATTTCTGGTGGTAACGCACAGCGGGGCGCCCTTCATGGCCGCCCTTTTTCTTGCCTGTCCCGCTCGGACCGCACGGTTAGCGAATCGCGTCTTGCAGCGCTAGGCGTAATTGAACGCGCCAATCCGGTAGCCGCAGGCCAAAAGCTGACTGCAGCTTGAGGTTCGACAGTACGGAATTGTGCGGTCTCCGCGCCGGCACCTGGTACTGTTGGGTGGTGATGGCGACCACCCGTTTGGCCAGCAGGGGTGAGCCGTACTCTCCGGTGTCGGCAGGCCATGATGCCAGGGATTCGTAATCCTCAAGGATTTGCTCAGCGAAACCCGCCCACGTCGTCTGGCCTGCGGCGGTGAGGTGAAAGATCCCGCCTTGCCCCCATCCTGACGTATCGCGCTGGTGGGCGCACCAGTTGACGACCATGGCGGTACTTTCGGCGATGGTGCGCGCCCATGTCGGGGCGCCATGCTGGTCACCAACCATCCGCAACTCCTCCCTCTCCCGCGCCAGCCGCAGCGCCGTGCGGAGGAAATTCTTGCCGCGGATATCGTAAACCCAGGTCGTGCGCAGGATGATGTGCGCACAACCGCTGGCGGCAATCAGTTGCTCGCCTTCGAGTTTGGTTTGGCCGTATACATTGAGCGGTCCGGTCGGGTCGGCTTCCACGTAAGGGCCGGACTTGGCTCCGTCGAAAACGTAGTCCGTGGAGTAGTGAATTAGCAGGCCACCTCTGCTCGCCACCACTTCGGCAATTCGTCCCGGGGCGATTGCATTGACCGTGCGTGCCAGTTCCGGTTCGCTTTCTGCCTTGTCGACTGCGGTATAGCCTGCAGCGTTGACGACGATGTCGGGAGACAGATCGCCTACGGTCTCGGCCGCCGCTGCCGGATGGGCCATGTCGATCTGGCTGCGCGTACAGGCCACGACCTCGCCCAGCGAAGCCAGCGTGCGTTGGAGTTGCCATCCGATTTGTCCCGTAGCTCCGGTAATCAGCAGGCGAAGGCTCATGGTTCGTAAACCGGCAGGCGCTCGCGCCGAATCTGGGCAAGCGGCAGATGGCGCTGATCTTTGCCCGATAGGATCGGCGAAGGCGTGTCCCAGTCGATGCCAAGCGCCGGATCGTTCCACAAAACGCCGCAGTCATCTGCGGCGTCAAAGTAATCGCTGCATTTGTAGAGAAAATCCGCGGTCTGGGAGCGCACCACGAATCCGTGAGCAAATCCCCTGGGGAGGTAGAGTTCATGGTGGTTTTCGGCCGACAGAACGGCCCCTATCCATCTGCCGAACTGTGGCGAGCCGACGCGGATATCCACCGCGACATCGAGAACTTCGCCCTGCACCACACGGCACAGCTTGGCTTGGGCATGACGCAATTGATAGTGCAGGCCGCGCAACACCCCGCGCGACGAGCGCGAATGGTTGTCCTGCACGAAGGTTTCAAGCACGCCAGCCGCGGCCAGAGCATCCGTGCGGAAGGTTTCCAGGAAGAAGCCACGCGGGTCTTCGAAGATACGGGGCTTGATGAGAAGTACTCCCGGAAGGGACGTTTCGACAATCTGCACGCGAGGCCTCAAGGGTGGCGCATTGGCAGACGCGCCTCGGTGGCGGTGGATGCTGCGAAAGGGAGATTATAATCCGTGATTCCTCATTATGCCTCGCTGCTCGGTCATTCTCGTGACCTACAACTCCAGTGCCCAGATCGAAGCGTGTCTGCGCGCTCTGGCGCCGCAGGACTGCGAGATCATCGTGGTCGATAACGCTTCCGAGGACGACACGGTAGCGCGGGTGAGGACTCTGGCCGAAGAAGTATCCCTCCAGTTGCTGACGATTTCCCGCAACCTTGGCTTTGCAGGAGGCGTGAATCAGGGAGTCCGCGCCGCCAGCGGTGATGTGCTGCTGATTCTTAATCCCGATGCCGTGGCGGAAAAGGGGGCGATCGACGCGATCCTGGCGTGCTTCACGACGTCTGGAGCGAGTGCGGTCGGAGGCGCTCTACTGGAGAGCGATGGCCAATCCGCCAAGGGCTTCGTGTTCCGCCGGATTCCGACGCTAACCAGTCTGTTGTTCGACGTATTGCTGGTGAATCAGGCCTGGCCGGGAAATCCAGTGAACCGGCGTTACCGCTGCCTCGATGCGGACTATTGCAAACAGCAACAGGTCGAGCAGCCTGCCGGAGCGTGTCTTGCTGTGACGCGTGAAGCGTGGGATTCGGTGCAGGGCATGGACCCGGGTTTCTTTCCCGTCTGGTTTGAGGACGTGGATCTCTGCAAGCGTTTGCTGGTGCAACGCGCAAGCATCCTGTACTGCCCTGGTGCGCGCTTTCATCACAGCGGCGCCCATAGTGTGGCGCAACTGAAGTTCCGCGACAAGCAGATGTTCTGGTATGAGAACATGGTGCGCTTTGCCGGGAAACACCTTTCCGGTAGAAGTGTATTCTTTCTGCGGCTGGGAATATTTGTGGGGATGGGGCTACGATCTCTAGCTTCCCTGTTCGGCGGCGGACCAAAGAATCTTCCGCCGGGTGAACCAATACGAAGCTATGCGCGAGTAGCAACGTGGGCTATCGGCCTGGGCAGGATCGCCGCGGACGAACGAGCAAAGTAGCCTCACCGCCTCCGAAGCACTTCCTCGAACAACTTCTCGTATTGATTGGCCACGGCATCCCAGCGGTAGAGCTGACGTGCATGCTCGCCGGCACGGGCAGCCCATTGCTGGCGAGCAGAAGGATCGTCAAGCAGTCCCTGCAATTTCTCGGCTAGCTCGTCGGGCGACTTGCTGAATCGGATGGCAGCGTCCCTCGCAGTCTCGTTGTTCGCGGGCGATTCGAGGTACAGAACGGCGTTCTGGCACGCCATCGCCTCAATCAGTGCGGGATGCACGCCTCCCACTTCGCAGGCAAACACAAAGACACCCGCGTGCTTCTGCAGAGCCCAATAGCCGTCACCGTAAATCGCTCCTGTGAAAATCACGCGATTATCGGCTATTTGCCTGAGGCGTTCAAGGTAGCCGTCATCATAGCGGTTATCACCCACCATCACCAGCGGCCAGTCGCTTCGCACCTTGCGCCAGGCAGCGAGCACCAGGTCTGGATTGTTTTCCGGCTCGAGGCGGCTGACGTATAGCGCGTAGCGCCCCGCTTGCAGGTTGAACCCGTCGAGGCTGTAATCGCCTCGGGGAATGTCGGAGCCGTAGCCGATCAACTCCGATTGGTTGTGATAGCGCATGCGGTAGTAGTCCTGAATCGTCCTCGCGTCGGTCACCACGCGGGTGGGCGTGAACACCGACAGCCATTCGCAGACATGCAGCGCCCTCTGGCCGAAAGCATTCCATTTCTCTCGACGGCGGTCGAGACCATCCACGTTTAAGACGACCGGCTTCCCGAACAGGCGCGGAAACCACGCGAAGGGACTGTTTGCGACATTGCATAGCAGCACCACATCGTGGTCGCTGACAGCGGCGTGCGCCATGGAGATCAACCCGCTTGTCCAGGTATCGAGATGCTTTCGATGGATGCTGGGCAGGATGACCCGCTTCACCCGCCGATCGTACGCGTCGTCCGAACTTGTAAACGCCTTCCGGCAATAGACGGTGACCTCATGCCCGCGGTCCGTGAGGGTAGAGCTGACCTTCTCGGCGAACTGCTCGAAGCCGCCATAGCGATTGGGAATCCCCCGCGTGCCCACGATCGCGATCTTCAAGGCCGGTTCCCGGAGATGGACGTGTTTGGGGCCAGCGTGGCCGGCGGCGAATTGGGAATTAACGGAGTGGAGGAATCGGCGTCGATGGCGCGTGCTGTGTCATGGAACCACCAGATCAATTCGCGATCGGATACTTTGCGGCGCGACTGGATGAAAGCGCGCTTATGGCGAACGTGGTCTCGCACTCGCCAGGGATAAACAATGGCCGAGAGCAGGCGCCGGTCGCCGACGACCGCATAGCCCACCGCCATCAAGTCGCGCCACGCCACTGGCCAGAACAGCCGCCAGCACAACCAGCCAGACGCATTCTTGCCGCGCATCAGGAACCGGTTCTTTACCGAGTGCCAGTTGATGAGCAGAGGCAACTGCTGGCGCCGTTCGGGCGTGACCCGACGCACGTGCCAGGCCACCGCCAAGGGAGTGTAAAGGCACTTCCATCCCATCACCTGTGCCCGCCATGCGAGGTCGGCATCTTCGCGATAGGAAAAGAAAGCTTCGTCGAAAAACTCGCCATCCACCGAAACATCTTCTATCAACGAGCGGCGATACATCGCCGCCGCGCCGGTTGCGCCGAAGACGTATTGCGCACCATCATACTGGCCGTGGTCCACCTCCTCCGCACCACGATCTAGATGACGCATGTTGCGCGTGAAGTAGATGCCTGTCGAATCGATGATTCGCGTGCGGTGCGGCTCGCTCACGGCATTCCAACGCAGCAGCTTGCCGCAAATCGCGCCGGCCTCCGGATGCGCGGAGGCGGCTTCCAGCAACCGGCCCACGAAGTCGGAAGCCACGATCACGTCGGGATTCAGGCAGAGCAGCCAGCCCCCTTTGGCTGCGCGCAGGGCCTGGTTCTGTCCGGCGGCAAAGCCCACATTCTTGTCGTTGTAGATGACGCGGCAGTGCGCCTCCCGCGGCCGTAAGAGCTCACGCGTGCCGTCAGTTGAGGCGTTGTCGACCACGATCACCTCGAGATCGCGGTACTCCTGCCCGTCGAGCGACGCGAAACATAGCTCAAGAAACTGGGCGGAGTTCCAGGTGACGATGAGGACCGAAACCATCAGCCCCTAGTATGCACCCCGACCCGAAATGACGATGGGAATCGTGCGCAAGAAAATCTTGCAGTCGAGCCACAGCGACCAGTTGTCGATGTAGGCGAGGTCAAGCTGGATCCAGCGCTGGAAATCGACGTCGCTGCGGCCTTCGATGACCCAGATGCAGGTCAGGCCGGGACGCATGCGCAAACGTCGCCGCTGCCAGGGCTCGTACTTTTCCACTTCGTCGGGAATTGCCGGGCGCGGGCCAACGAACGACATATCGCCGCGCAAGATGTTCCAGAACTGCGGCAACTCATCAAGGCTGAAACGACGCAACAGCCGGCCCACGGAAGTGATGCGTGGATCGTCGCTAATCTTGAATGCCGGCCCGTCAAGCTGATTGAGCTGATGGAGTTCGGCGCGCAACTGCTCCGCGTTGTTCACCATGGAACGGAACTTGTACAGGGTAAACCGGCGCCCGCCCAGCCCGCAGCGGGTCTGTCGGAAGAGCACCTCTCCCGGTGAGGTGATCCGGATTGCGGCGGCAATCGCCACCAGAACAGGAAACAGCAGCACCAGAGAACAGGCGGCAACGATCACGTCGAAGACGCGCTTGCAGAACAGCAGCAGTTCGCTCTCGGGTGTGCTGGAAAGACTGAGCAACTGGACGTCGCGGAAGTTCTCCAGGTAAACCCGCGAATAGGCAGCCGGGAGAAATTCCAGTTGAATTCGGGTGTTCACCCCGACATTGGCGCAGTGCGACATGAGCGGCTCCAGGCGCGCCAGTTCCTGCATGTCGACCGCAAAAACGACCTCGTCGATGACGCGGTCGTGCAAGGTCTGCTGAAACACACTCAGCGGAAAAACTTCGTAGCGGCCGAACCTGTCGCCGAGTTTTGAACTTTCGCTATTGGGATCCACGAAACCGACCAGCCGGAGACCCATGCTGCGGCCCTCTTCGATGAGCGTCGCCATCTCGCGCGCGCGACTCCCGCATCCCACAATCAGGAAATAGTGGTAACGTCCAACTCGTTTCCGCATCCATGCGATGCCGGTATACGAAATGACCCGTCCTAGCAGCAGGAACACAAAGTCCACCAACCCCACCAGCATCACGTAGGTGCGGCTGATGTCGACGCGGCGGAAGAGGTAGAGTCCCGCATAGATGATGATCAGCACAATGGCAAGCTGGTTTAACAGGTTCAGCATGAGCTGAATCGGGTTTGACATCTCCAGGTCGCGATAGAACCGTGAGGAGTACCCCACCACAGCCCAGGCAAGCAGGAACGCCAGCAGGAGCGGCACGTAATGGCTGAAGGGATAAAGATAAGGGCCGGTCAGGTACCGGTTGAAGAACTCAAACTGCACCAGAAAATAGCGCAACGAATGGGCCGCGGCAAAGGCGATACAAGTCACCGCCAGGTCTTTCAGCAGCGTGATGGTGCCGAGCAGCTTGGAACGTCGATCAAACAAGGCGTTGGCTAGATCCTGATTTGCTTTCGATGAACGGGTGTTGGGTCAGAACACCCCTGCGACCGTCCAGGGAGTCGTTGCTGGAAAGCCCTACAACCCGATGCGACATTGGCGCTGGATCAACTAGTAGTCCAAAGTTACAATAAAATTCTACACCGTATTGCCACCCG
>Ga0306921_10009068_pt1 | contig 10532 bp, 11 predicted proteins | sample sta12Cox44000080_FD_203760 | JGI IMG/M metagenome (GOLD analysis project Ga0306921, IMG submission 203760) | Lab enrichment of tropical soil microbial communities from Luquillo Experimental Forest, Puerto Rico - statoxic.12C.oxic.44.000.080 (v2)... | ecosystem: Environmental > Terrestrial >...
CCGGTGGAGCAAACGTGAATCCCGGAGATGAACCGGCCGCGCCTTCTGGCCGTGACAAGGATGTGGCGCGTCAGGGCAGCCTCGAGGGCAAGAGGCCCAAGAACCGGGTCAGCGATGAGGCGCTGGTCCGTGAGCTCTACGCGGAACACGCCGGCCCGTTGCTGCGGTACGCGCTGCGGATGACCGACGGGGACCGGCAGCGAGCTGAGGACATCGTGCAGGAAACGCTCTTCCGGGCCTGGCAGCACCCCGATGCGATCGCGGAACGCCCGGCCCGGCCCTGGCTGTTCGCGGTCGCGCGCAACCTCGCGGTCGACGCGCACCGGGCCAGGAAGGCACGGCCACAGGAGGTGGGGGAGGGCGCACTTGAACTCGTCCCGGTCCCCGACGAGGCTGACCGTGTGCTCGAATCATGGGCGGTGGCCGACGCGCTCGCGACACTCCGGCCCGAACATCGCCGGGTCCTGCTGGAGACCTATTACCTGGGACGGTCCGTGGCCGAGGCGGCTGTCGTGCTCGGCATCCCGGCCGGGACCGTCAAATCCCGGGCGTTCTACGCGCTCCGGGCGCTTAAGCTGGCGCTAGAAGAACGGGGGCTTGCACCATGAGCGGCGCAGCAAGCTGCCGTGAGATCCGGCACTCGCTCGGCGTCTATGTGCTGGGCGCGATCGATCCTGCCGAACGGGCCCAGGTGGACGAGCACCTGGCCACCTGCGCTGACTGCCGGGAGGAGCTGGCCAGCCTGGCCGGCCTGCCGGCGCTGCTGCGCAGGGTGCCAACGGCGGAGGCTGAACGGCTGACGGTGGCCGATCAGGCCGACCCGGCCGACCCCGCCGCCGAGGAGACGGCGGCCGGCGATGAGATGCTGCCGTCCCTGCTGACGCGGACCGCGCAGGCGCGGAGGGTCCGCCGCTGGCGCGAGCTGGCCGTGGCGGCGGCCGTGGCCGTGCTGGCCCTGGGAGCGGGCGCGGCCGGGGCGAGCGCGCTCGCTTCCGGCACGTCCGGTTCGGGATCGGCGTCGCACGCACAGGCGGCGGCCAAGCACACCTGGCACACGGTCTCCGCGGTCGACTCCGAGACCGGGGCGACCCTGACCGTGAAGTACGCGTCGGTGCCCTGGGGAACCACCATGACCGCCCGGGTCTCAGGCATCCCGCCCGGGACGATCTGCCAGTTCGTGGTGACCGACACCAGCGGCCGCCACTTTGTGGTGGGCGGCTGGCGGGTGAACTACCGGGGCTGGCCGGTCTGGTACCCGGGCTCGACGTCGCTGTCCGACGCGAGCCTGGGCACCTTCCAGGTGACCGCCAACGGGAAGGTGATGGCCTCGGTCAACGCGGCCGGGGCTTAGTGGCCGGCCTGGGAGGGCCATCAGCGCCCGGCCCGGGAATGCGGCGGGCGCGGGCCGCGCTGTAGGGACCGTGGCCGCCGGGATCATAGCGCTGGGCGCCGTGCTCGCTGTGGCGACCGCGGCCGGATTCGCCCGGCGGCGCCATGACGGCTGGATGCGGAAGGCGCCGGCGCAGCGGCTGACCGAGGCCGAGCTGGGCGAACCGCTGGGCGCCCGGGCCACCCTGCTGCAGTTCTCCTCCGCTTTCTGCGCCCCGTGCCGCGCCACCAGGCAGTTGCTCGCGGACGTGGCCGGCCGCAGCGATGGCGTGGCGCACGTGGAGATCGACGTTGCAACGCGCACGGACCTCACCCGGCAGCTCGATATCCGGCGGACCCCGACCGTGTTCGTGCTCGGCCCACGCGGGCAGATCGCGGGCCGGGCCAGCGGGCTGCCCCGCCGGTCCGAAATCGTCGACGCGCTGGCCCAGACCGCGGGGGACAGCGCCCCATGACCCTGCGACCGATGTCTGCGGCGGCAGCCCGGGATCTGTTAGCGTGGGCCAGCCGAGACCTGCCCCCGCAGATGGGAAGTGACTCCTGGCATGGGCACGCCTAGCATCAGATCCATGCCCATCGCCACGAACCCAGGCGGGCGGCACACCGGGGGGGTGCCGGCCTGGCGTATGCGGACGGTGCTGACCAGGCGGCGCACCATTGACTACTGCCGCGTGACGACGGCGCTGTGTCCCGTGCCGCGTCAGCGCCGGGCCGCCTGACCGCCGCCGGGTCTTACCGCGGCGAAAGCGGGGGAGGCGGCCGGGGGCGGCATCGGGCAGGGCGTGTGCCCTGCCCCGCGGGCCGAGGATCGCTGGCGCGGACAACCACCGCGAACGAAACAGCTGGAGAAGCAACCAACCCGAACGACACCGCTGGAGAAGGTGGCCACTGGCATGAAGATCGATCCGAGAGGGCAGCGCTTCAGCGCCGCGCTGTCCACCGTTGTCCTGGCCGTGGTCCTGGTCACGGGCAGCGTCTGGCTGCTGACGTTCCAGGCGGTCGTGTTCGGGATCGGCGCCGTGGCCGGAATGGCCCACGCGCCTTACGGCATGATCTACCGCTGGCTGGTCAGGCCGCGGCTTGGGCCGCCCACCCAGATGGAGGACGCGGCCGGGCCGCGGTTCGCCCAGGGGGTCGGCCTGCTCGTCAGCATCATCGGGATCATCGGGTACGCGACCGGCCTCACGCCGCTCGGCATGGCCGGCACCGCCCTGGCGCTCGCTGCCGCTTTCCTCAACGCGGTTTTCGGCCTGTGCCTGGGCTGCGAGATGTACGTGCTTATTCGCCGGATCTGGCCGCGCCAGCAGGGGGCAGCGCCGGCAGAGCCTGACAAGGAGGTAATCGCATGAGCCGCTCTGACGTCCTGGTGGACGCCGACTGGGTGCAAAACCACCTCGACGACCCGGGCGTGGTCCTGGTCGAGGTGGATGAGGACACCGCCGCCTACGACAAGGGACACATCCGCAACGCCATCAAGCTCGACTGGAAGAAGGACCTGCAGGATCCGGTCCGCCGCGACTTCGTGGACAGGCACGGCTTCGAGCAGCTGCTGTCCGACCGCGGCATCGGCAACGACGACACCGTCGTCCTCTACGGCGGCAACAACAACTGGTTCGCCGCCTACGCCTACTGGTACTTCCGGCTGTACGGGCACCGCAACGTCAAGCTGCTCGACGGCGGCCGCAAGAAGTGGGAGCTCGAATCCCGCGAGATGGTCACGGCGGTACCGGAGCGGGCGCGGACGTCCTACCACGCTTCCGAGCAGGACTCGTCACTGCGGGCGATGCGCGACGAGGTCGTGGCCTCGATCGGGAAGCGGAACCTGGTGGACGTCAGGTCGCCGGACGAGTTCACCGGCAAGCTGCTCGCGCCCGCGCACCTGCCGCAGGAGCAGGCGCAGCGGGCCGGGCACATCCCGACCGCTAAGAACGTCCCCTGGTCCAAGGCCGCCAACGACGACGGCACCTTCCGCGGGGACGACGAACTGCGGGCGCTGTACCAGGCCGAGGCCGGCCTGGACTTCGGCAAGGACACCATCGCCTACTGCCGGATCGGCGAGCGCAGCGCCCACACGTGGTTCGTCCTGCACGAGCTGCTCGGTCAGCCGAACGTGAAGAACTACGACGGGTCCTGGACCGAGTACGGGTCGCTGGTCGGGGTGCCGATCGAGCTGGGTGAGGCGCGATGAGCGCGGCGCAGCAGGAAGGTCCGGCCCAGCAGGGTTGCGGTGCACCCGCCGGGGGCGCCGCCATGCCCGCCACCGCGTCGGGGGAGGCCGTCATCGAGGGTCACGTCACGCGCGGCGGGGCACCGGTGCCGGTCGGCTACGCCCGGCTGCTCAACGACGGCGGTGAGTTCGTCGCCGAGGTCCCGCTCGGCGACGACGGCGGGTTCCGCTTCTTCGCCGCCCCGGGGACCTGGACCGTGCGCGTGCTCGCGCCGGGCGGGGTGAACACCGACGAGACCGTGACCGCCGACTACGGTCACCGTACGGCCGTGGAGGTCAGCGTCTGAGGGGACGTCAGCGTCAGAGGGGGAGGCCAGCATATGAATGCTGGCCCTCCCCCTCTTTCCTGTTGACCAAGCCGCCGCTGGCGTTTTCCAGCTTGTCATCTGTTCGTCAGCATCTCTGTCATCTGTAGTTCACCCGCCCGCCATCTTCGCTCCCTATCAATGAGGTCCAACGAGTGGGGCCTGGCCCCGCCGTATCTCCAAGCGATCGAGGGCGGGGCGCACGTTGTCTCTTCAGGCTGATCCTGCGGGGTCCCGGTCCACCCGGGAAGGCCCCGCCGTTCACGCCGACGCCGCTGCATCCACGGCGGTCACCGCGACCGCCGGTCCACCATCAAGGCGATGATCCTGGTCGCATCTCTTGGCAGGTAAGTGAGAAGGGATATCTGATATGCATCGTGTGCGTGTGCGCGGGGTTGCTGTGGCGGGGGTTGCGCTGGCCGCGGCGGCGTTGTCGCTGGCGGCGTGCAGTTCGTCGTCGACCACGACCGGTGGGTCGTCGGGGGGTGGGTCGGCGAAGCTGTCCGGGACGCTGAATGGGTCGGGGTCGACGTTTCAGCTGACGTTTCAGCAGACGGCGATCTCCAATTTCAAGTCGGTGCAGCCGAACATGACGGTGAACTACGGCGGCGGGGGGTCGGGCAAGGGCCGGACCGACCTGGCGTCGAATGTGGTGCAGTACGCGGGGTCGGACACCGCGCCGATTCCCTCCGATGAGACGGCGAACTTCAAGGGCAAGACGGTGCTGTACTTCCCCGTCGTGGTCGGGCCGATCACGGTGTCGTACAACCTGTCGGGGGTCAGCAATCTGAAGCTGGACGGGCCGGTGATCGCGGGGCTGTTCGACGGGTCGATCAAAAAGTGGGATGACCCGAAGATCACCGCGCTGAACCCGGGGGTCAAGCTGCCGTCCACGACGGTGGTGATCGCGCGGCGGTCCGATTCGTCGGGCACCACGGCGAACTTCTCCCAGTTCCTGGTCGACGCGGCGCCGGGGGTGTGGAAGCTGGGGTCCAGTTCGACGATCGCCTGGCCGGCGACCAGCCAGGGCGGCAACGGCAACGGCGGGGTGGCGCAGATCGTCAAGTCCACCGCGGGCGCGGTCGGGTACGTGGACTACTCCGACGCCAAGGCCTCGGGGCTGACGTATGCGTCGGTGAAGAACAAAGACGGCCAGTACGTGGCGCCGTCGGTGCAATCGGCCACCACCGCGGCCGACAACGCGACCATCGCCCCGAACCTGACCTTTAGCGCGATCTGGGCGCCGGGCGCGGGGTCGTACCCGGTCACCTACCAGTCGTGGGTGCTGGTCTACCAGGCCCAGTCGAGCGCCAACACGGCCAAGATGTTGCAGGCCTACCTCGGCTACCTGCTCGGCGACGGGCAAAAGCTCCTCTCGTCGTTGAACTACGCGCCGCTGCCGGCCAGTCTGGACCAAAAGGCCAAGGCCCAGCTGCCCATGATCGGCTCCTCATCAGGCGCGTCACCAACCTCGTCCTGAGCACCGTGACGCACACAGATCGGATCGGTTGGTTGTTGTGAGCACACTGACCCAGCAGGCGGGTCCGGCCACGGCCGGACCGGCCCACCCCCTGCGCCAGCGCCGGCCACTCGGCGACCGGACCTTCCAGATCGTCGCGCTCGCGTGCGGTCTGCTGGTGCTGGTGATCCTCGTCCTGATCGCCTTCTCGACCACCCAGCAGGCCTCGTCGTGGTTCAAGACCGAGGGCTGGGCGATCTTTACCAATGACTGGAACCCCGCGGCCAACAAGTTCGGCGCGCTGGCCTTCATCTACGGCACGGCCATCACGGCGGCGATCGCGGTCATCATGGCCGTCCCGGTCAGCGTGGGCATCGCCCTGCTCCTGACCGAGGTCGTGCCGTACCGGTGGGCGCGGCCGATCGTGTACGTGATCGACCTCCTGGCGGTGGTCCCGTCGGTGGTCTGGGGCCTGTGGGGGATCCTGGTGTTCGCACCATGGATCGCCAATATCTACAAGTCCATAGCTTCGGGCGTCGCGGGTATCCCGGTGCTCGACAACCTGTTCGGGGCGCCCACGAGCGGGGCCTCGTTCTTCACGGCCGGCATCATCCTGGCCTTCATGATCACGCCGATCGTGACCTCGCTGTCGCGCGAGGTGATCGCGACGGTGCCAGCGATCGACAAGGAGGGCGCGTACGCGCTCGGCGCCACCCGCCTGGAGATGATCACCGGTGCCGTGTGGCCGCACAGCAAGGGCGGCATCACCGGGGCGGTGCTGCTCGGCCTCGGCCGGGCGATGGGTGAGACGATCGCGGCCGCGCTCGTGATCGGCTCGTCGGCCACGATCACGTCGCACCTGTTCGCCCCCGGCGACTCCATGCCCGCGGTCATCGCGAACCAGTTCGGTGAGGCCTCCGGCGTGTTCCGCGCCGCGCTGATCGGGCTCGGCGTGCTGCTGTTCGCGTTCACGATCATCATCAACATCATCGCCCGGCTGATTGTGGGGCGATCCGCCGAGCAAGGGACCGCCTGATGGCCGCCATCACCGAACCGCAGCTAGGCCCCAACCTGGAAGAGCCGGCGGGCTGGCGGCGCACCAAGAACCGCATGGCGACCGTGCTGATGGTGGTCTCGTTTGTCCTCGTGATTATCCCGCTGGTGTTCGTCCTGTACACGGTGGTCGTCAAGGGCATCAAGATCATCAGCTGGTCCTTCCTGACCAGCGGCCCGATCCCGCCCAACGTGGCGCCCGCGGACGTGGGCGGAATCGGGCCGGCGGTGCTCGGCACGATCGAGATCGTAGCCCTCGCCACGGCTATGGCCGTGCCGCTCGGCGTGCTGGGCGCGATCTACCTCAACGAATACGGCGGCAAGGGCGTGCTGGCGCGGCTCATCGGGTTCTTCTCCGACGTCATGACCGGCGTGCCGTCGATCGTGATGGGGCTGTTCATCTTCTCGATCTGGGTGCTGCACTTCCAGTTCTCCGGCTTCGCCGGCGCTCTCGCCCTGGGCTGCCTGATGCTGCCGGTCGTGATCCGCTCCACCGACGAGATGCTGAAACTGGTGCCTAACCCGCTGCGCGAAGGAAGCTACGCGCTCGGTGCCTCCAAGGCCCGCGTGACCGTGACCGTGGTGCTGCCCGCGGCGATCGGCGGGATCGTCAGCGGCGCCCTGCTCGCCATCGCCCGGGCCGCCGGCGAGACGGCCCCGCTGCTGTTCACCATCCTCACGGTGACCACGGCGAACCCGAACCCGTTCAGCGGTCCCAACACATCGCTGCCCTCCCAGATCTTCGCCAACGCGACCTCCCCATACGTCGGCGCACAGGACCGGGCGTGGGGCACAGCACTTACCCTCATTGTGATCGCCTTCGTCCTCATGATCGCCGCCCGCATCATCACCGCACGATTCTCCAGATTCTCGCGCTAGGAATGTCATGGAAACCCCTGAGCAGAACGTAGCTGCCGATCCCCAGCTCACCGAGACGGCCAACCCCCCGCTGCCCAAGACGGCGGCCGAGCCGCAGGCGCAGCCCGAGCAATATGCGGCTTCTGGCGAGTCCGTCTTCGACGTCGAGAACGTCTCGATCTACTACAGCGCCTTCCGGGCCGTCACCGACGTCTCGCTGACCGTGCACGAGAACGAGATCACGGCGTTCATCGGCCCGTCCGGGTGCGGCAAGACGACGGTGCTGCGGACCTTGAACCGGATGAACGACCTCGTGGCGGGCGCCCGGGTGGAGGGTGACGTGCGCTACCGCGGGGCCTCGCTGTACGGCAAGGACGTCTCCCCGATCGCCGTGCGCCGGCGCATCGGCATGGTCTTCCAGAAGCCGAATCCGTTCCCGAAGTCGATCTATGACAACGTCGCCTACGGGCCGCGCATCAACGGCGAACACAACAAGGGCAAGCTGAACGAGATCGTCGAGCGCTCGCTCCACCAGGCCGCTCTGTGGGATGAGGTGAAGGACCGCCTGGGCAAGTCCGGCCTGAGCCTGTCCGGCGGGCAGGCGCAGCGGCTGTGCATCGCCCGCACGCTCGCCGTCGAGCCGGACGTGGTCCTCATGGACGAGCCCTGCTCGGCGCTCGACCCGATCGCGACCGGCGCCATCGAGGACCTGATGAAGGAGATCAAGTCCCGGTACACCATCGTCATCGTCACGCACAACATGCAGCAGGCCACGCGGGTCAGCGACCGCACCGCCTTCTTCTCCGTGCTCCGCAACGAGAAGAGCGACACCCGCACCGGCGTGCTGGTCGAGTACGGCCCGACCGAGAAGATCTTCCACGACCCGTCCGACCCCCGCACCGAGGCCTACGTCACCGGCCAGATGGGCTGAGCCGGGCGGCGGTCAGGCGACCACGATAGGGCGATACCTGAGGAGCACAGATGCCCGGAATCCTCGTCGGGGTGGACGGCTCGGACCATTCTCGCCGCGCCCTTGAATGGGCGATGCGCGAGGCCGCGCATCACAATGTCCCGCTGACCGTGATAACAGTTCACCCGGGCCCAGTCCGCCCGGCCACCCAGATTTACTGGGATATTCCCAGCCTCCCCGAGGACAGCCATAACCTCGAGCGTATACAGGCGGCGGTCCAGGAATTCACCGACAAGGTCGCGAACGAAATCGGCGAAACGGTATCAGAGATCGCCGTGAAAGTGATCATGGGAGACCCGGCGCAAGAACTCGTCAGCGCCTCGCACGACTGCGACCTGATCGTCGTGGGGACCCGCGGCACCGGCGTGTGGGCCCAGCTGCTGCTGGGCTCGGTGAGCAGCAAGCTCACGCACCACGCAGCCTGCCCGGTGGTGATCGTTCCAGCGGCCGGCGAGACCCGGCTCCCTCGACCGGCCGACGCGGGCTGATCAGGATGTGGATGGCCCGGACATGACTGAGGCGCGAGATGCCCACACCGCCGACTCCGGCGCGGGCGACAAGAGCGTGGTGCCGCCCGGCGTGTGGGTGGATGATTCGGACGAGGACGACCCGGTGCTCCGTAACGCCGACGGGAGCCTGGTGGCCACTTTCCGGGAAGAGTATCCCTACGCCGAGCGGCTGAGCCGCGAGGAATACGATCACCAAAAACGGCTGCTGCAGGTGGAACTGCTCAAGCTGCAATACTGGGTCCAGGACACGGGCCACCGCATTGTCATCATCTTTGAGGGCCGCGACGCGGCGGGCAAAGGCAGTACCATCAAACGGTTCATGGAGCACCTGAACCCCCGCAACGCGCGGGTCGTCGCGCTCACCGTCCCAACCACCCGTGAGCGGTGGCAATGGTATTTCCAGCGTTACATAGAGCACCTGCCGACGGCCGGCGAAATGGTTTTTTTCGACCGTTCGTGGTATAACCGCGCCGGGGTCGAGAAGGTCATGGGATTCTGCACCGAAGAGGAGCACGAGACCTTTCTCCGGCAGGCGCCGCAGTTCGAGCGGCTGCTGGTCGACGAGGGCATCTCACTGACGAAATTCTGGTTCTCCGTTACCCCCGGCGAGCAGCACACCCGGTTCGCCATCCGCCAGATCGACCCGGTGCGGCAGTGGAAGCTCAGCCCCACCGACATCGCGCTGCTGGACAAGTGGAACGCCTACACCGAGGCCAAGGTCACGATGTTCGAGCGCACCCACACGGACGAAGCGCCCTGGACCGTGATCAAGAGCAACGACAAGAAACGCGCCCGCCTGGCCGCGATGCGCAGCCTGCTCGTCGGCATCGATTACGACCGCAAGGATCCGGGCATCGTCGGGCAGCCGGACCCGCTGCTCGTCGGCGCCCCGGCGGACATGCGGGAGCTGGACCCCGGTAAGTTGTCGCCCACGCCGATCACCGAGGCCCACGTCGCGCGGTGGCCCTTTGCCTAGCCACCGGCGCTGACGCCGCTGGGGGCCGGGTCATGACGTACAAGGACATGTTCACGGTCCTGGTCGTGGACTCGCGCATCAAGCACTCACGCTCCCTCAGCGACGCGTTCGAGCGCATCCTCGGACACCTCCGCGACGACCATCACCTGCGCACCGACATGATCAGCACCACCAAGGACGCCGTCGTCCGCCTGCGCAACGACGCCTCAGTGGCCTGCGTGCTCCTCGAATGGGGGAGCAAGGGCGCCGGCATCGACGGGAAGCAGGTCGTGGAAACGCTCGAGGACGTCGGCCTCGAGGCCCCGGTGTTCCTGGTGGTGTCGGCCGACGATCTTGAACAGCATCGGCAGGGGCTGCTGGTGGGCACCGTGCGCGGGCTGATCTATCCCGAGGAGGACACGCCGGACTTCGTGGCCAAGTACATCAACCGGCACTTCGAGGCGTACATCGAGAGGCTCAAGCCGCCGTTCTTCGGCCGCGTCATCGAGTTCACCGAGTCGAGCAACGAGGTGTGGACGTGCCCCGGCCACAACGGCGGGATGTTCTACCGCAAGAGCCCCGTCGGGCACATTTTCTACGAGTACCTGGGCGAGGCGGTGTTCCGCACCGACCTCGACAACTCCGTCGTGGAGCTCGGCGACCTGCTGGTGCACGAGGGCCCGGCCCGCGAGGCCGAGGCGGCCGCCGCGGAGATTTTCGGCGCCGACCGCACGTACTTCGTGCTCAACGGCACCTCCACCTCCAACAAGATCGCCACCGGCGCGCTGGTCTCCCGGGGCGATCTGG